>JACCDT010658309.1_pt1 | contig 17158 bp, 19 predicted proteins | sample 7446291 | NCBI WGS metagenome assembly JACCDT01 (sample SAMN15323446, study PRJNA562643) | freshwater metagenome | isolation source: river surface water | place: USA:Blue River Watershed | collected 2017-08-17 | reverse complement strand
TATGGTCGTAGTCAAATTAAAATGATTAATATTGCAGATTTAGGAATCTAACATGATTAGATACAACAAATTAATACAGGTACGCCAACAGAAAACTGGACAGTGGCAGATTACCACTGACAGAGGTGACCAATATGATCTTACTCAAGTTACAGGTCGTGAGCCCATAACCAGTTGGTGGGACATGCAACATATTAGTCCTCTTAGAGAATGGCAAAAAGATGTTGTGGTTAAAGAATTAACACGCCAAGGTTGGAGTGATGAATTCCAGTTGTTTGTAGTACACAAGCGGGGTCAAGGACTTAGTCAATCACACGATATTGTAATATTCTATCATTACAAGTACAAGAGTTGGGTGTTGAGCACAGCAGAACATCTTTGGATTATGCCCAGCAGTTTTGGAGATTGTAACTTTACTACAGATAGTTCATTGACTGTAGACCTAACACAAGCAGATGACAGACAGACAGTCTATAAGATTATTGATCAATTGAATCAATTGACCTATGCAGAATGACCAATGGCGTAGAATTGACTTCATTGATGTCATAGCCAGTGACTGTGAACTGCCCATACCCTGCTCTGCATCTGACTGCACTTGGGATGAAGCCGCACAGTGTTTTTGGGTACTCGTTGACAGCCCTAGAGATATTTGGCTAAAACTACAGGGCTTGTAGTCATATTCGCGGTGTTTTTTACAGGAATCAATAAATACTTTATGAACAAGACAATTGAACTAGAAGCAGTGACACTTAGGGCACCAGGATCAGACCCAGAACTGACACTGCCTGTGGAACCCTATATTGAACTAGAACAGGATCCATCAAAGACTGGGCCCAAACCTAAACGACTGGTAGCAGTAGAAGTATATGGCTATGAAGTAGGTCGTGGTCTACGCAAGCGAGTGGTGCCACCCAAAGACATCTATGAATTGGCCTCAATTGGCTGCACTGATCGTGAAATTGCCCGTTGGTTTGACATGGATGAAAATACCTTAAGATATAATTTTAGCGATATCTTAGAAAAGGGCAGAGAAGACCTTAAGCACAGCCTACGCAGAGCACAGATTAAACTGGCACTACAGGGCAATGCTGTCATGCTCATATGGCTGGGCAAGAATTTACTAGGACAGAGTGACACACCAGAAAATGCGGAAGGCAGCAAACCCCTTCCATGGACGGATGATCAAGATTAACAAGGAGATAGAAATGGCTGAAAAAATACCTAAAAAGAAAGGCAGACCCCCACTGCCTGAGCATCTTAAGAAAAAGAAACCCCCAAGCAAGTATGTCAAAGGAGTGCCTCGTGATTTTATGTGGCACTACACTGATCCTAAACAGCATGAAATGCACCTGCCTTTTCTTCGTGCTCGTGCTCAGGCCAACTTCCGCAATGAACCCTGGACATTAACTATAGAAGAATGGTTTGCTGTCTGGGGCCCACATTGGCACACTCGTGGACGCAGTCGTCACAGTACCTGCATTACACGCAGAGATCCTGCAGGCGCTTGGAGTCTAGACAATGTAGAAATCATCACTAGACTAGAGCAGATTGCCCGTGCCGCTGAAGCCAGCGTAGAACAGCGCAGAGAAACTGGTCGTTTCAAAGTCAGTGAAAGAACTATCAAGAAGTACACAGAGCCTAGAACACGCGGACAGCGTGGTCCAGATCGTAAACCACGACGCAGAAAGGTCATTGCCAATGAAAATCAGATATGAACGCATGGAAAAGATGCTGCCTCGTGATGGCGTCAAATACTCTACTGTCTATGTCAAACAGCGACTAGAAGATCGCAAACAATTAGTGCGTCACATACAGCGTTGTGCCAAAGACATACAATCATGGGTTGATGCCAATGAGCCAGGTTGGCGTGAGTTTATGCAGGAACCACAACGAGGTTTTCCTACTACCAAGGGTGTGAATAGAACTCCTGAAACTATTGTTGTAGATCTAATACTAGAAGCACAGGGCCGTACTCGTCAAGGTCTGCCCAAGGATTTTGCACTAGCACCTATTGAACGCTGGAATAAATTATTCAAAGACACTGAATTTCAGTTTGAATTGACCACTACACCAGGATCTGTTGATCAGTTTGAACGATTAATGGAGTTTGCCAATGACTAAAATGTATCGCACTGATTTTGATCCCTATGATGCCCTAATAGAAATGAATCAACGCCTGGCTCGCGTTGAACAAGCACACAACACCATGGCAGATGATTTTGTAGCCTGCCAAAGACAGATTCGTTTGCTAGAAGAAACTGTGATCAATCTACAGAAAAGCCACCTGCAGTTAACTGAACTGGTGCGTCAAACCACTGAATTGGTCTTGAAAACAACCTAAAAAAATGGCTCTAGGTTAAATACACAACTGAGGGCCAACAATGACAAAACCAGTGATAATCAAGCGTGAGGTCAAGGGCACGCCGCTGACCTACGCAGAACTAGATACCAACTTTCAAAACCTTGATGATGCTACCATAAACTTCACAGGTAACACGGGCGATACTCGCTCAATGGACCTCAATGACACTACCAGTGTTGTTGGAGTTCTAGAGCACAACATCACTGTGGCAGTCAGTGAATCAGGGCAGAGCATAACCATTGACAACACTCTAGGCAACTACACCAAAGAGCCTATGGGTTTTGAAAATCGCACTGATTCAACAGTAAGTTTTGACGCAGGTACTAGAACACTGACTGTAGCACCAACTACCACTACATTCCGTTTTTGGGTACAGGGTCGTCAGTTCACTAGAACTACCTCAGATACTAAACAACTGCCCAATACCAGTGGGCTTTACTATTTTTACTATGACAGTTTGGGTGTGATACAGGTAGCCACTAGTTTTAGTTTTGGAGAACATTGTCCCATAGCCGCAGTACAGTGGAATGCTTCAACTGGTGCTTACTATTTCCTAGGTGAAGAGCGTCATGGCATCACCATGGATTGGAGCACACATGAATATCTAAATGCCACCCGTGGTCTACAGTACGCCAGTGGTTTTTCTGCTACTAACTACACAACCACAGGATCAGGCGCTGTTGACGCAGATGCACAGATTGATCTCACAGATGGTGTCTGCTATCAAGAAGACATCAAGATCAGTATAGTACATTCAAACACACCTACCTACAGTCTATTTCAACAGGACATGGCTGGTCCTGGCCGTTTCCCAGTTACCTATCACAGTGGATCAACAGGCGAATGGGTCAAAGACTCAGCAACTGACTTCCCTGTAAAATACATTACCTCACGCATTGCCTACAATCTCAACACAGCAGGCACTTGGACGGCACAGGAAGCCAGTGCCAATCACTATGTGGCTGTTTGGCTAGTGGCCACTGCCAATATCAAAGATGGACCTATTGTCTCAGTCATGGGTCAGCGTGAAGATGTCAACATTGGTAATGCTGTTGACAACAATATATTTTCTAATCTTGACCTAACCAACTTCCCTGGCAGTGAATCAAGACCTCTCTATAGATTGATTTACCAAACAGGCAGTTATGGCAATGCAGTCAACGCCAAACTAGTACACATTGAAGATGTCAGAAGAGAAGCAGTGCGTTCAACATTGGGTGGCAGTGTTTCAGGATTGGCCAACATATCAGAAGACCTAAACCCACAGTTAGGTGGCAATCTTGATGTCAATGGATTTAGTATTGTGTCAGCCAGCAATGGCAACATAGCCATTACTCCCAATGGCACAGGCAACCTAGTACTTGATGGACTAAACTGGCCACAGGCAGATGGCTCAGCCAACTATGTGTTACAGACCAATGGCTCAGGACAACTCAGTTGGGTAGCACAGGCTACAGGTGGTCTTGACAATGTTGTAGAAGATCTAACACCACAACTAGGTGGTGACCTAGACCTAAATGGTTTTAGAATCAAAGATGGCACTGACATCATTGCTGAAAACCTAAATGGCAGTCTAGCACTCTATGAAGGTCTGCAGGTAGGTTCAGGTAATTTGGTCATGAGTAATCCTACCTATGCTATTACCAGTCAAAGCAATGAAAACCTTACTTTAAAAAGTCTTAAAACTTCAAGTGCTACAGCAGCCACAATAGTCTTAGAAGGTGCTAGCAATGGTGGTATTACATTGACTGCTGATGGCACAGGTCGCATACATCTAGCCAGTGAATTACGCACAACACCTACTAGTGGCACACCCTCAAACTTTGAAAATACCTATTTTGAAGGCAGTCTTGCTGAACCAGTTACTTGGCTTAAGATCTTAAATGGCACAGTGTTGCCTAGAACTGCCAAAACAGTTACAGTAACAGGCGGTGCGGCAGTCAGCACCACACACAACAAATTTGGTGGTGCCAGCATTGTTCTTGATGGCACGGGGGACAGTGTCAAGGCGGCTACCAGCGCAGATTTTGCATTTGCCAGTGGACAGTATACCATTGAAGGATGGTTCTATAGAGTGGGCACAGGCACTTATCAAACACTATTTGATTTTAGATCAGCCAGCCCTAGTACTAATGGATTGATTCTAGGTATTACTGATTCAAATCAGTTCTATGTCTATAACAATTACAATTTTATCATAGGTCCTACTGCCACAACATTGGCTGCTACTACTTGGACACATGTGGCTCTAAGCAATGATGGCACAGGATTGAAACTATGGGTCAATGGCACACAAGCAGGCGCAACCTATGTCAGTGCTATTGCCTTAGGCACTAGCCAACCTCTCAGCATTGGCAGTGATCCTGCTGACAATTATGCCTTTAATGGCTATGTAGACGAAGTGCGTGTCAGTTCCGCGGCTCGTTACACAAGTACATTTACAAGTCCAACAACTGCATTTACCAATGACAACTCAACGGTGCTGTTGATACACAGTGACACAACCATTGCAGATGATGTCAGTGATGATGTCTACTACCTGCCTTTGTTCAAATAATTTTTGAGGTTTTTTAGGGTTTTTTAAGGTTTGCACTAAATACTAGTGCAGAGACAACAGACAACCCAGTGTTGTCTGCGATGACAACACTATTTCAAGGAGACTCTCATGTCAGCAGCAAGTAATTACTTAGAAGCAAAACTATTAGACCATGCACTACGCTATGGCACAGCACCCTACACTGGTGCAACTACAATCTATCTAGCCCTGTTTACCAACACCAGTGGTTCAGCCGCAACCAACATTGAATCAGGTACACTAACTGATGAAGTTTCAACATCAGGCACTGGTTATGCTCGTAAGGCCGTGACATTTGCCGCAGCCTCAACAGTAGGTGGTACAACTACCTGCGCTACCAACGCAACTGTAACATTTGATGCCGCAACAGCATCATGGGGTACTATTACTCATGTGGCTATTATGGATAATGACACAGAAGGTTCAGGCAATGTCTTATTCTACGGTGCTGTTACAACCAGCAAGCAGATTGACACTGGCGATACTTTCCAAGTAACATCAGGCAACCTAACAGTAGCATTGGCCTAATAGGCTCTAGGGCTAGAGACTTGGACTCCTCTAGCCCTATTTTTACATCTAAACTAGTGGAGCAAGTCACATGGCAAAACCATCAATAACAACCCGTGCAGCCAAAGGTTCAGCATTGACCTGGACGGAAGGTGATAATAACCTTACAAATTTAAGAGACGCAACCATAACAATCCAGGCGGGCACTGGTGGAACCAATGTGGTATCTGATCTCAACGGCACTGTTACATTGGTAGCAGGCACAAACATCACACTGTCAGGCGACAATACTGCCAAGACAGTGACAATTACTGGTTCAGGCGGTGGAGCCTCAACCCTAAATGACCTAACTGATGTGACCATATCAGGTAGTCCTATGACAGGACAGGTTCTAAAGTGGTCAACAGCAACCAGTCAATGGACTAACCAAAGCGATAGTGGTATTGATGGCTTATATGCTGATCCAAACCCTAGTCTAGGCGGTAACCTAACTGTCATGGGCTATTCAATTGTGTCAGCCGCAGGTGGTGATATTGCCATTACTCCCAGCACTACTGGCTCAATTGTGCTTGATGGACAGAAATGGCCACAGGCAGATGGCACTAGTAATCAAGTATTGAAAACAGATGGTGCAGGACAACTATCATGGACCACACTGTCAGCAGGTATCACTGACCTAGTACAGGATACCAGTCCACAATTAGGTGGTGATTTGGATGTCAACAGCCGCAAGATTGTTTCAACTTCAAATGGAACCATTACCATTCAACCTGATGGCACAGGTGATATTGAACTGTATGCTGACACTGTAAGATTAGGTGATGCCAACACACTGGTCACTGTGACTACCAATGGTACAGGTGATCTAGTTTTGCGTACCAACAATGGCAGTACTAGCGGTGATATTACTATAGGCAATGGTGCTAATGGCAACATTACACTGGCGCCAAATGGCACTGGTAAAACTAAAGTTAATGCCATTAACTACAATGAAGGTGCAATCTATGATCTAGGCACCACAGGTGGTACAGTTGCACCCAATGTGGCCAATGGCAATGTACAGAAGATCACACTGAACGCAGCCTTGACAATCAATGCCTTCACTAGCCCTGTTGCTGGACAAAGTCTTACATTGATTATCTATGGCGGAACTGCCTATACCAGTATCACTTCAACAATGAAGTTTGCTGGCGGCATTAAGACTTTAACTGGTACTGCTGGCTGTATTGACATTCTGTCAGTGTACTATGATGGTTCAACTTATTTTGCCAGTTTGGGTAAAGGATTTGCATAATGCCATTAGGATCTTTTAGACTTAACTCAATTAGTCTACCGCCTAGTACACCTGCGGTAGAATACCATATTCTCTATACTGATACAACTGATCCAAGTGATGCTTGGTACAATTTTTCAGTAGATAGTAGCGGAAACTATCTAGCCTACTATTTTGATAAAATTTTGAAATTTACCAGTTCAGGCACTGTCAGTTGGCAAAAATCAATTAGCAGTGGAGTATTTGCACGAGTAGGTGGTATTGACAGTAGTGGTAATTTTCTATTTGTAGGAGATGGTCCAACTTCTATTGAACTTAATGGTTCTACTGGATCAGTAAGTTCTACATATAGTAGAACTACTACTTCTGGAGATCATTATCTAGACAACAATGCTGGCATTATGTCATCTTCAAACAATTTTTATACTGGAATAAGTGGAAATGACAGCAATTATAGAACAATTCACAGCATTTTAAGAATCAGCGATTCTAATGTTATAGCAAGATTTAGATGGGCTGTAGAATATGGTAGTTATACGCAGAGTGGTGGTTTTAGATCAATGGCTACTGCAGGTTCTGATGATTTGTATTTTACAAAATATGAAGGCTATAATGGACGCTATTACATTGTAAAATATACAGGAACTAGTCATCAGTGGAGCAAAAGATTAAGTTGGAGTTCAAGCCCAACAGATCGTGCTCATGGTATCAGTGTTGGTGCTAATGGTTATGTCTACGGCGCTGGTCAAACAGGTTATATTTGGTGTTTAAATTCTAGTCAAGCCCGTGAATGGGAATACAGTATAACTGGTATTACTACTTTTGATCAACAATGGAGTTCAACAGTTGATAGTAGCAGCAATGTTTACTATTTTGGTAAAGATGGCAGTGGTTATGGATATATTCTTAAACTTAATTCAAGCGGAACACAACAATGGGCTCGTAGAATATATATTGGTGGCAATTTAGGTGAATTTAGAGTAAAAATTGTTAATGATATTATGTACCTCAGTGGTCGTAGTAGTATTAATGGATCAAACAGTAATTGGATTATGAAGTTGCCAACTGATGGAACACTTACAGGCAATTATGGTCCTAGTAATGTATTTCAATACAGTTCTACTACCATAACAATGACTAGTATAAATCATATGACAGTTGAGGCATTTACTCCAATTTTGAATGACAGTCAAATTACTTTAAGTACAGGTAGTGCCAGTTCAACTTTTACAAATTCTTCATTTAATTTTGCTAAAGTTACAATTTAAGGAATAAACTATGTCATACGAACAGACCAATAGCGACGGCCTATACATAGAAGATAGTTATTTTGATACAGATGGCTATTTTGTCTATGTGGCTGAAGCGGCTGCTGCCTTATCTGCAGAAGCCTCCCTGTCTGCCAGTGTGAGTGTGATTAAGTCTGCGGACTGTGCCATTTCAGTTGTGGCCACACAGACTGCTACTATCAGCCATATTGAAGGTGCTGATCTATTTGCCTTTACTGATGCTGCCTTAGCCGCTGAAGTAAGCCGTATTAGAGATTACTCTATCAGCAGTAGTTCAGCATTCTCTGTGGCCATTGATGCTGTACGCAGTGTCTATGTGGCAGCACAAGCAGACAGTGACTCAGCAGTCAGCGCAGATATTCTGCGTGTGAGATCTGGAGAAGCCGCCACCGCTGCGGCTTTTTCTATGTCTACAGATGCTGAAAAGGTCATTGTCATTGCCGCAGATCTAGTCAGCAATTTCACACAAACCGCACAAGCAGACAAATTTACTGGTGTAATCAGTAATCAAACATCAAGTGCTTCAATGACTGTAAGTGGTGGATTACTACAGAATCAACAGGCCAGTGTTAGTGCCACGGCTAGTCTAACAGTCACTGGATTTATTACCAACAAGCGTCCAAGACAGACCATTGCCTATAATTCAATTGCCACAACTACAGCAGATAAGATCTTAGGCACACATAGTCTTTACAAAGATGCCAGCAACAAGTATCTAGAAGTCCTGGCCAGCACGGATTTCAACATAGGTAGTGGTGTTGATTTTGCCATTAGTTTCTATTTCAAACCCACAACAGGCACAGGCAAAATCCTGCGTGCCTATGATCCAGCAGCCGCAAGAGATGTTTGGTCCTTTACCAACAATGGATCAAGTGTTCGCTTCAGTTACTGGACAGGTTCAACTACTCTAAACATTGATCTTAGTAGAACAGTAGTTGGTTGGTCGTTCTTTGGTGTTACTAGAAGTGGTAGTAATTTAACCTTTGAATTTGAAAATGGAGTTGGTGCTTACTCTAGTCAGACAGTTACCTTAAGTGGTGCCATTTCATCAGGAACACCTGTTATACAAATAGGTATTCCATCAACATCAGCATTGGGTTATTTTGATGAATTTGCCATGGCCAAGGGTACTACTACCTATGTGCCAACTACAGGTGGCAAACTAGACACTACACAGTTCTTGTTCCACTTTGATGGTAATTTTATAGATGATACCAGTGGTACTGCACAGGCACAGGCTCAACTGTCATCAGCAGCCACAGTGTCAGTTAGTGCTGCCAAAGTTACTGTAGCCAGCGCATCATTGAGTTCTACAGCCACTGAGACAGTCACTGCTCAAGCAACTGTTAATTTCAGTGTTCTAATCTCAGCATTGGCATTCCAAACATCAGTAGTTGGTCGTCTACAAAGTGATGTGGCTGATTTAGATTCAGCATTTACGCTGTCTGCTACTGTGGCTAGAACCAAAGATGCCAGTGCCAATTTATCAGCAGACTGTGCTTTGACAGTGACCATTGATGATCTAAGTCTATTCAATGCCAATTTATCAGCAAGTGCTAGTTTGTCAGCACAGGCCAATACTACTAGTTCTGCCAGTTCAGCAATTACCAGCACTGCCAGCCTAACAGCAGTACCAACTCATGTCTACTGTCAGTTGATCTATGGTGCAGGCAATACCAGTGGTTATATCACCAGCCCAGGTGTTGACATACGCACACTGACCAGCACTGGATTTACCTCAGTACAAAGTAATTTCTGGGTAAGATTAGAAAATAGTCTAACAGCAGGTCAAAAGATTACGCTTTATACCAGTGGTACCAATCATATCTACTTACAGCGTGGTGGATTGCTGCCCAATGGTGAATCAGTTAACAGCAATGACTATGTGCTCTACACTCAGATTCGCATAACATGGCTGCAGAAGACAGCACCATTGACCTATGTTAGATACATTGATGAGCGATTCTATGGCGTAAACCTAGGATCTAGTTTTGATCCAACTGCCTGGCACAATGTTATCATTCCTCTAACATTAGGTGCTAGTGTTCAAGATCAAGAAGGTGCTAACCTCAGCATGTTCTATGACAATGTGGTGCGTATAGATGGAGTCAGCAGTGGATCATTTAACAACTTTGATGCTACACTGTCAACTGCACAGGGATCACAGAGCAGTTATGCACCGCCTAGCAGTCTAAATGCTGCCAAAGGTGGACAGTGGGGTGCCAGCAATAACCCAACAACTGTATATCTAGATCAAATTTGGATATTGAATAACAGTGGCACAGTGCCCATCAGTGATTTCTATATTGATGGTAATGAGGCACCTATCTCTAATGGATTGACTGCCAGTGGCAAGCAGGCACAGGTATGGTTGCCATTTGGCACACTGTTAGATCGTTCAGCAACAGCACCTACCTGGGATTATACTGCTAATAATCGTGTAATACCTGGATTTGTTGTTCTAGGTGAAGGCAGTTTCACAGCAGATACTGCTACCACTGCTGTTGGTTATAGATTATATCCATTGGCCAGTGACATGTCTGTGGTCACAACATTGACCAATACAGGTGAAAGAATCCGTTATGGCGTCAGCAGTCTAGTCAGTGAGTTCACACAGACTACCATTGGACAAAAGAATGCCATACTTGACAGCAGTGTTGCTAGTGAATTTACACAGACCACTGACAACAGCAGAACACGCAATCTAGACAGCAGTTTGGCAGTAGCCAGCCAATTGACAGCAGATGCAGTCAGCGTATTGGTTGTTGACAGCGCATTTGCAGTCACAGCCACCCAAACTGTTGATGCCAATAGATTCCGTGACAACGATAGCAGTCAATCTAGTGAATTCACACAGACTACTCTTGCGATCAAAACAGCAAGAGCAGAGAGCAATTTTGAAGTTATTGCTGTTAAACTGGCCATTGCTGCCAAGGTTGGTCAGGGCTTTATTGATGACCTGCAGACTACTGCTACTATGACTACAGATGCTCGTGTCATAGCCTACAGTACCAGCAATCTACAGTCAACAGCCACTGCGAACTTTACTGTAACTCGTGCAGCCTTTGCTGAAAGTAGTATGGCATCAACAGCCACAGTAACAGCCAATGTTGACTATCTACGCCGCAATGAAAGTAATCAATCAGCAGAAGCCACACTGACTGCTGTGGGCACAAGAGTAGGTATTGGCACTAGTGCTCTAGTATCTAGCGCCACACTGACTGCCAACACTGACCTTAGTAGATTGAGAACTGCGGCCAGCAATCAAATAGTAGCCACAACAGTCACTGCCACTGGCGATAGATACAGATTAGGCTCAGCCAATTTACAGTCATCAACTGAACAGTTTGCTTCAGTGTATGCATTGGTGCGCTTTGAAATCAGCATCTCTGCACTGGCATTTGAAGTCACAGCAGGTCGTGTCATACACCTAGACCCACTAAATGGTTTAATCATAGAACCAGAAACTAGATTCTTAGTCATTGAACAAGAAACTCGCGAGTTAACTGTAGCCGCAGAGACCCGTGTAAATAAAATTAAAGGATACCCAACACTATGACAACAGCAACTACAGGATACCAACAGGACAATTTGGGCAGTTGGATATCCAAAGACCCCTCAGCCCAATTGGTCTACTACATGGACTGGAGCGAATGGTTACCCACAGGTGATACCATAGCCACTGCCAGTTATACACTACAGGTTCGTGCCAATGATCCAGCACCATTGGTTCGTGTCAGCCAAGGTGTACAGAGCAACACCATCAGTTATGTAGAAATATCAGGTGGTGGCGCGGGCAAGATCTACACAGTCACAGCCTCAATTACCACAGCAGATGGATTGGTTGATCGCCGCAGTTTCCGTATCAAAGTAGAGAATCGTTCAGCCTAATGCCCTTAAGTCTTGCTCAACAGACCATCGCTGATAACACTGCTAGATTCAAGGTTGCTATCTGTGGGCGCCGCTTTGGCAAAACACACCTAGCCATTCGTGAACTGTGCCGTGCGGCCCGTCACCCCAACAGAGATGTTTGGTTCGTGGCGCCTACCTATCGCCAGGCCAAGCAGATTGTTTGGCGCAAACTGAAATTTCGTTTGGTTGACCTACACTGGGTCAAAAAGATCAATGAACAGGAATTGACCATTTATCTTAAAAATGGATCAGTGATCAGTCTCAAAGGTGCTGACAATGCTGACAGCCTGCGTGGTGTTGGCTTAGACTATCTAGTCATGGATGAGTTTGCTGACATAGATCCAGAAGCATGGTATGAAGTACTACGCCCAACACTGGCAGATCGTCAGGGTGGTGCTCTGTTTATTGGTACTCCCAAAGGTGTGGCCAACTGGGCGCATGACCTATATCAACAGTATCTTGATGCACCTGATACTTGGGCTAGTTTTACCTATACTACCATTGATGGTGGCAATGTGTCACCAGAAGAAATAGAAGCAGCCAAGCGTGATCTAGATGAGCGCACATTCCGTCAAGAATTCCTAGCGACCTTTGAAACCTATGCAGGTCGCATTTACTATAATTTTACCCGTGATCAAAATGTAGTGCCTGGTGAACTTGAAAGTCAGGATCTATCTGTGATCTACACAGGTTGGGACTTCAACATTGATCCTATGAGCGTGGTAATTGCAGTTAGACGAGGAGATGTTCTGTATGTCATTGACGAAATCCGTATGTATTCTAGTAATACCCAAGAAGCAGTGGAAGAAATTCACTCGCGATATCCAAAGAGCAAGATCTGGGCATTCCCAGACCCAGCCGCAAGACAGAGAAAAACCTCAGCGGGTGGTACCACGGATCTTACAATCCTCCAAAACGCAGGATTTGTAGTCAAGTGTCCCAACAGTCATACTCCTGTGCGTGATCGTATCAATGCAGTCAACAGTCGTCTCTGCGATTCAACGGGTAAAAGACACCTATTTTTTAATCCCAAGGTTAAATATACTATTGAAGGATTAGAACGCCATACCTATAAAGAAGGCACAACTCAGCCTGACAAAGAATCAGGCTATGATCACATGATGGATGCTTTGGGCTATATGGTTGATTATCTATTCCCCGTTAAAAAGGACACATCGCACATAGCCCAACCACAACGCTGGACACATCAGATCCGAGCCTAACAGGAAAAACTCATGAACCAAACGCTATTAGAACAGTATATAGAAGCAACAACAACCAATCAAATGTATCACAGATACCAAGCCCAATGGGAAATGCTACTAGGCAGTTACATGGGTGGTATAGAATACACAAGAATGGGCATGTTGACCAAATATGTCAACGAATCAGACAATGAATACATTGCTCGTTTGACCAGTACATTCTGTGAAAATCACAGTAAATCAGTTATTTCAACCTATGTCAGTTTCCTGTTCCGTGAAAAGCCTGATAGAGATTTGGGTCTGTTAGAATACGATAGTACTGTTATGGATTTTATGGAAGATGCGGATCTTGATGGGCGTAGTTTTGATGCATTCATGAAAGAAGTATCAATTTGGAGTTCAGTGTTTGGCCATTGCTGGGTCATGGTGGTCAAACCTAATGTAGGTGCTATAACTCGTGCTGATGAACAGATGGTTGGTGTTAGACCATATCTTACCTTGCTGACACCATTGACTGTTATGGATTGGCGTTGGCAGCGCAGTCCAGCAGGACGCTTCAGCCTCAGTTACCTAAAATACACAGAAGAAGCCAATGATTCAATTGCCATTATCAAAGAATGGACACCTGAAACTATCACTACTAAAGTGGTCAGTCACAAGGACAAGACTGTGCAGAGCACAGAAACTGAAGTAAATGGTCTAGGCCAAATACCTGCTGTCATAGCCTACAATCATCGCAGTCCAGTGCGCGGTATTGGTGTCAGTGATATCAGTGACATTGCCAATGCACAGCGTTATATCTATAATTTGACTTCAGAAGTAGAGCAGAGTATTCGTATCAATGGACACCCAGCATTGGTCAAAACACCTGACACAGAAGCCATGGCAGGTGCTGGTGCTATTGTACAGATGCCAGACAACATGGATCCAGGACTAAAACCCTATATGCTCAGTGTCAGTACAGATACTGATTCAATTTACAATGCTATTCGCCACACAGCAGATGCCATTGACAAAATGGCCAATACTGGCAGTATCCGCAGTTCAACTCCTACTGTGATCAGTGGTGTGGCTCGCGAACAGGAGTTTGCCTTGCTCAATGCCAAACTCAGTGAAAAAGCAGACAATCTAGAACTTACAGAAGAACAGATTTGGCAGTTCTATTGTCAATATCAAGGACAGACCTGGGATGGAACTATTGAATATCCTGGTTCATTCAATATCCGTGATACAGATGCAGAAGTAGATCGTTTGGTCAAGGCCAAACAGGCAGCAACTGATCCTAGAGTTCTGCGTGTAATTGATCACGAACTGTTAGAAGTATTAGGTGAAGATCCCAACATGCTGGGTCAAGAAGAATATAGCCCCAGTGATATTCCTGCTGAAGTACCATTTGATCCACATGTTATGGTAGATCCTGCTACTGGCAAAGAATACTACGCAAGAACAGAACAAGAGCATTTAGACTATGCTGCCTTGGGTTATGTTCACAAAGATGAAGAATAAGGAGTCAACATGCCCGTACACAAAGCAACAGGTCCTCGTGGTGGAAAAGGTTGGCAATACGGTACTACAGGTAAGGTATATCCAACAAGACAGCAGGCGGTTAGACAAGCACAGGCAATTAAAGCAACGCAGGCTAGAACAAAGAAAGCAAAGAAGTGAAATTAAAGCAGAGAGAAATAGCAGAATACAGACAACAGCAGTTGATAAAACAGAATAATTGCTGTGCTCTCTGCGGTGATCTAATTACAGATGATGCAGTTTTAGATCACAATCATCGTACAGGGTTCATAAGGCAAGTACTACACAGGGGTTGTAACAGTCTATTAGGCAAAATTGAAAACTCAATGCCTCGCAGTCGCGTAGACATCACAAGGCTCAAGGGCATAGCCCGCAATCTTATTCATTACTTGACAGAACAACACACAGATACACTGCATCCAACATATAAAACACCAGAGGAGCGTAAAATGGGAAGAGGTCGTGGAAGAGGCAAAAAGCCGCCAAAGCGTTGATTGGTACAGATACTTCAAGGACATTAGAACACAGTGTCCTTGGAGTTACAGTGCTTTTATCAAGGGTCTAATAGACATTCGCCCTTGGCTACCTGGTGCAGTCATACCCCCATTAGGGCCATATCAAGCCCGCATGTGGATAATGGATTATCCTAACACAATTATAGAATCTATGGCAGAAGAACTAGATTCAAGAGATCTAGTGCATGAGTGGCTGTTTTCATATCCAGGCTATGGAGAGTATGCAACTCCTGTAGCAGTACTGATACAACAAGATCGCAAGACCTTGTCAGATCTTAGATCAAAACTTCAAGATTAAATTAACAGAAATTACTGTAGAATAACTACATTTACCAGCATTTTAGGTTAAATGCTATAAATACAATACTAACTCATAAGAGGTGATGCTACAATGACAGACAATTCATTGGTAAACGATACGGGAACTGATCCCGCTGGCGATACAGCAAATCAGGCACAGGCTGCTAAGACTTTCACGCAAGAAGAAGTTAATGCTATACTGGCAAGGACCAAAAGTCAACTTGAAAAGAAGTATGCCAGCAAGTATGAAGATCTAGGTGACCCTGAAGAACTTCGCTCTATTAAAACAGAATGGGAGAAGAAGCAACAGGAACAGCAGATCAAGCGTGGAGAGTTTGAAAGAACTCTACAGGAACTGGCCGCCAAAAAGGATTCAGAAATCCAAAAGAGAGATGCTAAGATTAGGGAATACCAAATCAATATGCCATTACTCAGTGCCGCTGCCAAGCATAATGCTGTTGCGCCTGAACAGGTAAAGGTTTTATTGGGTAACCAGGTAAGACTTAATCAAGATGGTGAAGTAGAAATAGTAGATGCCAAAGGATCTGTTCGCTACAATGACGCTGGTGAAGCGTTGGGAGTAGATGATCTAGTGCGAGAATTCCTGGATTCGAATCCGCACTTCAGAGCCAGTGGTCCTACTACTACCAATACCAAGACCAATGTGTCTAGTGTTGCACCTAGTAAGATTGACATCTCTAAGTTGGATATGAAGAATCCTGAACACAGGAAACTATACGCTGAAGCCATTAAGGCCAAAGCATAAAAATATAAGCCAACAGTCAAGGAGATTTAAGTCATGGCAAATACAACAAGTATCAATTCTGAATTATTTCAGAACCTTTTAGTGCAATCACAGTATGCACTTTATGAAAATTCTATCGCTCGCGCGGTATCTACTGTGTTTGATTACCCAGTAGGTGCTGGTAAAGTTGTTTCAGTTCCAATCTGGGCTGGTATCACTTCTAGCAAACCTGGTGAAGGCGTTGCTCCAGCAGCCGCTGATACCAACACCAACAGCAAGACAATTACTCTTGCTGAGCATGTAGTTTACGCTGAAGTCACTGACTTCTTGCGTGATTCTGCTCAAGAGTCTGTGATCACTGGTCTTGCTAACCAAGCAGGTCTAGCACTTGCAGAAGGCCTAGACAAGGAATTAATTGCTTTGTTTGCTGACGGTAGCATCACTGCTTCTGTTGGTGCAGGTGGTAGCGACAACACAGTTGCTGACATTATGAAGGCTGCGGCACAAATCCGTGCTCAGAAATACAGTGGTCCTATCTTTGCTGTTTTACATCCAAAACAAGCATACGGTATCAAGGCTGCTATGACTGCAACTAACAGTTATCAGGCTGCTACAAACGCAGGTAACCGTGTATTAGATCAATACTTTATTGGTTCTGTTGGTGGCGTTACAATCCTTGAAAGTGCTTTGATTGTTCCAGACGGTGCTGATGATGCTCTAGGTTGCGTATTCGCACCAAGCGCATTTGGTCTTGCACAACGCGGTGGTGTTACAATGGAAGAACAACGCAATGCTGCCAAGCGTAGCACTGATGTTGTTATGACAGCAGTTGCTGGTGCAGGTATCCTACGCGCAGAATTGGCTGTTAAGATCCAAGGTGATGCATCACTATAATCTTTAATTAGATTACTAAAAAGGTCTGTGTAAAAGCAGTCCTTTTTTTTTGAC
>JACCDT010209231.1_pt1 | contig 17161 bp, 27 predicted proteins | sample 7446291 | NCBI WGS metagenome assembly JACCDT01 (sample SAMN15323446, study PRJNA562643) | freshwater metagenome | isolation source: river surface water | place: USA:Blue River Watershed | collected 2017-08-17 | reverse complement strand
TCCGGGGTGTACCCGTGCCGCACGCCACCGAAGGGCAACAGCACCGCACTCTGGAGAGCCCGCTCGGCCTCCCGGCGATACTGCTTCTCCTTGATGAGCGCCGATACGACCTTCTGGTTGATCCACGCTCGACGCCATGCGTCCGCGTTCGCCGCCGTCCCGCCTAACGGACGCAGAACCGGCTCGGGGTCCTGGGAACTCGTCTGGGAGATCAGCGTGTTGATGATCGAGAACAGCAGGTTGCCCACGAACTCGTCGGCACTCTCGACCGCGCGGGGCATGGAGGCTGAGTAGCTCCCCCGGTAGGCATCGAGGAACCGCATCGCCATGTAGTTCGCGTTCGTCCCTCCGAGAGACGACCCGCGGGTCGACGGGATCAGCCCGGCGTTCGCCCACTCCATGTCCGCCATGAGCATCATGGCCTTGACGTCGCGTACGTCGACGCCCTTCTTCGGACGGCCCATCTAGCCCAACCTCGCCATGCCCGAGCCCCCGGAAGGCACGGTCACGATCGGCTTGTTGCGGTGCCGCAGGATCTGACGCCGGAGCTTCGAGAAGTCCGTGTCCTCCAGCCGGATCACCTTGTCGAACGTGCGGATGTTGGGCGAACTCTGAACGAAGTACCGCGCGCAGTCGTAGCCGTCGTCCCGCTGCTTGTCCGTCACGACGATCGAGGAGGGCACGTTCGGATCTCGTACACGGTCGTTGTACCGAAGCGTGCTCCACTCATCGATCACTTCGACGTTGTCGGAGTGGACTAACATCCGTGGCTGCCCGGTCCTCGGATCGAGGGCCAGGAAGTTCATCAGCTCAAGGTGCCCGGCCTTGCGATCGGCCTGAGCCAGCTTGTCGATGTCCCAGATCGGGAGCCCACGCTTACGGAACGTCTCCACGACCTCGGGCCGCTTCGGATCGCCCACAACACGGGTAAGCCGGCTCTTCCAGTCGTTCTGCTTCAGGACGTACTCGACCTTGGCAGCGACATCGTCCGGCGTCAGGCCCCGCTCGTAGATCGATCGGCGGAGCACTACCTGATTTGGCCCAACAAGCCAGAACATCACCACCGTCGGGTCGTTGAAGCCGTAATCGATCGAGATGTTCACGTCAGCGTATCGGAACCACTCCTCGTCACGGTGGATGACGTGCGCCGGTTCACCACGCGCACCCGGTTCCGTGCGGAGCGGAACAACCCGTCCGCGAGTAAATGTCCACTGGCCGCCGAACTGCTCGGCGAACCCGGCATCCTTCATCGCGTTGCACTCGGTCGTCGACTCGAAGCAGTCGTGTCCGTTGTCCTGCGACGGGGGCTTGGTCTCGTCCTTCGGGAACGTGAGTTCCGCGGTCGGGGCGGCACGCAGCTCAGCCTTCTGGTGCTCGATCCAGTAGCGGGGGTATTTGAAGTCCGGGTTCGCGCGGGGGGTGAACTGGAAGTTCTCGATCTTGAGCCCCGGGTTCGCCTTGCCGCGCTCGATCTCCTTGAAGATCCAGGCAGCCTCGATGTCCGGCGTGGTGGGCCAGATCGACTTGCGCGTTCGGGGGGACAGGTACTTCGACCAAACCTGCTCGTCGAGCCGCGCGGCCTCCGAGAGAATGGCGATGTCCACCTCTTCGGACTGGAGCTGCCGTTCGTTCGCGGCCGACTTCACGGTGATGATCGAGTCGACGTTGCGTCCGTGGCGGTTCTTCCCCCAGCGGATCGCGATCTTCATATTGCCCTGGGACGGGTTCTTGACCTGCGTCACGATCTCGTAGTCGTGGCCCAGCATCTCGTATCGCTCGACCAGATCCTCGAAGGCGTAGTCAAACTCTTTCGCGAGGTCGTAGTTCGGCGCGACGATCCAGACTCTCTGCGTTTCGAGGTCTGGGTTGGTCCGCAGCAGGGCGCCGTGATACAGGATGTCCGGCAGCACGTCCTTCCAGGCCGCATACGACTTGGACGTTCGGGCCGGAGAGCTTGCGATCTTGGTGACCGCCTCCGAGCGATGAAAGCGATCGACTTCCGGATCGTACGTCTTGTAGCCGTACAACTGGAAGACCGCTTGTCGGAAACGCGCTCGGGCTTGGTCGGCCAGGGCTACTTAGCCCACACGAGGAGATCGAAGGTCGACGAGCCACTCGCAGAAAAGGTCACGACACCGGCCGTGCTGATCGCGGAGATGGAAACGGATGCCGTGGTAACGCCTGGGGTTGAGGGCTCGGCCTGGGATCGACGACCCGCGACTGCTGCCTCAACGATGCCCGGAAGCCCGGTTGCGTGCGTGTCGGCGTTGCCTGCGGTCAAGGTCCAACGGAAGAAGTTGCAATCCGCAAGAGGTTGCGTCTGGGCGTGCTCTCGGGGGGTAGCGTGGACCTTGGTCGGGTTGGGGGCAACAACGGTCGCTGCGGCCAAAGGGCAGTCCTTTCGATCGGGCAGGATCGCCCTACGGGGAGTCTTGCGGGTTGGCATGAAGTATGCAAGGGGCTGGGTGCCTAAAAATTAGGCAATCTGGGCATAACTTTTGCTGGGGGTGCCTAATCATGTTGCACCCCGGCCAGTCCTAAGCAGTACTGGGTCCCCGCGGGCGTTTAGATTTTGAGCACTCTCGCCGCAACGGCGGGTCTGTCACAGCCACCGCGACCCCCACCCCCCGGAAGCCGGGGCCCTTCGACCCCGCCGCCCAGCCGGTCCGCCCAAAACCTGAGCAAAATCAGCTACTTAGCCACTTGGCACAGCTCTTGCATGACAGCTGCCCCGCAACCCATACCACCGATAAGGTGTAGTATGTCAACTAGAGGTATAGCGGCTAAGTACGCGGAAGTATTGGGGAATATGGGATAGCTGGAGTGCAGAGTGGGCGAGTTTGCAAGCAATCCTGGGGCTCGGCGGCTGTGTCAATAGTGGCATTCATGACTGGATAGGTCTGTTTATCCCCGGGGAAGGCGCGGGCGAAGCGCGTTCTCGCATTTGAACAAGTGTTTGAGTGGTATCCCCTACAAACTCGCAACTGTTCCGTTTGGAACACCACTGTACCGTTTGGAACACTTGCGCATGCGCGCTAAGTGCCCGGATTCATTGGACTTTGTTGTTGACGCTCTGTCAAGTGTTCCGATTGGAACACCAAGTGTACCGTTTGGAACACTTGCCCCGCAGGCGGGGCGCTAGAAGCGCGTTTCAGGGCTGGCACGATGCGTGCATTAGGTAGTGGCATAACCGGCGCCGATCGAGGCGCGAGAGGAGACAGCATGAAGACGAAGCACGATCCGACGCGATGCCGCATGGCCTTCGGGCGGCCTACCGCAGAGCGAGAGCAGTGCCCCCGGTGTGATGAATTGAAGGACGGCGCTGCGCCGCGCAAGGGCTGGGGGTCGCGAGTGAGTGATGATGCGCGGCATGCGGCGGACGTCCGGTCTCACTTCGCGTCCCACCGGCACCAGAGCGGCGGATGCGGTCCGGTCTGCACGTTCGGGGAGTGGTAGTCATGCGTGACACCATTCTCTGCATCGCCTTCTTCATCTTCTTCGGGCTCCAGTGCGCTAGCTGCTTTGCCGGCCTGGAGAATGAACGCCTCGCGCAGCTCGGGGTTGCCGAGTGTGACACTTTCGATTGTTGGGAATAGAGGAGAACTAGAATCATGGGCGAGATGGAAACGATGCGACAGGAATACCGGGACCACGTCCGCACGAGCGCGGAGGAGATCGAAGCGGACCTCCGATCGGGGGCACTCGATCCCGAAGACGCAATGGAGCGCGTCGAGGATGACTGCGACTCTCAGTGGTCGATCTACACATACCGCGCGAAGTGTGTGGTTTGCTTCCTGTCTGACAACCCGGACGCGCTCCCGGACGAATTAGGGGCGGACGAAATGCTGCGCGACGGATCAATCAATTGGAGCGGCATGGCATTCTTCGCGATGCGCGCGGACATCCTGGAACGGATCGGCGACATGGAAGCGATCGCGGAGGAAGGGAAGGAAGAGCGCGAAGCCGCGGAGGAGGAGGGCGAATCGGTCCGCGACCGCGTGCAAAAGCTGGGGGATCCTGCCTACCACGAATAGAAAACCCGCCCCCATGCTTGGGGGCCTCCCATACTCTGATCGGATCGGAGTATCGGCGGCAATCAAGCCGGACACCAATGGAGAACTAGGACCATGAAGATCGACCGCGGACACCTCAAAGCGCGCGCGACCATCGAATGGATTTACCAGCCTTGCGACACCCCGGTGCGGGGTAATGTCATGGCGTCGGGAGACGATGCGTTCGACAAAGAGTGCGAGGATGAAATCCTATCGCGCATCGACTCCGGGGACGATTGGGCATGGTTCCAAGTGGAATGCCGCGTTAGCTACGGGGCCCACTCGGCCAGCGAGTATCTCGGCGGATGCAGCTACGCCGATGAGGCGGACTGGTTGAGCGACCTCTATGCCCAGCAGGACATGCTCGGAGAGGCGATCGAGTCCCTAGCGAAGTCTCTGGAATCAGACGCGGCCGCGATCGAGGCAGTCAAGGCCTAACCAAACCCGCCCCCATGCTTGGGGGCCTCCCATACTCTGATGCGCGGTGGTCGGAGTATCGGCGGCAATCAAGCCGAGAGGAGAAGTGACCCTATGATAACTTTTGTGCTAGCCCGACGACACGGACAAGAACTAGAGCTTTCCCTCTCTGTGGGCGGATTGTTCACACTTGAACGGCAGCCGGCAGCGGACGCCTACACGCTCACGGCGATCCGAGAGCTTTCGGAGAACTTCGCGAAACGCGCCGCGGGGCCAACGGCAACGGCGCTGGAATGCGTGCAAGCCCCCGATGCGACGTTCCGCACGGTGATCGTCATCTTAGAGAACGAAAAAGAAACTGGAAACGAGGAGAACTAGAGCAATGGACCTTTGGAACGACGACCAGCCCATTTCCGATCGGTTTGATGGTATCGACGTGCCCGCGTGGATCGAGTGTGATGATGCCTTCATCAGCCCGCGGGACGTTGCGGCGATCGTCCAGGGCGGGTGCGCATCCGGCGCCTACATGCCCGCGGTGACCTATCACCAAGCAGCCGAGACGATGGCGAAGCATGGGGATGACGTGCTCGACTTCATCGCCGGCCGGCTCGGAGAGCTGCCGATGCCTAGCTCGGACGTTTCGTGGCCGGGGATGGCTTGCCACTTCCTTTCGATCGCGGTCGAGCTTTGGGCAAGCGAAGCGGCCTCGATTCTGGAAAGCTCGGACGGGCCCGAAGAGGAAGAGGAGACCACTTGCGATCATCATGAAGTTGATCGGATGATTTTCGCGGATTGCGAAAAATGTACCAACTGCGGCGCGTGGCGTGAGAACTGCCAGGCCATCACGAGCGAACCCGCCGGAGAATGGCAGCCGGCGCCGGAAGGTTGGCTCCCCATGACGGACCGATAACCACCACCCACTCCACGTCCCTCCGGCCCCTACGCGTAATGGCGAGGGGCTTGGGGCGTCAGAGGGACCCGAACGGATCGGGGAGCCTTGAGACACTAGGAGAGACTGAGATGCCGTTTGCGTACCTTGATGGGATCCGCGGGATCGAGATTGAAATGCCCGACGACATGATCGCCGACCTTACAGCCGCGGGCGACTGTGAGGGGGCCGCGCGCTACTGGGTCGATCGGCCCGAGATAGCCGCGCAGCTGGACGCGATTGGGCAAGATGCGCTGATCCGCGCGCTTCGGGAGTGTGGTGCCTGGACCGAAGAGGAGCTGGCAGACGAAGAGTGGACCCGGCTTCGAGCCATCTGGGTCGCGGCGGGGTCGGTGATCGAGGAAGAAAGCGACCCCTCGTGACCCATAGCCGATCGGGTCTACACAGCCCCATTTGGCAAAAAGTTGGAAAATAAAATTTTTGAGTGCTCGCTTTGAGTCGCTGGGCGGGCCGTCTGGCGGAGCCGCGTCCCTCGCTCTACGAGCATACAGAATTATCTATTATCTGTCAAGCCCTCGATCGAAATACCCGAATTCCCGAGCAAAATCAACCACTTGACCCATCCACCCGACCCATCGAAAAGTCTCCGAAAAATCGACCCAAACCGGCCAAATATCGATATTTTGCTCCAAAAATCGATTTTTCGAGATTTTTAAGGAAATATCTCATGACCCACGAACGCTGGCTACCCCTTCCCGACTACCCTCAGATCGAGATCTCCGTTCGCGGATCCGCCCGTTGGGCCGATACCCATGACCCCTTGAAACGATTCCGTTGGCACGGCTATATCTGCATCCGCGTCAGCACAGCCCCCCGGACCCTTCATAACCTCGTGGCCTCCCTCTTCCTGCCAGACAAGCCGCCCGACGCGACCCATGCGTTCTTCCTGACCCCCGACCGCGAGAACTGCGCCGCCTCCAATCTCACCTGGACAAAGCCCGACCCCCGACCCATCGAGCGGAGGTCCGGTCGACCCATGAGCGGCCAGCTCATCTATGCTCTCAAAGCCCGAGCAAAGAAAGGCGCCTGACCCATGACCCCCATCCCCGGTGCTCGCAGATACCGCATCGATCTCTCCGACGACCCGCCGACCATCTACTCACCCGCAGGTCATCCCAGGCGACCCAACCACAAGCACGCGATCGCCATATGGTGCGACGACGGCATTCGCAGATGCAGAACCGTCCGCCGCTGGGCCGCTCTGGCGCGTCACAGAGATACACTCGATCGTGTACTCAAGATCCTCGATCCTGACCGCCGGTCACAGATGGCCGATCGCCTTGCCCTTGACGACTTTTGAGGAAAGTGGTTCCGTACAAATAACAAAGGAGAATCCACAATGGACTTGCAAAAAATTCTTTCAGAGCACGCCAAGTGGCTCGCCGACCCGTCAACCGGAGCCCGAGCGGATCTTCAAAACGCCGATCTTCGGTACGCGAATCTTCGGTACGCGAATCTTCCGGGCGCGGATCTTCGGGACGCGGATCTTCGGAACGCGAATCTTCTGAACACTGATCTTCGGAACGCGGATCTTCAGGGCGCGTATCTTCTGAACGCCGATCTTCAGGGCGCGAATCTTCAGGGCGCGTATCTTCGGGGCGCGGATCTTCGGGGCGCGAATCTTCGGGACGCGGATCTTCGGGGCGCGTATCTTCTGGGCGCGGATCTTCGGAACGCCGATCTTCGGGGCGCGATCGGCCTCGTGTACCTGACCCAGACCGATGCCGGCTATTCCGTCCTGGCCCAGCAGCCCGAACCCGAAGCCCCTTGGAGGATTCGAGCCGGCTGCCGCGATTTCTCGATCGACGAAGCGATCGCCCACTGGTCCAGCCCTGACTATCACACTCCTTCATCCGGCCGGCGCTGTGTCGCGGCGATCGAGTGGTTCCGAAAGGAGACCGAGCGATGAGCCAGAACGCAGACGTGGAGTGGTTTCGAGAGTGGAAACCCTCCAGAAATGACGCTGAGCTTTGGATTGATCCTGCAAGACGGGCTTCGATTCTCGCCCATATCGACCAGTTGGAGGTAGAGGTGTGTCGACTCACGACGTCGGTTCAGTTGCGCCATCTGACTGAGCCTGAGCCCAGCCGCGCCCCCACGGTCGACGAGATCGCGGCGCAGATCACCGCGGCCTATATCGCAGACGGCCATTATCACGACCCGGTGACTGCGGCGACTCACGGATACGACGCCGCCGAAGCCCTCGTGGCCGAGCGAGAGAGGAGGAGGAGGAGGAGGCGGAATGGCGAGTTGTGAGCATGAAAACACCGCGTGGCGACACTTTCCAGAGACCAATCTCAGTCTTTGCGTGCGCTGCTACGTCTTCGTGACGAGGGCTCATGACGATGCGCTGCGAGATCAGGCCGACCGCCTCCGCCAAGCCGAGGCCGAGGTCAGGAGGCTGAATGAGCTGATCGACGACGCCGGGAAGCCTTGGATCCGACTGGACCCGGGAATCCCGTGGGAAGGCGCGATCGACGCGGCCATGGCGGCTGCGTGCGCCGAGATCGAGAGGCTACGGGCCAACGCAGAGGCCGACAACAGTCATGCTATGTCGACCGCGGCGGATAATGAGAGACTTGGGCGCGAGAACGAGAAGCTGCGTGCTGAAATCTCCGAGTATCACGAGGATCTGGTGGAGAGAGGCGAGATGATGGACTCCCTCGTTGGTCGACGCGACGCCCGCCTCCGCCAAGCCGAAGCCGAGATCGAGATACTCAAGACGGCAGCCGACGACGCGTGGCAAGCCTCAAAGGAAATGCACGAGGCCGAGATGGATGCGCTGCGGGCGGATGTGGTGTTCGTGTTGCGACGTGGGGCGTGGATTCAATGGGTGCCAACAACCTCCACCCTGCGGATCGTTTCAGCGCGCCCCACGTCCACCGAGCCCAGCATCATTTTTCCGCTCGGCGATGTTATTGAGGGCGGCACCGACGCCTCGCTGCTCTCCGCGGTGCGGCGGGCGAGGGAGAATCAGTGATGGACTGGGACAAGGCCGACGCGCAGGTCAAGCGAAACTTGGGATGGATCAAGGCGAGCGCCCGCGAACAGCGCCGCTACGAGATCGCGAGGGACGTGATGGCGGCGAGAACAGCAGCCTACGCTCTGGCGTTTAGATTCGAGCGGTCCAGCGAGTTTGAGTCAAACGCAGCCGAGGCAGTAATGGCCGCCGACGCCCTGTTGGCAGAACTTTGGCAGAACTGGAGCGCAACGATGGCGTGTCGTGATTGCACGTGGTGGCTTGATCGTGGCACAACCGGGTATTGCAATTGGCCTGACAGGCCCCCGTGGATTGCTCGTCGCTTCTATGACAACGAAATGGCCCCGACCGATGGCGAAGGCTGCCCCCAGTTTAAGGAGCGCACCGATGGCAAAGCTGATCCGCGATAGAAGCACGAAGGAGAAGGATCGGTGGTGGTCTGAGGTCGCCCGGGCGGCAGAGTCAGCACCGACGCTGACATACGAAAGGAGGAGCGCACCGATGGCTGATATCCGGGTCGACCCGCAGCCTCCCCGCGGAGCCATCATCCTCCGATTGGGGAACGAGAGCTGGCTCCCAGTGGAAGACAGGAAACCCCGCCACCTATTCTACGAAGACTGGAGCAACCCTTCGGGCAAGCCATCCGGCGGTGGTTTTCCTGTCGACCTCACGATCGTCGAAGCACCTGCTGGCTACGACTTCATCCGCTGGGTCGACGGAGTCCTGTACTGGACCACGGAGGAGCGCACCGATGGCGAATAGCGAGCAGAAGGTGGCTCGATTGCTCGTAGACTCGATCGCGTGGATTTGCATGTGGTTCGTGATCTTGGAGGTGTTCTGTGGCGAATAGCGAGGACGTGCTTGAGCGAGCGATCGACTGGTATTGCGACGACAAGACCCTGCTTTATCACCGCGGGTCGATTCTCCGGGACTTGATCGACCATGTCCGCGAGCTGCGGGTCAAGCTGGATTCCGAGGCAGGCCACCGGCTGTCCCTGTGTGCCGACAACGAGCGGTTTGTCGCCGAGGTCCTCGAGCTGCGGCAGAAGCTGGCCGAACCATGGCGCCACTTCCCGTGCCCCGAGACGCAACAGCCGTGCGACCGGATGTGCCTCTCGATGTGCCACCGCAGGAGTGATCTGATTGGCGAGCTGCGCAGAGACCGGGCGAGGCTCGACTGGGTGCTGAAGGGCGGACCGATCGACGTGGCGGTCGACTGCGGGAAGGACTTGGCCGTGATCGAGACGCGCGCAGAGATAGACGCCGCGATGGGCGGCGGGGAGGGGGAGGCGTGAGCCGGTCAGGCTACACCGACGATTACGAGACGATCGAGCTCTATCGGCGAACGGTTCTCAACGCAGTCCGCGGGAAGCGGGGACAGGCGTTTCTGCGCGACCTGCTCGCCGCTCTCGACGCGATGCCGTCGAAGCGGCTGATCCCGCACGAGCTTGTAAACGAGTCCGGCGAAGTGTGCGCGATCGGAAGTCTCGGGGTCCAGCGGGGCGTCGACATGAGCCAGATCGACGAGCTTGACCGTGACTCCGTGGCGAAGGCGTTCGGGATCGCGCCGTCGCTGGCTGCCGAGATCGAGTATCTGAATGACGAGTGGCACGCCCCCGAGACTCCCGAGCAGCGGTGGGCGCGAATGCGGCGATGGGTCGAACGAATGCTCGCGGGGGAGGAGCCGTGACCATCCCGCCCAACAACGACCGCTTCCTCGAAGCGGTCTTCGGCCGATCCACCCAGGGCATCTTCACGGCCGCGTTTCGTGGGCCCATGAGCACAGCCAAATGGAGCAAGAACCCGTTTTGCTCAGACCCCCTGTCGAACAACTACTACTGCGTGTCGACATTAGTAGATCCGAACGGCCGCCGGACACCGGACAACTGTGACGCCCTGTACGTCCTGCTGGTCGACGACGTGGGGACCAAGATCCCGATCGCCAAGCCCGCGGGGATTCTCGGGCAGCCCACCTACCGGATCGAGACCTCGCCGGGCAACGAGCAGTGGGGCTACCTCCTCGATCCCCCCGATCGCGATCCGATGCACGCGGAGGCACTCGTCCAGGCCATGCTGCGGGCCTTCACAGCCGATGCGGCTGGGCGGAACAGGGTCGCGCGGCTGCCCTATGGCACGAACGGGAAGAACGGATTCGTCACGCGCATGGCGGATTGGGACCCCGATCGCAGGATGACCCCCGAGGCGGCCTATACGGCCCTGGAAGCCGTCCCGATCAACCCGGCGGACTTGGCCCACCCAGATGCCCTGCCGATCGATCAGGACCCGACGATCCGCGCCCTGGAGCTGGCAGACCATCCGTTCGAGGCGACCTCGATCGCCGGCATCTACAAGGTCCAGTGCCCCTGGCTGGCCGATCACAGCAACGGCCGAGACGACGGAGCGGCGTATATCAGTCCCGCGGGGTTCAACTGCTTCCACGGCCACTGCCACGACAAGACGTTTTCTGACTTCCGGTCATTTCTGGGGCTTTCTGCCTCAGAGGTGGACGGCGCGATCGCGGATGCAGCGTTTGGGGTGAAGAGCGAACAGGAGACGCAAGTGGTTTCGGACGCCGGGGATGAGCCTGCACAGCAAAAGGAGCTGACCGTGGGGGTCGAAGAACAGGCTCATCCCTGGCTATCCGAGACGGCGAAGGAGTTCGCCGACCCTTCGGGGCGGTTTCTATCCCGCGCCGAGCTTCAGGAGAAGTTCCCGATCGAATGGCTGTTCGATGGGATCGTGCCCATGGGGATCCCGTGGTGCATCGCAGGCGAGGGCGGGCTCGGGAAGAGCCGGATCATGCTCGGGCTCTGCATGTCGATCGCAAGCGGAGTTCCCTTCGGGAACGACTTCATCCCCGGGGACAAGAACGGCGCTCCGGTCGTCTTCCTGACGCAAGAGGACGATAAGCCCCAACGAGGGCACCGGTTCATCACGCAGTACGAATATCTCTGTCAGCGAGATCCCCGGTGGGACACCGACGAGGTCCGAGAGCGGCTCCAGCGCAACCTCTACATGCCGAGCCTCGAATGGGGTCAGCAGATCGACACCGCATTCCGCCACTCGTTCAAGCAGTTTCTCACGCAGATGCCAGTTCCACCCCGACTGGTTGTGTTCGACCCGCTGGTCCTCTTCTGGGATCACTCCGACAAGGAGGCCAGCATCAACAGTGCCGGGGGCTCGGTCACCACCATGAGGCGTCTGCTCGTCATGACCCGAAACGGTCAGGATAATCCGTTCTCCGCTGCGATTTGTCATCATCTCTCCAAGGAAGGTGATGTCTATGGTTCGGCGATCCTGACGGCCAACCTGAGGCTGGTCTTCACCGTGACGGCGACTGATGGTCAGGTTTCTATGAACGTCGTCAAGGTGAACGCGAGCAACATCGCAGGACGGGTCTACCCGATCGATCGATCGACCGATGGGAGTGCAGCCGTCTACCCCGGCATCCCGTTCGAGTTCGAGTCGAGCATCGAGCAGAAGCTCGCCGGGCTGATCCATAGCGGGAAGATCGACTGGGACGTGCCGGGCAGTAAGCTCATCGATCAGGCCATGCAGACCAGCGAGTTCAGCAGCCGAGAAGCCCTGGAGAAGCTCATTACACAGAAGGGTGTATGGCACAAGGGGACGAAGGGATCGGCAGAGGCGCTTGCTAAGTTGGGCCTTGAACACGCACACCACAACCGCTACAAACCCATGGGCGGATATTCAGGGGAGGAGACGGCATGAACGACCACGATCTCGAAAAGCTCACCAAATCCGCGATCGAACTCAACAAAGTCACCGCCATCCTGGCTGAAGATCCGGAGGTTCCTGAGTCGATCGCAGCCCTCTTGACAGCCGCGAGCGGCTGTTTTACAACCCTCGTTCACGTCGCCGAGCTGCTAGGCGAGATCCATACTTCTGTGTTATTCCCTAAACTGACGATCAAGGAGAAGGAGTTCATGCAATGACCCAGTGCTCGATCCGCGTGATTACGAACGGGTACGTGCTCGTGTACATGGATGGCAACGACATGATTGAGCTGTGCTTCGACAGCCGAAAGGAGCTGAAGAGCTGGCTTGAGGAGAACCTGTCCGTCCCGGTTTGGGAGGAGCCGGAATGACCAAGCGAAAGCTGATCCTGGGTTTGCAGACGGTCGAGGACGACGGGCTGCTGGTTCACGACAAGGTCTACCCCGAGAAGCAGTACGTCTTCGTTGACCCGCGATCGTTCTATGCGTGGCTGTGCAAGCAGATGGGCACGGACGCCAAGCCGGATTCTCCGACGCACTGTGGCCGGGTGGTCGTGGACTTTCTCAAGTTGGAGCGGTTAGAGCGGATCGAGGAGGCAGCGAAACTCGTCTATGCTGAGCCCTATAGCCCGACTAAGCTCGCAAATCTCGGGAGGGCTCTTCGATGATCCTACGACCGAGTAAAGCCAACACCTGGATCGGATGCCCGGGCGCGCTCGCGTTCTGTGAAGCGAACGACATCAAGGAGCGGGCTCGGACCGGGACCGACTGGGCGGCGCTAGGCACCCAGGCACACAAGTACGCAGAGGCGGGGATCCTGTCGCTGCGCTGGCCGGACAAGTATCTCGCCAAAGCGGAGGAGCTTGCGAATGGACTCCCGAAGAACATCCGAGACATCGCAGATCGGTACATCCAATGGGTCGACGAATTCACTTTCGGAAGAGAGCGGATGTTCTGGGGAGTCGAGCGGTCGGTCCCTCTCTGGTATGAACCTGATCACCGCGGAACTGTTGACTTCTTCGCTGTCGACGGACGAGATCTTGTCGTGGTTGATTTCAAGTCGGGACGGGAACCGGTTCCTGTTGAACGCAATCCTCAGATCACTATCTACGCCATCGCCCTCTACGGAGAACTCCAAGCCGAGATCGACGTAGACCGCATCACGATCGGGATCATGCAGCCGATCGAGTCGAGGGAGCCCTCTTTCTGGAGCTTCACCATCGACGAGCTGCACGCCTTCAAGCGGGAGATCACCTCTGCCGCGATCGAGGCACGGCAGCCGCTCGTTTCGGGACGCTTGACGCCGGGTAGCTGGTGCAAGTATTGTCCGGCCAAACAGAACGCGGTCTGCCCTGCCCTTGACCGCCAGATGATGGAGCAGTTCAACTTCGGAGACCCCGAGCTGCTCTCCGAGGACAAGCTCTTTGCGGTGCTGCAGAACATCAAGACGTACAAGAGCTGGCTTGAGTCGATCGAGGACCGCGCGCGGGAGATGCCTGAGGAGTCGCTCAACAAGCGGGGCTGGAAGCTGATCCAGGGCGCGCGGCGGTTCAACTGGAAGGAGGACGAGGACACGGTGGCGGGCTGGCTTCAGAGGAGCGGAGTCGATCCGTTCCAGCACAAGCTCAAGACGCCGAGCATGGTTCGGGATGAAGCAGGGGAAGCTCTGATCGAGGGAATGTACGAGACCGATTTCAACAAGCCGAGTCTGGTTCCGCTAAGTAAGCGTGGCCGGTCGGTGGGGAAGTAAGAGGAAGCTGAGATGCTGACGGATGAAGAGATCAAGGATCGCATGAACTATCACGCGCCGAGCGTGGGTGGGATTGCTCGACACGGAGAGCTTTCGTTCCGTATTGGAGATGCGGTTGTCGCAGTGAACGAAATCTGCCCGGAGGGCCGAGAGAAGTCCATCGCGATCACGAAGCTGGAAGAGGCGAAGTTCTGGGCTAGCGCCGCCGTGGCTCGAAACCCCGAAACCCGATAGCAAGAAGGAAACCTGAGATGAACGTGACACTGAAGAACTGCCGATTTTCCTATCTGAACGTCCTGACTCCGCGTGAACAGAAGAACGACAACGGAGACGTGACCTTCCGCTATTCGGCGAACCTGCTCGTGCCGAAGGACAGCGCGGATCACAAGGCTCTGTTGGCTGCGATCGATGCCGTTGCGGTCGGCCAGTGGGCCAACAAGGCGCAGGGGGTGCTTGCGAAGCTCTACTCGGACAACCGGGTCTGCCTGAAGGACGGCGACAAGGAGCTGGATAAGGACGGGACCGTGCGATCGGGGTACGAGGGCATGGCGAGCCTCCGATCCGCGGCAGCCGCGGACAGTCCGCCCCGGGCCTTCAACAAGTTCGGCGACAAGATCACGAACGAGAACAAGCACGAGTTCACCGGAGAACGCTGCGGCCCCTATTCGGGTGCCTACGGCGAGGCGATGGTGCGGCTCTGGGCCCAGGACAATCAGGACCCGAAGATCGGTCGGCGGATCAACTGCCAGTTGATCGCGATCAAGATGAGCGCGGCCGGGGAGTCGCTGGCTCGCAAGGAGATGTCGGACGACGAGGTGTTGTCGCACTTCTCGGTCGAGACGCGCAAGGAAGTTGCGCTGGAGGACATGGCGTCGTGATTTTTGAGAACAACCTAGGCATCAAGGATTTGGATGGGGACTGTCTGATCTTCGAGTTCTGCGAAGGGGAGTTCTACATCACGGACAAGGATGGATGCCGGAAGTTGCAGATCATGCCCGAAGACGCAGAGGCGATCGTTCTGTTCTTCAAACGACACGGGGTGAGTGGCTGAGGGTGGTGCCTCAGCCAAGGTCTGGAAGCGGATGCTGTGACGCTGGCTACGTCGGTCACTCCTTGCTGATGTAGACTGCCCATCCAGGGGGACTGATCCACCCCCGCAGCGAAACGGATCACCTGGGAGTTGGGTTACATGACCTGGACAATGCGTCAATTCTACGAAGATGTGACGAACCGTTTCATCGCCGCGTTCGAGAAAAATCCGCATCTTCAGTATTACACGCAACCGATCGCGAGACAGGACGACCCGTGGATCTGGGCTGATGGCAGGGGATTCCACCGGAAGCGCGCCCATCTGACCATTTGGAACGAAGGCTGGACAAACAAGCGTGCCATGAAGCGCGCAATCAAAGAGTCGGTGAAGCGGCAGGTGGCGGCGATTGACGCGGAGCGGAAGAAATGACCTATGTTTTTGTCGACTACGAGACGCGCAGCCCGATCGACCTCAAGCGATGCGGGCAGGACGTGTATCTGGAGCGCGCCGAGGACGTGATGGTTGGATTGGGCTTTGCGGACGGGGAGGTCGTCATTCGGCAGAGCCTCCGTGAGTTCTTGACTTACGAGGCAGACGCCCAGGATTGTGTGTTCGTTTCTTGGGGGGGATTTGACGCCGCCATCGCGCGGCGGGTCGAGAAGCTGGATTGCCCCAATTGGATCGACGCCCGGGCGCTGGCGCAAACTGTCGGACTTCCCGCGTCATTGCAGACGTTTTGCGCCGCGATCGGCATCCCGGCCAAGAAGGACCCGCGCGGAACGCGGCTCATCAACAAGTACTGCAAGCCGCAGGAGGATGGGTCGTTCCGGGAGATGACGCCTGAGGATCGCCAGGCCATGGAGGACTACTGCCTTCAGGACGTTCGGCTGCTCCAGCAGGCTTGGCGGTTCCTGTCCCCCCTCGTCGGCGAGTGGCAGCGCGTGCATCAGGCGAACTGGGAGTCCTATGACCGGATGAATCGGCGGGGTGTGCCGATCGACGTCTTGGGGTGCCGGCAAGCTCTCCGCGCGGTCGAGACGCAGACGCATGAGATAGAGGGGGAGTGCTTCGCGCGGTTCGGCTTCAAGACCACTCAGACGGCCAAGGTCTGCGAGTTTCTGGGTACACCCGACATCACGAAGCAGACGCTCGAAGGCTACAGGAGCAAGGACCCCGATCAGATGTGGGTCCGGGATGCCCGGCTTGTCACCTCCCGAGCCGCTGCCAAGAAGCTCGTGCCGATGATCGAGATGTCCCGGAACGGTCGGATTCACGGCGCGTTCCACTATCACGGAGCGCACACCGGCCGGGGCACCTCGATGGGGGTCCAGTTCCAGAACCTCAAGAAAGGGGTCATCGATCCGGCGTTCTTCGCGAAGCTCCATGCAGGCGAGCAGGTCGAGGATGCGATCCAGCAGACGCAGCAGAACATCCGCGGGTTCATCAAGGCCGAGGAGGGCAAGACGCTCGTCATCGTGGACTACTCGCAGGTCGAGGCGCGGATCTTGTCGTGGATCGCGGGGGAATCCTATCTGACCGAGGCGTTCGTCTCCGGGCGGGACATCTATCGCGAGTTCGCGGCTTCGGTGTATGGGGTCAGTCAGGGCGACGTAACCGATACCCAGCGGGCACACGGCAAGGCAACGGTTCTCGGCTGCGGGTACGGGATGGGCCCGAAGAAGCTCGTCATCCAGGCCGGCACGATGGGCACGGTCATTCCCGCCAGAGCCGCGTCTGAGCTGGTCGAGCGATATCGGAAGTCGTACCCCGCGATCCCGATGCTCTGGCAGGCGGTTGATCTCGGCATCAAGGGCCTGATCCGCGGCCGGAACGAGTGCTTTACCGTCGGCGAGTGCATCTTCACGATCAACCCCGCCCGCACGATGCTCCGCATCGAGTTGCCCTCTGGCCGGGTGCTCCGGTACTTCAAGCCGCATATCAACTCTGAGCAGCAGATCGTCTACATCGATCGCAACGGCCCGGTCCGTTGCTGGGGCGGCCACTTCGTCGAGAACATCTGTCAGGCCATCGCCGGTGATCTCAAGACCGACTTCATGCGCCGCTGCGACGATCACAACTTCCACGCCGTCATGGAGGTGCATGACGAGCTTGTGTTCGAGGAGTACGAGGAGCTTTCGGAGCTGGTTCTCAAGACCGCACTGGAGATGATGACCGAGACGCCAGAGTGGCTGGACTGTCCCGGGCTCATCAAGGGGGAAGGGAAGATCCTTCCGAGGTTCAGCAAATGAC
>JACCDT010516321.1_pt1 | contig 17162 bp, 8 predicted proteins | sample 7446291 | NCBI WGS metagenome assembly JACCDT01 (sample SAMN15323446, study PRJNA562643) | freshwater metagenome | isolation source: river surface water | place: USA:Blue River Watershed | collected 2017-08-17 | reverse complement strand
TGTCGGGGTAGGCGTCCTCTTGGGAGTTCACGACAAAGAGGTTGAAGATGAAAACACGGGCATGGGAGCTACCGGCACGGCGGATCCGGCCCGCCAGTTGGTTCATCCTTGCGGGGTTGAGAATCGAGTCCACGTTCACAAGGATGCTTGCGTTCTGGAAGTTCAAGGACCGCTCAATCGCGGAGGTGCCGAGCAAAACCCTGCACTCTGGATCTCGCCAGAACCGCTCTTTCTCAGCTTCCCGCTCCTGAGCACTTTGCCCTTGGCCCCAGATTTTGGCGGTGCCCACTCCCACGTCTGAGAACCTCGACTCGGCAGCTTTGATCATGCCGATGTTCCGCATGAACACAACCACTTTCTGGCCCTGCCAGGATCGGGTCACCTGCTGAACCAGCCAGTCCAACTTCACACTAGCTTGGGGGCCGTCTTTCTCCCCCAGCGCGGGCAGACCAGCACAGATCTGTGCTCCGTAAGTGAACTGCGCCAACGCTTGAACCTTCTTGACTTGTTTAGCGTCCTCGCGCAGCAGGGTGATCACTCCGTCCCTGAGCTCCTCGTATCGAGCTCGTTGCGGGGGGTGCATGTCCAGCCAAACATTGGAGGGGGGTGCCAAGACGGGCATCCTCAAGTCGGTCAGATCGTCGTAGTCCCTGCGCAGGTAAAGCGGGGCCAGCCTCTCTTTCAGGAGGTCGCCGTTCTTGTAGCCGACAACCGTCTTCTGCATGATCACCTTGCCGCGTTTGGTCACGGTCTTGTTCCACTCAATGCGGAGGAACTTCCTCTCGAACATGCTCAAAGAACCGAACGCCTCCAGCCCGCCTACGGGGACTGTGGCGGCATGGATCTGCGAGAGGTCAGTCTGGATAGGCGTTGCGTTCAACACGATGCACCGGGTCGCCATTTGGGTGAGCTCAACCAGTTTTTGGTGTGTTCGGTTGCTGTGGTTGAGTAGCGGATCCACGTCGTCAATGGCGAAGCTTCTCACGCCGAGCTTGGCCAGCAAGGATGCATCCCGAACCGCCATGTGCGCACCGATAACTAAGATCTCCCAGTCCTGCCCGTAGATCTCTTCTCGCAAGGGCTTTGGTGTCTTGCTGGGGACTGCTGCTGCTCGTATCTCAGGGACCCACCTACGCGCTTCCCTGAGCCACTGGAGCACGCTTGGGGTCTGGCAAATGATGATGAACCGCGAGCGGTCCAGCTCGCCGGATTCCTTCATGAGGGCCGCCAGAGAGAGGATCTGGTTGGTCTTCCCCAAACCCGGCAGATCCCCCAGGACTCCCTTCTTGCGGAGATAAAGCCATGTGAGCCCCACGCGTTGGTGGGCGAACAAGGGGCCGCCACATTCTTGAAATTCACAATCTGGCTTGGGCGCATCGTGAGCTGGGCAGGGGGAGGTGTTCCAGTAGCGCAGCTCTGGAAGATTAACGTCTTTGGCAGACTTGATCGAGAGTAGAGTCGCCTCTAGCCGATCATCTGGGGGCAGACTCACTCTTTTAGGTACACGCTCGTGAGGCTAAACCTTCGCCGAAACTGAGAATTCTGCAATTTCAATGAGGTAGGAGAGGTCCTCGCCGAACGCTGACAAACCGCGTTCGATCAGGGTGCCGAACCTCGACTCAATCTCCGAGTCAGAGAGTTCAGATGCAGGCCGGGTGTGTTCCTTGAGCCAGCTTTGCGCCGCAAGTGTGTCCATACCATGCGAAACTAGCAGATGTGCGGCAAAAAAGGACGTTACTCGCCGGGGGCTGAGCTGCTTCGCACATTGGTCTTGGACTCAATGACCTGAGCTGCCCCGGTGGGCTTCCAAAAACCGTGGTAAAACGTGATAGAGGCGACCCCGAGGGTGAGGATGCCACCAAGCACGTCAGACCAGTCGGTTACCTGCCCTGAGAGGTAGGCGGTCAAACCGCCACCAATGATGGAAGCGGCCACCATGACAGTGGCCCGACCCCACTTCGGGAACTTGGGCTGCTGGATCGCCGCGATCAGCAGGGGCATGAGGAATCCGAGAATCAAATTCCACTTAGTCAAGTCGCTCATGGCCGTCCTTTTGCGTGTGAGGTGGGGGTAGTTTCGGTGGAGGAGCAGACGGAAGTCGGATGAGCTGAGTCGGGGAGTGCCAAGGTTGAGACTGTGAGCCAAAATGTGCCAGTAACCAGAAAAGCCACTGAGCCGACCAACCCATAAACCAGTCTTCCCTGTCTCATCACTCCCAGCCCCATCACTCTCCGTCCAGAACGCGAGAAATCTCGTGCTGTAAATACTCGGGGGTAGCATCCCAGAGCGCGTTACCTACGTGCTTAGTATCGACCGTGCGAGTCTGTTGAAATAGAACCCACTCGCGGAGGATGCGTAGTGGAGTGTTCGATTTGCGACGCTCGCCAGACACGTAGAGCCACCCGGTAAAGAGGGTCCCCAGCAGACCGCTGAGCGCAGTAATAAGGGCCGCGTATGAGCTCAATCCACTCGCCTCATTCTCACGGATCCTGGGTCATTTGCGCACATGAAGCCGAGGATGGAGGGGAGAAAGTGGCCCCAGGCAATGAAAAGTGCCTGGAACGCGGAGATCCCGGGAACATCTTGCCCCACCGACGCGTGGGACAGGCGCGAGGACCCAGAGGTAGGAAGACACCTCACCGAGGGGCCAGAGCACGAACCAAAGAACTACCCAAATGTGAGCCTTTCTGGCCCTAGCGGCGTAGTAGAAAGCCATGGCAGCTAGGAAGAGCCCAACTCCCACGCGGAGAAACACGGGGATCTGGAAAAACGGGGAGCTGAGCGCCAACTCATCCCCCGTCGTTGGCCACACCGAAGCCATGCCACCGACCAGAAGGAGAGCCCCTATGAAGTAAAACCTCTCTCGTCGGCAACGAGAGAGTATCGAAAGGTCACCATTAGCGCTCACAGTACCTACTCCCACGTCGATGATTGCCTAAGACAAGTATCGACTAAGCGAGATACTCAATCTGGTAGGACCCTGACTTCATGGACATGGCAGACCCCGAGCTTGCTTGGACCATTGCGTCTACCCAGAGCTGGATGGTCCCTCCATTGACTTGAGAAACGTCGATAGTAGCGGTCAGGTACTTGCTCATAGGGGCATACTGATCATTTTGGTTGTGCGACGTGTGGTAGTCGATATTGAACCCGGACGCCCCTGCCAGACTCACGAAGAGGGTCCACTCACTCGCAGCGTTGGCCGTGCATCGGCCCAGCACGTTAAACCCGACCCGAGCTTGCTGAGCCCCATTGGGGGTCGTGTGACTGGCCCCGGTGTAGCCCCGGTACTGAGCGCCGTCTTTGGGGATCGTTGCAGTTATGGGGGCGCAGTAACCGTAGGTCAAGTCGAACCTCGCGCCGCTGTCAGTGTGCTTGACGTGCCAGACAACCTCGTTCGTGAGGCGGGAGCAGATCAAGATCCACGAGTGCCTCACCGTGTGAGTGCCTGCGCCCGCGCCGACAACCTTGAAAACTCCAGTAGAACCGTCTGTGGGCAGCTCATAGTAGAGGGAGGTATCCGCGCCCAAGGGTATCCCGTTGGTGGTCGCGGTGACTGAGCTAGTGCCGTAGCCGGAGATCACGGTGCCGTTGGCGGGCATCCCAATGCTCACCTGTCCACCAGACCCGATTGTGTTCACACCATAGAAGGGGGTCTTTAGCCACGCCCAGCCCAGATAGTAGTCACTCCGGCAATAGGGCCGGTGAGCTATGAGGTTGGCTTGGATGTTCTGGTAGGCGGTGTACTGCGCGAACGCGGATCCGGTGAGGGAAGCGTCGATTCCGAGCCCAGCGCCACCACCAATGTCCAGAACCGTCCCGTGGAGCAGACCTTCGCCAGTCACTAGCGCCTTGGGCAGCGAGTCCGTGCCAGTTGCCGACGCCTTCAAAGAGGCGGTGCCCACGTCGGGGAAGTCGGAAGACGCGGGGGGCGCTGTCCCGGAAGTAGCGAGGGACCCGTAAGAAATGGTGGTAACAAGGTCCCCGGGCAGCGGAGACTGAACAACGGTGTCGGAGTTGCTGGGCCGGGTGCTGCTGAACTTGAGGTAGGGCTTGAATCGGTTTGGATCATCGGACATACGGCTTATCCCATTACGGGGAGCCGGGAGGGCAGGGGTAGAGAAATAAAGACGGGACCGTTTGCGAAACTCAACTGACTGGAGAGCAGATAGGTCCGTCTCGTGCGTAAGCGAGGTCGCGGCGACACTGGCCGTGCCACCTGTCATGCCGGAGTTGTTCACTGTCATGAGCGGGACGTTGCTTGACCCTGCCCAGACCCCCGTGAATTCAATGACCATTGAGGTGGGCAAGGGACCACCAGTGACTACAACATCACCCGTGTCCAAGCCCGGGAGGGCCACCAAAGCACTCAAAACTGTCGCGGCGGACGCGTTGTACGCAATTGACGAAGTGTTGTCGCCATTGAAATTCAAAACGAAGGTGCCGCCAGTCGCGGTGCTTGACAAAGTTTGCTGGCCATTGGTGTTGGAGTCGTGCCACGTATAGCCTCCCCAGAGGGTGCTCGTCTCAGCCCCAGACCAGTAAATGTCTGTGTAGACGTGCGGGTATCGGGTCCCTGACTGCAACTCTTCTGTCGAAACGATCTGCAAAGTGCCCGAGTCAGAGTGCGACCCAACCATGTGGATGCCCAAGTCGCCAGTTGCCATGGGCCACTCCCACGAGGGGAGCTTGTCGAAGCCTCCAGAGGTGTAGTCAAAAACTTGGATCGTGGAGCTGTTGCCCGCGCCCGTCCCAGCGATGATCACCCGGTTGTCCCCGGAGAGTCCCGGACCCATGATCCGTTGGGCATTACCCATGACAAAGCGGGACCCGTAAATAGAGCTAACCGGGTTGCTGAGCCCCGAGCTAGTGGTCTTGGCGGACACCGAGCTAATGGTCCCGCCCGAGTTCACCTTCCAGACCTTGGCTTGGATCTTCCAGTCGTACTGCAAGTCCGTGGTGGCGAATTGGTCGTAAGGGTCCCCGGTCTTCGGGATGTACCGCGCCACAGTCGGGTTTGAGTAGGCATTGCATCCGATACCCGTCCCGTTGTAGAGGTTGGAGCTCTTCAAAATGGGGGGGTTGCCAGAGGTCATGGGGGAGAGGTCGTAAACATTCACAAACACGCGTCTTGCTGAGTGCGGCTTGTGGTATCCCTGGCCTACAATCACGTGGTAGGTCTTCGAGTCCGCCGCGACGTAGACGGGGGTCACACCACCGTAGGGAGCTAGAACGGGATGCCCGTCTGGATCGTCTGGGTTAGTTGGGAACGCGTAAGTGTTGCCACCGAAATCTATCCAGCCAGAGTTGAACAAAGCCCTCGTCAGGACCTTGCTTGCGCCGGAGTTCCCCCAGTGATACCCAGTCCCGACCGAGTAGGAATCAATGAAGAGTCCTTCGGAGGAGCGTGCCCAGTCCGAAGTCAAAGTGGGAGGTGTGTTCGATCCGCCAAGCTGGGACTGCAACGCAAGTACACCGCCAGCAGACACCCTGTTCTTCACGCCTCGCATGTCAAGGCCGTCTGTGACTACGGCATCAGTCGCTTGGAGTGAGCCGGAGAACTTGGAGACCGCGTTGGCAGCGGTGGGGAGATCCACCATGGCGGTCACACCGTCAGAGGCAAACAAGTGGACCCCGGTGTTGTCCAGCACAACTCGCCGACCCCCAGTAGCCGTCTGGATCTGGCCGGAAACAACGACACTGGAGTTCAGGGAGCCAGCCGTGATCTGGTCCGCCAAGACGTTGCCTGCGTAAACGTAGTTTGCAGAAATCTCATTATTGGCCGCTCGCTTGAGTTGGCCACTGGCTTCGGCGGACCATGGGCCGTACGACGGGGAGGTGGCTGGGCCGGATTTGCCCCGCACCTTCACGTAGTAAGTCGTGTCGTACTGCAAGTCGTCGCCACCGACTTGAGGGCTCAACTCAAAGCCGTCTGCCCAGTAGAACTTCCCGCTGCTGTAGCCGGTGTCTTGAATGACTGAAAAGGTCGAAGAAGCTGCATTGGGAGGGGAGGTAACCGAACGCTCCAGGACTGCCCACGTGTCGGCTGTGAGAGCAGAGGCTGAGCTCCAGTTGGTGGACCCAATAATCACGTCAGAGGAGTCGTAGAAAGTGATCCCCACTCGGAAGTTGCCTGCTGTCTCAGAGCGGAGCCTTGCCCGCTGCATCAAGGCTGTGGAAGGAGGAGTCGTGCGCTTCCCTGACGTGGCTATCGTGGATCCGTTTGCCGTAGGGAGGGCTCTCAGTGAGGTGGCCCCGACAGCGAAGATTGAGGAGTCCCAAGCAAGAGAGCAAGTTACCGGAGAGTAGTTGTCAAGGGGATTGGCGCCCTGAGCTCCCTCCACGGGGAGAAATAGATTCTTGCGAACGTACTTGATCGTGGCCGAGGTGGCCGAGGTGTCCACCATTTTGGTGATCGGCCCCGGCGTGAATCCGGCGAGGGTGGAGACATGAACCTCGTAATCCACGTCGCTTGCCTGCACAAGGGGCTCCCAGCGCACATGAAGTGCGTTCACACCTCCTAGAACCTCAAGCACTGGGGAAGTAGCCGGAGCTACGATCTCGGGCACCAGGCGGGTTTTGGTGCCCGATCCAGCTACGGAAGGGGCAGACGCGTTCCCAGCCCGGTCCACGGCGACCAGCCGGACGTACACCACAGTGTCGTGGGGAGGTGAGGTCAAGTTGAGAGCTCCGCCTCCGGGGAGAATGGCGGCAGCGAGAACCGTGTTGTTTGCTCCCGGCGTGAAGTTGGCGCCTACCGTGGACCACCACACTTCCACCCAGTGGAGATCCGAGGGCATGGCGGCATTGTTCGAGTCCTGCCCATCCCACGAGATCTCGATACGCTCACTGGCGCCGGTCACCGTTGGCTGAGAGGGGACCGAGGGAGCGGTGGTATCCGAGTCCACCGTTTCGGTGACTTCTGAGCTCCATGCAGAGAAATGCCCTGATTGGTCCTTGGACCTGACTCGTACCTTGATTGTGGATCCGGGGGTCACGGGGGAGTGTTGGACAACCGTAGTCCCAGATGCAATGTTCCCTGACCAGTTATCTGCGTTGTGATACTTCCAAGAAAACTCGTAGCTGTCCAAGTCCGTGATGGGGCTTCCGTCCACATTGACGGTGGGGGCTACCCAGTTAGCTGTGAAAGCTCCCTCGTAGTAGCCGTCAGGGGTAGTGAAATACCCAGAAGTGACCGTCAGACCGGAGGGAGGTAGCGGGATGGTGAGGTCATAGCTTGAGTTGGGGGAGGTCCCGTACGCGCCTCCCGCATTGCCTGTGTAGGACTCAACCTTGCGCTTGAGCTTCACGTCCTCTTCGTCAAGGATCGTGTTCAGCGTCAAGCCGACTGTGACCACACCAGCATCATCCACGCTGCCCGCGATCTGGTAGATACGGCGTTCTACGGCAGCAGCAGATCCCGTGAATCTGACCCATACCCAGTCTGAGATATCGAAGTCGTAGAAGGGGCGAGCGGCGCCTGTGTCAGCGAGGGCGACTGTCTCTTCGGATGGGACGCGGGCATAAAGAGCCAGCTCCGCGTCTGCGAGCAGGTTCAAAACGCCGGAGTCCTTGATTCCGCCTTGAGAAACGTACCTTTCTTTGCGCCTACTGACTGGATTTACCGTGGCAACTCTCTCAAATGTGGCGCCCTCGTCCCCCTCAATCAGCACAGAAGAGCAGGATTCCGCCGAGTTCACGGTGACCGTAAACTCCGAGCCGGTCTTGGCGGGCCGAACTTCCAAGTCGTCAATGCTGACAGGCCTGCCCACCGAGTCAGGATTGTAGATTTTCAATTCCAGTGACGGGGTGACCACCACATCAGCGATCCCGCGAGAGACGATATCGCTCAAAACTTGGAGGTAGGAAGTCCCTGTGGAGAGGTCTTGGGTTAGCTGAGTTGCCCAGCCGTTGCCTCCTGAGTCCAGAGTCCCCGAGAAAGAGGGGGACCTCAAGTTCAGGAGAGTGCCCCGATTCCAAGCCCGGTTCAGGAGGATCTGAAAGAGGGTGCCCACATTAGCGTTTGGGAAGCTGTGGCCAGTGGGGGAAGTCACTGGCCAGTTGGAAGGATAGACCAACGCGTCCTCAAGGAAAACCAGCCCTGAGCGCCCAGAAAAACTCCGCATGGCTTCGCCGTCTGAAACTTTAGCGTCCTGATCCGTCTCAATCAGATAGCGTTCCACGTCAATGAAGGTGAGGTCAGAAAATCCCACCCTCACTACAACCGTAGACTCAGAAGTGAGACCCAAGGCGGTGGCTTCATCCGAGGGGTACTGGAACTGGATTACGCCGGGGTCAGTCTTCCATTTCCGGTCAAAGGTGAGTGACTTGAAGCTGGGGAGGATCTCGACTGTCTCAGTGATCTTCACCGATGGGCTGTTTCGGGCCGTGCCCAGCCACGAGTAGGTCACGCCTCCGCCAGAGGCTGAGTCCCCTGTAAAAGAGTCGGAGATAGGGGACCCTGAGTTTCGACCCAAGAAAACGTCGTCCACGTAGGCGACTTCTCCCGCGGATCCACCCGTGAAGAAAACACTGAGCCCGACGAAGCAGGTGGTAGCAGGCAAAGTCACGTTCGGAGTCTCAAGAAAGGTCCACGTGTTGGCCAGTACCGAGTCATTGGTGGTTTGACTAGAAATCAGAGCGCCAGAAGCCGAGTAGGAGTCCACAGAAATGCCGACCGTGGTAGCCCTTGGACTGCGTACCCATGCGCCAGCGGCCCACTTCTCCCCTGCGCTGCCCATAGTGAGCTTGGAGAGAGCGTTGTAGGAGTACGAGTAGTTGGCGCCCCCGGCTGTAAGGGCGAGTGCCCATGAGCCACTGTGCTTCTGAGTTCCAGAGACGGTGAGGGTCCCGCCTGTGGCGCTCCAGAGCTGAGAGGAGTTATCGTCAAAGTTGGGATTCAAACACGAGTTCACAAGGTAGGTCGTATTGACCAGCCTGAGTTCGACATAGCTAATCAAGGGGGATCACCCGAACGTCCATTTGCGGCGAGCAACAAGCTCCAACTTAGTGGTTGCGCCACCACTTGTCCCTTCCAACTTTATCGACGGTGTGTTGGTGGCGCCGTAACAGTTAGGGACTACGAAAAGCCTGTACCCGCCACCGTGTGTAGTCCTGTCTAAAACACCAGTGTTGTTCACCTTGGAAGTCCACGCGCCTGCATCCAGCGTCCACGTGTCCAAGTTGGTCAGTGTCCCTGTGTATTTGACCCACGAGCCGGTCTCCATATCGGTCACAACCGGGTTGGTGATGGGGCCGTAAACCTTGATGATGGGGTCTTCGATGATGCCGGTCATGTTGGCGAAGCTCGTCAAGCTGAGTGTCTTTGGCAGGGTTGCGTTGGCCGTAGTTGCCTGGGTAGTCGTGGAGTCGTCTTCCCACCACGTCTTGGGGATCTCATAGGAGACCCCCCACGTAGCCACGGTCCCACCAGCCTCAATAGTCGGGTTTTCCCATTCCTTCCACTCAACTTGAGCGCGGCGGTACGTCCCATCCGGCTGCTCCGAACGAATCGTGGAGAGCTTGTGGGGCCTGGAAAAGAACCTCATGATTCCCGCGATGTTGTCTTCCAACGCCTGCTGTCTCAACCGCGCTGTGGCCGGGACTGTGAAGGAGTTCCCAGAAGGAGTGGCCCCAATAGCCCACACGCTGAGTGCGCCCGCTCCAACCTCGTAGGGACGATTGGGAACAAAGGTGGCCCCGCTTGCCCCCGGAAGAACCAGCGCCTCTCCACGTTGCTTGGGCATCTGGTAGCGACCCGTGCGGGAAGCGATGTTGAAAACCTCCGAGCGAATATCCACGCCGTCAATCTCGACTACACGATTCCCCAATGAGTCAGTCATGATCCCCCTCCCGCTTCTTGCAAGGCAGCCTTGCGCTGGAGCATCTTCATCATTGAGTAGGTGCCCTTTTCTGCAACCGGATTATGGATTTCCACATTATATTGAGTGCCGATGTAGTCGCCCCGCGTGTGCTCCCCAGCAAGCTTCTTGCCCTTGGCAACGCTCTTGGCCCCAAGCTTGTTCGGGAGGTCTGAGACAGTCGGCTCAAGAACCATGCCACCACCGGAGAACTTCTGAGCTTGGTTCAGCGCCCACAAGTTGCCCAGCCCGAGGGCCTTAGCGGCCTCCCGCTTAATAACAAACTCACCGGGCGTGAGCATGGCAGGAACGGAGTCCTGGTTCCCAGCCCCGGGGACTGGTCCACCGGAAGCGAAGTAATAGGTGCCAGCGCGGTAGCGGGCAATGTCGCTCGTGAGCTGCGAGGTCTTCGCAGTCGGTAGAGAAGCGAGCTGTCCCGACTGGATGCCCTTCTCCCAGAGAGTGACCACTCCGAGATCCGAAAGGCCTAGCTCTCTGGCAACGTCACGGAGTCCGGGGGCAAAGTTCAAGCGGTTCAGTAAAGCAATCAGCTTCATCAAAGCCTGAAAATCTTCGGAATTCGTGTCCGTCTGCGACATGAGCAGGGAGTTCATCTCCTGCGCCTTGGCATAGTTCGCGGCTGCCGCTTGGGCCTCGTCAAGAGCGCCTTCGTCAGGAGTGAGCCACTCACCCGGACCAATCTCATTCAACCAGTCCAGCAAGGGACCAAAGCCCCACTGGGCAATCGTGCTCAGAGCAGCGGCAAACAACGCCTCATGTGCGTTCTGGCGGCGTCGGTCCTCGATTGCTCTGTCCAGCGCGGGCCAACCTGCTAGAGGATGAGGAGTCTCTGTGTCCTCATCGTCACCTGAAACGCTCCCTGGACCGCCTCCGGGAGCTGCTGCAACTGGTCCTTTCTTGCCCTTCTTGCCTTTCTTCCCCCTCTTTGGCTTAGGAGGGCCGAGAGTCTTCTTCGGAGCGGCAAGGCGCAAGTGAGCCCGATTTGGGAAGCTACGCGCACTGGCAGCGGCGCCGCCCACTCGAACGTGGGATCCGGTGCTCTCGGCATTAAAGGTGCCCAGCGTGCCAGAAGTGTGTCCGGGACTGCCCGTGCGCCAGCCCACAGAGTAGTCGTCCTTGTCCCCAAGCCCAGATCGGAATCCGAGTCGTGGGAGGGCCGAAGACATACTTCCCGTAGCGAACAGGCGGGTGTAGGGATTGCGCCCTTTAATGACGTTGGTGACCGCGCTTTGCAGACCCGAGCAATCGTAGCCCCTGGGACCTACTCCGCCCCAAACGTAAGGCTTGCCATTCTGAGCCTTCGCAAAAGCAATGGCACGCGCCAGCGCGTTGCTGCCGCCTGTCTCCTCTTGGTCCTCGACACCACCTCGCTTCTTGCCACCTCCTCGCTTCTTGCCCCCGCCCTTCTTCTTTTTCTTCTTGGCTGGGGCCACCACGGCCACAACCGCTGCTGGAGCACCCTTCTTTTTCTTCTTGACCTTGCCACCCTTTGCAAAGCCCTGTGGCTCTGCTTCTCCGGGACCGACCAAATAGGGGGGCAAGCCGGAGCTTTGCGCCAGAGCCAGCATGTAATCCTCTGGAGTGAGCCTCTTCTTGCGCTTCTTGGCCAGCCCGCCTGCTGCAAAACGGTCGTAGAAAGCTGAAAGCCCTGAGTAGCCGGAGCGGTTAATGGCCCGCAGGTTGCTCAAACCAATCGAAGAAACTTGATTTTTAGAAAATACCCACTCGCCGGGGGTGAGCAGCGCAGGGGCCAGCTCAGAGTTGAGTCCGCCGGAAGCGAAGATATTGACACCCTTGCCGGAGTTCGGAGGTGTCGGCTTAGCCGTGGCAGCACGGGGATGCAGAGCCTCTTGGCCACGTACCCAATTGACCGCGGATCCGGCGACACGGGACAAGAGCCCGTGCGAGATCTCCTTCAAACCACCGGGGAATGGTAGGGAAGAGCTGCCGAGTGCCCTGAGAGCCACATCGAAGCCCGCCTTAATCCCGTTTGCGGCGCCCATACGGAGGAACTTAGACGCCGAGCGTACGAGGTCCCCGAGCCCGAAGCTCTGAACAATGCCCCCCATGTGGAGCCCTTGCTTCTTCTGAGCCCGCTTCTTCATGGATCTCGGGTCATTGAGCCGCATGAGATTTTGGTGGCCAATGGCCTTGACGGCATCTTTCCTGAGCACGAACTCGCCTGGCGTGAGCAAGGCTTGTACCGAGTCCCGGTTGCCGTAGCCGGGGACGTAGGAGCCTCCTCGCTTGTTGCCCGCGTACCCTCCACGAGCCTTCTTCTCAGGTGCGTAACTGACACTCGGGATGTTCACATTCAGACCGAGGAAGCCCACCACCTTGCGGAGGGCTGCAAGGATCCCGTCGTTAATGACGGTATTGACAACGAAAGCCACGGGCTTATCAAACTTAGACTTGATTTTGTCCCATATGTCGCCAATTGCGTTCTTGAAGCTGGTTGCACCACCCTTGACCTTGTTCCAGAGATCCGTGAATCCGGCCTTAATCTTGGTCCAGAACTTCTTTAGGCTCTCGTAACCTTCCCTAACGGGGTCGATCAGGTAGGTCTTGATCTTGTCCCAGACCCGCTTGAAAGCGTTCTTGACCAGCGCCACACCAACCAAGAACGCGGCCTTGATATCCGGCCAGTACTTCTTGAGCTTGCCCCATGCCCACATCAATGGGTCGATGATGAGGTTCTTAATGACTGCCCATGCGACCTTGAAAGCGGTTTTCAGGACGGCGACGCCGACCATGAAGATGCCCTTGATCAGGGGCCAGTACTTCTTGAGCTTGTCGAAAGCCCAAACCAGTGGGTCGATGATGAGGTTCTTGATTGCCCACCATGCGACCTTGAAAGCCGTTTTCAGAACAGTGACGCCGACCATGAAAATGCCCTTGATCAGGGGCCAGAACTTCTTGAGCTTACCGAAAGCCCACATCAATGGGTCGATGATGATGTTCTTGATTACCCACCACTGAACCTTGAGCCAGATCAGTATCCCCTTGACCGCGATACTGAACCCAGCCTTTATCCAGCCCCAAACCTTCTTGATCAGCTTCCAGCCGTCTTTGAGGGGGGTCTCCATGTCGGAGCTGATCTGTTTCCATGGGCCACCGAGGTTCTTCTTGACCCAATCAACAGCATCCCCGAAAATGTCCTTGATCTTGGCCCAAGCCTTCTTGGCGCCGCTCCAGATCGCCTTCAAGGCCCCCATGATGTGGGGACCGATAGCGTCCCAAGCCTTCTTCAAGTGCTTGGAGATCCAGTCCATTGCCACACCAATGGCTTTTTTGATCTGGTCCCAATACTTGATAACCAGGATCACAACGACAACTAGGGCCGCGATAACCAAGCCCCACGGACTGGCAAACATGAGCTTGCTGAGCACGGCCATTGCCTTGCCCACGCTGCCCACCATGGTCGTGAAGAGGGGGCCAATCTTACCAAAGACGGCGAAAAGGCTCTTACCGAAAGAAGTAATGAGGGGCAGGATCCCAGCGAAAATGCCTGTAAAGGCGGAGATCTGCCCCGCCGTCTCCGCCACCTTCTCATTGACCCCGGGCAGGATGGAAACGATAGCGGCGGCTGTGCTCACTCCGCCAGCAGCCTCCATACCCTTGCCCACGGCAGGAGTGATTACACCCTTGACCCTGGTGAGGTGACCGGCCTTCTTAGAGCCACTGGAAGACGAAGAGCCGTCGTCTTTCTTCTTGAGGGAGCTGAACATGCCTCCACCAGAAGAGCTTGATGAAGCAGCAGGAGCTTGTGGCGGACTGGGGCTTCCGATGAAGCCACCCTCGTTCCTAGCCTGGAACCTTGAACGGAGCCCGCCGAAGAGCCCGCCGCTACTCTTTTTATGTTTGGGGCCTCCTCCCGAAGGGGAGGGTGCGGGACCCCCGGTGAAGGTGGCGGAGAGACGTTGGCCAAGACTTGCCCTGTGCTGTCCGGGGTCTGCTGGGGCAGGGGGAGGACCACTGGCCAGCTTCTTCGCACCCTTGACCAGCGTCGTGACACCTGTGATCTTCCCAGCGAACCTGACAGCGGCGATAGCCGCGAGCCCAGCCGCGACAGCCTTGAGCCCAGTGCCGATGCCAGGCAGCCCAACAAGGCCCCTGAAAGCGTCCACCATGAGGTTCAAGGTGTCCACGAAAACTTCAAACGAAGAGATCCCGCCACCAGAAGTGAGGAGGTCAGTCAGAGCGCCCGCGACGTTGGTCAGGAGGTCCACGAACTTGTCTGCGAAATCTCCCGAAAACGCGCCGATCAGCTTCTCAAGTGCGGGGAGGAGCTCTTCTCGTAGTTGCTTGAAAAGCGGCCCGAGATTCTTGTTCTTGCCAAGCTTGAAAATCGTCTTGATCAGAGAACCGAGCAGGAGACCAAACTCGTGCAGGCCTGGCCGAGCCGCGTCGAACCAGTCTTTGAGGGAGTTCTGCCCCTTGATGCTGCCGGTCCACTCTCGCCAACCTTTAGCGTAGTCCGCGAGCCCCTTGAGCATGTCCTTGCCGAGCGGCATACCCGCCTTGCCAATGTTCAACAAGGCGTACCAAGTGTCTCGGAGAGCCCTGCCCAAAGACCGGAGGATCTCCCACGTGTCAGCGAGCGCGTTTCCGATGCGACCCGACTCGTTGCCCGCTTTCGCGGTGGCCCGCCAATACTTGGTCCAGCCCAGAATGGTTTGGGATAGCCAAGTCGTGAATGGGCGAGCAGCGTCAGCCACGTAGACCAAGGCGGCACCAATATTGGTCATGGCCTTGCCCGCATCAGAAACGATGCCCTCATTGGACTTGGCGAGCCTGCCAAACATGGCCGTGAACGGGCCGGACGTGCCAAGCTTGGTGGCCTGCCAAGCTGTGTCCCCCATGATCTTGCCGATCTTGCCGAAATGCTCAGCAATCGCGGGGGTGAACTGCGTAATCCGCACCATGGACTTAGTGAGCCCGGGGAACAAACCCTCTTGGGCAGACAGGCGTACCTTCATCCACGCGTCCTTGAGCCCCAGAAGGGTGCGCACGAACTTCTGAGCAGCGGGGGACAGCCCTGCCATTGCAGCGGCAAACTCATCTATGCCCCCAGCCGCGGATCCGCCTGCTGCGCCAGCCGACATTTGCGCGTCCTTGACGCCCTGCATGGCATCCTTGATCGCCTGTGCGTTGGCTTGGGCATTTCTCTTCTGCTGCCGGTGCGCGTCGTCAAGGGCTCGTACAGCTTGCTCTACGCCGCGCTGAGCCTCTGCCTCTGACCTCTTGGCTTGCACCACCATGTCCGAGCCTTCGACCCCTTTACGGGCCGTTTCCTCGTACTCGTCACGTGTTTCAAGCTGGGATTTCTTGGTCTGTTCAAGAGAATTCCGCGCCTCATCCACAGAAAGCTGGGCTTGTCGAATCGCCAAGTCGCTGGAGGTGGGATCGACCAGAACTTCTGTGAGTCGCTTCTGAGCCTCTTCCAGACTGAGTGTGGCGCCTCTTTCTTGGAGCGCCAGCTCCTTGAGGCTTTGACGCATGTCGTCAATCTGACGCTTTGCATCCTTGCGGGACTGGGTTAGAGCCTTCTGGGCATCCTCGGCAGCTTGGTGAGCCTGCTTAACCCCATACTCGGCGTCCTTGATTGCTTGCGCATCTTGGCGAGCCGAGTCAGCCGCATTACGCCGCGCATCTTTGACCGCTCGTTGGGCTTGGGCAATCTGCCGCCCTGCGTTCTGGTTGGCTTTGCCTAGACCCCCGGCACTCTTCCCAGCGGCGGATTGGGCCTTCATTCCAGCCTTGAGAGCCCCGCCGATCCCACCGAGTGCGGCGACCAGCGTGCCAGCCGCGGATCCGGCTGCCATGAAAGCACCGGGGAGCGCGGCGGCAGCATTGCCCACACTGACCAGGGGGCCGATGAGCGCGGCTGCGCCCGCTGCAAGCTGGGAGATCCCCACAACCAGAACGGAGATCCCAGAAGCGAGCCCCGCGAACATGGTGCCCATCCCCAGCAGGGGAAGCGCCCTTAGCGTCCGGTCAAAGGAGGTCAAGTTTCGGGTCCCGCGCCCAATAGCCCCAATGAAACTGCCGATGGAAGAAGCGGCGGACCTAGTGGACCCGTGGAGACTACGATTTGACCGATTTAAACGGTCTTGCGCGTCTTTGTGCCGATGGATCGTCCGGGTAACCTCGATCTCGCGGCGCTTGACCAGGTTCAACACCGAAGCGTACTGGGCCGAATCCCTGCCAGACTTGGCCTCAACCTGCCCCAAGCGAAGCCGTGCAGCTCCCAGAGAAACCTCGGCCCGCTCCCTTGCGACGGCGGCATCCCGAACCTTAGTTTCTGCACGGGCGAGCTGTTCCGCGCTCATCTTTTGGCGCTTGTTGCCAGCCTCTGCACGGTAAGACTCAGCAATGGCCCTGCTCATCTCCTGCCGCTTGGCAGCGAGTGAGGCAATAGTTCGCTGAACCGCCGTGCCCTCTTTTTCCTGCGCTTGAGCATGGCGGGCTGTGGCTTTAGTTAGTTTTTCTGTCTCAGTTGCATGGGCACGCTTCTCTTTGGCGGCCTTGGAGTGGGTTGCAACAGAAGTCTGGATGGTGGATTGGACACGCTTCTCAGACTTCTCAAGCTCAGCGTTCCCTGCGACTGCGTCGCGGTTGAACTTGTCTTTCTGCCGATCAAGCTTGCGGAGGGACTCTTCGGTCTTACGGGACTCACCACGGACTTGGCCAAAGTTAGCCTTGATAATCCATTCGACTACGCGGGATGCCACCGTGCCCTCCCTTCTAGCCCCCTGAGAATCCTTGCATCAACCTGGCCACTGAATCGGCTGAGTTGAACGCGGTCTTTGAGCCACTTTCAACAATCTCGTCATAGTCGAAGCCCTTGCGGGGATCGTCTCCCCCCTGAGTATCGTCCCCACGCGCAGTTAGGCGTAGCTCAATTTGAGAGGCGTGTTCAGCAAGTTTGCCTCCGCCTTCCATTGCGGTGGCCGCGGTGAACTGGGCGATTGTCCGGGTGGACCATTCCCAGATCACTTCTTCTCGGATCCGGTGCGCCCAAAGCCGAGCTTCAATGGCGGCAAGGATCTGCCGCAACCGGCAAACAGGAAGGTCTAAAACGCGCTCGTCTGGCCAGCCATACTGGTTCTGGACCAGATCAATAGCCGTGGAGAAGCCCCCGGTCAGCTCCGACTTCCTTTTTAGGTTCTCGTCACGCCGATCTTCTCCGCCGTCTGGAGCATCTGGCCGAGTCGTTTTCCCAATGCGCGGAGATCCTCGGCTTCACGCTCCACAATGACCTGAACGATGGTCACGGTG
>JACCDT010010302.1_pt1 | contig 17174 bp, 15 predicted proteins | sample 7446291 | NCBI WGS metagenome assembly JACCDT01 (sample SAMN15323446, study PRJNA562643) | freshwater metagenome | isolation source: river surface water | place: USA:Blue River Watershed | collected 2017-08-17 | reverse complement strand
TTCCAACGGATGGCGAGCTCCTGCTGGGTCAGGTGCCGTGACCTGCTTGCTTCTGTCTGCATGTGCAGCTCCTTTGAGAGTTAAAAACCACCGGTTGACAACACTTGCTGTGCATTGCTGACCGATGGAGGTGATCCTCTCGAAGGGGGGTGTGCCAGGCGTTACTCAGACTACTCAGGGTCGTTACTCAAATGCGTTTCAAGCGTCCAAAATGCAAAAAACCCGGCCAGACTGGCGTCTGAACCGGGTGAAGATTTATGTTCTTTATTGCTCGTAGATGCCGTCTAGGTTGCTGCCACCGCTCTAGGTGATTGGATGCTCCGTTGATTCACAAAGTCGAAGCAAAGTCCGGGATCGGCAGCAATCGGCCAGAAGCAGACATTCGTTTTGCTATTTATATTCTATTGAGCCTAAATCCGGAGAATGGAGAATCAAATCTGCAAGGCTTGCCACCGGACCGCTTAACGAAGTTTCTGAGCGATGTACGAGATAAAGATCTTTGTAAACATCTTCTTCAATCGGAATTGCATGTAACCATCCGCTTGCCTGTTCATGCTTGACCGCGCTTTCCATCACAAGCGAGATTCCTAGCCCTGCGTGGACCGCGTGTTTGACCGCCTCGGTGCTACCTAACTGCATACCCACTGTGAACTCTGCCGAGTCGGCACCGGCATATTGTTGTAGTAGGCGCCCAGTTCCGGTAGCCGCTTCGCCTCCAAGCAAGTTCTGGGATTTTAACCACTTAAGTGGAATGGTCGACTCGGCAGCCCAAGGATGGCCGGGGCGAACAATGACAACCATCCTCTCGCGCCGCCATACTGTTGAGACGAACCCAGGACGTGAGTCCCACCACTCCATTACCGCTACATCCACTTCAAGCGTTTCCAGCAAAGCGGCAATCTCGATATTTTTGCCGATCCTCACATCGATCTTGTTTGCTAATTTATCTTGGAGCGCCTTGATATAGGGTTGTAAAAGATAAATGCCGATATTGGAGCTTGCACCAACGACCAGGCTTTTATTGTGGAGGGCTGCCGTAGCCTTATGGCTAGTACGGAGCAATTGTTCCGCATAGGGGAAAAAAATCTTTCCCTCCAATGTCAGGCTTTGCGGCATTGTTGCGCGGTCAATCAGCCGGGCCTGCAAAGACTGCTCCAGCCGCTTGATATGCTGCGTTACTGTTGGCTGGGACAATCCAGTTTGCTTCGCCGCTTCGCGAAAGCCCCCGCATTTGACGACGGCAATGAACGTCGCCACACGCTCCAGATCTATCACGCCGCCTTTACTCCCGGATACGGCTGATTAATCGCGCCCATCGGTTTTTCACCAGCGAGTGCCTGGATGATGTTCATCGCTGCCTGCCGCTCGATTTCAAGCCGAACTTCCTTGACCGCCGATCCCAAATGCGGCGTAAAAAACGTTTGTGCCGTATTGTCGAGCAGCGCCTTGGGGATAGCCTGCGGGCGATCAGCGCGTATCCATTCTTCCATCTCGAAGACATCGGCTGCATATCCAGCTAGTTTTCCAGACGCCAGTGCTGCTATCACCGCATTCTCATCCACGACCGAGCCGCGACATGCATTGATCAGGTAGCTACCGGTTTTCATCTTGGCCAACGCGGTGGCATCGATTAGATGCAGTGTCTCTGCGGCCATCGGAACCATCGGCACGACATAATCACATTTTTCGAGCAGTTCATCGAGCGTGACGCGCTGTACGTGCCAAGCCTTTTCTTGTTCGGCATTGAGCGGAATCGGATCGCAATACAAGAGATTCATTTCAAAGCCAGCCAAGCGCTGGGCGATTGCACGGCCGACCGCCCCCATACCAATGATGCCAAGCGTTTTTCCTGTCAAACCAGAGCCATATAGTGTCGGCCGCCAGCCTTGGAAGTGTCCGCTACGGATTTGCCTATCGCCTTCCAGCATATGCCTTGTCAAACCGAGAAGAAGGCCGATAGTCAGTTCAGCGGTCGGGATCGTAAGCAAATCCGGCACAATCGTAAGCCATACACCGTGGCGTGTGCAGGCGTTGACATCGAAGTTATCATAGCCTTTAAGCGCGGCGCCGATGACACGCAGCTTTGGACATTCCTCGAGAAACGCGCTGTCGATGCTGTCCGGCATGAAAGCCATGAGTGCATCCGCATCTTTGGCTCGCGCAATTACCTCAGAACGCGGCAAGGTTTCCCGTGTGGTGTTGGGGATAACATCGGCGCTAGCGGACAACAATTCGATGATTTCCGGGTGCACCCAGTGGGTGAGGACGACTTTGGGCTTCATAAAAACCTTTGTAAGCTTTGGGAGTTATTTGAACTTGCGACGCAGGAAGGAGCTGAAGGCGTCGACGAGGGTAACCATGCCTAAAATAACCAGCAAAATAGCCGAGACATCCTGGTATTGCATGATGCGCAGAGAGCCCATCAGCTCGAACCCGATTCCACCGGCGCCGACCATGCCCATCACGGTCGAAGCACGGAAGTTGTATTCCCATCGATAGATCGCGGTATCGGCCATTTGCGGAAGCACTTGGGGAAAGATCCCATGAAAAATCACCTGCAATGGCGTGCAGCCCGCTGCATGCGCGGCTTCTACCGGTGCCGGATCGGCATGTTCGATCGATTCCGAAAAAAATTTGGCGATCATGCCAACCGAATGTAAGCCTAGGGCTAAAACACCCGGCAATGCGCCGAAGCCAACGGCTGCCACGAACAGGATGCCCATGATCAGTTCGGGTATCGATCGCAAAGCGTTTAACAGGCCGCGTGTGGCTTGATACACGAGTGGATGAGGGCTAGTATTCCGCGCGGCGAGCACTCCTAAGGGAATGGATAGCAATACCGCGATTGCCGTGCCGGCGATACTCATGGCCAAGGTATCCAGTACCGGTTTGACCCAGGTGCCAGCCTGCGAGAAGTTCGGTGGGAACATCTCGCCGGCAATTTTTACCAGGCTTGGCATGCCATCCTTCAATCGCTCGGCATCAAATAGGCCGACGTAATACCAGCAACCGATCACAATCGCCAGCACAACGGCAAACTGCAGTATCGTGCGGTTCCATACGCGCTGGCGCTCGGCCAGAATCAAACCAAAATCAGCTTGCATGCTGTCGCTCACTTAGAACTTCGACAGATCGAGCTTGAGCAGTGTGCCAAGGCTGCGCACCACGTCATAGTCTTTGTCGCTGATCGGGCCGAAACCATCGGCTTTGAAAGGTTTCAGGACTTCCGGATCTTTGAGATTCAAGAAGGCTGCACGGATCTTTTCCTTCAGTTCCGGCTTCAGATTGCTGCGCATGGTCCACGGGTATTGCGGATATGGCTTCGATTCGGCAAGAACTTTTACTTTGTTGGGATCGACCAGTCCGCGCTGAACCAGGGATTCAAAAATCGGCTTACTCAAGCCGCCAGCCTGCGCGTGACCGTTTTGCACGGCCATGGCCACCGCGTCATGCGCACCGGCAAAGTGTTCGCGATAGTTTTCGCCGGCTTTCAAACCGTTTTCCGCCAATATCGACTTCGGAATCAAATGGCTGGAGGTGGATGCCTTATCACCGTAAGCGACATTCTTGTTGACGATATCACTGATTTTGGCGATGCCGGCGCCAGTATTGGCGATCAATACGGACTGGTAGGTAGTGCTACCCTTTTGCTTCATCGCTGCGAATGGCTCGATGTCGCTCTTTTGCTTAGCCAGCACATACGACAAGGGGCCAAAATATGCCATGTCGATACGGCCGTGACGCATGGCTTCGATCATTGACGAGTAATCAGTGGTAACCACCAGCTCAATTTTCTTTCCCAGCTCTTTTTCCAGATAGATTTCGAGCGGCTTGTTGTTTTTAATTACGGTCGATGCGTTTTCGTCCGGCAGCAGCGCAACTTTGAGCGTTTCTGGATCGGGATTGGATGATGCATGGCCAATGCTGCAGACGGCGGCAAGCAAGACAGACATTAATGCGGATGCGAGTTTTTTCATAATCAATCCTTTACGGTAGCAAGTTGCATGGGAAATGAAGTATCGATAAGCCGTTCCTCTCGAGCGTCTTGTGGAACGCTCAAAGAAGAACGGGGTACTTGTTCATACAGCGTGTCGTAACTGGCTTGATCCAAAGTCTGCGGGGCGGCATCAAAAATGACTCGGCCATGGGACAGGCCAATAATACGGTCGGCATAACGTTGAGCGAGGTCTACCTGATGCAGGCTGACGACCGCCGAAATCCCGTCCTCTTTACAAATGCGGTGCAGCAGACTTAGCACTCGCTCTGCAGTAGCAGGATCGAGGCTGGCTACCGGTTCATCAGCCAACACCAGTTTAGGTTGCTGAGCCAGAGCCCGGGCAATACCGATGCGTTGCTGCTGGCCGCCGCTCAATGCGTCGACACGGCTTAAGGCTTTGTGCAATAAGCCGACTCGGTCCAGACTTTGCAAGCATATGGATTGATCCTTCGCCGGGAGGGGGAATAGACTGCGTAATGCCGTGTGGTAGCCCATTCGGCCCATCGAAACGTTTTGCAAAGCCGTCAGTCGGCCAATCAATTGATGCTGTTGAAACACCATGCCAGTCTGTCGGCGATGCATGCGCAATGCACGCGAGTTCGCCAAATTTCCTAAGCCGGCGACAATGGTGGTGCCGCGCTGCGACGCATGCAGCGAATTAATACAGCGAAGTAGCGTGGATTTTCCAGCGCCGGAAGATCCGAGCAATACGGTGAACTGTCCCTGATGGAGTTTGAGAGTGGTGGGATACAGTGCAATCGCATCACCATAACTGACTGAGACATTCTGTAGTTCGATCATGACACCTCCGGCAGATGTGAATTCGTAATCAAAAATGATGACCTGATTACGAATCTGAATTGCAGCGATGGTAATGTCGTGATATGACACCCTGATGACTCGTTGATGTCATTTTTGTGGCATGGTCGCGGGTGCCTGTGAGGGAAATAAGTTGTGCTATCTATGCCAAATATAGACGTCTGCTATGGGTCGATCTGCGACGGTCAAGTTCCACCGACTCATTTCGGCCATTAGCGGACGTTGAGATAGCTGGCTGAGCCGATCCCTACCTTAGTGCTTGGCCTTATACATATATTGACTCAGAAATGAGTGGTCAGTGTTGATTTTTTAGTGGGGCAGCGTCTGAACCAGATGTTTCAATGCCTTTTCTACTTCACGCGTTGCCGCTGAAGCTGGATGACGCCGCGTGCTAGCCACATAAGCAGTTTGGCGTATCGTGGGGTGCGTAATTGGGAGTGCCACAAGTTCACCACGCGTAACCTCATCGCTGACTGCATGGGCCGGCAGCGTTGCACACAAGCCGCAGTTTTTCACTGCATCCTTCATTGCAGTCGAAGAATCCACTTCAAGTAGAACATTCAAATTCATTTGACGCCGACTGGCAATTTCCTCGATCACACCGCGCAGGCTATTAGGTCGCTGCGGCATTACAAGCGGGTAGTCAGCCAGAACATTAAAACGAACAGTACCTATTAGCTCTTTCAACGTTTTTGGCGCGGCGATAAGGCACATCGGCGCTGTAAGCACCATGTCTTGCGTCGAGCTGCGCAGGGGCCGGTATCGATTGAAAGTACCAACATCGATCCGACCTTCGGCCAGCATGGCTTCGATCTCGCCGCTATAGGCTTCATGCACCCGCAGCCGCACTTCCGGAAACAGCTCATTAATGTGCGTGAACAGCTGGCTGGTCAAGGGTTTAACCATAGAAGGCAGCAGCCCCACGTTGACCACACCGGCTGGCCGTTTCCATCTCCCACTGGCGTCATCAGTCAGTGATTCAGCTTCAGTCAGCAGTGCTTGGGCGCGCGGCAGAACCCGCCGACCCAGTTCGCTCAATTCCACACCTCGCCCTGTGCGGTGAAGAAGACGTCCGCCCAGGGTGGTCTCAAGCCGTGCCAGCTGGCGCGAGAAAGCCGACTGCGCCACGCCGGCTGCGGCCGCAGCTGCTGACAGGCTCTTGTACTCCACTGCGCCGACAAAGCAGCGTAGGTCTTCCAGATGAGGTACTGAGCGATCCACTTTTCGCATAACTGTATTCCTCCTATGCGTATTCCGTATTTTGCGCTCACGACCTAGACTACCTCATCTCGGTCAGAAAAAATAAACATGAGCCCAAAAACCTCAGGCCCTCTTGAAGGCTTGAAGATCATCGATCTGTCCACAGTCATTGCTGGCCCCTGGGCCAGCACCCTTCTGGCCGACCTTGGCGCAGAGGTAGTTAAAGTGGAGATGCCCAATGCAGGTGATGCATTACGCGCTCTGCCCCCCTACAAGAATGGTGTTCCTCTGTGGTGGAAGGTAACCAATCGCAACAAGCGCGGTATCACTCTGGACCTGCACAAGAAGGAGGGCCGCGAACTTCTGGGCCGCATGTTGTCGGACTACGATGTGCTTGTTGAGAATTTTCGTCCTGGGACTCTTGACAGGTGGGGTATCACGCGCGAGTGGATGCACAGCATTAACCCTGGCATGACAATCCTGCGCGTCACCGGCTTCGGACAGTCTGGCCCATACAGTGGCAAGCCAGGCTTCGCGCGCGTTTTCGAGGCCATGACGGGATTCACCAACATTTGCGGAGATCCGGACCGCCCGCCGCTTCACCTGGGTTTTCCTATCGCAGATGCCGTAGGCGGATTGTTTGGCGCCATTGGCATCCTTGCGGCGCTCTACCATCGTCATGCTACCGGAGAGGGAAAAGGGCAAGAGATCGACTGCTCAATGCTAGAAGCCATGTTCCGCGTACTCGACTTCCTTCCAATAGAGTACGACCAACTAGGGATGGTTCGCCAGCGTTCAGGCAGTACAAGCCAGTACGCCGCCCCCGGCAACGTGTATCAGACAGCGGACGGGCGCTGGGCGTCTATCGCCGCTTCGACACAAAGCATTTACGAGCGGCTGTGCACTGCGCTAGACCGGCCAGGCTTAGTGAGTGATGCTCGTTTCACCACAAACCGTGATCGCGTAGCTAACCGTGTAGAGCTGGATGCCATCATTTCCTCAGAGATTAGCAAGTACACACTCAAGCAACTGGGCGAGCTGTTGGACGCTCACCAAGTGGGATTCAGTCCCATTTATGACATTGCTGACATTTTTCGTGACGCGCACTTTGCCGCGCGTAACGCGATCGTCTCCGTGCCAGACCACGAGCTAGGTCCGGTAAAGATGCAGTGCGTAGTGCCGACCTTCAGCGCTACGCCTGGCGAGGTTCGTCACGCTGGCCCCTCTCTTGGCCAGCACAACGATGAGATCTACGCGGCTCTTGGAGTCACTGTCTCAGAGCGCGAGCAGTTGCGTATGAATGGCGTGATTTGAAAATCAGTCTTAGGAAATCTCATGAACGAATTTAAAGCTTACCTGCTAGAAACCGCGGAAGGCGGTGGCGTGAAAGCAGGCTTTGTGAACATGACCCCGGACCAGCTCGATCCAGGAGACGTAACGGTGCGCGTCCAATATGCCAGCGTTAACTACAAGGACGCGTTGGCTGCCAGCGGCAAGGGAAAGATCATTCGGCGCTTTCCTTGTGTGGGTGGCATCGACGCCACAGGCGTAGTGGCAGAGTCAAGTAATTCGCGCTTCAAGCCGGGAGACACTGTGGTTGTGCATAGCCATGGCTTCGGTGTTTCTCATCACGGCAGCTACGCTGAATGGGTTCGCGTGCCGGCTGACTGGGTGAACGCACTACCAGATGGGCTGTCATCGCTGGATGCCATCACGCTTGGGGTCGCGGGTTATACCAGTGCATTAGCGATTGATCTCATGGAGCTTAACGGATGCTCGCCCGAGCGCGGCCAGGTCTTGATTAACGGGGCTACTGGTGGCGTAGCCAGCACGGCCATCGACATGCTCGCGCAGAAAGGCTATGAGGTGGTGGCGGTGACGAGTAAACCCGAACAGGCACAGTACCTGCTCGATCTGGGCGCTACCAGAATAATGGCCGCGCAGGATCTTGATACCGGTAGCCGACCCATGGAAAGTGCACAGTGGGCAGCTGCGATCGACTCGCTTGGAGGCGAGCCACTGGCAGGGATTATTCGCACCATGGGCAAAGACGGTGTGATCGCCAGCATAGGTAACGCAGCAGGCATCTCGCTCAATACCACCGTCATGCCCTTCATCCTCCGTGGCGTCCGCTTAGTAGGTGTGAACTCAGACAACGGACCTGCACTTCGTGAACGAATTTGGCATCGCTTGGCCACAGACTTGCGCCCGAGGCACCTGCAAAGTATCCGACGTTTGGTGCCGTTTAACCAGTTACCCGAGGTAGTAGATGACCTAATCGCTGGACGTAATCTAGGACGAGCGGTGATCGCGGTGCAAAACAACTGAATTCAAGCAAACATAAAATCAGGAGACAAGCATGAAATTTATTGCGAAGTTGCTGACCACCGCAATAGTCGCCGTAGGAACCACATTCGGCGCGAACGCAGGATACCCTGATCGGCCTGTAAAGCTGGTCGTCGGTTTCCCCGCCGGCCAGGCAACCGACACCGTAGCACGGCTGCTCGCCGAAAGGCTGACCCAGCAACTTGGCCAGCCCGTGGTCGTTGAAAACAAGCCCGGTCAAGGCGGCAGTGTTGCTTTAGCGCAATTGGCTAAGTCCCCTGCTGATGGCTACACCATGATGATCACAGCAGCAGCAGCAATGGTGACCAATCCGCACCTTTACAAGAACGTAGGCTATGACTCGGAAAAGGACTTCGTACCTAGCGCGATGTTGATCGAGTTGCCCCTGGCGCTTGTTGCTCATCCCAGCGCCCCCTTCAACACGATTCAAGAACTGATCGAGTATGCCAAGGCCAACCCCGGAAAACTGAATTACGCATCAGTGGGGAATGGCACGATGTCTCACCTAGCAATGGAGCGCCTGAAGAGGGAAACTGGCATCTCGCTGATGCATGTCCCTTACCAGGGTAGCCCTCGAGCCATTGCCGACCTGATAGGAGGCAACGTGCAGGTTTCCTTTGACACACTCACAGTCACGCTGCCACAAATTGAAGCAAAGAAACTCAAGCCCATTGCAGTTGCAACGCAAAGGCGAGTCTCCTCCTTGCCAGGCATTCCTACGGTGATCGAGACCGGCGTGGCTGGATTCACTGCTAGTCCTTGGCTTGGAATTCTGTTCCCAAAGGGCACCTCCTCTGAGATTACAAGCCGAATGCACACCGAGCTCATGAAGTCCATGCAAGATCCAGGCTTGCAGAAATCGTTAGCCAGCATCGGAGCAGTTCCTAGGCCGGCTAACCCGCAGGAATTTTCCAAAATAATTTCCCAAGACTACCAACTTTGGGCACGCATCGTCCTCGAAAGCGGAGCTCGGGTTGATTGAAACGGGTGAAACCTTCGGCGGCAGCTGCGAAGTCACCGCCGAAGACTTGGACTTGTCTGTACGATTGACTCGTGGCCGACATCCTGTACACGTGAGCGAAGAAGCGGCTCGTTCGGCTGGCCTTAAGGGACGCATATTCCATGGTGCAGTGAGTGCGGCCATCCTAGCGTCTGCAATAGGTGAGCGGTTTGCGCAGGACAATATCGCGCTGTTGGAGCAAAAAAACCGATTTCGTAAGCCTGTTTATCCTGGTGACGTACTGAGGCTCAAATGGACAGTGCAGAGTGTTCATCTGGGCCGTCGAGTCGGAACCCAGCTTATCGAGTTGTCCGGTGAACTACGCAACCAGCATGACGATGTAGTTTTGGAGTCTTTGGCAAAGATAGTAAAAATCTAAAATCTCGCCATTGATATTTGATTAAATCGCTTTTAGCATGTGCGTATATCGGTCTGATATTCAGAATCTCTATTTCTAAGCTATGTTTGATTAAAGTAAAATCGAATGTGCGGGCCGGATGTTGGCCTATATTTCTTAAGAGACCGCTATGGGTTGGACAGCGCATCTCGGCCATAAGCCGTCATCCGCATTCTCATCCTGCAGGTCAGGCCTGGGCTGCAGATCTTTGCGTGGCTTGCGATGTTTCATTTCTGCAGTCGCGAGCCAACGTAGTTGGAGAGCTTTGATCCCAGCGCCATCAACTTGGATGCGACTGTACCCTTGGTGTTTGCAGCAGTGTTGAGTTGATTACCGATGACTACGACTGCCATATGGGTCGAATAGTTCTTCCCGTCCAGAACCAATTAAAAATCTAATTTAGCCATGCGGCAATAAATTGCTCTATTCGCGGCTGATATACTGAAACAACGCTCCGGGGTGTCCACATGGTGTGGGCTGAGATGGCTTGTCCAAACCCGCGAACTTGATCCGGTTCATACCGGCGGAAGAAGAGCATTTCCCTCTGCCCATGCTGGCTTTGCGCCTGCATGCTAACCAGGGCGACCTTCGGAGCGCACACACTGAAGGAATCTGCTCGTGAATGCTCCCGATCAATTCATCGCCCAATCGGCTACCGTGGATGAGGCCGCTATTGCGCCCCTGCCTGGCTCGCGCAAGGTGTACATACCTGGTTCGCGCCCTGACTTGATGGTCCCGATGCGCGAGATCAGCCAGAACCCCACGCCCTCGGCTTTTGGCGGTGAGGAGAATCCGCCAGTCTTCGTCTACGATACTTCTGGTCCCTACACCGATCCAGCAGCACGCATCGACTTGCGCCATGGCTTGCCTGCGCTGCGCCAGCGCTGGATTGAGGAGCGCCAAGACACTCAGGTCCTTGAAGGCCTGACCAGCGACTTCGGCCGTACCCGAGCCGAAGACCACGCGCTGGATAGCCTGCGCTTTCCCGGTTTGCTGCGCCGGCCACGCCGGGCGCGAACAGGTTCCAACGTCACTCAGATGCATCAGGCACGCAGAGGCATCGTCACGCCCGAGATGGAATTCGTGGCCATTCGCGAGAACATGAACCGAGAGCACTACTTGGCCACGCTGACCGCCAGCGGTCCAGGGGGCGAGAAACTGGCACAAAGACTGGGCCGACAGAATCCAGGACAGGACTTTGGCGCAAGCATTCCAGCACGGATCACCCCCGAGTTCGTGCGTGACGAGGTGGCACGTGGCCGGGCCGTCATTCCCTGCAACATCAACCATCCCGAGTCGGAACCCATGGCCATCGGTCGCAACTTTCTGGTGAAAGTCAACGCCAACATCGGCAATTCGGCGCTGGGCTCCTCGATCAGCGACGAGGTGGACAAGATGACCTGGGCCATCCGCTGGGGCGCCGACACAGTGATGGACTTGTCCACTGGCAAGCACATTCATGAAACAAGGGAATGGATCATCCGTAACTCGCCAGTGCCCATCGGCACGGTACCGATCTACCAGGCGCTGGAAAAAGTGGATGGCAAGGCGCAGGACCTGAGCTGGGAAGTCTTCCGCGACACACTGATCGAGCAAGCCGAACAGGGCGTGGATTACTTCACCATCCACGCAGGTGTGCTGTTGCGCTACGTGCCGCTGACTGCTGATCGCATGACCGGCATCGTGAGCCGGGGTGGCTCCATCATGGCCAAGTGGTGCCTGGCCCATCACCAGGAAAACTTCCTCTACACGCACTTCGAGGACATCTGCGACATCATGAAGTCTTATGACGTGGCCTTCAGTCTGGGTGATGGCCTGCGACCGGGCTCCATCTATGACGCCAACGATGAAGCCCAGTTGTCAGAACTTCGCACCTTGGGCGAGCTCACGCAAAAGGCATGGCAACACGACGTTCAGGTGATGGTTGAAGGCCCTGGCCACGTTCCGCTGCACATGATCAAAGAGAACATGGACCTGCAACTGGAGCAGTGCCATGAAGCGCCTTTCTACACCCTGGGTCCGCTGACCACCGACATCGCTCCTGGGTATGACCACATCACCAGCGGCATCGGAGCGGCCACCATTGGTTGGTACGGCACGGCTATGTTGTGCTACGTGACACCCAAGGAGCACCTAGGCCTGCCGAACAAGCAAGACGTCAAAGAAGGCATCATCACGTACAAGCTGGCAGCTCACGCTGCCGACCTGGCCAAAGGTCACCCTGGCTCGCAGGTGCGTGACAACGCGCTTTCAAAAGCCCGCTTCGAGTTCCGTTGGCAGGATCAGTTCAATCTGGGGCTTGACCCTGACAAGGCACGCGAGTTCCACGACGAGACCCTGCCCAAGGACTCGGCGAAGGTAGCGCATTTCTGTTCGATGTGCGGCCCTCACTTCTGCTCCATGAAGATCACTCAGGACGTTCGCGACTACGCCAACAATCAGGGGCTGGACAACCAATCTGCATTGACTCGCGGGATGGATGAAAAATCCGCTCAATTCAAAGCATCGGGTGGCGAGGTCTACATCCCGATTACGCAGAGTTCTTAAGACCAACTTCAACACAGTCACCCCGATTGGCATTCACTTGGATCTATTCTTCGAGTGTCTGCCTTGGGTCGACTGCTGCCGGCCATAAGCAGACTCTCAGTCCCCGCACGATATAGAGAATTGGGTGTCTCGCTGGAGAGTGAGACCTGCGTCGCAGGCACCCAGAAGACCAACAGTGAAAATGGGGCGAGTAGCTAGTTAACGACCTTCACCTTGCTCTCCGTTTCAGTGGCACAGTGCATACCCAAACGGCTCAATAGGAGGCGATCCTTCTCCGCCTGAGGATTGCTGGTCGTCAGCAGTCGATCCCCATAGAACATGCTGTTGGCACCCGCCAGGAAGCACAGCGATTGCAGGCTTTCAGGCATTTCTTCTCGACCTGCCGACAAACGAACCATCGCCCGAGGCATGCAGATGCGGGCAATCGCGATCATGCGGACAAACTCAAAGGGGTCCAGTCTCTGGGTTCCTGCCAAAGGCGTGCCTTCCACTTGCACCAAATTATTGATCGGCACAGATTCAGGATAAGGGTCCAGATTGGCCAGTTGGACGATCAGACCGGCTCGTTGACGGCGCGTCTCGCCCATGCCGACGATGCCGCCGGTGCAGACTTTCAGCCCAACATGGCGAACACGTCCAAGGGTATCGAGTCGATCCTGATAGGTTCGGGTCGTGATGATCTGGCCGTAGAACTCGGGGGAGGTGTCCAGGTTGTGGTTGTAGTAGTCCAGCCCGGCATCCTTGAGTTGTTCGGCCTGAACATCATCCAGCATGCCTGCGGTCAGGCAGGTCTCCATCCCCAGCGCTTTGACTTCGCTGATCATCTCTCCAATCTGCTCGATGTGACGCTCCTTGGGTGAACGCCAGGCCGCCCCCATGCAAAAGCGCGTGGCACCGCTGGCTTTGGCTGCACGGGCCGCGTCCAAGACCTCTTCCAGCGGGAGCAGTTTTTCGGCTTTGAGGCCCGTATCGAAATGGGCTGATTGCGGGCAGTATTTGCAGTCCTCTTCGCAGCCGCCCGTTTTGATGGACAGCAGCGAGGAGAGCTGAATCGCATTGGGGTCAAAATTGTCCCGATGGACCTGCTGCGCACGGAAGATCAGGTCATTGAACGGTAGCTCAAACAGTGCTGCCACTTCATCCACCGTCCACGGTTTGGTGTTGCGGCGGTCCGCGTCAGTAGTCGGTGTCAGTGTCTTGATTTGATTGAGGTTCATGCGTTTTCCAGTGCCACGCGCAAAGCGCTCAGGCTCAAGTGAGCGGCAACAGCCGCGGGATTGGGGTCTGGCAGACGAGGCACCTGACCCCAGCAAGGAGCATTCAGTCGGGCCGATAAAGCGGCCAGATTATCTTCAACATAGGCCATCGAGGGATCAACTGCATTGGCAACCCAGCCAGCCAGGTGCAATCCGCGAGCTTGAACGGCCTCAACGGTGAGCAGTGCGTGATTGATGCATCCCAAGCGCATGCCCACCACGAGAATGACTGGCAAATCGAGATCTGCTGCCATATCGGCGGTGTCCCAGCCAGCGGTCAGTGGCACACGAAAACCACCCACGCCTTCCACAAACCCAATGTCGCAAAGTCTCAGCGTCCGCTGCACGGTTGCGAGCAACGCTTCTGGCTCAATGGTGATGCCCTCGAGTTCGGCTGCGATATGAGGCGCGCAAGGTGTGCGCAGTTGTAAAGGCCCAACCTGGGCGTCGGTCAGTTCAATATTGGCAGCGGCGCGCAGGCGCAGTACGTCCTCGTTGACCCATCGGTTATTCACGATGTCCTGGCCCGCCGCCAGGGGTTTGACGGCTGCGCTGCGCATTCCAAGGCTACCCGCCAAATGGGTCAGCCCTGCTGTGATGGCGGTCTTTCCGATTTCCGTGTCGGTGCCTGTGACGAAAAATCCCTTCATGCACCCTCCATGCGTTGCACGGCTGCCTCTACGGCATCCAAAAGGCGGTCGATGTCGCTTGCAGTGTGTGTGGCGCACAAGGTAATGCGCAATCGCGCCTGCCCCACGGGAACCGTCGGCGGACGGATGCCGGGTACACGCAGGCCAGCCGTCTCCAGCTCCGATGACAGGATCATGGTGGCGTCGTTGGAGCCAACGATCAGCGGTTGCACGGGTGTGGATGAAAGGGTCAGTTGCCAACCCCAATGGGCATGGCGATCCAGCAATTCACCCAAGCCCTTGCGTAATTGGTGCTGCAGTGCCAACAGGTGTCTGCGGCGTTGTTGGCCAACATCTCCTTCAATGAGATCGAGACTGGCCAATAAGGCATGGCAGACCGCAGGCAAGGAGGCCGTGGTGAAGATGTAAGTGCGAGCCGCCTGCATCAAATAGGCGATGACACGTTCGTGGGCGGCGACAAAAGCCCCTGACAAGCCAGCCGCCTTGCCCAGGGTGCCGACCAGAATGATGCGCTCACTGCACAGGCCAAAGTGCTCCAGTGCACCACGTCCACGCTCCCCCAGCACGCCAAAGCCGTGCGCATCGTCGAGGACCAGCCACGCATCGTGCTCCTGTGCCAATTGCAGCAACTCCGGCAAGGGGCCCATGTCCCCGTCCATGCTGAAAATGGTGTCGCTGACGATGAGTTTGATTTTCGCCGTGCTGGACGCCAGAAGCTTGCGCAGCTCGGCCACATTGGCGTGGGCATAGCGCTGAACGGGTGCCTTGGCCAGGCGCATGCCGTCGATCAGGGATGCGTGGTTGAGTTCGTCCGAGAAAAATTCGGCTTCGGAATCCCCCAAAGCCGAGGTAACCGCCAGATTGGCCATATAGCCGGTGCTGAAGCTCAACACACGCGCCTGTGGAATGTGAGGCGCAAACCAGCTGGCCAGCCTGTCTTCGAGGCGCTCGTGCGCCAGCGTGTGGCCGCTGATCAGGTGTGAGGCGCCCGAGCCACCAGCCCAAATTTGCGCGCCTTCCGCCAAAGCCTCGGCAATGCGCGGGTGGGATGCCAGCCCAAGATAGTCGTTTGAACAGAACATCAGCCTCTGCTGGCCGACGCCGTTTGTACTCCGGACGATTTGATGAGGTGACGTTGGCGATTCTGCGGTGCGCAACACCCGGGTCAAGTGCTGCTGGGCTATGGCGTCGAGTTTCTGGGTCAGATGCTCATGCAGCATGGTGCAGAACCTCGTTCAAGGTGACGCCCACGGCATGGGCCAGAAAATCCGCTGCTGCCTGGTCGATTACATAGGGGGGCATCAGGTAGACCGTGCTGCCTATCGGCCGGATCAACAACTCATGACGCCGTGCAGCCAAGTGAAAACGTTCGCTGAATCGGTCGCCGGCATCTGTGACGTCGAAAGCGAGAATCATTCCCCGCTGGCGGAAGTTCTTGACACGAGGGTGCTCTGACAAAACTGCAAATGCTTCGCTCAAGGCCGAGGCCTGGACTCGATTGGCCTGTATCTGTCCAGCATCGAATCGATCCAGCACCGCATTGGCTGCGGCACAGGCCAGAGCGTTGCCCGTGTAGGAGTGAGAGTGCAGGAACCCACGGGATACGTCATCGCTCCAGAATGCGCGGTAGACAGCCTCTGTGGTCAGCACCAGTGACAAGGGCAATGTTCCACCGGTGATCCCTTTGGAAAGGGTGACGAAATCAGGCCACTGCGCTGTGTCAACCTGTTCCCAGGCAAAAAAGGTTCCTGTGCGCCCGCAGCCCACCGCAATCTCATCGGCAATCAAGTGAACACCGTGCTGGCGGGTGAGCGCGCGCACTTTGCGCAAGTATTCGGGGGAGTGCATGACCATGCCGGCCGCCCCCTGGACTAGCGGCTCCACGATCACTGCAGCAATGTGCTCGCCCCGCTCATCGAGCAAGCTGCGCAAGGCAGAAAACGCGGCATCCTCGTTGTTGAGTCGGCTGTCCGGCGATTCAACGATGTGTGCATGCATCAACAGTGGATCGTAGGCGTCACGGAAGATGGCCACGTCGGTCACGGCGAGCGCACCGATGGTTTCACCGTGGTAGCCATTTTTGAGACAGACAAACTCGCGCCGGAGCGTTTGCCCCTGATTGCGCCAGCTGTGAAAACTTTGCTTCAACGCGATTTCAACGGCACTCGCACCATCCGAGGCAAAGAACACATGACCCAGCGAGCCACCCGTTCGGACGCTTAGCCGTTCGGCCAGCCGAACGGCAGGTTCGTGCGTGCAACCGGCCAGCATGACATGCGGCAGCGTATCGAGCTGGGCTTTGATGGCTGCATTGACGTCAGGATGCGCATGGCCGAACAGGTTGACCCACCAGGAGCTGTTGGCATCGAAGTAGCGTCTTCCTTGCGTGTCAAACAACCAAGGGCCTTCGCCTCGTGCGATTGGCAGAGGCGGCGTCTTCTGTGCGCGAGCCATTTGCGTGCAAGGGTGCCACACCACGTTAAGGCTCCGAATGGCAAGCTCACCTTGCTGAGCAGAGTGAAATTTCATCAGGTATGAATCTGAACGCTCCCTCACTGGCATCCTCGACAGTGAATGGGAAAACAGCGTCACCTGGCGATGCGCCACCTTGTTGGCCGGTATCCGGGCTGGTGGAAGCTGCTGTCGCCTTCCCGAGCAATATGCTCAGTGGCTAGTGACAGGAGTGAGAGGTGAGTCTCGTCCACTTACCCTTGCGAGGACAGCGCAGGTTGAGTTTTCCCTGAAAGGGTTAGCTTCCCTGCTTCCCGTTTAACTGCGATGTGTGAAATACACCGCGAGCACCAACCTTTTTAGTTTAGCTCATACACCTACATTCGCATGCTGGTTCTGAAATGTGGTGGCTGCGCCGACATTGCCTGCGCTTATTGGCCGACCGCTTTGGGTCGATATGACCTGCAAATGACCGCTGTAGGAAATGATCACGGATGACTTCTCTTGGCCG
>JACCDT010631107.1_pt1 | contig 17184 bp, 4 predicted proteins | sample 7446291 | NCBI WGS metagenome assembly JACCDT01 (sample SAMN15323446, study PRJNA562643) | freshwater metagenome | isolation source: river surface water | place: USA:Blue River Watershed | collected 2017-08-17 | reverse complement strand
CGAATAGGTTTGGAAGTACAATAAATTCGCATCGCGCCATAAAACAGACTCCCGTTGCTGCGCCGCCAAACGACCGCGAACATCCGCAAAAATCTCGGGGTCAACCTTGCCTTGCAGCGAATCCCAGTCTCTCTGCAAAGCCTCCACTTCTTTCAAACCGGTATTATATCGAAAGCAAAATTCGTCCCAGAGCGACTGTCCTGTGGATAATTTCTCCTTCCAGCCCACATGGTGAAACCATAACAAGTAATTCAAATCTGTCTTTGCCGGATCATTCCATTGCTTCGCGACCTCCGGATGGTATAAACTTAGCGCATTACTTCCTGTCGCCTTTCGGTCAAAACCTAGGCCCAACGTATCGGCCCGGTGATAATAAATCGAAGTCCAATCTGGCCTTTGGCTACGCTCCAGCCAAGGCTCCGGTCCCCAATGAATATTTTGACCCATCACGTGATGCAATCCCAAAGGGGTTGTGAATTTCACATAGGTATCACGGGATTTCATCAGGATGTCTGATGCCGTTTTGGCTGCTTTTTCATCGCGTGTCAACGTCTGCTTCACCCATTCGTCTGCAATTTGCTCAGAACTTAATTGGTGATTCCATGCCAAACGCCCGAACGCATACCAGTTAGCCTGCGACATCAAATGCCCCGTCCAATTCCGATCCGAGCCCGTATTCGCGACACCCGCCATCATGGTGATTTGGTCGTTACCTAAACTTCCGTCGATAACTTTGGCAACGGTAGAACCTTTCCCGTTTTGGTAGGTATCCGAATCCAAACACTCTTTAAAGAGGATAGATTGATAGAATATGTTCGTACTAAAACCGGTGTATTCTTGCGTAATTTGAAATTCCAAGGCCAAAGGCGTTTTCGGCATCGCGCCGAATAAAGGATGAAAAGGTTCGCGTGGCTGAAAATCGATCGGTCCATTTTTCACTTGAACAATCACGTTTTTCGCGAAGGTACCGTCCAAAGGCTTGAAATCGTTATACGCTTCTTTGAAGCGATCGCCGTTCGGGTTGGGCGCGTACACAAAGGCACGCCAAATGACAATTCCACCAAACGGTTTCACTGCCTCCGCCAACATATTAGCTCCGTCAGCATGCGTCCGACCGAACTCCTGTGGCCCAGGTTCACCCTCCGAATTGGCCTTCACGATGAAACCACCAAAATCAGGAATGTAATTATAAACCTCCTTGGACTTAGCCTGCCACCAAGCGCGAACTTGTGGATCCAATGGATCCGATGTTTTAAGCCGACCTAAAATCTTAGGCGAAGCGAAATTGACAGATAAAAATAACTTAATACCATACGGACGAAACACGTCGGCAAGCACCTTTACTTTAGCCAAATACTCAGGAGTCATAAACCGCGCCGAGGCATTTACATTATTGACGGAAACCGCGTTGATCCCGATGGACGCGTTGGCACGAGCATAATCTGTGTAACGCGGATCAACCGTTTCCGGTAATTCATACCATTTCCAGAGCGAAGCCCCCGCGTAACCGCGTTCGATGGTGCCCATGACATTATCCCAATGGTTCAACATGCGGAATTTAACTTTGGGAGTAGAACTTACATCTGCCAACGGTTTTTCCTGTTGAATCGTCCGCAATAATTCGAACACGCCGTACAAAATACCCCGGTCGGAGCTGGCTTTGATTCGGATGTATTTACGGCCAACAATACTAGCGCCTTCCACGCTGATCTTTGCTTTTTGGTCTACCTGAATTTCAAACCCTTCTTCCGGAATTTTCGTATCTAAGACAAATTGGATGCTCCCATTCTTCACTAAGCTGGAAGGAGAAACGCCGATCAAACCTTTCAGACCATGGGTCAATTCTTTGCGCGCAGTCTCTAAGATAGGCGTAGATGAAAATTCGGAAGATATCGATGACGCATACGGAGTATAGCGAGAAGCAGAGGGAACTTTGTCGAATTTCAACCATAATCGGTAGCCGTCATCTGCCTTCAAAGCGAAACTACATACCACAAAAAAAACGGCTAGAAACGATCTGATCGCTAATTCAAGTCCGCGGATTTCAGCCAATCCGCGTAAGCGACCAATGGCCGAATAGCCTGGGTATGTTTTCTTTTGCAAGTCGTCTAGCATTTGGTGACCGTGGTCGGGGCGCATCGGAATACCTTCGCCTCCTCTTCTTTTTTCCTCTTCGACAACGGCTTTCACCACTTCGAACATATCCACGTCGCCTGTTAAATGCGGCGCTTCGTGGAAAATTAAAGGATCATTTTGTTCCCGGAAAGTCGCACGCAAATGCAAGAAATGAATGCGATCGGCGAACCGACGAATCATCCCAGGCAAATCATTATCTGCCCGCACCCCTAAAGAGCCCGTGCAAAAAGTAATACCATTCGCGCGTTCAGGACTCGCATTCATTAGAGCCACCAAATCCGATTCTGTACTCACCACACGTGGCAAGCCCAATAATGGGAAAGGAGGATCATCAGGATGGATGCATAAATTGATGCCTAATTCCTGTGCTAAAGGCGCAATTGAACGCACAAAAAAGTGCAAATTCTCTCGCAATTGATCCGCTGAAATAGCCTTGTATTCGTCTAAAAGACTTTGGAAATTCTCTAAATGAAAGGCCTCCTCAGAACCTGGAAGCCCCAAAAGCGCGGTGTTTTTCAACTCCTCTTTTTCGTCGGATGTCATCGTAGCGAAACGCTGCGAAGCCGCGGCCTGAACCGCAGGGGTATAATCTGAAGCAGCACCTGGGCGCTGTAAAATATGCAAATCAAAGACCGCAAAGTCCGTCCATACAAATCGTAAGGCGCGAGCGCCATCTGGCATCTCGAAGTTCAATTTGGTCCGAGACCAATCCAGCACGGGCATGAAATTATAACACACCGTTTTGATGCCGCAAGCGGCTAGATTTCGCAAAGAGGTTTTGTAATTTTCAATGAGCCCTCCGCGTGATGGCAAGGCTTTCTTGATGCCTTCATGTACCGGAAGGGATTCAACCACCGACCAGTGTAAGGGCGTCCATTCCTGATTACCCGCTTCAATGATATCAATGCGTTCTTGGATAGCTTCGATAGGCCATATTTCGCCCACAGGGATTTGGTGTAGTGCGGTGACAACTCCGGTACAACCGGCTTGACGAATATCCATCAGCGAAACCGGGTCGTTCGGGCCGAACCAGCGCATCGTGTGTATCATGTAAAATTGTTTAGAGGCTTTCGCTTTGTAAAGCGCAAAATGCACAAAATTTACTAGAAAAACATACTGATTTAAACCGCTTGGCTGAATGTCTTTTTCTGAACTTCAGCTGAAAGTAATTTCAGGTCAAACGCCTTACAGATATTACGAATAAAATGTTTGCCTAAATCGGTGACGATTAAACCATGTTCACCCCAAGTGACTAAGTCATCCAAGGCTAATTCGTCGAGTTCATCAAAGGTATATTGTCGAAGCAATTCAAGGTCCTTTTTGGCAAAATGCACGTTACCCCGACAGGCCACATCGAGAATATATTGACGCATGATTCGGTCTTCTTCGGTTAAAAAATAACCTCGAAATATGGGTAGTTCTCCGGCATTTACTAACTCGTAATATTCGCTTAAGGTCTTTTTATTTTGGGCAAACGCCCCGGTAATATCTGCAATACTCGAGACCCCTAGGCCTACTAAAAGGCTAGTTTGCTGGACCGTATACCCCATAAAATTTCGATGCAAAGTCCCCTCCAAATGCGCCTGAACCATTAAATCGCCTGGAAGTGCAAAGTGATCCATTCCGATGTCCGTGTACCCCGCCTCGCCAAAACGTTTTTTCCCCAACTGATAAAGTTGCATTTTTTCATCCGCCGAAGGCAAGTCATGCTCATCAAATAATCGCTGAGCTCTACTCGTCCACGGCACATGGGCATACGAATAAAATGCGATGCGATCTGGCTTCATTTCCAATGCATCTTGAATCGTTTTTTCCAAACGGGGCAAGGTTTGTAAGGGCAAGCCATACACTAAATCTAAGTTGACCGATTCATACCCAATCTCCCTCGCCCACTGCACAACCTGAACTACATGTGCATGCGGTTGTATTCGATTGATGACTTTTTGAACCTCCGGATTGCTGTCTTGCATGCCAAAACTCACGCGATTAAATCCGAGATCAAACAGCGTTTGCAAGTGTTCATACGTCGTGTTATTGGGATGACCTTCAAAGCCAAATTCATGCGTTTCCGGAATAATCGCCGTGTCAAATATCCCTTCAAGTAGACGTTTTAAATTGGCCGGCGAAAAGAACGTGGGCGTACCACCACCCAAATGCACTTCGCGCAAAATGGGTTTTCCGTGCATGAGTTTTTGGTACAAAGCCCATTCCCGCAACAGCGCCTGCAGGTATTCTTCCTCCACGTCATGATTGGTCGTGATGCGTTTATTACATCCGCAAAACGTACATAGGCTTTCGCAAAAAGGGAGATGGAGGTAAAGGCTGATCTCGCGATTTTCGTCAAATTTCTGAGCAAATAATGCTTTCCAATGCGTTTGATCGATGCTTTCATCCCAATAAGGAACCGTGGGATAAGACGTATACCTCGGGATGGGCACATTGTATTTGGTCAATAAATCGAGCGATACCTGTTGCATGGGGCAAAGGTAAATGGGCGCGAGGAGGGGAAAAATGACATGTATCAGTTATACATGTAGAGACGCGATACTTCGCGTCTCTCTACAATAGCTAAGACGCGAAGTATCGCGTCTCTACGATTAAATCCCTCCAGCGATCTTAACTACCCACGCATATTGACATGGGTTATTGCCCGGCGTGATCGCTGGTGGCGCGATGCTTAACGTGCCATTTTTAAACGTACTTTTTACAGGTACAGAAGAGCCCAATAAACTCACGGAAACAGGCTTCTTTATACCCGAAACGTGCATTGCTGCCGTTGGAAATTCCGTCGTAATCAAATACAAATCGTTGCCTTTTTGAGTAAAATATTGTTTGGTGGCTGGGGTCACTTTAGGGGCTTTATCCCATTTACGCGTACCATAAATTCCCTCGCCATTGACTTTTAACCACGACCCGATGTCGGTTAATCGTTGTTGCATGATCACCGGAATCCGACCATCGGCCGTTGGCCCAATGTTCAATAACAAATTCCCACCACGGGCCACCTTATTAATTAACATGTGTACCAGCTGCTCCGAGCTGGAATAGTCTTCCAAATTCTCGTTTCGGTTATAGCCAAATGATCCCGCGATTCCGCGACACTCTTCCCAGGGTTTACCAAAATCCAATCCATTGGCATCGCCATCATGTACTAAATCATATTCCGTTGTGTAAAATCCACCGTGTTTGCTACGCGTTTCTTTACCCCAACGGTCATTGACTACGACTGAGTTTTTCACAGGCGAATCGTTGTAGAGCCAGGATAAAAATTCGGTACTGCGTAATTTATCCGACGTATAATCCCACTCACCATCTGTCCAAACTAAATCCGGATGGTAGGTATTCACCAAATCCTTCATCTGTGGAAACATATGTTGGTCGATGTACTCATTCAACGTTTCTTTCTTGTACAAGGGATTATACCATTCCAATAAGGAATAATAATAGCCCATTTTGATATTTTTGCTTTTCACCGATTTGGTCAAATCTCCTAATAAATCACGGTGCGGGCCAACATCCATTGCATTCCAATTCCATGATTGTTTCGATGGCCAAAGCGTAAATCCTTCGTGGTGTTTCGACGTCAAGACAACATACTTTGCGCCGGCATTTTCGAATAGTTGTGCCCACTCATCGGGCTGAAACATTTCGGCCTTGAAGTAATTGACAAAATCAGGGTATTTGACATTCGGGCCAAAGGCCTTATTGTGAAAATTTGTAAAAAAGGATTGCGTTTTATTGGGTTCTTGCCAGCGACGCCAGTACCATTCCGCATAGCGATCATACACGCCTACCTTATCACGGGAAGTTGGGCTATACGCCGGAACAGAATACAATCCCCAGTGAATAAATATGCCAAATTTGGCATCTTCGAACCAGGCAGGAACAGGCCGACTGTCAATAGATTCCCAATTGTTTTGATAGGTTTTTTGACCAAAAAGGCCACTGGAGATTAGGCAAAGGCCTAAGAATAAGTACTTGATTTTCATGAGGTTTAGAATTATGGAGACTAATTTAATTAAAATTGCTAATTTCAGAAACCTAAACCGATTTAAACCGAATGCAACATTGGACCTGCGCCCAACCGGGAACTTTTGAATTACAAGAAACAGAAATACCTCATCGTCCAACGGGCTATTCGTTGTTGCGCGTCCGCGCCATCGGAATTTGTGGCACCGACATACATGCCTTCGCTGGAAACCAACCTTTCTTTCAATATCCACGAATTTTAGGGCATGAATTGGCGGCCGAGGTCGTGGAATCAGAGCAATTTTCAAGCGGTGAATTGGTGACGATTATCCCCTATTTTAATTGTGAGACATGCTCCGCGTGCCAACAAGCCAAGCCGAATTGTTGCGAAAATATTCAGGTTTTTGGTGTGCACACTGATGGTGGTATGCGGGAATATATTGCCGTGGAGAACCGATTTATCCTAGCCGGGAATGGGCTTTCTGCGGATGAACTTGCGCTCGTGGAACCCTTGTCCATCGCAGCTCATGGACTGCGTCGGGGAAAAATTCAATCAGGAGAAAAAGTACTTGTCATGGGCGCCGGACCGATCGGATTATTCACCATTTTGCTTGCCAAAATCCAAGGTGCGCAAGTCGAAGTGGCTGAACCGAATGCGGCGCGTTTGGCATTTTGTACGGAAAAATTAGGCGTGGCTGCTGCTTCTCAAACGAGTTATCAAACAGTCATCGACGCCACCGGAAACCGTGCAGCGATTGAATCAGGTTTTGCCAAAATCGCCCATGGCGGCCAATATGTCCTCATTGGACTTCAAAAAGAGGCTATTTCCTTCATCCACCCCGAATTTCACAAGCGAGAAGCCACCCTGATGAGTAGTCGGAACGCAACTCTAGAAGACTTCCGCTACATCATGGATTTATTCCGAACAGGACAGATCAACGCTAGTGATTTCATTAGCCATCGTTTTGGCTGGCAAGAAGTCGGGGCCATTTTCCCATCGATCCACTTGCCGGAAATGGGGGTGATAAAAGCAGTTATCAGTGGTCAGTAATCAGTAGCCAGTGGTCAGTCCGAAGGCAAAGAGTCCGGAGGAGAGACTTTGTGGAGACGCGACACCTCGCGTCTCTACTACCTCGGTTGAATTTCTTTTAATGTCGATTGCACTTTAGGTGCTTGACGTGGTCCGCGTTGTGGATCGTTGTCCTGTGGTGTCGTTCGCTGTGATTTGTCTTTTAAGATAAAAAAGCGCAAGGCAAATTCGTGTGTTTGGTTACTGATTTTGGACACTTCTCCCGTTGGCATTTCATAGACATACCCTAAATAAAATCGCTTACTCGCTTGCAAGCCCAACCGAATTCCCATACTTTCTTGATGGCGATAATTTAATCCAGCATCTAATTTTCCACGTAGATTTGCCATTAATTGAACGTCCCAGCTCAACGGAACATCGGTCGCAATGCGCGCCATGGCATTCGGATATAAAGTTAAATCATCGGTCAGCTCTATCTTCGTTCCTAACATGGTGTACATGTAGGTCGCATCTTTATAGCCACCAGAAAGTTCACCAAAATCATATTTAATAATCCTTGGCATCGCAAAGCTCAGGAAAAACCCATCCTGCTTACTGATCTTAACACCCCAGCCCGTATTAAATTTCAGGCCCGTTGACCGGTCCGCACTAAACAACGGATCCCCTTGATTTGTCAAAGCCAATCCTGTAAAATTCAGCGCCACATTCGCCAATCCCAAACGAATACCTCCTGATAAACTCCACTTATCCGTTAAGCGTGTATGGTAAGCAAAGTCGCCTGAAAACGAAGTCATTTTGACTGGGCCTAATTGGTCCAACATGGCATTGACACCTATCCCGCGACGCTCTTTCCACTTAAAGTTTCCATTAAAGAAAAACGTTTGAGGCGCACCTTGAATCCCCAACCACTGCTGGCGATACATCACAAAAACCTCACTTGTATCACCGCGACTACCCGCCGTCATTGGGTTATAGACTTGCGGATTTAAGCGATACAAATTGTACTGCGGTTCGATTTGGCCAAAGGCCAACTGCGCCGAAACCATCAGTAAAAAAATGACAGTAAAGTGTAAATGGGTGGTACTGTTTTTCATTTAAATAAATTTAATAGTAACCTGTAGCCAGTTGTCAGTCAGATCTTAACACTCATTCCAGATAACTGACCACTGGCTACTGACAACTGATTCCTTATTTTGCTAAGCGATTAATATACACATACTGCCCGACGTCAGGCCATTTTCCATGGTAATCAATCACGTAGTAATACGTTCCGTCTGGCAGCAACTGGTCATCTTCTACCAGGTTAAATGCGCGGTCCGTTTTACCTCCCCAATCGTTTTTATAGTTTTCGGTTTGGTATACAATATTGCCCCAACGGTTAAAGATGGTCAAGGTGTTTGGTTGATGACGCAGGATGCCTGGAATGATCAAGACATCATTCAGTCCATCGCCGTTTGGCGAAATACCTTGCGGCGCAAAGTCAGCGCAATCATCCGGATCTAAGCGGTTTTCAATGCCATCTTTATCACAATCTGGTAACGCACCAAAATTCACATCATCCTCAATCTTATCCTCAATGCCATCTCCGTCCGAATCCGTATCCTGATAATCCGGCTTGCCATCCTTATCCGTATCGACTGGATTATTCTTGTCCGGACCCGCCTCATGCGTATCGCTATACCCATCATTATCCGAATCTAAATCGCGGTAATCTGGCAATCCATCCCCATCCGTATCCACCGGCTTAGATGGATCATTGCCCGCCTCAACGCGATCCGGAATACCGTCATTATCGGAATCCGTATCTAAATAATTTGGCTTACCATCCCCGTCCGTATCGATCGGTTTATTCGGATTTGGACCTGCCTCCACCGCATCTGGTATGCCGTCATTATCGGAATCCGTATCCTGGTAATCCGGCTTGCCGTCTCCATCCGTATCCACTGGGTTCAACAGATCTTTACCTGCCTCCACGGTATCCGAAATACCATCATTATCCGAGTCCGTATCCAAATAATCAGGCTTACCATCACCATCCGTATCTACTGGAATCGCTGGATCTTTGCCCGCTTCCACGCGGTCAGGAATACCGTCATTATCCGAGTCGGTATCCAAGTAATCCGGCTTGCCATCTTTGTCGGTATCCACCGGATTCAACGGGTCTTTGCCCGCTTCCACCGCATCTGGAATACCATCATTATCGGAATCGGTATCTTGGTAATCCGGCTTGCCGTCGCCATCGCTGTCTACCGGTTTAATTGGATCACTTCCTGCCTCAAGCGTATCTGGAATACCGTCATTGTCGGAGTCAGTATCTTGGTAATCTGGCTTGCCGTCACCATCGGTATCCACCGGTTTTGATGGGTCTTTTCCTGCCTCCACAAAATCTGGAATGCCGTCATTATCCGAGTCGGAATCTTGGTAATCTGGCTTACCATCCCCATCTGTATCTATTGGTTTAGAAGGATCTTTACCCGCTTCGACACTGTCTGGAATACCGTCATTATCGGAATCTGTATCCAAATAATCTGGCTTACCATCCCCGTCCGTATCCACCGGTTTCAACGGATCTTTGCCCGCCTCCACGCTATCTGGAATACCGTCATTATCCGAGTCGGTATCTTGGTAATCTGGCTTGCCATCTCCGTCTGTGTCCACCGGTTTCGATGGATCTTTGCCCGCCTCCAGGCTATCTGGAATACCGTCATTATCCGAGTCAAGGTCTAGGTAATCTGGGGTGCCATCGCCGTCCGTATCCACTGGATTACTTGGGTCTTTGCCTGCCTCCACGCTATCTGGAATGCCATCATTATCCGAGTCTACATCTCGGAAGTTTGGTCGGCCATCGCCATCTGGATCTGCGCCTAATTCCACACGATCTGGAATGCCGTCATTATCCGAATCTAAATCCAGGTAATCTGCAGTGCCATCTGCATCCGTGTCTACCGGTAGCGGATTCACAAATTGCTTGCGGTCATCGTAACCATCACCTTGATCATCTTGTAGGCCGGTGCAGCTAGGGCATCGGTCGGCGCCTTCCCAACTATCCGGAATCGTATCACCGTCGGAGTCGAGATCTAGGTAATTTGGCGTGCCGTCCTTATCAGTATCTGCCAAACCTTCGATCGCATCACCTAACCAATCTCCGTCTGAATCCAGGTCGCGGTAGTTTGGCAACTTATCTCCATCTGGATCATTTGTCAATTCAACTGAATCTGGAATACCGTCGCCGTCTGCATCTAAATCTAGGAAGTCAGGTATTCCATCTTTGTCGGTGTCTGGCACTTCCAATGCACCTGCACCCTCGACGCAATCACCCAAACCATTTCCATTTGAGTCAATATTCGCACAATCCACGATTCCATCTGAATTCGCATCGGTCGCCGCGCGGAATGTAGCATTTCCTTCGGCGCTATCTAGGATACCATCCCCATCGGAATCTTTATCTAAGTAATTTGGAATGCCGTCGCCATCCACATCGCCGATGTACTCGCGCTTATCTGTGATTCCGTCATTGTCAGAATCTAAGTCTACATAATCCGCATCACCATCGCCGTCTGAATCACGGTTTTTCTCATAGCTATCATTAATGCCGTCGCCATCTGAATCCTCATCCAAGTAGTTCGGAATACCATCTCCGTCAAAATCTTGACAGGTAGGGCCGCCACCGAAACACTCGAAGCTATTCGAAATTCCATCGTAATCACAATCCGCGTTTTGGAAGAATTTGTATTGTGGCGTACTGATCGCAGGTACGGCACCGGCTAAACCGCCGACGCAGAAATCCAATGGACTTGGATCCGTTCCATTTGGATTACCATCACCATCACAATCGTATGAAGTCCAAACTGACGTTGCATTCGCAATCACTTGACTTGCCGGATTATAACTACAACCGCTCGTTGGGTCCGTACCATCCGTGCGTTCAACCGCATTTGTAACGCCGTCTCCGTCGCAGTCGTTGGCCAACCAAGCTGCCGAAGGAACGAGTCTTTGATTCGCTGAATTCAAGCTACATGCATCCGCAGGATCTGTACCATCGATCGCCTCTTGCCCATTGCTCACACCATCCCCATCGCAATCAGCGGCTGGATTAGATGGATCACAAACCTCAATCGTAACCGTGGCCGTGGCACAAACGCTTGTTACGGTGTTACATACTTGATACGCCAAGGTCACCGTTCCGCCTTCGGAAGGAGCTGGCACATAGGTCAGCACACCTGTCAGTGCATTGAACGTTGCCGTACCCGTTGCGGTACCACCTGCGATACGCGATAAACTAATTGACGCGCTAGGTAAGAAATCATCATTGGTCAGGATGTTTCCTGAAATGATTCCGGTAGGGCCTGACTGCAATACGTCATTTGTCGCGACTGGAGTTAATTTATTTGGATCCGTCGCATTTGGATTTCCGTCACCGTCGCAGTCAGCGGCTAACCAAGCAGCGTTTGGTGTCACGGTTTGATGTGCAATAACCAAGGCACATGGGTCTGTTGGGCTGGTGTTATCTGCACGTTCCATCGCATCGGAAACGCCATCGCCATCTGTATCTAAATCGCGGAAATCTGGAATGCCATCGCCGTCCACGTCCGTGGTGGTCGAGCCGGAACCGTGTTCATTGGCATCTAAAATTCCGTCGCCATCCGAATCCACATCGCGGTAATCTGGCAGGCCGTCACCATCCGTATCCACCGTTCCTTCAATCGCATCGCGCAATCCGTCGTTATCGGAATCGAGATCCTTGTAATCAGGTGTTCCGTCGCCATCCGTATCACGTGTTCCTTCAACTGCATCGGTGATACCATCGCCGTCGGAATCCGAATCTCGGTAATTTGGTATGCCGTCACCGTCGGTGTCAACAAGCCCTTCCACGCTATCTGGAATGCCATCATTATCGGCATCTGTCTCGCGGTAATCTGGAATATTATCACCATCTGTATCACGTGGCACATTGCTATTTGGTCCTTTTTCAACGCTGTCCAAAATACCATCTCCGTCGGAATCTGTATCGTATGGATCTAGTCCACCGGTACCGTCGGTGTTAGGTGCGGTGTATCCGCCGTTTGCGTCAACAGGCACCCCGTTTGCGTCTACGGCGCCATCGACGATTCCGTCGCCATTGAAATCTAGGCCATTGGCTTCACGGATATCTTTGATGCCGTCACCGTCGGAGTCTAAGTCATAACGGTTTGGTGTGCCATCGCCATCGGTATCGCAATTAGGAGACGCAGGCGAACAAGCCGCATTTTCCACGCTATCTAAAATACCATCGTTGTCCACGTCTAAGTCGGCACTATCAATCACGCCGTCAAAGTCATAGTCTAGCGGACAGCCAGCAAGAGCTACGGAACCAGATGTCACGCGACAAATATCAGCGCCGTCAAGGACGGTGTCATTGTCAGAATCTGTATCGCGGAAATCAGGAATGCCGTCGGCATCAGAGTCAACTGGCGTTGTGCCCGATCCTTTTTCATTGGCATCCGTCACGCCATCTCCATCCGAATCTAAATCGAGGTAGTCTGGCGTGTTGTCGTTGTCCGTATCCGTTAATCCTTCAATTAGATCAGAAATACCATCACCATCCGAATCTGGATCGAGGTAATTTGGTATGTTGTCTCCATCTGGATCGCCGCGTAATTCGGTTGCGTCCGGTATGCCATCCGCATCGGAATCGAGATCGCGGAAGTTTGGATTTCCGTCGCCGTCGGTATCAACGGTTCCTTCAATCGCGTCGGTAATACCATCGCCGTCTGAATCCAAATCTTTATAATCTGGGGTACTGTCGCCATCTGTATCAATCGTTCCTTCAATGAGGTCAGAAATACCGTCTCCATCGGAGTCAGGATCCAGGTAATTCGGTAAAGCATCGCCATCCGTATTTGTAGTTCCTTCGACTGCATCGGTGATGCCGTCGCCGTCAGAATCTAGGTCGCGGAAGTTTGAAATGCCATCGCCATCGGCATCCGTGCTACCTTCGGTGGCATCTGGAATTCCGTCGCCGTCAGAATCCAAATCCAAATAATCCGGATCAGCGTCGCCATCCGTATTACGGGTACCTTCGATTAAATCGGAGATGCCGTCGCCGTCCGAATCTGGGTCACGGTAGTTTGGTCTTCCATCGCTATCTGTATCCACAACCCCTTCAATTCGATCCAAAATACCATCATTATCAGCATCCACATCGCGGTAGTCTGGAGTACCATCGCCATCCGTATCCACGGCGCTGAGCACGGTAGCGGTATCTACTTTACCGTCATTATTTGCATCGGTTCCATTTGCCTCAATGACATCTTTGATGCCATCGCCGTCGGAGTCAAGATCCAGGTAATCTGGGGTTCCGTCGCCATCCGAATCGCGGGTGCCTTCGACTGAATCTGGTAAGCCGTCACCGTCTGAATCAAGATCCAAATAGTTAGGCGTTCCATCGCCGTCGCTATCGGTTAGGCCTTCGATGCGATCGGAAATACCATCGCCGTCAGAGTCTGTATCGTAAGGATTTGAGCCGCCTGTATTATCTGAATTTGGTGGCGTCAATCCGGTCCCTGCACTCGATGGAATACCATTTGCATCCACGGCTCCATCCGCTTCTCCATCCGCATTTGCGTCTGTTCCGCCAGCTTCAATAACGTCTGAAATTCCATCGTTATCGGAGTCGCGATCAAGGCGATTTGGAATGCCATCACCGTCCGTATCACATGTAGTTGACACAGGATTACAAGCTGCATTTTCAACGCTATCTAGTATGCCATCGTTGTCATCATCGAGGTCGTTCACATCGTCGTAGGTATCCGCATCAAAGTCGTCTGGGCAACCAAATGCACTAGATCCAACAACCAATGGACATTGATCGGTAGCATCCAGTACCCCGTCGCCATCACTGTCTAAATCTTTGTAGTTTGGTAATCCATCGCCGTCTGTATCCACGGTACCTTCGGTCGCATCTGGTTTCCCGTCACCATCGGAATCGGCATCACGGAAGTTTGGAATGCTATCGCCATCTGTGTCGATATTTCCTTCCGTGATATCCGGAATGCCATCATTATCCGAGTCTAAATCGCGGTAATCGGGCACGCCGTCGCCATCGGTATCTACAGTACCTTCGATCGCGTCGGAAATACCATCATTATCGGTGTCTGTATCTTTGTAATCCGGGATGCCGTCGCCATCCGTGTCAACTGGCCGACTAGGGTCAATCCCTTTTTCTGTCGCATCTGGGATTCCATCACCATCCGAATCTACATCTTTATAGTTTGGAATGCCGTCGCCGTCGGTATCCACCGTGCCTTCGATGCTATCTTGAATGCCATCGCCGTCGGAATCTACATCTTTGTAATTTGGAATACCGTCGCCATCGGTATCCACGGTTCCTTCCGTGCTATCTGGAATACCATCGCCGTCAGAGTCCACGTCCTTGTAGTTTGGAATGCCATCACCGTCGGTATCAGTAGTTCCTTCGATTGCGTCTGAAATGCCATCGCCATCGGAATCTAAATCTTTATAATTTGGAATACCATCATTGTCTGTATCTACGAGTCCTTCCATCGCATCTAGAATGCCATCACCATCGGAATCCAAATCTTTATAATCTGGTGTTCCGTCACCGTCGGTGTCCACGATACCTTCCGTTGCATCTGGAATGCCATCGCCATCGGAATCCAAATCTTTATAATCTGGTGTTCCATCACCATCTGTGTCCACAGTACCTTCCGTTGCATCCGGAATGCCGTCGCCATCGGAGTCAACATCCTTGTAGTTTGGAATTCCGTCGCCGTCCGTATCCGCTGTTCCTTCTACCGAATCAAGAATCCCATCGCCATCAGAATCCGTGTCGTATGGGTTTGTTCCACCTGTTCCATCGGTATTTGGCGGCGTTAGCCCTCCATTGGCTGCCGAAGGAATGCCTTGTGCATCTACGGATCCAGCTATGGTGCCGTTCGTACTTGTTCCACCAGCTTCAATGACATCGGAAATTCCATCTCCATCGGAATCCAAATCTTGGAAGTTAGGGGTGCCATCGCCATCGGTATCGCATAGCGAAACAGATCCACCACAAGCCGCATTTTCTACCGCATCTAAAATACCGTCATTATCGGAATCCAAATCCTTGTAATCTGGAATGCCATCGCCATCGGTATCTGGGGCTATCCCACTTCCTTTTTCAATCGCATCTGGGATACCATCGCCGTCTGAATCATACGTTACCGTTAGGGTGAGTCGGCCAGTGTCCGCTCCTCCGGCACCATCGCTTAAGGTATAATCAATGGCTGGTAAAGTACCCGCGTAGTCAAGTACCGATGTGAACGAATAGGTACCATTTGCGTTGATTACTACGGTACCGATTCCTGCCAACGTCGCTGTTGTTCCGGCAGGATAAACTGTTCCATTAATTGTGAAATTCGTGATGCTTAATGTTGCATTTTCAACATCCGTGTCATTCGTAATGACCGTTCCGGTTTTCGTTTCGTTGACCTCGGAGCTAACGGTATCATCCGTAGCGACTGGTGCATCATTGACAGCGGTCACAATGATATTGAGCGAAGCTTCGGTCGCTGCCGTACCGTCTGAAACGGTATAGAAAATGGGTGGCACGATACCGTTGTAATTTGCAGCCGGTGTAAATGTATAGGTTCCGTTGGCATTTACGACGATCGTTCCTACGCCAGGCATGATTACAGTTTGACCCGTATTATACGAAACACCCCCTACTTTAAAGCTAGTGATGCTGATCGGATCACTTTCTGGATCGGAGTCGTTGGCCAATAAATTTCCGCTCGTTGGTGCATCTTCAAGTATTGTAATCGTTTCGTTTACAACAACAGGCGCATCATTTGTGCTTTGGATGGTAATAGTCAAGGTGCTGCTTGAGACTCCACCAGTTCCGTCGGTAGCCGTGTAGCTAATCACAGGAACTGCGCCGCTATATCCAGTCGCGCCCGTGAATGAGTAACTACCATCAGCACTCATGACAAATGTCCCTACGTTAGGATTGGTAACAATGGATCCTGGCGTATATACTGTACCGTTAATTGTGAATTGCGTCACGGTTAAGGTCCCAGCTTCTGGATCAGAATCGTTGGTCAACACGTTGCCCGTATCGTTCGTAGCTTCGAGCACCGTTTTTGTATCTGCTACTAAGACTGGTGGATCATTGACTGGTGTTACCGCCAAATTCAAATCGGCTGTATCCGTTGCCCCGCTCGCATCCGCCGCGGTGTAGGTTATCGTAGGAATCGGCCCGTTGTAATTCAAGGCTGGTGTAAACGTAAATGTTCCATTAGCATTCATGATCAAAGTCCCCTTACCTGGAATCGTGGCGGTTTGGCCAGCAGTAAATACGCCGGTCACGCCGGAGATGGTAAATTGGTTTACGGTGATCGGATTGCCGTCTGGGTCGGAATCGTTTGTTAATACATTTCCGGTGATCGGTGTGTCTTCTGGCGTACTGATGTTATCGTCATTCACGGCGATTGGTCCATCATTGACGGCTGTGACTGTAAAGTTCAGGGCGCCCACATCTGTTCCGCCGGCGCCATCGGTGATCGTATATTCGATCGAAGGAACCGTTCCGTTGTAGTTGGCAAATGGCGTAAACGTATACGTTCCGTTCACATTTAACTGAAGTGTTCCCACATTCGGGATAGTCGCGGTGCTACCTGCTGGGTAGGAGGTGGTGCCAATTTTAAATGAAACCACCGTGATCACATCGGCTATATTCGCATCTGTATCATTGGTCAAAACAGAGCCGGTCGCTGGAGTGTCTTCATTTAAGGTTACTGGGTCATCTGTTGCGACCGGGTCTGCGTTACCAGGCTCTACGGTAATGCGTAATTGACCTACATCCGTCAAGCTGCCATCGCTTACCGTGTAATCAATCGCTGGGACAGAACCGGAATACGTAGCCAATGGCGTGAAGGTATAGGTTCCGTTCGTGTTGATGACGATTGTACCCACATTGGCAATCGTCCGCACAGTCGAACCGGCGGCATAGGTAGTCCCGTTGACCGTGAATGTGGTGATTGTTAATGCATTGTTTTCTGGATCGGAATCGT
>JACCDT010040744.1_pt1 | contig 17186 bp, 34 predicted proteins | sample 7446291 | NCBI WGS metagenome assembly JACCDT01 (sample SAMN15323446, study PRJNA562643) | freshwater metagenome | isolation source: river surface water | place: USA:Blue River Watershed | collected 2017-08-17 | reverse complement strand
GTCGCGGGCGGTCGAGACGCCGCAGCGGTAGCGCTTGGCCATCGTGGCGTACCCGCCGCCGCCGCCCGTGCCGGCGCGGCTCTCCTCGCGCGCGTAGTCCTGGCGCATCCGGCGCACCTGGGCGTCGGTCAGCCGCGCGTGCTGGTGGTCCTCGCCCATCCGGTGCCCAGTGTGGTTCCGTCTCATCGCGTGAGCTCGTGGCCATGCGGGACGCGGAATCCGCTCGCGTGTTTGTGGCCGCCGCCGCCGTACATCTTGGCGATCTCGGCCACGTCCAGGCCTTCTTCGGTGCTACGCAGGCTGAACACCCGGCCGTCAGGCGTGTCCCAGTAGCACCCGGCGAACGGCTTTCCGATGGCGAGCTGGTGGCCGGCGTCGCTGGTCAGCGTGTACGGCAGATTGGCGATCGGCACGCGGTGTCCGGCAATCTCGAATTCTCGGGTCACCACGCCGATCAGTTCTGCGATGTCCTTGAAGTGTTTGCGCTCGATCGCCCGGCCTTCTGCTGCCAGGTCCTGCGGGTTGCGCTGCATGAGGTCGTCCCACACCCCGAAGTCGTATGGGTACGAGAACACGTTCGCCTGGATCTCCCGCGTTCCCGGCAGCTTGAACCGCCAGAGGTCGCGGTCCTCGACGTGCAGGAGGAGCTCCGGCGGCCGCTCTCCCGGGAAGAAGTGATCCCACGTGATCTTCGCCCCAGACCGCTCTATGTCGAACACGGTGACGGCGCCCGGCAGCCCTTCGAGATCCGCCTGCGCCGTCTTGTGGTGGTCGAGGATGATCACGCTCTTGGCGCGCTCCACGATCTCCTCCAGCACCGGCCTCTTGTACGAGAAATCGGTGATGATCACGTCCCTGCCGGTCACGTCAGGCGGCGCGCTCTGATAGACGCCCGGATGGAAATCGACCTCTCCGCGCAGCGCCTTGCGGACCACCCACGCCGAGCAGAAACCGTCCGCGCAGTTCCCGTGGTAGATGCATATCGGCTTCATGTTCTGGCCTCCACTCCGTTGTCCTGCAGGTAGCGCGCCGCCCCGGCTGGGGTGGCGTCGGTGAACTGGAACATGGCGCCCGCGGCGACCGCGCTGGCTCCTGCGCGGATGGCCTCGAGCATGTGCTGGTAGGTGCCGGCGCCGCCGTGCGCGATCACCGGGCAGCCGACCGCGTCCGCGACCGCGCGCACGAGCTCGAGGTCGTACCCCTGCAGCGTTCCTTCGCGGTCGATCGACGTCACGAGGATCTCGCCGGCGCCGTGCATGAAGCAGACGTGGGCGAACCCGACCGCGCCGCATTTCGTGTCCGTGCCGCCGCTGCGCACCCACGCGTTGCCGTCGCGCACGTCGACCGAGGCGACCACCGCCTGGCTCCCCACCCTCGAAGCGATCTCCTCGACCACCCTCGGGCCGCCGGTACCCACGACCACCTTGTCGGCACCGGCCTCGAGCAGCGCTCGCGCGTCCTCGACCGAGCGCACGCCCCCTCCCACCGACAACGGCATGAAGCAGGCCTCCGAGAGCTCGCGCACCAGCGCGAGGTCGGGGCCGCGCCCCTCGGCGGTGGCGGCGATGTCCAGCAGCATCAGCTCGTCCACGCCCCTAGCCTGGTGGATGCGCACCGCCTGCGCCGCCACGCCGACGCTCCTCCAGCTGGCGAAGCGCGAGCCCTTGATCAGCTGGCGCCCTCGGCACAGCAGGGTGGGGATCACGCGGTGCGCGAGCATGGCTAGACGAGGTCCGCCGGGTAGTCGCGCTCGGCGGTGCTCGCCACCACGGCTGGGTTCTTGAAGCGCAGCATCCAGGTCTGCAGCTCGTCCCTCGTGCAGATGCCGGCCAGCACTTCGCACTCGGTGTAGCCGAGGTACGGGAACGGCCAGACGCCGTCCATCCTACGCACGAGCTCGAGCGCCTCGCGGCGCGTCAGCTTTCCGGTTCGCACGTCGACCGAGAGCTGGGCGCAGGCGCGGCCGTACCCGTACTTCAGGAACATCATGTGGTCATGCAGGCCGGTCTGGGCATTGTCGAGGTTTTCGAATACCCACCAGTTCGCTTCGCTGGGCCGGTAGTGCCAGTACTGCATGCCGGCGTCGACCGCGCGGTTAGCGTTCTTGCGGCTGTCCCACTGCAGGAACTGGCCGAGGAAGTAGGCCCGCACGCCGGCGCGCGCGATCGCCCCCGGGTCCGGTGGCATGTACTCGTCGAGGTCGACCGCCTGCAGCTTGCGACCGGCTGGCGTGATCGGCTCGGTGGGGATGCCGTCCGGGATCTCGTAGCCCACGAGGTCGGACGGCCTCAGCCCGAGGAATCCCCCGAATTCCGACACCCAGCGGCGCGTCATCTGGAGCGCCTCGTCGGTTCCCGGCGGGCCGCCGTAGGCCTCCTGCGGGTTCTCGCCGTAGAAGATCAGCGGGATCCCGGTCTCGAGCGCCGCCCGGAATGGCGTGGTGAAGATGCTGACGTGCTCGGGCCAGCTGATGTCGCCGACCAGCTCGAGCCCGGCGCGGTTCAGGATCTTCCTCACCCTCCGGTTCGGCCGGTACTGCAGGGTGCTGGCGTAGCGCGCCAGGTTCTCGATGTTGTCCTTCCCGATCCCGGTCTCGTGGCAGGTGGTGGCGGTGACGACGAGCGGCTTTGCGCCCAGCGCGATCAGCTCGAGCACCTGCCAGTGGCTGTCCTTGCCGCCGCTGGAGGGCACGATGCAGTCGAAGCCGGAGCCGTTCCTTGGGGCGGTCTCGAGGATGCGCAGGAGCGCTGCGCGGCGGGCCTCCCAGTCGATCGTCTTTCGCTTGGCGTGGCTGATGCAGGCCGAGCAGATGCCGTCGACGAACGGGGTGTCGGGCCGGGTGTCCGGCATCACGCAGAGGCGGCAGCGGATCATGGCCGGGTCCACGCGAGCAGCGCCGTGGCGCCGTTGCGCTTCTCGGCCGGCTCGGCCGCCCTCACCAGCTGGTCGATCTCGATGCCGTTGAACACCTCGTGCAGGAGGCGCGGCATCTGGTCGGCGAGCTCGGCCGGCATGTCCTTGAACTTCACGCAGTGCAGCGTGCTCAGGAGGTCGTAGGACCGCCCCTTCGGGGTGATGCCGGCAAGCTGCAGGCACTCCCGGATGGTGGTGATGCTGATGTGTCCGCCGTTCAGCATGTTGCGCATCGCCGTGGCGATCACCAGTTTCGTGGTCTCGTCCATCACGTCAGTCCTTTCTCGCGTGCGATCCACGCGCTGATCACGAGGGTGTCGTTGCCCTTCGTGGTGGTGCGGTCCATGCGGCGGATCTGGGAGAGCGGCATCCACATCTCGCCGTGGTCCGGGATCGTGACGAGGATGGCCTTGCCGGTCGGGCTGTCCCGGCCGATGGTGCAGCCGGTGAGGGTGACGTCCTCGCCCTCGTCCTTGTGCCCGCGGGCGTAGTGCCCGCGCTGGGTGCCGCGGTAGTTGGTGCGGGTCATGGTGCCCCCCGGGTTGAAGGATCACCCGTGGCCGGATCATCCCCCTGCAGGATGCTTGCGAAGGCGGCGCGCACGGTGTCTTGCGTCTGTTCCGGCTGCCAACCATGCCGGCGCTCGAGCAGGAACCACGTGAGGTCGTCCTGGCGCATGTGCGGGTCGTGGCGCCACGCGAAGCCGTAGTCGATCACCCGAAACTCGGGGTGCATGGACAGGAAGTGCGCGGCGAAGTCGCGCTTCCAGAGCAGGCCGTCCCGGTCGCGGTACCGGACCTCGATCGGGCTGGGGTTGTGGTACTCGGCGATCAGCACGTACCGGCGGCTGGCGGCGAGGTTGCGGTATGCCCGGTGCAGGCGGATGGGGTGGATGTGGATCAGCACGCCGCGGGTGAAGGCGAGGTCCGGCTGGCACTCGAGAGGGATCTCGGCTTCTGTCAGGTCGGCCTCGATGATGCGCGCGCCGGTGATCTGGCTGGCCGCGTGGCTGTTGACCTCGAGCGCCCACGCGCTCATGTTCGGGTAGAGCCGGTGCATGGCACGGATGTTGTCGCCCGTTCCGGCCCCGAGCTCGAGGGCCACCCTCGGCGGGCCTTCCATGCGGGCAAGGGCGCGCGCGAAGAATGCGGCTGTTCCGGTCTCGTTGGGGGCCTGCCGGTCGGCGTACTCGTTGCCGAACGGCCCTGCCCACGTGCTCGCTTCAGGTCCCATCGTTCCTCCTCGGGTTAGGGGTCTTGCCGGCTGCCACCAGCGCGCGGTGCATCTCGAGCGCGCGGTTCCAGTCGTCCTCGGTGTTGATGTCGCAGGCGCGGTCCTTGTCGACCACCACCCTCCAGCTGTGCCTGGGGTGCGCATTCAGGTCGACGCCCTGCAGGAGCGCGGGCGGCCGGCTCCAGTAGAACTGGCCGATGTCCGACCACGTGGGCGGCGCGATCGCGTAGCAGTGCTCGGCCCGGGGGTCGAAGAGCATGGAGCCGTACCCGCGCACGATGTCGGCCGGGTCCATCAGCGGGCAGGTGGCGTAGACCGTGCACACCAGCGTGGGCAGGTGGCGGACCTCGTCCACGTACCAGCGCAGGACGTCGGCGGCGACCTCCTGTGTGCCGACCTCGTCCTGCGCCATCAGCGGCCGGCGCGCGTGGATCCTGGTCGCGCCCAGCACGGTGGCGATCTCCGCGATCTCGTCGTCGTCGGTGGACACCACGATGTCCCGGAATAGCCCGGTGGCGTGGGCGGCCGTGATCGAGTAGCCGATGATCGGCAGGCCCTCGAACTCGCGGATGTTCTTCCTCGGGATGCGCCGGCTGCCGCCGCGGGCCGGGATCACGCAGACGTTGCTGGTTGGCAGCATCACGCGACCTCGGCGAGGATGGTGTCCACGATCATCATGGCCTGCTCGCCGTGGGACTTCCTGCCGATGCTGTTCAGCATCAACGCGACGCGGGCGACCATGCGATCGCGCAGCTCCTCGGTGATCCTCGCCTTCACCTGCTGGGCGATGTAGCTGCCGTCCGACTGCGGGGGCGTGCCGAAGCGCGCCTCGTGGGCGGCGCGCGCGATCTGCTCGCCGGCCTCGAAGGCGGTCTGCGGGTCGAGCTGGCACCAGATGATCGGCTTCGGGAACACGATCAGCACGTTTCCGCCCTCGGCCTTCACGGCGAGGCTGGTGGCGCCCGGGCCGTGCACTTCCTGAGCGCCGCTCATTGCGGGGCTGCCGGCGGCGTGCCCGGGCCGGCTTCGGCGAGCGGCTCGGTGGCGTGCTCGATGCACTTCTGCAGCTTCTCGACCATGTCCTTCGCCTGCTCGACAGTGAGCCGCAGGTTGTCGATCGGCTGGTTCACGCTCACCAGCACGTGGCGGTCGTTCGACACCGCGTAGTTGAGCGTGATGTTGCGGTTCTCGAGCTTGGGCACGCCCATCGCCCTGCGCTGCTGGCGGTTCATCATCGGAATACCTCATGGGTGGAAAGGTCGGGGTACGGGTCGTTCGGCAGGTCCTCGTTCCAGTCCGGCAGGCGGGCGAGGCGCACGAGGCCAGCGGCGGCGACCTCCGGGCTCATGTAGCAGTGCCAGCCCAGCATGTCGAAGGTGTCGTCCGCGGGCGCCACGCCCTCGCGCCGGCCGTCGAAGCGGGCGCGCTTGAGCCACGCGGCGGCGGCCTGGTCGTAGCACAGGATGGCGCCGCCCTGCTCGATGCCGAGGATCTTCGACCAGTGGAAGGAGACGCAGACCATCGCGTCGGTGATGCACGCGCTGGTCTCGGCGTACATGCCGCGGCGCATCCGGCGCGCGGCGTCCCAGACCGGCAGCGGATCGAGCCGGTAGGCGCCGCGCCAGTCCTCGTCGCGGAAGGTCGGGCGGCCGCCGGCGTGGATGATGCTCATGGGCACGCCGACGTATGTGCGCTTGGGGATCTCGATTTCCGGCCTTGCCTGCGCGATCGTCGGCAGGCCGAGCCGCGCGCGGCGCTCCCACGTCAAGCTGCAGGCCACCGCCAAGAGAAGCGCCGCCGTGCAGCTGTTCACCGCCACGGCGTAGGGGGCGCCGGTGTACTCGGCGAGCGCCTCCTCGAAGTCTTTCACCACGTTGAACGGCGCGATCTCGCGCTGTGGGGAGAGCATGTTTCTGGCGATCGTCATGCGTACTCCCCCATGCCCTCGAGGTTCTTGATGCGGTCCTTCAGCTCGTCCACCGACATGCGGCGCGCGGTGTCGCTCTCGAGCGGCGTGGCGCGCACGTTCGCCGGCGGGTTGTGCGGGTCGCGCACCCAGTACCGGGTTTCCTCGTCGGCGCCGTGCCGCGCCTGGTACTGGCTGGCGTCGTGCCGGCTGATCATGGCCTCGTGCAGCTTCTCGCCCGGGCGCATGCCGGTGGTCTGGTAGGCCACGAAGCCCGGCTCCGCGGTGCTGTAGACGGCGCTCGCCGCGGCCGCGAGGTCGTGCACGCGGTACGCCGGCAGGTCCGGCACCACGGTCTCGCCGCCCTCCATGTGCTCGATCGTCCAGAGCACCATGCGCACGGCCTCGGCCGGGGTCATCCAGAACCGCGTGCACGCCGGGTCGGTGACCTTGATCACCACGCGGCCCGGCGCGTCCTCGGGCTGCTGCAGCGCGTCCTTCCAGACTTCCAGCACGCTGCCTCGGCTGGCCGCCACGTTGCCGTACCGGGTGACGGCGAACTTCGGCTCGCCCAGCGCGCCGACGAGGCTCGAGGCGGCGAGGAAGATCTTTTCCGCGCACGCCTTCGTTGCGCCGTAGAGGTTGATCGGTTCGCACGCCTTGTCGGTGGAGAGGGCCACCACGCGGCGCACGCCGGCGCTGATGGCGGCGTCGACCACGTTGATGGCGCCGGTCACGTTGGTGGCCACCGCCTCGGTCGGGTTGTACTCGGCGGCCGGCACCTGCTTCATGGCGGCAGCGTGGATCACGACGTCGACCCCGCGGAACGCGTGCTCGAGGCGCGCGCGATCCCGGACGTCCCCGAGGAACATGCGCAGGCGCGGGTCGTGCTCGTGCGCCTCCCAGATCCGCGATTGCTTCAGCTCGTCGCGCGAGAACACCACCACGCTGTCGGGGCCCTCCGGCATGCGCAGGAGCTCGAGCACCATCCGGCGCCCGAAGGTGCCGGTGCCGCCGGTGATCAGCACCCTCGTGCCGGCGAGCGCGTACCGGATCCCCATGCTGGTGTGGTGCATCACTCCCCCTTCTCGAGCCAGAGCCTGCGGCCCCACGGCTGCAGGTCGGTGTGGATTTCCCCGCGCTCGGCCATGCCGAACACGAAGTCGCGGTTCATCTTCCAGATCCTGATCCCCGTGGCGTGGCAGATCTCCACGAACGTCACCCGCTCGGGGCTCTTGTGGCGCAGGTACTTCATCACCTTGGCGCGGACCTCGCGCTCGCGCTTGAGCACCTTCTCGGTGCGCTTGCGGCCTCCCGGGTTCTTGGGGTTGCGGTCCCCGTTCTGCTGGTCCGCCGGGAGCTTGCGGTGGTTGGTGTACCTCGAGTGCGCGGCGATGATCTCGGCCGGCGGGTGCAGCAGGAGCCGCGCCATCTCGCAGTGGGCGGGCAGCTTCAGCGTGTCGACTTCGACGGCCTGGGCGCGGTTCACGTGCGCACCTCGATCGCGCGCTGCAGGCCCTTGGTCAGCACCACGTAGCCCTTCCTCTCGAGCTGCTCGAGCACCTGCTGGGCGGCGTTGTTGCTGCTGTATTCCATCGCCTCGGCCAGTTCCTTCCTGGTCGGCATCGGCTTTCGCGCCTTCCAACGCTCGAGCAGGATCTTGTAGCAGCGCTGCTCGCGCTCGGTCAGGTCCGGCCTTACGGGTCTGCGGGTTGTCGTCATGCTCTCCTCTCGTAGCCGTAGCGCGCGATCAGGATGGCCTCGGCGCGGTTGTGGTCCTTCACCCGGTGGATGTCGGCCTCTGGGTAGAAGCGCGCGGCCTTCATGCGCGCCTGGTCCTTCGAGGCCGACAGGCCCATCGCTTTCTTCCACTCCTGCGGGCGCACCAGCTCGTGCGGGTAGCCGCGCGCGGCGAGCACGCCCTCGATCAGGCCGGCGGTCAGGGCCAGCGAGAAGGTGCTCGCCACGCCTTGCTTGGGCATCGCGCCCACCGCCTCGAGGAGTACGTGGATCTCGTTCTTGTCGTGCTCGGCGAGGCGCTGCTGCAGGAGCTGCGAGAGCGCGGCGGGCGCCACCTGGTTCTTCACGTAGGCGCCGCCGGCGCCGCGGGGCATGATCGGCATGTCGACCACCCACTGCAGCCCGCGGTGGTCGACCGCGGCGATCGCGCCGGAGATCCCGGGGTCGATCCCGACGACGATCACTGCCGCTCCTCGAGGCTGGCGAGCGCGAGCGGGTAGGCGTTCTGGCCGGTCACCGCGCACTCGCGCTTGTCGCCCTCGGCAAGGCGCCCGGCGTCGAGGAGCTCTTTCACGCGCCCGCAGACCTGGTTGATCTGCCATCCGAGTTCGTGCGCGATCTCTTGGCGCGTGGCCGACAGGTAGCCGCGGCGACGGCGCGCGGCGAAGGCCTCGAGCAGTTCGCCCTGCCGGCGGCTGACCTGCCCGGTGGCGCGCAGCTTGGCGATCGCCTCGTGGCTGGTGTCCCTCACGGCGGTGCGAGCCGGCTCAACGGCCGGCGGCTGGGGTGCGAACAGGTCCTGCTGTACGGCGGGTCTCATGCGGCCTCCTGGATCGTGAACGTGCGCCGTTCGGCGCCCACCCTCACCGCGATCGATGTCGCCTTCTTGGCGGCGATCATGTTCGCGTAGTCGGCGCGCACGCGGCGCGCGATCGAGAGGTGGTCGCCGACCGGGTAGTCGTCGAGCATCAGTTCCTTTCCGCCGGTCAGGACGAGGTACGCGGTCGACTTCGTCGGCAGCTGGCCGTCGCCAGAGAGCGCGTTGCGCTGCATCTCGAGGTAGAGCTCGGTGGCGTCCTTGGCGAGGACCTCGAGGGCGTGCTGGCGGGTGGCGTAGTAGGGTCGCTTCGAGGAAAGGAAGTACTGGACCACGGCGACGGCCTGCGGGCCGCCGAGCCTGCCGACCATCTGCGACAGGATCCCGTTGGCGCGCGCGCTGGGCGGGTACTCGGCCTTGTAGAGCCGGCGGATGCCCTGCTGGTAGGCCTCGAAGCATTCCGCGGTCGGCGTCTGGGGGGTCGGCTTCTTGACCCCCCGGCCACCCCCTACCTCTTGCTTATGATCTTGGGTATAGGGCGCAGCTGCTGCGCGGGGGGGGCGCAGAATCTGCGCGGGGGGGGGCGCAGCTGCTGCACCCCCCAGTGCAAATTCTGCACGGGGGTCCGGCAGGGGTAGGCCGGGCTGCTGGATGCCGAGCCAGATGCCGTCCGAGGTCCGGCCGCCGACGCCGTCCGGGCGCAGGTCCCGGCGCAGGATGCCGGCGGCTTCCATCGCGGCCATGTGCCCCTGCACGGTTCGCCGGGAAAGCCCGGTGCGCTGGCAGACCCACGCGATGCTGGGGTAGAGGTAGCCTCGTTCGTCGGCCCGGTTCCCCAGCACCAGCAGGATGTGCCGCTGCGGCGGCTCGAGCCCACGCGCCTCGCCCTCCTCGAGGGCCCAGCGCAGTGCCTCAATGCTCATTTCTTGCTGGTTCCACGTGGAACCTCGGCGGCAACTGCCACCTCGTCGGCCTCGGCCTGGCGCAGCAGCGCGCTGATGCGTTGCGGGCTGCAGCCCTCCTCGTTCGCCAGCTCCTGCAGGGTGGCACCGGCCCTCCTCCGCTTGAGCAACCGCGCGCGCCTGGCGCGGGTCTCCGCGATCATCTGCCGGTACCACCCTGCGGGCGGCTTCCCCTCGCTCCTCGTTTTCATGCGCGGCAGACTACCCGTGGTCTGGAATTAAATCAATGGGGGGGTTGAAATCTGCACGCCGGTATGTTCTCATGGGGTCGTGGCGCCCCAATCCCGGGGCGATGAACCTGGAGGATCCGATGGCCACCGTGATCAAGAAACCCGGCACCCCGCTGCCGTTCGTCGTGAAGCAGGGCTGCGTGTTCCCGCCGCGCAAGGAAGACCCGATCGAGATTGCGAAGTACTGGCCGATGCCAGGAGCCTACGCGGTGCTGTTCTCCGTGCCGGCCGGATTCATGGACTCGCAGAAAGACGCCGAGTACCTCGTGCACGCCGGCAACGTGTACCCAGGCCTCGTAGAGATGCTTCACGATTTGGCGGCACTGGACGATGGGCTGCACGTTCGGACGGTGCGCGCGCACGCGTTGGCGAAGCTGCGCGAGCTCGGTGAGGTGCAGTCGTGAGCGCCGCCGGCCGCCCGGGGAGGAGCCCGCGGATGATGCCGCTGCTGCTCTCCGACGCCGCACACTCGATGATGGCCGCGTACTGCTCGGATTCGGGCCGCATCATGTCTGGCGGCGTGCAGCGCCCGGACGGCCGCTGGGTGGTGCAGGCCGAGTGGTCGCTGGTGCGCCAGCTGATCGAGATCCACCCCGACCCAAGCCAGGCGGTCATCCAGCTCTGCGAATCTGCGGCCGCTCGGAGGCGCTCTTGAGCGCCGCCCGTGCCGGCCGGCCGCGCGTGGTGGCGCATGCCGTCGTGACGATCTCGCCGGTGATCTGGAACCCAGCGAACGGCTGGCCGTTCCGCACCCGCGTGCGCCGGCTCACCAAGGCCCGGCGCCGCGCGGTGGTGTCGGCCGTCACCCGCAAGGTGCGCACGTGATCCGCCGCGCGCTGGGCCTCGTGTTCGTGCTGCTGGCGGTGGGCGGCTCCTTCGACCCGGATGCGGCCGAGGCCACGGCCTCGATCGCGGCGCAGTACGCCGCGCGCCCCGGGTTCGATCCGTACCGCGATCGCGCGCCGGTCGACTGCGCCGCGATGGGAAAGCAGTGGGTGGCGCACTCGGCCGATGCCGGGCCGTGGATCCACACCTGCCTGGACCTCGTGCTGTCGCCCGCGGAGCTGGCGCGATGGAGATGATGGTCGACTTCGAGCGCGAGGCCGGTACGTGGATCCGCGCCATCGCGTTCTTCGAGGACCTCGAGGCAACCGAGGACGGCATCCCCGTTCGGTTGCACTCGATCACCGCGTTCCTCGACGGCGGCGCGCTCGCCACGCTGTCGGATGAGGAGTTCGCCAACCTACGGGACCGCTTCGAGCGGGCCTACCACCGCTGGAGGAGCCGTGCCGCAATCCAACCCGCTGAACCTGTCCGAGCTCGACGTTAACCTCGTCACGCGCTGCGTGCGCGTGCTGCAGCACGAGGCGGCGATGATCCACACGTCGAACTTCCCGTGGACCTCGGAGAAGGAATCCGTCGCGCAGAAGGCCCGGCACGACCGCTACCTGCGCGAGGCGCGCGATCTCGCCGGGTTGCGCGATCGCCTGAAGGACGCCGTGCGCCTGGCGAAGAGCGCCGGCAATGTCTGACGACCAGCGCGAGCCGAAACGGGCTGCGCCATCGCAGGCGGATCTCGAGCGGCTGCGGGACGCGGTCTCGGTGGCGCTACGTGCCGTCGACGGCGTGCTCGAGCAGTGCCCGATCGAGGTCCGCGCAGGCGTCCTGGCGAGGCTGGTCGGCACGTTCTTCGCCCGGCACACCCCGAAGCAGCGCGCCGTGGTGATCTCCGGGTTCCACTCGGCGGTGGCGCAGCAGGTGCTGCTGGAGGATCTTGCGGCCGAGGCCGCGGCTCACGGGAGGGTTGGGCATGGCTGACGAACAGTTCGAGATCCGGCGCGCGGTGCGCTCGCAGGCGCTCGCGCGCCTCGCGTTGTGCGGCGCCTCGGGTGGCGGCAAGACCACCGGCGCGCTGCTCCTCGCGCGCGGCATGGTGGAGTACCTGCTCGAGGTCGGCGCGGTTCCGGGCGGCCTCGAGGGGAAAATCGGCGTGGTCGACACCGAGCGCCGCTCGGCCGCCCTCTACGCGCACCTGGTGCCGTTCGACGCGATCGAGCTGACCGCGCCCTACAGCCCGGCGCGCTACGTCGGCGCGATGCGCGCCCTCGAGCGGGCCGGCTGCCAGGTGATCATCCTCGACCAGGTCTCGCACGCCTGGGCGGGCGCCGGCGGCATCCTCGAGACGGTCGACCTGATGCGCAGCCGCTCGTCGAACCAGTTCGAGGCGTGGAAGGACGCGACGCCAGAGCAGAACCAGTTCGTCGAGGATCTCCTCGCCTGCCGCGCGCACCTGATCTGCACGATGCGCGCTAAGACCCAGTACGTCATGGAGGAGTACACGAAGCGGGACGGCTCCAAGGGCAACAAGCCGAAGAAGGTCGGCCTCGCCCCGGTGCAGCGCGCCGGCATCGAGTACGAGTTCACGACGATGCTGGACCTCGACGTCGAGGGGAACGTGGCGCGGGCCTCGAAGGACCGCACCGGGCTGTTCTGGGGAAAGGAGCTGCGCATCTCGCGCGAGGTCGGCAAGAGCCTCATGCACTGGCTGATGGAGGGCGAGGCGATCGAGCGGGCGGCGGCGCGCGAGCCCACGCCGGAGGAGGCCGCCGAGGCGATCGCCGGCGCGGCGTCGCGCGCCATCCTGCGCTGCCGGAACCTGCCGGACCTGCAGCGGGTGTTCGAGGAGTCGGTGACGCGGCTGCGGGAGTTCCGCGGCAAGGTCGACGGCGCGAAGCTGCGGTACTGGTCCGATGGGCTGATCGAGGTAAAGGACCGCATCAAGGACGATCTCGTGCGCACGCGCGAGGGCGCGAAGCCTGCCGAGGCGGTGGTGTCGGCGGACGTTGTGGTAGGCCTGTCGGACTTCGCGGCGGCCTGCCGGGTGGACGTCCCGGTGCTGCTGGGGAAGCTTGGCGTCGGCAGCCTGCAGCTTGTGCCCGTGGCGCGGTTGACCGAGGCCGCGCAGTTCCTCGCCGATCGCGCGATCGATGCCGGGTTCGATCCGGTGAAGGTGCTCGCCTGGCTGCCGACCACCCTCAAGGAGGCCGGCGTCGAGTTGAAGGCGCCGGTCGCCGCCGGTGCACCGCCGAAGAAGCCCGGCGGGCACTTCGACGACATGGTCGACGACATTCCGTTCTGATGATCTGGTCCGAGGCCGTCATCGCGCGCGCGATCTGCACGCAGACGCTGAACCGGAAGTGTCTGGTGCTCGTCGATAACTGCATCTGGACAGGGTACGAGTGCGACGTGCTGGCTGTCACCGGCGCACTGAAGATCATCGACGTCGAGATCAAGATCAGCCGCGCCGATCTGAAGGCGGACGCCGCGAAGGACAAGTGGTGGGAACGCTACGTCCGGCAGCACGACGAGCACACCTGCATGCCGGCGCCGCGCCGCTGGCCGCGTCTGGTCTGGAAGCACTACTTCGCCATGCCGGCCGAGATCTGGAAGCCGGATCTGCTCGAGCACCTGCCGTCGCCGGCGTCCGGCGTCATCGTCATGCGCGAGCAGCAGCACGGCAACGGAGCGGCGCGCGTGGTGGCGACAGTCGTGCGGCGTGCAGTGCCGAATCGGAACGCGTACCAGCTAGGCGCCGCCGAGGTGGCCGACATTGCTCGGCTTGCCACGCTCAGGCTCTGGGACGCGTATGCCACCATCGATCGCCTCAAGGAAGATTTTCAGCAGCAGATGCACTTTTACAGCAGCCAACCGAGGAGGTAACCGCATGTCCCGTTTCAACCTGCAGAAGCAAACCGCCAAGGTCGCGCACGTGAACCTGCGCGAGGAAAAGCACGGCGAGGATCCGGTGCTCGGCGTCGACGTGAAGCTGGTGGCCGATCTGTCGAACGACTTCCTCGGCCAGCTCTCGCCCACCCTCAAGTCTGCCCTGTACGCGTCCGACGTCGAGGCGACCGGGCAGCTCTCGCTGGTGGACGCCTCCCAGCACCTGCCGGTGCTGCGCTACCCGCAGCTGGGGCCGCTCGCCTGGGCGGGCGAATTCGACGCCGAGCTCATCTTCCACGGCTTGAAGAAGGCCGACGACTTCGTGTTCGAGCGCGCGCGCGTGAACAAGATCCACCTTGCTCCCAAGGAGGGCGGCACGGTCGAGGTGACGTTCCGCGCGCAGGTGCATCCCGGTGCGGACGGCGCCGGCGCGCTGGCTTCCCTCCTCGGGGATACGCCGAAGGTGTCGGTGCAGCCGGTGGATCAGGCGCCGGTCGGCGGCTCGGTGGAGTAGCCGTGCAGGCAGACCTCCCCGAGGATCTCGCCCGGGCGGTGGCGTGCGTGGACCGCGAGCTGCGCATGCGGCTCGCGGCCTACCCGCGCTGGGTGGCGCAGAAGAAGCTGACGCAGAAGAAGGCCGACGAGGAGCTCGAGGCGATGCGGCTGGTGCGCCGGATGGTGGTCAAGTGCGCCGTTCTCGAGGTGGAGCACGGCCCGTTCTTGGGGTTGCGCGGCCACGACGCGCTTGGCGAGTTCACCAGTAAGCTGCCACCCGCACCATAGGAGACAACGTGTCGAATTCTATTCCTGCTTACCCGCTGGCCTGGCCTGACGGCTGGAAACGCACGCCAGTGCACCTCCGCGCGCGCGGCAAGTTCCACCGCACCGAGCGCCAGTATTCGAACCAGCCCGGTGGCGGCTCGTGGCTGCGCAAGTCGAGCATGACCATCTCCACCGCCACCGATCGCGTGCTGGCCGAGCTGCACCGCTTCGGCGTGCTGCATGGCGACGCCATCATCTCGACGAACCTCGTGCTGCGGCTGGACGGCATGCCGCGCTCCGGCCAAGCCGAGCCCGACGATCCCGGTGTGGCCGTCTACTGGACACGGCCTGGGGAGCCGATGCACTGCATGGCGATCGACAGCTACGAACGCGTGGCGGACAACCTCGCCGCCATCGCCGCGACGCTGGATGCCATGCGCGCGATCGAGCGCCACGGCGGCGCGCAGATCCTCGACCGCGCGTTCAAGGGCTTCACCGCCCTCCCGGCCCCGGGCAGCACGGTCGCGCGCAGTTGGCGCGAGGTCCTCGGCTTCGGGCCGACCGACACCCCGGACGAGGCCGGCATCAACGCCCGCTACAAGCGCCTGGCCAGCGTGCACCACCCGGACAAGGGCGGCGACACCGCGGCGTTTCAGGAACTCGGCGCGGCCCGCGCGCAGGCGCTTGCTGCCGCTGGCCTCACGAAATGATCGAGCAGCTTGCCATCGCGGTGTTCGGCGTCACGGCGGTGTTCCTGTCGCAGGACGGCCGCGCGAGCTGGAGGCGCTGGGCGCCGGTGTTCGGCCTGTTCTTGGGGTTGCGCGGCCACGACGCGCTTGGCGAGTTCACCAGTAAGCTTCCGCCCTGCCCATGAAACTGGTGCGCGTCTTTCCTCGTCGCACGAAGGCGACGCCAGACGATTCTCTCGCGTTCGTCGGCTCTCCCGACTTGCTGGCGATCGCCAGCGGGGCCGACGAGGTTCACGTCTCTGTTGCGTTCACCGCGGACAAGCCATACGCCGAGCAGCTCGCCGACGAATGGCGCGTGCTCGGGTGCCCTGTAAAGGTCGGCGGCGTGGCCTACGGCGACGACAGCTTGGATTTCATCCCCGGCCGCTACATCAAACCTGGTTATACGATCACGTCGCGCGGGTGCCCGCGCAGATGCTGGTTTTGCGGCGTGTGGAAGAAATGGCCGGATGTGAACCCCATGCCGATACACCCAGGCTGGAACGTGCTCGACGACAACCTGCTCGCGGCTCCGCGCCCGCACGTCGAGGCGGTGTTCGACATGCTCAGGCGGCAGAAGCGTCGCGTCGAGTTTACGGGCGGGCTCGAGGCCCTGTCGCTGCAGGACTACCAAGTCGACCTTCTCGCCTCTCTCAAGCCGAGACCGAATTGCTTCTTTGCCTACGATCCCGGCGACGAGTTCGAGACGTTGCGAAGCGCTGCGCGCCGGCTGCTGGAGGCCGGATTCACGGCGCGCTCGCACAGGCTGCGCGTGTACGTCCTGATCGGTTACCCGAAAGACACCTTCGAGTTGGCCGAGGCGCGTCTGCGCCAGATGGTCGAGATTGGCTTTACGCCTCACGCGATGCTTTGGCAGCCGGACACACCTTCGCAGGAGCGGTTCCGCCCGGCGCCTGAGTGGCGGACATTCCAGCGACGTTGGGTGCGTCCTGCAATCATTCATGCCGCACCGATAAGGCTTCCATGATCGAGCAGCTTGCCATCGCGGTGTTCGGCGTCACGGCGGTGTTCCTGTCGCAGGACGGCCGCGCGAGCTGGAGGCGCTGGGCGCCGGTGTTCGGCCTGTTCTCGCAGCCGTTCTGGTTCTACGCCGCCTGGAAGGCCAGCCAGTGGGGGGTGTTCGTGCTGGCGGTGCTGTACGCGGCCGCATGGGCGCGCGGCTTCTGGATCCAGTGGATCAGCGCCGCGCGCACTCCGCGATGAAGGCCTCGGCCTCGCGCTGGTAGGCCCGGCGCTCGAGCCGGTCGGCCCAGAGCACCACCCCCATCTGGTAGATGTCCTCCTGCCCGGTCAGCGTGTCGGCCGGGTAGGTCCTCGCCCTGGGCGCCTTGCCGGCGTCGCACGGCGGCTCTGGCGTGGCCTCCTTCACCACGGCGGGGGCTACCCCCTCGGTTGCGCACGCGGCGCACAGGAGCGCGGCTACGGCCGCCGCTGCCGCCCTCACTTGGCACCCCCTCGGTCCTGCTGGATCTGGGCGCGCAGGTAGCGCTCGAGGCTGCCGCAGAGGTCCTGCGGGTTGTCCGGCCTCGAGGCGAGCGCCTGCAGGGCCGCCTGCTGGTCCGCGCGCACCTTCGGAGCCACGGCCTCGATCGCGGCGGCGATCCGGCGGTCGCGCTCGGCGCCCTTCTTCCCGAGGTCCTCGACGCTCTTGGTGCACGCGTTGGCCGCGTTCCTGGTGTCCCGCTCGAGCTGCTGCACGGTGGCCTCGCGCTGCAGGAGGCCGTCCCGCTCGTGCCAGAAGTACAGGTTCCCGGCGGTGGAGAGGGCGAGGAGCACCCCCAGCACCGCCAGCGCCACGGTGGTCGGGCTCATGCGGTCTCGCCTCCGGCCTTCACATAGGCCGCCAGCAGGGTCTCGAGCTTGTGCTCGTGCTGCCCGTATCCGGCGCCCGGGAAGCTCGCCCAGCGGCTGCGGCAGGCGTGCACGGCCTCGTCGATCCGGCCGTCGTGCACGAGGTTGACGGCGCGGCATTCGCCGATCAGCTGGATTGCCCAGACGTCCTGCGAGTGCGGCCCGAAGTCGGGGAGCTTCAGCTGGGCGCGGTAGTGCTGCCAGTACCGGCCCATGAACTGGTATCGTCCGGCGGCGTCGGAGTTCTGCGCCGCCTGGTACCGGCGCGGGTGCTCGGCGTAGCTGTCGAAGAGGATGGGG
>JACCDT011397700.1_pt1 | contig 17194 bp, 12 predicted proteins | sample 7446291 | NCBI WGS metagenome assembly JACCDT01 (sample SAMN15323446, study PRJNA562643) | freshwater metagenome | isolation source: river surface water | place: USA:Blue River Watershed | collected 2017-08-17 | reverse complement strand
CGCTTTGCCGTAACTCGGGGTGACGCCGGCGGCCTTGAGCGCCGCCTTGAATTTATCGGGACCCACATGTCGGCCGTTGCCACCGACCGGGTGAAGCTGATCCGCGAGGGCCTTGGCGTCATGGACGGTCACCAGGGCGTAGAGGGTCATCGGCTGACATGGGCAGGACTGCTCCCGACCGAGTTCGAACTCGCAGCCCGCCCGGGCGCCTAGGTCGCCGTCGCCGGTCGTGTCGATGAAGACCGGTGCCGCCCAGGCCTGACGGCCGGACTTCGACTCCGTGATGATCGCGGTCAGGCGACGGCCCTCCCGATGTGCTGCGACGATCCGGGTGTGGAGTTGGACTTTCACGCCAGCGGCCTGGCACAGTTCCTCGAGCAGCAGCTTCATCTCTTCGGGGTGGTAGGTCACGCCGTTGACGCCATCGCCATCGATGGCGTCGCGTTCACGGAGACGCCGTACGAGTTCCTGGTTGAACCCAGGCTTATCGAAATCGAGCAGGTAACCCAGTAGCGAAGAAGTCCAGACGCCGCCAAGGGAGCCATGGGCTTCGAAGAGACGGACCTTGGCGCCGGCCCGGGCGGCAGAAATCGCGGCCGTGACGCCGGCCGGGCCGGCTCCGCAGACGATCACGTCGCAGTCGGAGGTGAGCGGGATGTCGCGCTCGGGTTCGGTCAGTAGGCCGGGCTTGGGACCGGCGGCGGCATCAAGTCGGGTGAAGGTGCCCAGGGCGCCGAGTCCGAGGAGCGAGGAAGAGAGGAAACGACGGCGGGAGGACACGGGGAAATCCATGCGGCAAGGTTAGGTCAGATTCAGGTTAAGCCAACAAAAAGCCCCTCAAGAGAGGGGCTTCGTGGCAGACCTTGGGTCGGCCTTATTTGACGAAGGAGTAATCGGTCGGCTTGAGGAACTCGGACTTCACGCCGTCCTTGATCGTCAGCGAACCGCCGGCCTTCTGTTCGGAGGCGCCACGGGCGGCGAGCCAGACGGGGTCTGCGCGGAAGGCGGCGAAGCTGGCCTTGGCGGCGTCCTCGGACTTGTGGGTCAGCAGGTAAATCAGGGTGTTGTCGGCGACGAGCTTGCTCTTCGCGCCCTTCTGGTCGGCGGCGAGGTTCCAGTAGGTCACATTGGTCATGCCATGCTTTTCGAAGAGCTTAAGCGTGTGGTCGCGGAAGCGGGCGTTGAGGTTCGGCAGACGACCGGCTTCGGTCGTGTACGTGCGGAGCTCGAAGACGCCGACGCCGTAGTTCTTGGCTTCGGCAAGGGCGGAGTAGTCGGTGGCGGTGAGGAAGGCGTTCTCGATCCGGGCGACCAGCACGCCGTCCTTATGGGAGTCAGCGAAAGCTTTCTTCCAGGCAGGGTCGTTCATGAAGCCCTTCCAGGAGGCGTCGCGGGCGGCCTTGTCGGGATAGGCGAGGAAGTAGACCAGCTTGCGCTCGGGATTCTCGCCGACCGGGACGAAGTAGCCGAGATTGGTCATGCCGTGCTTGGTGAAGAGCGCCGTGGTATGGTCGCGGAAGCGGGCATGGAGGGCGTCGAGCTTGCCTTCGGCGGCGTAATAAACGCGCATCTCGAAGAGGCGGGTGTCGGCGGCGGACGCCGGGGTGGCGGTCGCGGCCAGCAGGCCGAAGGTGAGGAGGGAGAGCAGGGATTTCATGTTATTTGAGGAATTGGGAAAGGTTGTCGCGGGTGATGAGCTGGAAGGGAATCATGTTCTCCTTGGGGCAGGGCTGCTTCTTGGCGAGGAGGATCGCGGCGTCGACGGAGCCCTTGCCTTGGCCGACCGCGTCCTGGAAGACCGTGGCGTCGAGGCGGCCTTCCTTCACCGCCGAGAGCGCCTGGGCGATGGCATCGATGCCGATGACGTAGACTTCTTTCTTCAGGCCGGCGCGTTCGAGGGCGAGGAGGGCGCCCATCGCCATCTCATCGTTATGGGCGAAGACCGCCGAGAACTTGCCCTTATGGGCTTGGATCCAGTTCTCCGTGATCGCCAGGGCCTTGGCGCGGTCCCAGGAGGCCGTCTGATGGTCGACCAGCTTGAGTCCGGGATACTTCGCGAAGATCTCCTTGGCGCCGGCTTCGCGCTGCAGCTGGGCCGAAGTGCCCATGATGCCGTGCAGCATCAGGACGCCGCCTTGGCCGTTAAGCTTCTTGGCGATCGCTTCCATCGCGATCCGGCCGGCGTCGAAATCGTTCGAGCCGATGTAGGTGTCGCCGGCGGACTTCGTGGTCTGGTTGACGAGCACGAGCGGGATACCCGCGGCCTTGATGCGGTCGACGGCCGGGGTGCTGGCCTCGAGCTCGCAGGGGTTGAGGATGATCGCATCGACCTTCTGGGCGATGAAGTTCTCCACTTGGCTGAACTGCTTCTGGACGTCGGACTGGGCGTCGACCATCACTAGCTTCACGCTCGGCTTCGTCTTGGCGTAGTCGACGATGGCCTCGGAGAGCTTGGCCGTATACTCGGCGGACAGGTCGCGGGACGAAAAGCCTATGAGGATCTCGCCCTCCTTGCGGGCTTCGGCTTTCTTGCAGCCGGCCAGGAAGACGGCGGACAAGGCGAGGACACCGACGGCCAGGAAGGCCGCCGCGGCAGTGCGAGGGGTGAGGCGCATGCCCGACTTTTACGAACGGGCCTGACGTCGGTCGAGCCAAACCGCACCCACGATGATCACGCCCTTGATGACGGCCTGGTAATACGAGGAAACCCCCTGCAAATCCAAGCCGTTGTTGATGACCCCGATAAGCAGCACGCCCAACAAGGTCCCGGTGATCGTGCCGACCCCGCCGGCGAGGCTCGTGCCGCCGATGACCACCGCCGCGATGGCGTCGAGCTCGTAGGCCTGCCCCGCGTTGGGCTGACCCGTGGTGATGCGCGCGGCCAGGACCACGCCGGCCAGGCCTGTGAGGAGTCCGCAGAGTCCGTAGGCGAAGAGTTTGACGCGTTCGACCGGGACGCCGGCCGCGCGGGCGGCGTTCTCGTTGCCGCCGACCGCGTAGATGTGACGACCGAGGCGGAAGTCACGCAGGAAGAACCAGGCGGCGAGAGCCACGCCGGCGAAACAGAGCACCGGGATAGGGAGGCCGAGGAAGTCGCCGGCAAGGGCGGTCAGCTCGTCCGACATGTTCGCGACAGGTCGGCCGCCGCTGACGATGAGCGCCAGGCCGCGGGCGATGGTCATCATCCCGAGCGTGACGATGAACGGAGCGACGCCGCCGCGGGTCACGAGGACGCCGTTGACGAGGCCGCAGGCGGCGCCGGTGAGCAGGCCGACCGCGATCGGGACGAAGACCGGATGCTCCCCCGGGTGGGCGAAGGTCGCGCAGGCGACGCCGCTGAGGGCGACGACCGAGCCGAGGGAGAGGTCTACCCCGGCCGTGAGCAGCACGAAGGTCACGCCGACGGCGAGGATGCCGTTGATGGAGACCTGGCGGGCGACGTTGGTGAGGTTGGCGACGCTCAGGAAGGTGTCGGTCGTGAGCGTCAGGCCAAGTCCGACCAGCAGGATGACGAACAGGAGTCCGAAACGATGGAGCAGATTACGGTCGAGGTTGGGCATGACGTCAGGAAGGCATGGCGTGTCGGAGCACGGTCTCTTGGTCGGTCCGGGGGGCGTCGAGGGTGGCGGCGACGGAGCCGCGACGCAGGACGACGATACGATGGGCCAGGGAAAGGACTTCGGGAAGCTCGGAAGAGACGAGTAGGACGCCCTTGCCGGCACGGGCCAGTTTCTGGGTCAGGGCATAGATCTCGGCTTTGGCTCCGATGTCGATGCCACGGGTGGGTTCGTCGAGGATGATGAGGTCGGGGTCGTCGAGCAGGCAGCGGGCGAGCAGCGCCTTCTGCTGGTTGCCGCCGCTGAGCTGAGCGATGGGTTGAGCGGGGCGGCTGGCCTTGATGGCGAATTCCTCGATCTTGGCGCCGACGACGGCGGCTTCGGCCCGGTGGTCGATGAGCTGACCGCGGCAGAAGGTCCGCAGGGCCGTCAGCGTGATATTCTGGTCGACGCCGAGGGCCGGGATCAGGCCGAGGCCTTTGCGATCCTCGGTCACCATGCCGATGCCGGCGGCGAGCGCATCCTCCGGCGAGCGGACGGTCAGCGGCTTGCCTCTGAGGCGGATGGTCCCGCGGGTCGCGGGTTGGAGTCCGTAGAGGGCGCTGACGACTTCCGTCCGTCCGGCGCCCATCAGTCCGGCGAGGGCGACGACTTCGCCTCGGCGGACTTGGAAACTCACGTCTCGGTAGGCCGGCTCGCGCGTGAGTCCGGAGACTTCGAGCAAGACCTCGTCCATGGGGGCAACCCGTTGCGGGAAGACGTCGGCCATCTCGCGGCCGACCATGAGCGAGATGAGCTTGGCGGGATCGAGTTCGGTCACGGGCGCGGTGCGGACCAGACGGCCATCGCGCAGGACCGAGATACGGTCGGCCAGACGGAAGACCTCGTCCATCTTGTGCGTCGTGTAGACGATCGCCACGCCGCGGGCCTTGAGGCGGGCGATGGCTCGGAAGAGGGCGGCGACTTCGTGGTCGGAGAGGGCGGCCGTCGGTTCGTCCATCAGGATGACGTCGGCCTGGCGTCCGAGCGCCTTGGCGATCTCGACGACCTGCGTCTGGGCCACCGTGAGGGTGCGCATGAGCCGGGCAGGGTCGAGGTCGGCCTCGAGTCCGCGGAGCAGCTCGCGCGCCCGGGCGAACTGGTCCGCGCGATCGATACGACCGAAACGTCCGCAGGGTTCGGCTCCGAGGGTGATGTTCTCGGCGATGGTCAGGTCAGGAATCGGCATCAGTTCCTGATGGATCATCGCGATGCCGGCGACCAAGGCGTCGTGCGGCGAGGTGAAATCCACGCGGGCGCCGCGCCACTCCACCTTGCCTGCGTCCGGTCGGTAGAGACCGGCGAGCACCTTCATCAGCGTCGACTTGCCGGCGCCGTTCTCGCCCATGAGCGCATGCACCTCGCCGGGCCGGAAATCGACCGAAGTCGGCTGGAGCACGGTCAGTCCGCCGAAGTCCTTGCGCAGTTCGAGGGCTCGGAGCATCGGCGGACGGAAGGCGCGTTCAGCGCTTCGGAAGGTCGGCGGCCACGTCGGCCGGCCAGGCGGTCAGCGGGCGGATCTCGATGCGTCGATACTCGCACTCGGCGGCTTCGGATTGGATCTGCAGCTTGCCGGACTTCAGGGGGATCTCGACGGTCGAACCCTTCTCACGGTAACGGGAATTGAGCAGCACGTTGACCGTCTTTCCGTTGAGGCGGAAGACCGCGTCTCCGTTGAGGGCGTAGCACTCGATCAGATTCCATTCGCCGAAAGGCTTCTCCGGATATTCCGTGCCATGCCAGACGCGGGCGTCGACCGTGGTCACCTTGCCCTTCGGGTCGTAGACGCGTTTCTTCACCGGATCGTCGGTACGGATCGGGATCTCGGCCATGGCGCCGGCGATCGGCCACCAGTCGCCGATGTCGCCTTCCTGGACCTGCAGCTCCTGGCTGCGCATCCAGTATTTACCATGGGCGCCGTGTTCGCCGACGCAGAAGATCAGGATGCCGTTGTCCCGGACCGCCTGCAGGCGGGGTTCCCATCGCTTCTGACCCCAACGCTGTTCGGTGCGGAGATGGAAGTTGTCGTAGGACTTCAGGGTCGTCAGCGCGCCGAAGACCTGACCGGTGATGTTGAGGACCGTCTCGCCGTCGACCTGCCGGGTCGTGAAGACCTTGAGCGGGTCGTTGTTGAGACCCAGGACCGGGTCGTCCTTCGGCTTGGCGCCGCGGACGTAGCCCGGGAGATCATAAGCGCGATGGACCGGCCCCAGCCATTTCTCCCAATGCGAGAGCTGCGGGTCGAGCAAGGGCTGGAAGGTCGGCTCGGCGGCCTCGGCGAGGGCGCCGAGGCAGAGCAGGGAAAGCAGGGCGGGGCGCATCGGTTCAGCGGACGTCGCGCCAGAGCCAGGTCAGCGCCTCCGGGAGGAGCATGGCGCCATGGCGGCTGTTGTGGGTGCCCTGACCTTCGACATAGACGTGGTCATAGCCTTTCTCCTTGAGGGCCGCGGCCATCTTACGGTTCGCCTCGGGCCAGCTGCCGTGCTCGTTGAGCAGGTCGTTGGCGCCTTCCTGCTGGTAGACGCGGATGTCCTTGCGAGGATTCGTGCGGACCCATTCCGGATAGACGTCTCCGCCGGTCTCCTTGCCGCCGCTGAGGTTGGCGCGGATCTTGGTGAAGCTGCCGATGGTCGTGAAGACCTTGCTGAAGGCGTCAGGGCGATGCCAGGCGGCGTTGAAGGCGCAGATGCCGCCGGAGGAAGAGCCGGCGATGGCGCGACGGGCCGGATCCTTGGAGAACTTCACGCCTTTGGATTCCGCGAGCGGGATCATCTCTTCGAGCAGGAACCTCACATAGAGGTCGGTGACGCTGTCATATTCGAAGGAACGGTTCGACTTGCCGAGAGGCCGGCCCTTCTTGTCCTTGCCGTTGGGGTTCTTCGGATCGGGCACGAAGCCCGGGGCGATGAACAGGGCGATCGTCACCGGCATCTTCTTCTGGGCGATCAGGTTGTCGAAGACCACCGGCACGCGCCACGCGCCGTTACGGGTGGCATAGCCCGGGCCGTCCTGGAACACCATCAGAGCGGCCTCCTGGCCGGGCTGATACTGCGCCGGCACGTAGAGCGACCATTTCCGACCGTAACCCGGGAAGGTCTTCGAATCCTTCATCTCGTATTCGGTCACGACGCCTTTGGGCACGCCGGCCTTCTCCTGAGAGTCGGGGCCGAGGACGTATTGGGCGTCGTAGTCAGGCTTCTTGGGGTCGGCGCCGAACAGGCTGATGGCCAGCAGGCAGGGGAGCAGGCGGAGGAGCTTCATGGGGGTGCCCCGATATGAGACACCTGCGGGGGGCGCCGCAAGCCCAAGCGGGTCAGCGGGCGGGCTCGTGGCCGACTCGGCGCAGCCGCCAAAGCTCCGGGAAGCGCCAGTGGGTCAGGCCCATCACGCCGAAAGTCGCCAAGCCCCCGAAGACGACCGAATTCACCGTACCCATGAGGCGGGCGGCCAGACCGGACTCGGCCATGCCCAGTTCGTTGGAGCAGCCGATGAAGACCGCGGTCACCGCCGACACGCGGCCCATCATCTCCGGCGGCACCGACGTCTGCAGGATCGTCTGACGGATGATCACGTTCACCGCATCGGCGGCCCCCGCGACCAGGAGGAAGAGGATGGAGAAGACGAAGGCAGCGGTCAGGCCGAGGCCGAGGGCATCCGCCAGCGCGATCGACAGCCCGAACCCGATGGTGCTCAGACCGAAGACCGCGAAAGAGCCGTAAAGGGTCGGGCCGGCATGGGCCAGCGGCGGTCGCACGATCAGATAGAGCGACATCAGCACCGCGCCGATGGACGAGGCGGCGCGCAGGAGGCCGAACCCGAAGGCGCCGACCTGGAGCATGTCCGCGAAGATGGGCAGCAGCGCCACCGCGCCGCCGAGCAGCACGGCGAAGAGATCCATGGTGAAGGCGCCGAGCATCACGCGCTGGCTCAGCATGAAATCGATTCCTTGCCGCAGGCTCGTGAAGATCGGCTCGGGGCGGCGGGACTGCAGGGACTGCGTCGGTCGGAGGGCGATGGTCAGGCCCAGCGAGGTCGCGAAGCAGAGCGACATGGCCGCATAGGCGACGTTCTCCGCGTGGGCCAGGCCGTTCTTTTCGCCGAGCCAGACCATCAGGCCCGCCAGACCCGGTCCGAGCACGCAGGCGAGTTCGAAGAGCGTATTGCGCCAGCGCACGCCGCCGGGGATGAGGTCGCGCGGGAGGATCTCCGCGATCAGGGCCTGCCGGGCGGTGGTCAGGAAGCTACGGGCGAGGCCGCCGAAGACGATGACGCCGTAGATGACCGTCAGCTGGGCCCACCGGGCGGTCAGGAATTCGGGGATGAAAAGGAGCAGGCCGAGCCCGAACATCGCGGACAACGCGCCGATGGCGATGCGGCGGCGGTTGTTCGTATCGGCCACATGGCCGGCGAAGAGGACCGCACCGACGAACGGGATGACTTCGGCCAAGCCGATCGCACCGAGCGCCAAGGCTGCGTTGTCGCCGTCGTCCTTGGTCAGCCGGAAGACCTGCCAGGCGACCGCGACGTTCTGGATCTGGATGGCCAGCGTGCCGAGGACGATCGACGCCAGATACAGCCGGAAGGACCGGGAGGCGATGGCGGAAGCGGGAGCCGGCGTGGCGGTGGACACCCCGACACTTGTGAAGTCGCCGGGACCGTTAGGCAATCACGGCTTTGACCACGTGGCCGGCGACGTCCGTCAGACGGTAGTAACGGCCTTGGAACTTGAAGGTCTGGCGCTCGTGATCGACGCCGAGGAGGTGCTGCATCGTCGCGTGCAGGTCATGCACGTGGACCGGGTCCTTGACGATGTTGTAGCCGAACTCATCGGTCTGCCCGTGGACATGGCCGCCTTTGACGCCGCCGCCGGCCATCCAGAGGCTGAAGCAACGCGGGTGGTGGTCGCGGCCGTAAGAGTCCTTGGTGATCTTGCCTTGGCTGTAGGCGGTGCGGCCGAACTCGCCGCCCCAGATCACGAGCGTGTCCTCGAGGAGTCCGCGCTGCTTAAGATCCTTGATGAGGGCCGCCGAAGCCTGGTCGGTCTGTTTGCACTGGCGCTTGATGCCGCCGGGCAGGCCGCCGTGCTGGTCCCAACCCTGGTGGAAGAGCTGGACGAAGCGGACGCCCTTCTCGATGAGCCGGCGCGCCTGCAGGCAGTTGGCGGCGAAGGAACCAGGAATCGTCACGCTGTCACCATACATCGCGAGGGTGGCGGGCGATTCCTTCGAAAGATCGGCGACCTCCGGCACGCTCGTCTGCATGCGGTAGGCCATCTCGGCCTGAGCCAGGCGCGCGTCGACTTCAGGGTCGAGTTCCGCGGCGCGTTGGTCGGCGTTGAGCTTGCCGAGCGCGTCGAGCATCCCGCGGCGGGCATGGGGCGAGACGCCTTCGGGATTCGTCAGGAAGAGCACCGGCTCCTTGCCGGCCTTGAACTGCACCCCTTGGTGTTCGGAAGGCAGGAAGCCCGCGCCCCAGAGACGGGAGTAGAGAGGCTGGTCCTTGGTGGCATCCTGCGAGACCAGCACGATGAAGGCCGGCAGGTTCTCATTCATGCTGCCGAGTCCGTAGGAAGCCCAGGCGCCCATCGACGGGCGACCCGCGACCTGATTGCCCGAGCAGAAGAACGTGATGGCCGGGTCGTGGTTGATGGCCTCCGTATGCATCGAGCGAATGACGCAGAGATCGTCGGCGACTCCGCCGGTGTGACTCAGCAGGTCGCTGTATTCGACCCCGCTCTGGCCATACTTCTTGAAATCCGTGAACGAGCCCGCCAACGGCAGCGTGGCCTGGTACCCGCTCATGCCGGTCAGGCGCTGGCCTTGACGCACCGAGTCAGGCAGCGGCTGCGTGTGTTTTTCGCGGAGCAGCGGCTTGGGATCGAGGGTCTCGAAATGCGAAGGTCCGCCGGCTTGGAAAAGGTAGATGACGCGCTTGGCCTTGGCCGGGAAGTGAGTGCCCTTAGGCAAGGGCGCCGCGTGGGCGTCGCCGACGATACCGCGGAGCGCGAGGGCGCCGAGGCCGAGGGCGGAGGTGCCGAGGAAGTGCCGACGCGTGGGTCGCATCAGGCCGTCATAGGAGGGAAGTTCGGCGGACATGTTCAGCGGGAGGTGACGGCGGCGTCGCTCGCCAGGATGGTGGAGCAGACGAGGGTGAGGGCGGCCAGGGCCGGATCGGCGGGCAGCTTCGGCAGGGCGGGCGCGGGCGGGGGCGCCACGGCCTTCTTCCCCTTGGGGTCGGAATTCTTGGACAAGACCTTAGGCGCCGGCGAGGGTGCCGGCGCGAACTGCGGCGGATTGGCCTTCTGCGTCGCGTAGAGTTCGGTCAGGGCGGCCAGTTCCGAGGGACGGGGCGCACGGGTGCAGACATGACGGAAGGCTTCGGCGATCTGCGCGGCGGGTTCGGCGGACGACTTGCTGACCCGCGTGGCGAGGTGCTTGGCGGCTTCGACGAAGCCAGGATTGTTAAGCAGCACCAAAGCCTGCAGTGGCGTATTGGTGTTCAGTCGCTTCGGCTGACAGACCTCGCGGGAGCCTGCGTCGAAGATGAGCATGTTGTCCGGCGGAGCGGTGCGCTTACGATAGGTGTAGATGCTGCGCCGGTTGGCGGATTCCTGGACGCTCTCGCCGCCGACCTTCTCGACCAGCTTGCCCGCGGCCAGCAGCGCCTGGTCGCGGACCATCTCGGCCGTCAGACGCAGGACCGGACCGCGCGCGAGCAGCAGGTTCGCCGGATCTTTCTCGCGGGCCTCCGCCGTCGGGGTGGAGGACTGACGGAAGGTCGCGCTCAGGACGAGTCGGCGGAGCATCGCCTTGGTGTCCCAGCCGCTGCGGACGAAGTCGACGGACAGGGTGTCGAGCAGCTCAGGGTGCGAGGGCAGGTCGCCCTGCATGCCGAGGTTCTCGCTCGAGGCCACGAGACCTGCGCCGAAGACCTGGGCCCAGAGGCGGTTGATGACGACGCGCGAAGTCAGCGGATGCTTCGGGTCGGTCAGCCAACTGGCCAGGCCGAGGCGGTTCCTCGGTAATTCGGCGTTCCAAGGGAAGATGCGGGAGGGAATCCCCGGTTCGCACGGCTTGGTGAGGTCGGGCTTATCGTATTCGCCGCGCGTGAGCACATAGGCCTTGGGGGCCAGCGGCGAGTGTTCCATCGCGAAGAAAGCGGGCGCGGTCTCCTCGTGCGCGGCGAGAGCCCGGCGGGCTTGCTGGACGCGTTCCCATGCTTGCGCGAAGGCCAGGTCAGCCCGGCGGAGCGCGTGCTCGGCGTGGACCGAGGCGGGAAGGGAGTCGACGGAGAGCCCGTGGTGGACGGCGACCTCGGCGGGCGTCAGGGCCGTGCGCCAGAGCTGGATTTCGTCGAGCGACCCGTTGCGGAAGCCGGCATCGCGGGAGCGTGACCCGATCTCCAGGGCGTTATCACGGGGCTTGGCGTGGAGCGTGTCGCGGATGACCGTCGTCTTCACTTCGCGGCCGTCGACATAAAGGCGGAGTCCGGCGGCTTTCGACGAGCCATCGTAAGTCGCCGTCACCCGACGCCATTGATCCACGGGCAGGGCTTCGATCGTCTCGACGGATGCCGCGCTGTTGGGCCAGAGGTGGATCATGCTCCAACGGAGCTTACCTTGGGTCACCAGCAGTTCGATGCCGGTCGCATCGCCGTCGCCCGTGTAGAAACCCGTCGAGTGGAGCACCGTGGCGCGGGCGTTCTTTTCGCCCAGACGCAGGAAAGCCGAGAAGGTGAGAGCGTCGAACCGGCCCAACTGCTTGAACTCCGGCAGGATGAAGCCGGCGTCGCCGTCGAACTTGACCGCCTGGCCCTTGACGCCGGAGACGAGCTGCAGGTCATCGGGGGAGCCGCGGCGCTCGAACTTGGCGGGTTTGCCGCCGGCGACCGCGTCTTCGACGCCCGTCTTCGTGAATGCTTCGAGCGGGAAATGGGCGACCGGGGCCGGCACCTTGACTTCGGCCTTGGCCGTGGCGGTGCGCGTGGAGACGAGGGCTTGCTCGGCGGCGAGGACGGCGGCGCGCAGCTCGGCTTCCTTCCGACGCTCTTCGTCGGACTTATACAGCCGCACGAAGGGCGGGGGGACTTCGCCGTGGAACGAAAGCAATCCGTTCTCGTTCTGGTCGCCGAACATCGCCGCCATCGAGAAGTAATCCTTCTGGGAGATAGGGTCGTATTTGTGGTCGTGGCAGCGCGCACACTCCATCGTAAGCCCCATGAAGCCGTAACCGGCAGTCATCACGCGGTCGTTGATGCCGTCCTGCCGGAACTCCTCGGCGATCGAGCCGCCCTCGAAGGTCATGCGATGGATGCGGTTATAGGCCGTGGCCACGCGCTGATCTTGGGTCGGGTTCGGCAGGAGGTCGCCGGCGAGCTGCTCGGTCAGGAACTGATCGTAAGGCTTGTTGTCATTGAAGGCCTTGAGCACCCAGTCCCGCCAAGGCCAGGCGAACATCGCCTTGTCGCCGGTATAGCCCCAGGTGTCGGCGTAGCGGGACAGGTCGAGCCAGGCGACCGCGAGGTGTTCGCCGTAACGCGGCGAGGCCAGCAGGGCGTCGACGCGCTTCTCGTAGGCGTCGGGTGAAGCATCCGCCAGGAAGGCGTCGACCTCGTCGATCGTCGGGGGTAGCCCGGTCAGGGCGAAGGAGGCCCGGCGCAACAGCGTGGCGCGGTCGGCGGGCGCCGACGGACGGAGACCTTTCTTGGCCGCGGCGTGGGCGATGAAAGCATCCAACGGGTCCTTCGGCCAGGAAGGATCGGCGACCGGCGGGGCCGGATGAGCCTGCGGAGAGACGAACGCCCAGTGTGGGTCATATTTCGCTCCCTGCTTCACCCAGCGGATGAGGATGTCTTTCTCCTGCTTGGAGAGAGGGCGATGCAGTTCCGGCGGGGGCATCACCTCCTCCTCGTCTTCGCTCAGGATGCGCTGCACCAGTCCGCTCTTCTTGACGTCTCCCGGCGCCACCGCGACGTCGCCGCTCTTCAGCACTTTCGTCGCGCCGGCGAATTCGTCGAGACGCAGACCGGCCTTGCGTCCTTTGTCGGCGTCGGGTCCGTGGCAACCGTAGCAACGGTCGGAAAGGATCGGGCGCACCTCGCGGTTGAAGTCAACCGGAGCTTCGGCCGCGCCGACGACGACTGCGCCGAAAAAGCAGAGCAGGGAAGTGGCGGGAGCGGGGCGCATCGGGGTGAATGACACTCAACGACGATGCCGAGTTCCTGTCGAACGATGATTGAGAACTAGGGTCGCTTGCTCATCTCAAATGCCATCGATTACTCGGTAAGCCTATTCGTCGTCTTCGCCGCCTCCGGTTTCCGTTCATTGCCCCGTCAATTGCTTGCTCGATGTCTTTCGGGCTTATCGCCGTCGTTCAATTCGAGCGATAGGGGCCTTTGTTTAATCCTCATTTAGAACTAATGACCGAATCGCTCATATCCATCATATAAGATGTATTTCAGTCATTTAATCTTGCCAAAGCGCCTGTTTCTTGGGAATTAACAGCCATGGCTACCAAACTCTTCGGCACTGACGGCATCCGCGGACGGGCAAACGAATATCCGATCACCCCGGAAATCGCCCTTCGCATCGGCCAGGCGATCTCACGGGTCCTGCGTTCCAGCGGGGCCAATCACAATCGTGTCATCATCGGCAAGGACACCCGCATCTCCGGCTACATGCTCGAGACCGCGCTGACCAGCGGATTGGTCTCCAGCGGCATGGACGTCTTCCTCGTCGGACCGATGCCGACGCCGGCGGTGGCGCATCTCACGAAGTCCATGGGCTGCGGGGCCGGCATCATGCTGACCGCTTCTCACAATCCTTACGAGGACAACGGCCTGAAGATCTTCGGCCCGGACGGCTTCAAGCTCTCCGACGACCTGGAAGCGCTCGTCGAACAGGAAGTCCTCTACGACGTGAAGGCCAACGGCGTGACCGGCGACAAGATCGGCAAAGCCTACCGCATCGACGACGCCCGCGGCCGCTACATCGAATTCGTGAAGCACAGCCTGGGTAACGCCAGCCTCGATGGGATGAAGGTCGTCGTGGATTGCGGTCATGGGGCCGGTTACCTCCTTGCGCCGCTCATCTTCAAGGAACTCGGCGCCAAAGTCGTCAAACTCGGCGTCGAGCCTGACGGCATCAACATCAACGCCGGCGTCGGCGCCCTTTATCCCGAGTTCGCCGGAAAGGTCGTGAAGGAGCAGGGGGCCGATGTCGGCATCTCGCTCGACGGCGACGCCGACCGGGTGATCTTCAGCGACGCCAGCGGGGCCAGCGTCTCCGGCGACCGCATCCTGGCGCTCTGCGCCTTGGCCCTGAAGGAGGAAGGGAAGCTCGGCGGCAATACGATGGTCTGCACCGTGATGTCCAACCTCGGGCTGCACGAAGCGATGCGCAAGGCCGGCATCGGCGTGGTCACCACGGCCGTCAGCGACCGTCACGTCATCGAGGCCCTGCGTAAGGGCGGATATTCGTTCGGCGGCGAGAACTCAGGTCACCTCATCTTCGCCGATTACGCCTCGACGGGCGACGGTATCCTCAGCGCCCTGCAGGTCCTCAGGTTCATGCGCAAGAAGGGCGCCACCTTGGCGGATCTCGCCGCGGGCATGCGCGAATACCCGCAGGCCTTGGTGAACCTCAAGGTCCGTTCGCGGGTACCTCTCAGCCAGTTGAACACGTTGCAGGAAGAGATCACCAAGGCGGATGCGGCGTTCGGTGGCGTCGGCCGCCATCTCATCCGCTACTCCGGCACGGAGAACAAGCTGCGCATCCTCGTCGAACACAAGGACCAGGCGGAGGTCGACCGCTGGTCCCTGGCCTTCAAGGCCGCCGTGGAAGCCGATTTCGCGTCCCTCTGAGATGGCCACCTTCTCCATCGCCGAAGCCGGAGAGACCTCAGGCTGCCATCCGCTGACGCTGACGAGGTCGCTCGGGGAATTCCCCTTGGGCAATGTCGCGTTGCGGCGTCATCAGGCTTCCGCGCTGCTGGAGCTCGGACTCGCCGAAGGCGTCGGGGCGGACGCCGACCTGTCCGTGCATGCCTCGGCTTGGTTCTCGTCCGCGGAGCTCGCGACCTTCGTCGCCGATGCGTCCTACGGCGCCCTGACGACCGCGGAAGGTATCGTGCTGGTCTCCCGGAAAAACGGCGGCCGTGAACTTCGGGCCAGTCAGTCTTTCGCGATCACCTACGCCTGGGACCTGCTCCGCGCGAACGTCGAGGCCATGACGGCCCGCAAGCATTACGTCCAGGAATCCGGCGCGCACCCGACGCTCTACGTCGACGGCCGCCTGCAGGTCGGCAAAGGCACCAAGATCCTGCCGGGCGTCGTCATCGAAGGCGACGTCATCATCGGCGACCATTGCAAGGTCGGCCCGAACTGCTATATCCGCGGCTCGACGTCCATCGGCGACAAGTGCCACGTCGGCCAGGCCGTCGAGATCAAGAACTCGATCCTGCTGCCCGGCACCAACGTCGGCCATCTTTCCTACCTCGGTGACTCCATCCTCGGGGAGAAGGTGAATTTCGGCGCCGGCACCATCACTTCCAACCTCCGGCACGATGGCGGCCAGCATCGGAGCCCCGTCGCGGGCCGCATGGTCGACACCGGACGGCGCAAACTCGGCGCGATCGTGGGCGACGGCGTGCATACCGGCATCCATACCTCGTTGTATCCCGGGCGTAAGCTCTGGCCTAAGACCTCGACCTTGCCCGGCGCCATCGTCGACAAGGACATTCTTTCCTGACCATGTGCGGCATCGTCGGCTATGTGGGTCGCCATGCGGCCGCTCCAGTCCTCCTCGGCGGCCTGCGTCGTCTCGAATATCGCGGTTATGACTCCGCCGGCCTGTCGGTCCAGGACGGCGCCGACCTGCTGACCTTGAGGTCGGTGGGCAAAGTCTCCCGCCTGGCCGACAAGGTCCGGGCCGATTGGTCCGACGAACGACAGTCGCGTTGCGTCGTCGGCATCGCTCATACCCGCTGGGCCACCCATGGGGCGCCGACCGAGGCCAACGCCCATCCGCACGCCGCCGCCGACGGCCGCATCCGACTGGTGCATAACGGCATCTTCGAGAACTACCGGGCCATCCGCGCCAAACTTGAAGCCAAGGGTCACGTGTTCGCCTCCGAGACCGACACCGAAGCCGTGGCCCGGCTGGTCGGCGAATACTACAAAGGCGACCTGCGCAAGGCCGTCATCGCGGCGTTGCGTCAGGTCGAGGGAGCGTACGGCATCGCGGTCATCTCGGCCGACGAACCGGGACGCATCGTCGTCGCCCGGAAAGGCAGTCCGCTCGTCATCGGCGTCGGCGAAGGGGAGTGCCTGATCGCCTCGGACCCCTCGGCCCTCATCTCGCACACGCGCCGGGTGATCTACCTCGACGACGGCGACGTCGCCTTGGTCACCGCGGATTCCGTGGACATCACGGACCTGAACCATGCGCCCATGGACCGGGACGTGGCCGAGCTGGAGTTCGAACCCGGGGCGGTGGAGAAGGGCGGTTACGATCATTTCATGCTCAAGGAGATCCACGAGCAGCCTGAGTCGGTCCGGAACGCCCTCCGCGGCCGCCTTGACCTCCTGAACGGCACCGCGGTGCTGTCCGGCATGGGCGCGAGCGCGCGCGAGCTCCTCGACCTGCAACGCGTCGTCATGGTCGGTTGCGGCACCTCGCTGCACGCCGGCATGGTCGGCGATTTCGCGTTCGAGGAACTCGCCGCGCTCCAGGCGGAGGTCCAGCCCGCCGCGGAATTCCGTTACCGTAATCCGCTGGTGGACGGACGCGACCTCGTCGTCGCCATCTCCCAGTCGGGCGAGACCGCCGACACGCTGGCCGCCGTCCGGGAGGCCAAGGACAAGGGCGCGATGATCATGGGGCTCGTCAACGTCGTCGGCTCGACCATCGCCCGGGAGACCGGCCGAGGCGTCTACCTGCACGCGGGTCCGGAGATCTCGGTCGCTTCCACCAAGGCTTTCACGGGCCAGGTCGCCGTCCTGCTGCTCATGGCGCTCAAGCTGGGCCGGGGTCGTCGCCTGTCCCGCGAGCGAGGACTCGCCTTGGCGGCTGAGGTCGCCCGCCTGCCTGAACTCATCGAAGCCGTGCTCCGTCAGGACGCCGCCATCGCCCAGGTCGCGGCATCGATGGCGAAGCACGAGCACGCCTTCTTCCTCGGGCGCGGCCCGATGCACCCCGTCGCCCTCGAGGGCGCCCTGAAGCTCAAGGAGATCTCCTACGTCCACGCGGAAGGCTACCATGCCGCCGAACTCAAGCATGGCCCGATCGCCTTGCTGACGCCGGGCATGCCCGTCGTCGTGCTCGCCAACCGCTCGCCGGTCTTCGACAAGACCTTGGGTAACGCCGAGGAATGCAAGGCGCGCGGCGCCCACGTCATCGCCATCGTGACCGAAGTCGGGCCCGAGGCGGCGATCGCGGACGAAGTCATCCGCATCCCGGACTGCGATCCTTTGGTCGCCACCATCCCGGCCGCCGTCGCGCTCCAGCTGCTCGCCTATCACGTCGCGCGTCTGCGCGGCTGCCCGATCGACCAGCCGAGGAACCTGGCGAAGTCGGTGACCGTCGAGTAAGGATATCGCCT
>JACCDT010148061.1_pt1 | contig 17202 bp, 17 predicted proteins | sample 7446291 | NCBI WGS metagenome assembly JACCDT01 (sample SAMN15323446, study PRJNA562643) | freshwater metagenome | isolation source: river surface water | place: USA:Blue River Watershed | collected 2017-08-17 | reverse complement strand
TCGAAGCATCAGCACTCAAAAAGGAAGAGATTGACGAGATCATCCTTGTTGGTGGACAGACACGTATGCCGCTTATCGTAAGCCGTGTGAAAGAGCTCTTTGGTAAGGAGCCAAACAAGTCAGTGAACCCTGACGAGGTGGTAGCACTCGGTGCAGCAATTCAGGCAGGTATCTTCCAAGGTGATGTACACGACATAACGCTCGTTGACGTCATTCCGCTTTCTCTTGGTATTGAAACTATGGGCGGTGTTTCAACAAAACTTGTTGAAAAGAACACGCATATCCCCACAAAGCGTGAGCAGATATTCTCAACTGCAGCAGACAACCAGACATCAGTAGAGATTCACATCACCCAAGGCGAACGTCCAATGGCAGCAGATAATAAATCTCTCGGACGTTTCATTCTCGATGGTATTCCACCAGCACCACGCGGTATGCCACAGGTAGAGGTAATCTTTGATGTCGATAGTAACGGCGTGCTCAATGTAACCGCGCGTGATAAGTCGACTAATAAAGAGCAAAAGATCCGCATTGAGGCAAACTCAGGTCTCACTCCTGAAGATATTGAGCGCATGAAACAGGATGCAGAAGCACACGCAGGTGAAGACGCAAAGAAGACTGCGCTCATTGAATCTCGTAATATGGCAGATCAAATACTCTACACGGCAGAACGTTCACTTACTGAACATAAGGATGCAATACCACCAGAGATTAAAACTGCGGTTGAGGATGCTGTGAAAGCACTTCGTGAAGTAAAGGATAAGGATGACAACGAAGCTATACAGACAAAGACACAGGCATTGAGCACCGAGCTCCAGAAGATTGGAGAAGCTATTCAGAAAGCAGCTCCACAAAAGGCTTCTGAAGCATCAAAAACAGACGAAGGCAGTATTCGCGATGCCGAAACAGGCGAGGATGCACCGAAGCAATAAACGCGTATAATGGGGTAATCTATGAAGAACTATTACGAAATCCTTGGTATTGAAAAGAACGCCTCAAAAGAGGATGTAAAGCGTGCTTTTCGCAAGCTGGCGGCAAAGTATCATCCTGACAAGAAGACGGGTGACGAAGCAAAATTCAAGGAGATTAGCGAAGCATATTCAACTCTATGCGACGACAAGAAGCGCTCCGAGTACGATATGTATGGTCGTTCCTATGCAAATGGTGCTGGAGCACAGGGTGGACAATGGGGTGGCTTTGGGGGATTCCAAAATGGTGTTGAATTCGATCTTAATGACATCTTTCAAGGGTTCGGCGACATCTTTGGTGGCGGAGGACGTGGTGGTGGTCGACGAAATGCGCGCGGCAGTGACGTATCCGTCGACATAGAACTTACCTTCCAAGAATCTATCTTTGGTACCAAGCGTACACTACGACTCATGAAGCAAAATGCCTGCACGGTATGCAACGGCAGTGGCGCAAAAAAAGAAAGCGATATCATAACGTGTAGTACCTGTAACGGGAATGGTCAGATTCGTGAGACACGACAAAGCATTCTTGGTCAATTCGCAACAGTCCGCGAATGTACGGAGTGTAATGGCACGGGAAAGATTCCTAAGGAGAAGTGTGAGCACTGCCGTGGTGCAGGCGTAAAGCGTACTGAGGACACTGTCGAAATAAACGTTCCTGCAGGTATTGAGCCAGGCGAAATGATTCGTATGACTGGTCGCGGAGAAGGTGTCAAGAATGGTACCTCAGGAGACCTCTATATCAAGGTTCATGTACAGCGACATGCAACAATTGCTCGACAAGGATCAAACCTAGAAGCAAATCTTCGTGTAAAGCTCACCGACGCACTTCTTGGTGCCACCTATGCTGTCGAAACACTTGATGGCCCTATCGATATCAAAATCCCTGCAGGCGTAAAACATGGGGAGATACTCCGTATCAAGGGGAAGGGCGTTCCTGGACAAGGAGGGAATCGTGGAGACTTCCACTCAAAGATACAGATTGATATTCCAGAAAGACTCTCACGAAAAGCAAAGGAGATGGTGGAAGAACTTCGCAAGGAAGGTGTCTAAAAAGAGATTCATTAAAAGTCTCCACGAATCAGATTCGTGGGGACTTTTCTGTCGCAAGCACAACCAAAGGAGTATAATAATTATATGGATACCGCGTCGCTTATTGCACTACTCAAAGAATCGCTCTTTCTTGTAGTCGTCTTCGGTGCATTCTTTGTATACGCTATGGCGAAAGGTCGTTATGCACTCATCAATATCATTTTCGGATTATATATAGCACTTCTTATCTCTCGCACATTTCCTTACTACAACTCACTCTCTAGTGGGGCTCTCACCAAGGTGTTGGTTTTTATTGTGTTTGTTATTGCAGGAGCAATCCTCATGCGACGACACATTCCTGGCGACGATTATGAACCTGCATTCCAGAGCTTCGGGAAGAAATTCATTTTAGCCACACTTGCAACTATTCTCGTCATGACATTCAGCTTCCATGCCTTTCCAGGAGCTGAGATTGTACACCCTGGCACGCCAATTCAGGCCCTCTTTGCACCTCCTGAATACTTCTTCTGGTGGCTTGTGCTTCCGCTTCTCGCTTTATTCTTTCTATAAAGCCTACCTATGCGTGCACACTTTCTCTCAATATTTTGACGCGTATATCTTTATCTTTCTACTAATTGACATACAGCATACATACGTGGTATGACATACCGCAGAAAGTCGAGATTCCCTCGACATATTGGAGTACTCCATGAACACCAACAAGAAGTCCTTCTTCTATACGCTCGTTGGCGGTATCGTTATTGGTTTCGCCATCGGTGTCGTCGTTATGGTTACTGTACAGGAGTACATCAACCGTAACTACGAGTGCGTCTACCAATATCGAGACGACGGACTGCAAGGCTAGCTGCATCACTCGCGCAAAGAGCATTCCGTCTTTAACGCCACACTTTGTGTGGCGTTTTTTATTACCATGCAATGTGAGTCTTTCCGTGCGCCTTTAGATATTCATTTGTCTTACTGAACGGTTTTGAACCAAAGAATCCTGCATATGCTGACAGTGGGGAGGGGTGCGGTGCCTTCAATACACAATGCTTACCTTCGTCAATGAGTGTACTCTTGCTCTGTGCGTAACGACCCCAGAGTATGAAAACAATATGCTCTCTCTGATCTGAAATTTTCCTAATGACTGCATCCGTGAATGTCTCCCAACCAAGTCCTTGATGTGACCCTGCCTTACCTTCAAGTACCGTAAGCGTTGCATTGAGGAGGAGTACCCCTTGTACAGCCCAATGCGTTAAGTCTCCTGAAGTCGGCATCACTCCTCCTACATCGTCATGAAGTTCTTTATAGATATTCCGAAGGGAAGGCGGTATAGCAATGCCATCAGATACTGAAAAGCAAAGTCCATGAGCTTGATCTTTTCCGTGGTACGGATCTTGTCCTAGTATCACCACCCGTACCGCATCAAAGGGGCACAAATCAAAGGCACGAAATATATTGATTGGGGAAGGGAAGACAGCCGTCTCATGCTTATATGCGTCATGAACCTTGTTACGAAGGTCGGAAAAGTATGGTTTCTGAAACTCATCAGAAAGACGTGTCTTCCAAGAATCTTCAATACGTACTGAGCTATCCATTATAAACAGAGTACGACATCTTTTGAGTGTAGCCAAGCCTTATTACCCTGCACCTGTTTCAAAAAGCAACCGACTTAATAGAGAAGAAAGGGATGCAGAATATGGTATTCTATGATTATGCTTGTTTTAGATATTGAAGCTTCAGGAACAGAGTACCAGACACATTCAATCGTCTCTCTTGGTGCGATTGACCTAGATAACCCTGAACGTAGATTCTACGAAGAATGTCGCATATGGGATGGTGCTCATATCATGGATGGTGCACTTGCAGTGAATGGATATACCGAAGCAGAGATTACCGATCCTAAAAAACAGACTGAGGCTGAGCTCATACAGCGATTCATGGAATGGTCACAACACATCGGCAATCGAACGCTTGTTGGACAAAACGTGTCGTTTGATCGCGACTTTGTACATGCAGCATGCAATCGTGCAGGACTGCCGTATGACCTTGCTTATCGGACTCTTGATACGCACTCACTCTGTTATATGCATATACTCAAGCGAGGACTAACACCACCAATTGATCTACAGCATAGACGTTCGGCACTTAATCTAGACGCTATCCTAAACTATTGTGGTATTCCTGATGAACCAGATCCACACAACGCACTCACTGGTGCAATGTGTCACGCTGAAGTAGTATCGCGTCTTCTCTACGATAAGAAACTTTTACCTGAATTCATGCAATATCCTATTCCATGGCTTTAATATAGAGCAGTTAATCCCCGCGCTAACACCAAGCGGTTACTCTAGTCATGCTAAAATAGTGCCTATATGGCAATCAAGCCCAAAAAGAAAGGAGGAAAGTTTGATCTTAAGACAGATGCACGCAATATGCATTGTCGTGTGCTTACTGATCTTTTTGAAGAAGACGATGCAGTGCAGTCATGGCGCACATTTCGCATCATGGCTGAGTTTGTCAGCGGATTTGATATCCTCCGTAAATACAGTACCGCTGCGACTTTCTTCGGCAGCGCTCGTCTTACGCAACAGGATCCCTACTACAAAGCAGCCGAGCAACTTGCTGCCAAACTCGCTAAACAAGGCTTCTCAATAATCACTGGTGGTGGACCAGGCATCATGGAGGCAGCAAATGTTGGCGCCTTTAAGGTGGGAGGAAAGTCTGTTGGACTCAATATTCAACTTCCTATGGAGCAGAAGCTCAATCCATACGTAACTGAATCAGAGAGCTTCCATTTCTTCTTCTCACGCAAGGTGATGCTCGCATTTGCATCCGAAGTGTATGTTTATTTTCCTGGAGGTTTCGGTACGCTTGATGAGCTCTTTGAAATAGTGACACTTATTCAGACTAAAAAGATCAGTCGACTTCCTATTGTGCTCTTTGGTAGTGATTTTTGGAATCCATTTTTGCAGTTTGCTGAGAAAACACTGGCAACAAAATACCGTACTATCGACCGCGACGACCTTAGTCTTCTCCATGTTGTAGATTCAGTGGATGACGCGTACGAATACATACTTGCAAACGTAGATAAGACGCAACCACGTCAGATTTAAATGCTATGTATACAATATTTTCCGAGCACGGCATTGAGAAAAAAACGTATGCAACCATGCGTACAAAAGTACGCGCATATACAAAAAAACTCTCTCGTGCTGTAAAAAGCACAGGATACACAACCCCCGAATCTTCTCTTGCGCTTGCTTACGACACACGCTATCAAAATGCTCTTATAAAAGCTATCGCACCATTCAAGAAAGTTTCGCATGTTGTCCTCATTGGCATTGGCGGTTCTAGTCTCGGTACTGAGGCGGTCTATGCAGCACTTGCTCCACATAATGCACCAACTCTTACGGTACTCGATAGTATTGATGACGAGGCTCAATCAATACTTGCATCTGATCTCAAGAAAGTACGCTCCGCTAAAGATATAGCAATCGTCATTGTCACTAAATCAGGAACAACCACAGAGACACTAGTTAATGCAAGCGAAGCTTTGAAGATACTTGAAAGACGCTTTGGAAGTAGTGTTACAAAGCAAGTGCTATGTGTAGGAGATGCTGACACGCCATTTCATGCATATGCAAAAGCGGCAAAGTATACGTTTATTGCAATACCCGCTATGGTAGGGGGTCGCTACTCCGTATTCTCTGCATCTAGTATGGTGCCGCTCGCACTTCTCGGTATTGACACAGCCGCACTTCGCGCTGGTGCACGTGCAGCTCTTACTGCGGAAGGGCTCACTGCCGCAGCAGCAAGAGCTGCTGTACTCGCAACCTACGCCACAACAGGGACACGTATCGTGAATTTCTTTACCTTTAATGACCGTCTCGAGAAACTCGGATACTGGTATCGTCAACTTCTTGCAGAAAGTATCGGAAAGGAAATTACCACAAAGGGTGACTTATTCTCACAATCGCTTCTTCCCGTAGTCTCTACTTCAGCAGACCTTCACTCAATGACTCAGTTATATCTCTCAGGATATAAACACACATACACACGCTTTGTGTATGCGCCTCAAGGTCAATCGCGACGCATTACCGCACACCCATTACTTGCTCCACTACCTTTTCTTGAAAAGCATACGTTACATGATGTGCGTACTGCCATCAAAGATGGAGTACTTCAGGCATACAATGAAAGAGGCTTGCCGTATCAATACACTGAACTTCCAAGCCTTAACGCACATGAGGTAGGAAATCTCCTTGCATCACTTATGTCTGAAACGATGATCCTTGCCTCTGTTCTTGCTGTAAATGCTTTTGACCAACCGAATGTTGAGTTGTATAAGAAGTATATGCGCACTGCGCTCAAATAGCCTCATGTATCTTCTCTTTGACATTGGTGGTACAAAAACCCGTATCGCCATCACCGACGACCTTAAGACGCTTCGTGCGGTAAAACGTATCAATACGCCGCACGCGTACAAAGAAGGTCTGCAAGCGATTCTTGAAGCTGCCGAGAAGCTTGCTGAAGGACATCGATTCATCAGTATTGCTGGCGGTATTCGAGGACCTTTAAATCACGAGAAGACGGGCATCGTAAGTGAGAACACGCTTACCGACTGGGTTGGTAGGAATATCGTTTCTGATCTTAGCGAGAAACTTGGTTGTCCTGTACGACTCGAGAATGATGCGTCACTTGTAGGACTCGGTGAAGTCACCTTTGGGGCAGGGCAGGGATGCGAAATAGTGGCATACCATACCGTCTCAACGGGAGTAGGAGGCGCCCGCTTCGTGCACGGACATCTGGATGTTGTAAGTACTGGATTTGAACCAGGACATCAAATTCTTGATATAGATCGCACGATTCTTGGGAGAACTGAAGAACCAACCCTTGAAGCTCTAGTCTCTGGAGCAGCGCTCGAGAAGCGTCGAGGGGTAAAACCATATGAGATTCCTCAGACAGACCACGTTTGGGATGAACTGGCTCGCTACCTAGCCTATGGACTTAAAAATACCATCGTATACTGGTCGCCTGACCGTATAATCCTAGGAGGCTCCATGATAGTGGGGGATCCAAATATACCTATTGAACGTATCATATTTCATACTAAGAAGCTTCTTGAGGGATTCATCCCATGTCCATCTATTGTTGGAGCAGCTCTCAAGGATGAAGGGGGACTCTATGGTGCAATGGCTCTTATAGCTGGACACTATACACAATAGATATAAGACCACATTTTTATTGATATTGTCAAAGATTTTTAACCATAATATGGCTTAAAATAAGGAGCCATAACCTATTTGACTACTATCAAATCCTATTGGATAATTTGACAAATAGAGAAGAGATGGTATACTAGATGCATTAACGGTTTAGACCGTTTTTTGTATGGCGGAATTGCCATACAGAGCGCTCTTCATGTAGAACATATACACGTGATCGTAGAAGATCGCGGTGGTCTACCTTTTGCGCTCGTTTGTTGGATAAGACCATTGGCTTATTTTACCTAGCTTAGTCACTGCAATTATAGCAGTAGCGAATGTTATGGCTGTTCCGGTAACGGATACAGCGTATGGAAACATTGCAACAAATGAAGCATCTGTTGCTGAAAAAGTTGTAATGAACGATACAGAGGCGGCAGTTCGTTCTTACTTCAGTGACATACCTGTCATGATTCAGATTGCACGATGTGAATCGACATTCCGTCACACACTTGCTGACGGTTCAGTCCTAAAGGGAGAAGTCGATTCCGCTGACACTGGTGTAATGCAAATCAACATGCGTTACCATGGTGAGACAGCAGAGAAGCTCAACCTAGATCTTCTCGATCTTCACGACAATATGGCATACGCGCGTGATCTCTACGAACGACAGGGAACGCGACCATGGTCTGCATCAGCTCCATGCTGGTCACCAACCATTGCAATGCGTTAGACAAAAAGGACTCCCTGCGGAGTCCTTTTTGCTACGCATTGAGCCGCAGCGATGATTCTCTGTCACAAAGACAGAGAATCCGCGAGGCGTGGTCACGAGTGCTTATCTAGATTTCGAGCGCAGCGATGGAATCTAGTTAGCAACTCGTGGCATGCCGTTAAGGGATCAATAATTTGACAATCGGTGACATGCGTTCACTCAAAACAAAAACCTCCCGTAGTGGGAGGTTTTTGTTTTGAAACCTCTGTTAGAGATAGAGAACTTCTGACTACCTCATGCCGCCAGTATTCATCTTCTGCGCGCGGCGTGTATCAAGTGAGAACCGACCTGGTCCAGAAACAAGGAAGAATATGCTCGCGGCAAGAAGCAGAAGCTGGTATTCATAACCACCATCAGCTCCGTAACCGAAGAACCAGCCTCCCGAAGCGCCCCAATGAACAAAGCCAATAGCACCGATTATTATGACAGTACTAATCTTTGCTGCCCAATGAGTAAACAGTCCAAGTATAAGGCCAATACCTGCAGCGAGTTCACCATACGATACAAGATACGCCATGAGCTCTGGAAGGGGAATACCGACACCTCCAAAGAATGGGGCCACCTTCGCCACACCCATATTGAACACCTTGTCGTAGCCGTGATAAAAGAAGGCAAGACCAGTCACTACACGTAGGGCTGCGTATGCATGATCACGCCACACGCCACCACAATCACACGAAAGTAAATTCTTCATGTATGAAATAGATATGAATTATTCTTAACAATGTTTGAACGAGTGCTCTCTTAAGTATATCAAATACGACGTAGCAATGGGTTTCTCTGTGCATAACATGTCTTACTTCATTTTACCAAAAGTGAATTTTCCCGTAGTCTTACTATATGCAATATTGGCTACTTAAAAGCGAACCAGATGCGTACTCGATCGATGACCTAGAGAAGCAAGGGGTTGGTATTTGGGATGGCGTACGCAATTACACCGCTCGCAATAATCTACGCACAATGAGAGAAGGAGATTTTGTGTTCTTCTACCATTCAAGTACCAAAGTCATTGGTATTGTTGGTATCGCTGAAGTCGTACGTGAAGCCTATGCAGATCCCTCACAATTCAAGAAAACAGGAAAGTATTATGACTCCAAAGCCACGAAGAAAAAACCACGTTGGTTCGCAATTGACCTACAATTCAACGAGAAATTCACCACACCAGTCACACTCACAGTATTAAAGAATGACCCAGCACTTGCTGACATGGTCCTTACACAAAAAAGCAGCAGACTCTCAGTACAACCAGTTACACGATCCCAATTCAAGCACATTCTCAAGACCTACAGGGTCTAGGTACGGTCGAGGGTAGGGAAAATGACTCTAAATCAAGTACTACCAAACCAGAACAGAATAAGAATCTAACGCGGTACAGCATTACATGCATCAGTTTGAGTAGATTGAGAAATAAAGATAAAGAAGGTTTAGATGAACATTCAATTTGAGAATGCGGACGAATGGCAATTCAGTTTGTAGCTTTGGCTGAATTCTTTATGGGGTACTGTACGCGTGAGGGAATAATGATATCGTGCTATAGTATAAGTGTCGCACAATATACCTTTTGCGACATATACTATACTGGGATTACAGCAGCTTCTCGACCAATCAATTAACTAACCAGCAAAGAGTAAGTTAATTACTGCTTTGGTAAGTACAGCATCGGGTCTATGTACGCATCCGTTGCTGCTACTGGAGTCGTTGCTGCACCGCAGCTTGTAACTGCCTTGATTTCATTGAACTTACGCACGCTGACACCCGCTTTTGCGTACACTGTAAAGTGCAAATGTGGTCCCGTTGAATATCCTGTATTACCAACATAGCCAATGACGTCTCCCGTGTTAACTTGCTGTCCTGCACTGACACTCTGCACGCTCTGGTGGGCATACAAGGTCGAAAGTCCATTTGAGTGGTCAATAAGCGTCCACTTACCCCATGAGTAACATCCAGAAACAGCATCAGTGTTACCTGTTGCACGCACAGTACCACCAAGGGGTGCGTAAATCTTTGTGCCAATTGGTGCACCAAAATCGACGCCTGGATGATATGATCGCCCTCCATATACTGATGCATTCTGCTTTGCAAATTCAGTACCTCCAAAAAGTTGCGTTATGACCACGCTTTGAAGTGGCCAACTAAACACTGCAGTACCACTTGGCGGAATGGTATTTGGATCAAGAATGAACTGAAGTGCTGACTCAAAGTCGCGAAGCTCCTTGAGTACCTGCGCACGTGCTGTCTCTCTTTCCTTCAGTAATCGTTGATACTCTGCCTCCTCGTTCTTTGTAGCACTTAGAAGTTTTGTTTTCTCAGCAGTATTTCCAGTCAGGACTTTATTCTGGTCGCTGTATTGTTCACGCAAGTTAACAAGCTCATCGCGTTTTTTTTCACTCGTAACATGTTGATCGTTTAAGAGTGTCTTGTACGAGACAAGACTATGCACCTTATTTCGAATAGCATCACGTGCTTCAGAAAGCATGTCAATTGAATTCCAGAAAGTTGCAAGGTTGTCATAGGTCAAAAGAAGCTCAACAAGTGAGTGGTCATCCATCTCATTGAGTGTCAGAAGTGTCTTGCCTATAGCTTCCTGATTTTCACTAATCATTGATTCAGTCTCTCCAATTTCCAAAGATAATTTATCAATTTCAAGGTCTGTGGCACTAATACGATTCTGCGTGTAGTTAATGTCAGCCTGTACCTTCTTACGTTCTAGTTCAAGTTGATTTATTGCTTTCTGTAAAGTGTTCTTTTCGGCACCAACCTTCTTTAAATCGTTCTGATATTCAGCAATTTCAGCCTCGATTTCTTTCAATCGATCACCATGGTTTGCAATCTGTTCTTTAAGTATCTCAATCTCGGTTGCTCCGTATGCAATAGGTATAGCAACACACAACATCACAAGCATAAGCGTGCTCATGAATAAAATAACTGTGACTATATGTCGCAGAGAATGCATCAAAATACGGTAAGCATCCGATTATGAGGATGCTTTTAGAATTGTATCACAGGCCGTTTTAACACGATTGTATGCCTCTGCAGAGCCAATGATATGTGCCACCATAAATGGGTCTGGTGAACGTTCACGTCCAGTAAGCGCAACCCGAAATGGCCATAAGACTTCCCCCTTACCTACTTCTGTTGCATAATCCCAAATATATGATTTTACCTCTTCAACGTCTGCATCTTCAGGTATACGGGCAACAAGTTCTGCTACCTTTTGAAGCCGTGAGAGTGTCTGTCGAATATCGGTATCCTTCTTCCACTTAATCATGTCAGCACTCGGATGTGGCGCCTCAAAGACAAAGTCGTACTCCCCTGCTTCTACTTCCCTGTTGAGTTGTGCGCTTGATGTCGTACGTTCACGGAGAATTGGTAAGAGTCGAGCAAAACGTGTATCACTATATTGCGACAATGCAGTAAATCGAGACTGTGTCACCGACTCAACATACGCAGTGAATTCTTTATGAGAATAGGACTTTAAGTATTCACGATTAAACCATTCAAGTTTCTCAATATTAAATATTGCACCGCTCTTTTGAATACCCGAGAGATCAAACGCGTGAATCAAATCCTCCATACTATAGAGCTCCTGATCGGTTCCAGGATTCCATCCAAGAAGTGCTAGATAATTCACGATAGCAGGTTGTATAAATCCCTGTCGCTCATATTCTTCAAGCATAACCGCACCATGACGCTTTGAGAGTTTTGAACGGTCAGGCGCAAGAATAAGTGGCAGATGAGCGTAAATAGGTCGTTCTGCACCGATAGCCTCTTGAATGAGAATCTGTCGTGGTGTATTTGAAATATGATCTTCGCCACGGATCACATGGGTCACCTGCATCTCATAGTCATCAACAACAACGGTGAAGTGATACAACGCATCATCAAGTGTGCGTGCAATAACAAAGTCACCAAGCTCAGTAGTATCAAAAGTAATCTCTCCACGCACTTCGTCGTGAAAGGTAATCTTTACATTTGGATTCTTTAAACGCACGACCTCAATCTCTTCACCTGGTCGCATCTTACTCTCCTCTTTGCTAAGGTACGCTTTACCATTCTTTATTGCACGCTCAAGATACTGGCGATATATTGCTGTACGTTCTGACTGACGATAGAACGCATCCCATGAGAGTCCTAGACGAGTAAGACCTTCAAGGATCTCAGTCTCGTATTCTGGTCTACTTCGCTCTCGATCAGTATCCTCAGTACGCATTATGAAAGTACCTTTTGCATGCTTTGCAAAGAGATAGTTAAAAAGCGCGGTACGTGCAGTTCCTATATGAAGGTGTCCTGTTGGACTTGGCGCCATACGAGTAACCACCTTTTTCTTATTTCCAAAAATTGACATTTTCTTATTTCGTGTGCTTGTCTATTTCACGTGTTCACGTGCGATGTTTATGAGAAGTGTTGCCACCTTTTCTGCAGCATCAGTACGTCCAAAACCGCTTGCAGCCATGCTCATTGATGCATACACGCTCTGGTCGAGCATGATACGGTCAATTTCTGAGCGAAGCAAGCCGTCAGAAAGGTTTTTTTCTTCAATAACAACGGCAGCGCCTGTACGCGCATACGTGTATGCGTTAGTACGCTGATCATGACTAATCTCTTCAGGAATAGGTATAAGAATTGCGGGCTTGCCGTGAAGCGCTATTTCGTAGATTGAGCCGCTTCCTGCACGCGCAACAATGACTCCTGCGAGATGGTACGCATCATTGAGTGATGCCGCATCGAGAGTTGGCACTGGGTGGTAATGTCCACGTATTCCTGCGTCAGATATCAATTTGTCTGCTGTCTGCGCGCATAGAGTGTGGTGCGCCTCCCCTGTCTGATGGAGCACAGTGAAGTCGCGTAGGAGCTCGTCAAGAGAGTCGAGTATGAGATTATTGATACGTTCTGCTCCTTGTGAGCCACCAATTACAAAAAGTACAGGGCGTTCGGGATCAATACCGAGACGTTCGATGGCATCCTGTCGTGGTGGTAAGGAGAGCTCAGTACGTACTGGAATACCAAACATCAATTGTTCGGCCTTAATAGAAAATGAAATACCCTCGTACGAGGTAACAACATAACGAGCAAACTTGCTACCAAGACGATTCGCGCGTCCCATAACCGAATCAGATTCATGCACAACTACAGGTATACGAAGAAAGGCCGCCGCAAGTATGACAGGTACACTCGTATAGCCACCCTTACTCATGACCACATCGGGATATATCCAAAATAATTTAATGATTGCACTAAATATTCCAAAAAAAGTACGGATAGGATCAAAGATATTAAGGATTGATGCATACCGACGTCGCTTCCCTGCTCCAATACGCATAAATGTTACATCGGTACGCTTTAATGAATCTGCATTATAGGGATCAGGTCCTGCGTAGTAGAGCTTTGGGCTTTCAGGAAGACGATTAAGCACTTCCGCAATTGCTATAAGCGGATAAAAGTGGCCGCCTGAACCGCCGCCGACAAGGAGTATCGTGAAAGGACTCTCTGGCTTCATGTGCGTTAAGTGTACCATGGTCACCTTGTTAAATAGGTGTCGCCTTTTGATATTTTGAGACATTAATGACTATGCCCACTGATGCAAGGAGTGCAAGGAGTGCAGTACCTCCATGACTGATGAATGGAAGCGGCAAGCCAGATAACGGCGCGATGCCAAGCATGGCGGCAATATTGAGACAAACCTGTGTTGCAATAAGCGATACGATGCCAACAACAAGTAGCATGCCAAAAAGATCAGGTGCGTGACTCGCAACACGAAAACCGCGAAGTGTGAAAGCTACATAGATTCCTAGAAGTACGAGCGACCCAATGAAGCCGAATTCTTCAGCATAAACTGCAAACACTGAATCTCCAATCGGTTCTGGTAAGTATTCAAACTTCTGAATACTCTGACCGAATCCACGTCCAAGATATCCTCCTGAACCCACTGCAATCAAAGATTGGTTTATCTGATAGCCAGCACCTTGCGGATCGCGTGAAGGATCAATAAAAGTGAGGATGCGTTCTTTTACATAATCGCGCGTAAGCGCGAGCACTGTCACGAGCACAATACCACAGAGTGCCATGAGTGCCACATCACGAATACGTCCACCAGCGGTTATAAACATAGCCACTGAAGCAACACCGATGATGAGGTAGGTATCCGTGTCTGGCTGAAGAAGCAGGAGTATACCAGGCAACGCAAGAAGTCCAACAAATACAAGTGTACCGCGAGTGAATGAAGTTATGTTTTTCTTCATACCAGAAAGCCACGTCGCCATGTATATGATAAATGCAATCTTAAGGAACTCTGCAGGTTGTACTGTGAACGAGCCGATTCTTATCCAGCGGGTTGCACCTCCATGTTCAAAACCAAGTCCAGGAATAAAAATTGCAAGAGTAAGAATGAGAGCAGCAAGACATATGTAGAAAGCAAATTGACGCCAAACGCGATAGTGAACAGTACTTGTGATAAAAAATGCAATACTACCTCCGACAATACCAAACAGTACCTGATTGAGTGCTACTGATGAAAAGCGTGCACCTTCACGTGCCAAAAGACCAAGAGACGCTGATGAGAATATAAGGAAACCTAAGACAACCAGAACGGCCGTGAGAATCAGGAGTGTTCGATCAGGCGCATGTCGCATAGCCTAAAGAGCAATTGCTAGTACCACGCCAATAACTGCAAACACAAAGCCTAGAATCCAGTACCGCATAGTCACCTTTGAGCCAGGCCAACCAAGCGCCTCAAAGTGATGATGGAGAGGTGCAATAAGGAACAATTTCTTCTTGCGAATCTTCTTCGAAAACAACTGCAAAATATCTGAGAGTACCGTAAGTACAAGGAGAATGCCAATCACGGGAAATACAAGGACACCTTCTCCACCTCCAATAACATCAGTCATGAAGACAACAATGGTAAGTGACATGGTTAATGCCATGATGCCCGTCTCGGTCATGTAGAAGCGAGCGGGGGGAACATTGAACCAAAGGAACGCAAGGATACCTCCCACAACCGTTGCACAGTATGCAGCAAGGTCTATCTGATTCTGAAAGACTGCAATACCCGCATACGCAGAAAAGATAAACATGAAGGTACCTCCTGAAAGACCATCAATGCCATCAATAACACTTGAAGCGTAGATAAAGAGCGCCACAAGTACAAAGAAAGGAATGAAGAGCACGCCGAGTTCAATAGGTCCTCCAAGAAACGCAACACTGCTGACATCAAGCTTCTCATAAAACCACCATGCGGAAACAAGCGCCGTCATTCCTACAACAAGGAGACGTTGCGAGAGCGGTAATCCACCTGCGAAATGCTTGCCTGTACCGCGAATCACCAAGAGGTCATCGAGAAAACCAACAAGCGCACCAACAAGAAGTGCAAAAAGTGGTAGCCATGTCTGGGAACGACTGAGGTAATCGAGCGTACCGATTGTCATGTTTGGAAGTATGAATTGAAACGCCCAAAGCAGTGCTATGGTAAGGAGTACACTAAGCCATATGACTACGCCTCCCATACGTGGCGTATTGGTATCGCGTTCCTTATGCAAGGCATCAAAGATTGGCGTCTCTCCACCTCCATAGCCTGCTCCCTTACCCGCCTTCTTCTTCCACATCTTATAGTGATAGAGATAATGCGAGATGAGTGGTGTTATAAAAATACCAATGGTAAAGGCGATGGCTGTTGGTATGAGTACTTTAATAATCGTTATTTCCATATTAAAAATATTACAATGATTCCTGTGCAGCAGCGATACGTGCCTCTTTAAGGAGTGTAAGTGCATCAGTAAAGCGTCCCGACGTTGATGAGCCAAGTATCGCGATAATGAATGGACGATTGAGCCCAATATTTACCGCAATGACGAGATTACCTCCCGAAAGTAGGGTATAGCCAGTCTTTGAGGCAATGAGTCCATGTATGCCTGCAACATCTTGATTAGTATTCTTAACCACGTGATACCTACCATCAATATCGGGAATGGTGGTCATATCCAAGGTGGTAAGTGCTGCAGCGTCAGGATACTTGGTAATGAGGTACTCCATAAGATACGCGACATCACGTGCACTTCCATACGCACCAGCTTCTTCCTCTGATATATCGAGACCTGTGCTGTTTTTAAACATTGTCTTTGAGAGACCAAGCTCGTCAGCTTTTTCGTTCATTGCAGAGACGAATACAGCACTAGTATCTGCTCCAGGAAGTACAACACCTCCCGCCTGTTCACTAAGTGCGGCAGCACCATCGTTGGATGATTCAATAAGAGTAAGGTCTGCAAGATCACGCATGAAAAATTGCTCCCCCTCAGTGAAACCGCTATCTCCTTCGGTCATTATGGCGTTGTGTGTAATGGTGACAACCTGGTCAGGATCAAGAAGCTCATAGGCAACGAGCGCCGTCATAAGCTTGGTGATAGAAGCCAAAGGATGAACGGTGTCCGCATACTTATTAAAAAGTACACGTTGTTCCCGCACATCCCACACAATAGCACTCTGTGCCTCAATTGAAATCTCATCGAACGCCGTAGCGGGCTTGGCATCTATACGCATGTCTTCAGGAAGCATCTTCTCAACGCGTACGCTTGCATTCGCATCCTGAGAATCTGGCACGGTCTCTTCTCCAAAGTAAGTGATGCCAAATACGAGAAGCAGTACACCAACCGCAACGAAGAACTGCGGCAATACGGGAATAGGTGATGTCTGCACTGACAACGTTCCGTCTCCCAAGTCATCCGAGCGTTCTTCGGGAATTATAAGATTTTGCTCATTTTGATCAGCCATGATTATTCTGAAACAAGTGGATTTGAAGGCTCTGCTGCGTCAGCCGCCTGTTGCTTATCAAAGGCATCAAGGGCATCCATGATGCTTCCAAACTCAGGCATCGCTTCACGACTGTCGATACCGAGATGATTCATGAGTTCTGGAGTTACGGCGTACGTCCATGAACGAGAATCGGTTGGATGTGGCCGACGTTCAACGAGTCCTCGTATGAGAAGATTACGTAAGATAAATGTAGAATTAACACCACGAATACGATCAATCTCTGCACGAGAAAGTGGTCCACGATACAAGACAATTGCAAGTGTCTCTGCTCCTGCCTTACCAATATCGCCAGTGAGCTCGTCTTTACGTACCCGCTCAATTGTCTCACTTACTTCAGATGCGGTCACAAGTTGTACCGCAACATCAGTGACCACAAGCCGTACACCACGATCTTTGAGCGCTACACCAAGAATACTTA
>JACCDT011091613.1_pt1 | contig 17213 bp, 14 predicted proteins | sample 7446291 | NCBI WGS metagenome assembly JACCDT01 (sample SAMN15323446, study PRJNA562643) | freshwater metagenome | isolation source: river surface water | place: USA:Blue River Watershed | collected 2017-08-17 | reverse complement strand
CCGAGCAAGCAAAATTTGCAGGAAACACACAATCACTGCGCATAAGGTCACTCAGAAATCCGAATAAAAAAATGAGCAAAAGCATAAATGACCCTGCTGGAACAATCTTATTAAGTGATTCTGCAGACGAAGCCGCTAAGAAAATAATGAGTGCAACAACAGATAGTTTTGGTGAGATTAAGTTCAATTTTAAAGAACGTCCTGGAATTAGTAATTTGTTACAAATACTATCATTGCTTAGTAATAGAAACTTAGAAGATGTGATTAACGAATGGCAAGGCAAAAATAATTATGGCGAACTTAAAAAAACCGTATCAGAATATGTCAAGCATTTTTTGAACGATTTCCAGTCAGCGTTAAAAAATGTTGATGAACATAATATTTATAAAAAGCTAGAGTCAAGCGAAGCGATACTAAAGCCAATTGCCAATGAACAGCTCTTAAGGGTTCAGCAAGCTGTTGGCTTGAGGTAAATCTATTATAGGCCTCTATGCTATAATTGTATGAACATACAAGCATACTCTATAACCGAATAATAAGAGGACATTACTATTTCTGACTCAAAGGCCAAAGCAATAGTTAAGAATAAAAGTGACAAAAATTTGAGAGCTGATATATTGTTAGCTAACTCATACCCTGAATATTCACGATCTGCTCTGGCTAAGCTTTTTGATATGAATTGTATTAAGAGTGCAGATAAAATACTAAAACCTGGTGATAAAATTGCTCCTGGTGATATTTTTGAAGCAGACATAAATGATTTAAAAAAACCCGCAGATGAAATAGAGCTACCTATAATTTATGAAGACGACTCGGTTATAGTTATTGATAAACCAGCTGGAATAATTAGCCACGCTAGAGGTAGATATTGGGACGAACCAAGTGTTGCTAGTTTTATTAGAAGTAAGGTTAAATTTAATGATGTAAATGAAAGGGCAGGAATCGTTCATCGTTTAGATAGGGCTACAAGTGGCGTAATGATATGCGCTAAAAACACAGATTCACTAAAATACCTGCAAAGACAATTCGGAAATCGAAAAGTTTCTAAAAAATACATTGCGCTCGTTAGCGGAAAGGTGGAGCCTTCGGATGCAATAATTGATCTACCGATAGGCCGTAATCCAAGCAAGCCACAAACAATGATAGTTACCGAAAACGGTAAATCGGCACAGACTGAATATCATAGTATTGCTCATTCTGATAGCTATACTATGCTAGAGCTATCTCCAAAAACAGGTCGTACTCATCAGTTAAGAGTCCACCTAAACTACATTAACAAACCCATTCTAGGTGATATTTTATATGGTGGAGAAATTGCCGAAAGATTATTCCTGCATGCAGCTAGTATTGAAATTATGTTACCAGGAAGCGGAGAGCTTCAGACTTTCACTTCTTCATTGCCAAAAATATTTAAAGATAAAATGAAATAATGATATATTCCACGAACACAAAGAAAAAATTATCACAACTTTCTAAGGATACTCCACAGTTAATAGTATTTGTTGGAAAACCAGGTAGTGGCAAATTGCAGATTATGAAAGATCTCAGTAGTTCTATTACTAGTCCAGCTAACATAACTGTAATTGAACCACTTGATGGTAAAAAAACCATCGGCATAGAACAAACAAGAGATATTAAAAAGATTTCGTTTCTAACAAAAAAAGAACCTCAGGTAATTATGGTTCCAAATGCCGAAAAAATCACAAACGAAGCCCAAAATAGTATGCTAAAACTATTAGAAGATACTCCTGCAAATTTGCATATATTTTTGGGTACAACTAGTTTGGGTAAATTATTAATAACAATTCGTTCCAGAGCTTACTTATGGCGCGTTATGAACCCAACTATCGAAGAAGTTATAAATGAATATAAAAACCTAGATATTAACAAAATTGAGCAAGCCGTAAAACTTACATCTCAAAGATCAAGATATCTTGAGGAATATTTAGTAGAAGGTAAAACTCCCCTGAATATTGATACTGCCAAAGAAATACTAAGCGAAGATAAGTTCGAAAGACTTCAGCGGGTTAATGGTTTGTCTAAAGATTTACAGCAATCGGTAGATATCATTGAATCAATACTTCTTATAAGTAAGGCGGCAGCCGAAATTGCAATAAAAAATAATGATTTACAGAAAATGATGCCATGGAAAAATAGATTGGCATTATGCCTTGAGTCTTTAGACCTGCTAGACAAGTCCGTACAGCCTAAACTCGTTCTGACGAGACTGTTTATGGTGCTATAATAGATATAATGTTTGGACTTATCGCACTATTAGTATTAACTGCCGTAGTTATTCGCGCATCTTACAAATTGGATGATGATACAGATGAAATTCCAGATAGAATTGCCGGTAGACTAGGAAAGTTATGGGAAATTGCTCATCAAGGAATGAAAGACAATAAGCTTCTTCGTGCAGAAAAAGCCTTACTAACAATTCTAAAAATAGATGACAAAAATGCGGCGGCTTATAACCGCTTAGGAATACTTTATGCTAAGCAAAAAGAATTCAAGAACGCTATAGATTGTTTTGAAATTGCATCATCTATAGAAAAAAGCCCATCTTCTTACCATAATTTAGGATTAATATATTACGAAACCGGAGACTACACTAAGGCTTCAATTGCTTTTGAAGAGGCATTAACCTTAGAAGATTCAATGGCCGCCCGTCATATAGCCTATGCAAAGGTCCAAGAAAAACTAGGTAATAATAAAAAGATGATACATGAACTGGAAAAAGCCTCGGAGCTTGAGCCAACAAAAGAGACATTCTCTTTATTAAAAAGAGCCTATGATCTACATGGAATGGAAGATGAATCAAAGGCTATTAACAGAAAGCTAAACAGAAGTACAAAATCTAAAACAACTCCCAAAAAAATTACCCGTCCTAAAAAAGTTGTTATATAAACTATTTTGTTTAATTAATAAAAACACCCAGATTGTGGGTGTTTTTAGTTGGTGCAGGGTGTAGGATTCGAAGACTACTGAAACCAGTTTCAGTCGTAGGTTCGCAGTACACTAAACCAATAGAAAAAACCCAGACAAGCTGGGTTCATCTATTGGTGCAGGGTGTAGGATTCGAACCTACGAAGGCGAATGCCAACAGATTTACAGTCTGTCGTGTTTGACCGCTTCACTAACCCTGCAATCGCTCTGATAAGTTCAGAGCAGAACACTTCTTTTAACTACACCTCACTGTAGGTTAAAAGTTTAGTTGCTCTCGCATTGCAACTAATGTTTATGGAGCCGACAGAGGGATGATAGCTTCACGCCCTAAAAGTTATAATATATAGATGACTTTTAGGGGTTCATCATATAATTCTTACTAACCGTTCGAATTATCTGAACCCACTTATTTGGGTTCTCATCCATGTTGGATATATTTTATTTACTATCTCTAAAGAGATAGTAGATAAAATGGAGCCGACAGAGGGATTCGAACCCACGACCCGCTGTTTACAAAACAGCCGCTCTGGCCACTGAGCTATGTCGGCATATATGAAGGCCACACCATATTCTATCAGAAGCATAATGGAATTATCAAATTGTTTGGTAATATCTTGACATTTTGTACGTTTGAGTTAAAATATGATACACGAATTACCACATCAAAGAATCGATAGTATATACAAAAACAGTACGCCTAGCGACGAGCAAATTAGAGCCGCAATTGTATCGATGATTGTTCAGAGCGAACTAGGCCATGACTTAGATGACATAGATCGAATTGGAAAGCTAGCTGAATTTCTACAGACGAGATAATTGTTTATAGCGCCTAAAATTGATACAATATTTTGGATTATATTGCCGTTGTAGCTCAGTGGTAGAGCACTTCCATGGTAAGGAAGGGGTCACGAGTTCAAGTCTCGTCAACGGCTCCATTTGTAAGTTATTGACTTTTGCACTAAAAATAGATAAAATAGTACACTGAATTAAGGGAATTTATGGCTAAAAAGACATTAAAGAGAAAAACTATCGGCTTATCTTGTGACAACTGTAGTCAGAGGCATTATTACTCTACGAAAAATACCCAGAATACCCCAGAGAAAATATCTCTTAAAAAGTATTGCCCAACAACCAGGTCAATAGCTACTCATACCGAGACTAGCAAAAACCTTGGTAGGAACGTAGTTAAAGCAAAGAAAAGATAGTATAAACAGCTATATTAGACCCCCAAAAAATGGGGGTCTTTTTTATTGAATAAAATCTATGGCAGTATTTATGAGTTCCGCATGGCTCCAAACCAAAGGTGCAACTCCAACTGGTGCCCCGGTTTCTGGATGTACCTGTTCGCTCATTACACCGCTACTTAGCATGTATCTTAGCGACCACTCGAGTAAGCCCCTAGCTTTATCTTTTTGGTCGAGAGCTACATATATTTGAGCCAGCCATAAACTAGTAACAAACCATGGATTAGGGGGTAGATGTTCAGTTGTTCTCATGTACCAATCGTTTTCGTACCTTACCACTCCACCTAGTTGGGTTAAACCAGAAATGTTTTCCTCAATAGATCTTAATGACCTTTGTATTTTCTCTGAGTCTAGCTTTTCGTTAGTGAACATAACCACGCCATACAGGCTAGAAATATCTATAGTGTTATCAAACTGAATATTTTCATCTTCTTGTAATAATATACCTTTTCTATACGTTCCTTTATCGTAGTCAAAGTATAGTTCGAATCCTTGTTTGATTCTTTCGGCAGCATTGCGCCACTTTATTTCATCGTCTGGATAGTTAAACTTTCTGGCAAAATCAGCAGCCGTATGAAGAGCTCCTATGACTGTAGCGGCTGTATATGTATGCGATAAAAACTTTTCTTCCCAAAGATCATAGCTAGCATGAGGTAAATTTGTCTCGTCGTCTATAAAGCTAGCCATAAAATTAGCAGCAGGCTGAGTTAGGGTGTTATAAATTGACTGCACGAACTCTTCATCACCAGTATATTTTAAATATTCCCCCAACATATTAATCACAGAAGCTGTTTCATCTTCTTGAATAGCAAGTTCTTTTCGATTGTTATGCACCAACGGGTGCCAGGTGCTTCCAATTGCGCGGTCGGGCTGGTATTTGTGCATCAAATAACCATCCCTAGATAGAGTGTCTCGGCAGAATTCAAAGAACTTTTTGGGTTCATCGCTATAGCCAAGTCTTATTAGTGGCCAAATAGCATAGGCTCCATCTCTTGGCCAACAGTAGCAGTAGTAATCTCTTCCGTAATTGAAAATTGAAGAATCGCCACTTGCCAAAATACCGCCTCTTTTATCGCAGTGGGCCTTAATGACCATTAATGATTTTTTAACCTCATTTACTAAGTCCGGAGAAAGTGTATGTAGTTTGTTGGCGCCAGTTGCTAGCCAATTATGCCACCATTTTCTGGCAGATTGCTCGACTGCGTCTATGCCTCTTTTTTTGTAGTCATGGTGCACGGCCTCGCACTGATACTGTGAAGCCGCGGCAATGAGCCAATAGTCAATTAATTCGCTATCATGAGGTTCAAGCATAAAAGCAAATCTAACAACAGAGTCAACGCCTCCGTGCTCTACTGCGTTACCAGCAAGTTCACCATCTTCGGCATCTTTGTAGGTTCCTTCTTTACCTTCTATGCCATAGTTTCCAATACAGTATTGATCGAACATCTGACCGCTGCTTTTCGCAGCGCCATAAGCTAGAATGGAGCACCTGCCTTTGTAATCTAATATGTAATTTTCATCTGGGACGAAAAGGGCAGTATCGCCTCGTCCGCCTCTGGAAATTTCGAATACTTGGTGCAAGAATATGCGTACATCTCTTTTGATATCCCATTTATTTGAAACATTAATTCTTCTGATAAATCCATTGTGGTGAGGATCAACGAAATCTAAAGTGTTAAGTGTTATGCCTAGATTCTGACTTTCCATTGTTGTATTTGACATTAAGGCATCATTTTCCAGGTTAACTGAAATATTCCAGGTGCCATCATCAACCCAAGAAAAAGTTCCATCTACCCAAACCCCAATTTTATGATGAACACTTCTTGAAGTTGTTAAATTATCTAAACCTACAAAAGGATAGTAAAAGTCATGTATTAAGCCATGTTCATTAAGTCCGACCATTAGCTGTCCGTTGCTAAGCATAGCTAGTCTTGCCATTTTATGAATCCAAACCTTTCTCAGCTAACCTATACCTAATATCTTGGTAAGAGTTCATAAAATTGGTGAAAGCTTCATAAGGTGAGTCATATGGGCTGAAATATGCATGGACATCGCCGTCGTTAAACCACTTAGTGCACATGTAATAAAAATGGTCACTTGTTTGCAGTTTTCGCCAATCTTCAATTAATTGCCAGTCGCCTGAATTAATTATTGAATCTTCTAGACTGTAAAGAGCTAAAATAGCATTATGCTGCATTGGGTTGCCTAGCCAGGCAGTAAGATCTCTTTCGTTATCCGCCCATGTAATGGTATTTGGTACATCTACAAAGTCAACTGGATCATAATAATCAATAGCTTCTGTTAATGTCATAAAGGTTCTATCTTCTCTTGAATTGTGCCAAGCATCGGGTAAAGCTCTTAAGAAATCAAATATACCAGTGTCTGCCCATTGGTGTTCGCCGAAAGTTTCGTAATCCATAAAAAGGTTAAATACCTGCGCATTATCCATTGAGGCGCCCATCCAATTCACAAATTTTTCTGTGGTTAGCGGGTGCTCTTCCCATTCTTTATTGCCGAATCTAAAGGCCATATCGTCGCTTAATTTGTAATTCTTCATTAGCAACCTGATATTGTCTGTGTAAGAAGGCCTATAGACAAAATTAGGACTTCTCCAGCCTAGGATTGGATCCCAGCCTTCAGTAATTATACCTTTGTATCCAGCTTGATCGGCCCAGTAGGCAAGGTCGTTGTTATAACTAAGTTCAGTGTTTCGGAAAACGGTTGGGGTGACTCCAAAAACTTGTTCTACCTTTTCTTTATGCATTTTAACCTGAGCTTCAAACTCGGATTTGGAGTAGAAAAATGCTAAAGAGTGATGATAGGTTTCGGCAACAATCTCAACTCTACCGGTACTAACAATTTGCTTGAAGCTATCTAGCACTTCTGGAGCCCACTGTTCGAATTGTTCGATTATTGTGCCAGTTATAGAAATACTAACTTTAAAATCTGGATACTTATTAAGCATCTCTAATAAAACTGCATTGGTGGGAATGTATGATTTAGCTGAAACTTTATCAATAATAAATTCATTGTTAGTAAGTGCATTAGGAGTAAAGTCATTGAAATAACTGTGATCATTACCTGCAGAAAAAACAGTGTAGTGTTTAATGCGATATGGTTGGTGGACATGAAGATATAAACAAATAGCCTGCTTCATTATCTGGCCCCCACTAAATTAGCATGTCGTTGATAATGACTTACTATCTTGCTGGCAGCGTGATCCCAGGTAAGTCTAGCAAATTCTTTATAACTTTGACTGTACAGTTCGTCTCTTAATGTATCGTAACTTACAACTGCTGATATTTGGTTTGCCATTTCGTCAATATCCCAAAAATCTACTTTCAGTAAATTAGTCATTACTTCCGCTACGCCAGATTGTTTGCTAACAAGGGCAGGGGTTCCGTAGCCTATTGCCTCTAAAGTAGTCAAGCCAAAAGGCTCTGAAACGCTAGGCATGACAAACAAATCTGCAATTTTAAAAGCATCTCTTAAGTTTTTGCCTCTTTGAAAATCTGTAAAAATAACATTTTTCGAAATTCCTAGTTCAGCAGCTAGCTCTAATAGTTCCAAATACTGCTCACCGGATCCTACAATTAAAAAGATTGTTTTCGGATTTTTGTCTAATACTTTTTTTGCTGCTTGGAGTAGATTATAAAGACCTTTTTGAACTGTTAACCTGCCTATGTTAGAAACTACCCTATAGCCGTTATTTTTCATTTTAGTTAAGAATTTATAAGCATTATCTTCGTCGATATTTTCATATAAATTAATATCAATGCTATTATGAACTACTTCTATTTTGTCTGATGGAATACCGTATTCTTTGACAATAATATCTTTTGTAAGCTGACTAACTGCAAATATTCTATCTGCGAGTAGTAGACCTAAATATTCTATTTCGTGAACCATTGGGTTGCCGGTCTTTCCGCCGGCTCTATCAAATTCTGTAGCGTGCACATGCACTACAAGTGGTTTTCCGGTAACTTCCTTGGCTCTTAGAGCGGCTCTAAAAGTTAACCAATCATGTGCGTGAATAATGTCATAATCTCCTAGAACTGCTAATTTTTCTACTCTATCGGCATAATTTTTAACTTGTTCAAAAAGACTTACGGACTCTGTTGTTCCATCTGTATATTCATACATAAAACTGTCGTAAGCCATACCGCTCTTTTTGACTTCTTTGGCTGATTGGGGAATAGCAGGATTAACTTTCATAAAATCAATATCAAAGTGCTTATCTGTGTATGGCACTATGAATTCAATATCAACAGATTGTTTCGAAAGTGCTTTGCACATATGAAAACAAGCTACTCCTAACCCTCCGCTGTTATGAGGAGGAAGTTCCCACCCTAACATTAATACTTTCATATATTTATTTTTTTCTCTCTTTTTTACTGTTTAAGTATATCTGTAATTTAACATCAAGCACAACCTTTTTGTAGATGAGAAATTTTAAATTATATGTTAAAATATATCAGATTAGATTATATTTGGTTAAAAATGTGACCAAAATCACAAATTATGCAAGAAACTAAGAACATCAGAAACATTGCTATTATTGCGCATGTCGACCATGGGAAAACGACCATTGTTGATGCTCTTCTTAAGCAAACAAAAGTATTTAGAGATAACCAAGCCGAAATGTCCCAGACACTAATTCTTGATAGTAATGATCAAGAAAGAGAAAGGGGCATTACTATAAAGGCTAAGCAAACGGCAATTAACTATGGTGATTATAGAATTAATATTGTAGACACGCCGGGTCATGCTGATTTTAGTGGCGAAGTAGAGCGAACTATAAATATGGCAGACGGCTGTTTGCTTATTGTAGATGCCAAAGAGGGCCCAATGCCTCAGACTAAATTTGTATTAAAAAAGGCCTTAGAGAACAACCTTATTCCAATAGTTGTGATAAATAAAATAGATAAATCAGATGCTGACATAGCCAGAGTTGAAGACGAAACTGCGAATTTGTTTCTTGAACTGGCAAAAAATGAAGAGCAGTTACACTATAAGACAATTTATGCAGTAGGCAAAGAAGGCAGAGCGTGGCTGAATATACCAGACAATATAGAATCTGACGCCAATATGGAGCCGATATTAGATACAATCTTAAGTTCCGTTCCTCACCCAAGCGGTGACGCCAGCAAACCTTTCCATATGTTGGTTACGGCACTGGAGTGGGATAATTTCCTAGGAAAATATGCTATTGGAAGAATTAGTGACGGTCAGATTAAAAGTAACCAAATCGTTAAAATAATTAACCAAGATGGAACTGTCACTAATAGTAAAATAGACAAGATTTTTAAAAGCCAGGGACTGCAAAAGGGACAAATCGACCTAGCTGTAGCTGGTGATATTGTTGCAGTCACAGGTTTGGCTGATGCGAAAATTGGAGATACTATTGCCTCAGAAGATTTTTCGGGGCAAATTGAATACATTGAAATTGAAGAACCAACTATAAAAATATCACTTCAACCTAATTCTTCTCCATTTAAAGGTACTGAAGCAAAATTCAGTACAAGTAGGCAAATAGCCGATAGATTAAAGCAAGAGCTAGAAACCAACATTGGTCTTAAAGTTGAAGAGCACGGAATAGGATTTTTAATAAGTGGTCGAGGAGAATTACATTTAAGCGTCCTAATAGAAACAATGAGACGAGAGGGTTTTGAATTTGAAGTGGGCCGACCAACTGTAGTTACCAAAATAATTGATGGGCAAGAACACGAACCATATGAACAGGTAACTGTGGTTGTAGATGATGCTTTTGTAGGTACGGTACAGTCAATTTTTGGGCTCAGAAGAGCCGAACAAATACATCAAGAACCTCTAGGTAATGGGCAAACTCAAATTGAATATAAAATAGCAACCAGAGCTCTTATTGGTATTTCTAACGAAATATTAACCGGAACTAAGGGAACGGCTCAGGTATATTCACTATTCGATTCGTATAAGCCTTCTGTGGTTAAGCTAAATAAAACAAGAAACGGCGCATTAGTTGCCTGGGAATCTGGAGTAGCTACCGCATATTCGCTTCAGTCAGCAGAAGACAGAGGAGTACTATTTATTAAACCCGGCGAAAAAGTTTACGCAGGCCAAGTTGTAGGCCTATACAATAGAAGTGATGATCTTGAAATAAATATCGTTAAAGAAAAGCACCTAACTAATATGCGTTCAAAAAGTAGCGATGGAACCGTTCAGCTTACACCAGCGCTAGAATTAAGCCTAGAGCAGTCATTAGACTTTATTGAAGAAGATGAACTACTTGAAGTTACGCCAGAGTCACTTCGTATTAGAAAAAAAGAGCTAGATCACAATAAGCGAAAAAGAGCAGCAAAAAAAGATAAATAACTTACGATTATTCGCTATATAATATAACCAATGCAAAACCAAAACCATTATTTTGTTAATCGTAAACAAGCGGGACTATTGCTTGCTAGAAATTTGTTCGAAAAGTATAGGTTCGAAGACACTATTGTATTAGCCCTATCGCAAGGTTCAATTTTAGTTGGGGCAGAAATAGCCAAAGCACTGCATTCGCTTATTGCCATATTAATGGTCAAAGATATTTACTTACCAGACGGCAAAACAATTATAGGTAGCATAAATGCCAATGGGGGTTTTGTTTATAACAATAATTTCTCCGCAGGAGAACTAGAAGAATTTGACTCTGAATACAGAGGCTTTATAGAAGAGTCTAAAAGACAGGCTTTTCATGAATTAAATGTAGCTCTGGCGCAGGGCGGAGAGATTGACGAAAATTATTTTAGAAATAGAGCCGTAATTGTAGTTAGTGATGGCGCCCTGAACGGAACTGCTTTTGACATGGCATATGAGTATCTAAAAAAAATAGCTATCAAAAAACTAATTATGGTCACACCAATAGCTTCTGTAAAGGCTATAGACAGAATGCATATTTTGGCAGATGAGCTAATTTGCTTAAGCCCGGTAGAAACCACTCTAGAAATTAATCATTTTTATAACGACAACAAACTACCAAGCACAAAAGAAACCATAGAAATACTTAACAATATCATTCTTAATTGGAATCAAAATAATATAAATTAAATCTTTTTCTTGGTCTTTTTACGAACTTTTTTAACTACTGGTTTTAAGCTTTCTACAAAATGAAAAAACTGATCTCTGTTTACATCGGCAAAATCGGCAAGCGGTTTACTTCTTAGGTCGAAACGAATGGCGGCAAGTCGTAAAATAAATGTTATACCTATGGCAATCACAGCAGCAATTTGAGCATTAATTTCTAGTTCTGTTGCAAGTAATAAAAATATAACGATTCCTATTAAGGCGGCTAATGCATAATATTGACCGGGAAAGAATATTACCGGCTCACGTCTAATAAGCACATCTCGAATCATTCCGCCGCCAATAGCGCTAGAAAAGCCAACTATTATTGCAGCCATATTACCTAGGCCAGCGTTGAGGGTCATTTGGGCTCCAATAATTCCATAAATTCCCAAGCCTAAAGCATCTGCAGTATAAAATAAAACATTGAACTTTTTCACTACATGGTAAGCAAATGAACCAATCAGAACAGCATAAAAAACAGCCAATATAAATTGAGGTGACTGTATAAATAGCACTGGCCCTTGTTGCAGGAATATGCCATCTCTTATCAAACCGCCTCCAGCACCTGTTATAAGAGCAAGAATGCCAACTCCAATTAAATCGTAACCTCTTTTGGTTGCTAGGATTACACCAGTTAATGCGAACAGAAATGTAGCTAGTAAATTATAGATAAGAGGGAACTCAAATTGACCAACTAATTTTGGAGTTTCAGCCAATAAGCTTAACCCATATGTATATTCCATTACATTTAGTTTATATAGGCTGGTAGTGCTTATGCAAATTATTTATTTAGTTGATATATGGGTGGAATTATTTTTAGTGTATGTAAGATAAATTATTAGCAAAAGGCAAGTAATAAACAGTTAAAAAATTGAGAATGCCCAAAAGTTCTATATAATATTTAATGATAGGGGTGTAGTGTCAGTGGCTAGCACGCAGGTCTCCAAAACCTGAAGGTCGGGTTCAAATCCTGGCACCCCTGCCAATATTAGTGACACACTATCAAAAGTCATATATATTAGTGTTATAACAACAGATATGAATACACACCAACTCCAACTTGCTACCGTGTCATTTGATGCCATTGCATCAGGCGCAAAAACTATTGAATCACGACTATACGATGAAAAACGCCAAGTAATCCAGATTGGCGATACTATTATCTTTACTTGCAGAGAAAAGACCGATCAAACCGTGTCAGTAAAAGTTATTGGCTTACTTCGTTACGAAACATTCTATGATCTTTTTGCACACAATAATCCTGCCAAGTTTGGTGGCAATAGCGTTGAATGGCTCGAAAACCAAATTAGTAATTTTTATTCTATTGATGACCAGAGGAAAGACGGTGTTGTTGGTATACAGTTTGAGTTAGCCTAAATAGCATAGCTAGAAATTACATTTTATATTGGAAGTTATTATGGTAATGGTATTATAGAAGTATGTGCACTGTAGTAACTTGTAAAAAATGCGGTAAAAAAACCTGGGCTGGATGTGGCATGCATATAAAGCAAGCATTAGCCGGTGTACCAGCAAATAAGCGCTGTACCTGCAAGAAAAACTCATAAAATAAACTATCGGTAAATACCTAATGTTTATTATGTGTAGTATTTGTGGTGGTATAATTTTTTCTGTATGAAAATGTCCGACCGCCGAAAAGACTTACGCCCTCGCGAGAAGCTACAAGCCAGAGGCGCCGAGAGCCTCAGCGATTATGAACTACTAATGGCGATAATTGGTAGTGGTAATAAACAGGCAGATGTAACTAAAATTGCTCAAGAAGTTCGTAAGCTAATTAGTGAAAAGGGGAGCAAGCTCAAGCTAGATGATCTTTTAACGGTTAAAGGTTTGGCCCTAGCTAAAGCCACTCCAATTATGGCCAGTTTTGAACTCTGGCGACGGCAGTTCGAAGTACCCGATAGACCAATAATTGACACCCCCGAAAAAGCTACCCAACAATTATCCGATATTCGTAATAAAAAACAAGAATACTTCATATCTCTCACACTAGACGGTGCCAACCGCCTAATTGCCAAGCGTATCATCACCATTGGCACGCTTACAGCCAGTCTGGTTCACCCTCGCGAGGTCTTCGCCGAAGCCATCACCGATAGGGCGGCCAGTATCATCGTGGCACACAACCACCCCAGCGGAAACTTACACCCCAGCGATGCCGATAGAGCCGTTACCGAGCGCCTCCACGATGCCGGCGAGCTCCTCGGTATCAAACTCGTCGACCACATCATCGTCACGCAGAAATCACACGCTAGCATCGTATAATTTATCTCTGTTTTTAGGGTATAATAAACATAATATGGCATTCAACGAAGCAACTCGAGTTCAAATCCCAGCACTTATCCACCTTACGCGTCTTGGCTATGACTATTTTTCGCCGCGCACATTCGACCATACGATAGACAAGTCAACCAATATTATCACCGATATTTTTGAGACTCAGCTCAAAAAACTCAATCCAGAAGCCAGCGACGAACAGCTAATTCAAGAGCTAACAAACATCCAGCAAGAATTAGGCAACAACGACCTCGGTCGTGAATTTTACAATCGCCTCATCGGCATAGAAAGCCGAAGTAGCCTCAAGCTCATCGACTTAGACAATTTCAGTAACAACCGTTTCAATATTACCTCAGAACTGCCGTGTATCAACGGCGAAGATGAATTTCGCCCAGACATCACCGTCTTTATCAACGGCTTGCCACTGGCTTTCATAGAGGTCAAAAAGCCAAACAACCAAGAGGGTATTAAAGCCGAGCGCGACCGCATCAACGATCGCTTCCGCAATGAAAAATTCCGCAAGTTCATCAACATCACACAGCTCATTGTGTTTTCCAACAATATGGAATACGACGACGCCGACCAAAACAAGCTTATCGGCGCATTTTATGCCACTACCGCCAAAGGTTACGACACCAAGTTCAACAATTTCCGCGAACAACACCGCTCCGATTTCATCGACGATATCGAAGAAGTCGACGAAGAAGTAGAAGACTACATATTGTCGAGCAACAACGCCCGCGTCATCAAGAGCGACAAAGAGTTCAAAACCAACAAAGATATCGACACGCCGACCAATCGCATCCTCTCGTCGCTTTTTAGCAAAGACCGCTTGCGCTACTTACTCAAGTACGCCATCTGCTATGTCGACGAAGTTAACGAGGACACTGGCGAAGTTACCATCCAAAAACACATCATGCGCTATCCGCAGTTTTTTGCTAGTCGTGCCATCACTGCCAAGCTCGACGAAGGCAGTAAAAAAGGCGTTATCTGGCATACCCAAGGTTCGGGCAAGACCGCTCTGTCATTTTATAGCGTTCGCGTACTCAAAGATTATTTTGCAAAACAAGGCATAATCCCCAAATTTTACTTCATCGTCGACCGCTTAGACCTCGCCAACCAGTCCAAAGATGAGTTTGCCAAGCGTGAGCTCAAAGTCCATAGCATCTCATCCAAAGAAGAGCTGGTAAATGATTTCAAAAACAACACCGCCACCGACGGCATTACCGTCCTAAACATTCACAAATTCCGCGAAGACACCGTCGCACTCGACGACAGCGGCTACAATATCCATGTCCAGCGCGTATTCTTTATAGACGAAGCCCACCGTAGCTACAACCCGCACGGTTCGTTCCTCGCAAATCTATATAAGTCAGACGAAAAATCTATCAAAATCGCCCTCACCGGTACGCCGCTCATCATCTATCAAGACCACGACGAGCATGGCAACATCAAAGACTCTTCCAAAAAAGAAAACAGCAACACCACGCGCGGTATCTTTGGCGACTATATCCACAAATACTACTACAACGATTCCATCCGCGACGGCTACACGCTCAAACTCTTGCGCGAAGAAATAGAAACCAGCTACAAAGAAAAAGTCCAGCGCGTCATGAGCGATATCAAAGTCCAACTCGGCGATATCAACAAAAATGATCTCTACGCCCACGAAAAATTCGTCGCACCAATGCTCCACTACATCATCAAAGATTTCATGCAGTCGCGTGTCCGGTTTGGCGACAAAACTATCGGCGGTATGGTTGTTTGCGACAGCTCCGAACAAGCTCGCGAGATGTTCCGCCAGTTCAACGAGCAAGCGGGCGAGCACAAGCTCACCTCCGCTCTTATATTGCACAACGAAGACGACAAAGAGACCCGCAAGGCCAAAACCAAAGATTTCAAAGACGGCAAAATAGACCTACTATTTGTCTACTCAATGCTCCTAACCGGTTTTGACGCACCGCGTCTCAAAAAGCTCTATCTTGGGCGCAAAGTAAAAGCTCATAACTTACTCCAGACCCTCACACGCGTCAATCGTCCGTTCAAATCATTCAAACTCGGCTATGTGGTAGACTTTGCTGATATTTCCGCCGAATTTGAAGTCACCAACCAAGCCTACTTCCGCGAACTCAATGCGGAATACCAGCAAAATCTCGACGGCGAAGATCCAGACAGTATATTTGGCTCGCTATTTATGAGTAAGTCCGAAATCGACCAAAAAATCGCCGAAGTCCAGCTGGCCATCGTCGATTACAGCACCGACAACCTCGAAACATTCAGTAGCCAAATCAGCCAAATAGACGACAAAACCTCGCTCAACCAACTCCGCAAATCTTTAGAATCCGCCCGCGAAGTCTACAATGTGGCACGCTTGCTTGGCTACACCGAAATCCTCGACAAACTCGATTTCCGCTTGCTCACCAAACTTCTCACCATGGTGTCCGACCGCATCAAACTTCTCAATCTCCGCGACGCTTCCGATTCCGTCAATTCCCGTGAGTTGCTCAACACTGCCATCGAAGATGTCGTCTTTACCTTTACCAAAACAGGCGAGGAGGAGCTAAAACTACTATCGCAAGACCTCCACAACATTGCCGGCAAAGTTCGCCACGAGCTAGACAAAAACTTCAACAAAAAAGACCCCGAATGGGTTGAACTCTACCAAGCCTTTGTCGAACTACTCAACAAACACCACATCGACCCAACCAACGAAAGCCTCGAGACGATGAAGTTTGAATCGGCCGAGCTAAAGAGTATTTTTGACCGCATCCGCGAGCTCAACCGCAAGAATGCCATGCTCTGTGAAAAGTTCGGCGGTGACACCAAATTTGCCATACTATTCAAAAATACTCAGCCAACTGGCAGAGTTAGCGACAATCTACCGCTTTACAACCTACTAAATGACGCCAAGTCCAAGATAGACGGCCGACTAACAAATATGCAAAACCTGCTCCAAAACCCTGGCTATTTCCGCCAGGCCACCGGCGAAGACATATTAGAAAGCTTCGAGACTGGCGGTTACCCGCTCAATCACGAGACAGTCAGTAAACTCATCGCCAACACCGCCGACCAATACCTAAACGAATACCAAGGAGACCAAAACTAATGGAACAAGTAGATTTTTCCACCAAAACCAAAGACCTCATCGACCGCATCAAAGGCATCTGCAACGACGCCGGGCTAGGGGGCGACGCCAACGAATACAAAATCGTCACCCAAGGCTTCCTCTACAAATTCCTCAACGACAAATTCCTCCACGAAGTCAACAAGCTAAACCCTAGTCTCAAAACCTACCAAGACCTCTCCAAAATACCAGAGGGTGAGTACAGCCTGCTCATGGTCAAACTCGGCACCAAATCCGCCCATTTCAAGCCCGAACACTTGCTCGAAAACCTCTTCGCCCACAGCAACGACGCCGATTTTGCCAAACTCTTCGACAGCACACTAAACGACATCGCCGTCGACAACTCCGATGTCTTTAGTGTTCACACTTCTGGCAGCACCGAAATCCGCCTGTTCGAAGAACAGCTCATCCAAGGCGCCGTCAACGACCGCTCCCAGCACGACGCCACCGCTCGCGCTCTCATCAACGCCCTCGCCAACAGCAAGTTCGACTTTGACCAAATCTTTAGCGCTGGCTTCGACTTT
>JACCDT010731551.1_pt1 | contig 17217 bp, 16 predicted proteins | sample 7446291 | NCBI WGS metagenome assembly JACCDT01 (sample SAMN15323446, study PRJNA562643) | freshwater metagenome | isolation source: river surface water | place: USA:Blue River Watershed | collected 2017-08-17 | reverse complement strand
TGAGTAGGAAGATCACTCCGAATTCGGCAAGCACAAACAGCTTGTCGCTGCCAGAAACTAAGCCCAGTACTGACGGGCCAATCACGATGCCTGCAGCAATCTCGCCGATGACCGCAGGAACCCGAATTCGGTCTGAAGCTTCAGCAGCCAATTTTGCGACCAACAAAATGATGGTCAGGTCTAGGAGTATGCGTCCAAGGTTTACCCCTTCTAGGGCAGCGGAGACCATAGCCATCATGGCTATCAGGTTATGAGGCCCATGTAACGGCAGGATGAACACAACACAGCGATGTTGTTTCTCGACATGGACGCAACAGGCCGCTAACGGGCAGAATAGGGAGATGTTGACTTACACCCCTGAAGCCGAAGCATTCCGTGTTGAAGTAAAAGCCTGGCTTGTTGAAAACCTGCCTAAGGGTTGGTTCGACGAAGGTTTTGAAATGACCAACGAAGAGCGTAAGAAGTTCAATCTTGAATGGCCGAGCAAGTTGTTTGCTGGCGGTTGGATCTGTGCAACGTGGCCAACGGAATACGGCGGTAAAGGTTTAAGCACTTTGCAGGGCGTTGTGCTTGCAGAAGAGTTTGCAAATGCAAAAGCTCCTATGCGCGCAGACTTCTTTGGTGACACGCTTGTTGGCCCAACATTGTTGCAGTGGGGAACTGAAGAGCAAAAGAAAGAGTTCTTGCCACAGATTTTGAGCGGCAAGATGCGTTGGTGCCAAGGATTCAGCGAACCAAACAGCGGTAGCGACCTTGCAAGTTTGAAGACCACCGCGGTGCTCGATGGCGATGAGTGGGTTATTAACGGTCAAAAGGTATGGACCACACAAGGCCACCATGCTGACTATTGCTTCTTACTAACACGCACCGATTCAACCTCTGCAAAGCATGCTGGAATTTCATACCTATTGGTTCCAATGCGTCAACCCGGAGTTGAAGTTCGCGGCATCGTTCAGCCAGACGGAACCGCAGAGTTCTGTGAAGTGTTTTTCACTAACGCTCGTTGTCCGAAAGACAACGTTGTTGGAGGAGTAAACAACGGTTGGAAGGTTGCAAACTCCACGCTCGCATTTGAACGCGGAATGAGCGCAACTACTGGATACCGTCGCTTCGAAGAAGAGTTCCGAATTATGTTGGCAGCTGCAAAAGAAAACGGCGCTATCAAGGAAGACTCAATTCGTCAGCGCCTCATGAAGTACTACACGAAGTATCAGATCTTGCGATACAACGGACTTCGTTCACTTGGCGCAACGCTTGAAGGCAAAAAAGATATGGGTGTTATTGCACTTGGCGCAACAAACAAAATGTTCTGGACTGAAATGCACAAAGAAGCAATGGAACTTGCGCTCGATATTTTCGGTGCGCATTCCATGCTTATTGACAACGGTCCAAAAGACACTGGTTGGCCAGGTGCACAGCGCGATAAGCGCCGTGAGGGCTACCCTGTGAGTCCAATGATGTCGGCTTTCTTTTTCTCACGTTCCGAAACCATTTGGGGCGGAACAAGCCAAATTCAACGAAACATTGTTGGTGAACGAGTACTCGGATTGCCAAAAGAGCCAAAGGGCGCGGACGAAAAGTAAATATGAACTTTCAAAATGCAGTGAAATCGGGTTTCAGCAATTACGCAAACTTTAAGGGTCGAGCATCACGTCGCGAGTTCTGGTGGTGGACACTGTTCACGGTCATTGTTTCAGGCGCGCTATCCGGCTTTGGACTTGATTCCTTCGCCTCGGCTGCTTTGTTCCTTCCATCAATCGCAGTTGGTTGCCGTCGAATGCACGACACTGGCCGTCGCGGATGGTGGCAGTTGATTCCGATCGTCAGTTTTGTTTTTGCTTGCCAAAAGAGTTCGCCAGAAATGAACCAGTTCGGTCCGCCGCCTCCACCAACTCTTTAGAGGTATTCGGGTACTCGCCGTTGGTACACCTGTGAAATCAACGGCGAAGAAATAATGAAGTCGGCTGATGCGCGGTTGCATGCAACGGGAATATTCCACACGGCTGCAATGCGTAGTAGCGCTTTGATATCTGGGTCGTGAGGTTGTGGCTCGAGCGGGTCCCAGAAAAACACCATGATGTCCACTCGTCCTTCAGCAATTCGACCGCCAAGTTGTTGATCTCCGCCAAGTGGTCCACTCTTCAACCGCTCAACTTCTAAGCCGGTGTGTTCAGCCACAATTCGCCCCGTAGTTCCTGTGCCAACAAGGGTGTGTTTGGAAAGTTCGTTGCGGTGATCCTTTGCCCACTCCAGCATTTCGTCTTTCATGTTGTCGTGTGCAACCAATGCGATTCGCTTTTTTGCTGGACTTTCAATATCAGTCATCACAGTTGTGGTCATAACTTGAGTTTTACAGGTTTGGCAGATGGGGTAGGTTTTTCTGTATGAAGCCTGCGCAAATTGTTCGTAACGAACTGGTGATAGAAACCCCTGTTGGCAAACTTCGTTTGGTGGCATCGGATAAAGGGCTAACTGCAATTGATGTGAAAGCGACGTACAGCAAGTTGGCGACAAAGCCAGACGGTCGTGCGCAAAAAATACTTGCTGAAACTCGCAAGCAACTGACGCAGTATTTTGCTGGTGATCGCAAAAAGTTTGATGTGCCATTTGATTTATCGGGAACCCCATTTCAGCTGAAAGCTTGGAAAACGCTCACGCGAATTCCCTATGGGAAAACCATTTCGTATGGCGAGCAAGCAAAGGCCATGCGCAAAGCAAAAGCGTTTCGTGCGGTTGGTTCTGCAAATGGAAAGAATCCCATTCCCATCATCATTCCGTGTCATCGCGTAATTGCGAGTAACGGTGGACTTGGTGGCTATTCGCTGGGCCTAAAGATGAAACGTCAGCTCATGAAGCTGGAAGGAATTAGTGCGGCTGAGTAAAGCCGAAACACTCGCGCAAGTATTCATCGCGAAGCGCTTCCGCTGGGGAGCCAATTGAAACAACACGCTGCGCTAACAACATCACCAAGTTCGCCGATTCTGCATCTGCAAGTTCGTGAGTTGCGAGCACCACGGTTACACCCCGTGCACGTTCGGTGGCAATGAGCTCTGCAACTGCTTTGCGGCCATTGAGGTCGAGGCCGGCAGTGGGCTCATCAAGAAGCAACACCTCTGCACGACGTGCAAGTACTTGTGCAAGATGTGTTCGCTGTTGCTGGCCACCAGATAGGTCGCGAATTGGATCATTTGCTTGACTGTCAATACCAGTCCGTTTCATAGATTCCAGAACAATTGCTCGGTCGGTATCTGTTGAACGCTTAAACAAACCAAGGTGCGCAAACCTGCCCATGGCAACAACGTCTTGCACACACAGTGGAAGCGTGTGTGATGAAACAGGGTGCTGAGGCAGGTACGCGACTTGAGTTGGTAGTTGTCCTGGCGCAGATCCGAGCAGCGTTACCTCGCCATGCATCGGTCCGATGAGCCCAGCCAACGTTTTGAGCAAGGTGGACTTTCCAGAACCATTCGTACCAATGAGCACAAGGAGTTCGCCTGGCTTCAAGTTGAACGAAATGTTGTCGACAACAGGACGCTTGCCATAACCAACTGCAAGTGCGGATGCGTGAATGGATGTCATGAGACGTGAATCTCACCGTGAACGTGTGGATGTTCATGATCGTGGTGATCGTGACCACGCGACTTACGAATTTCATTTGCAGTTGCCGAGATTGCGAAGATCACTACCGCGGTGAGCACGATGCTTGCACCGGCCGCTAGGTCGTAGTGATAACTAATGAGCAGACCTATATATGTAGACAGCGAGCCAACGATCGCCGCGATCAGCATCATGGACTCGATACGGCGTGCAAACAACGAGCCCGTGGCTGCCGGGGCAATGAGCATTCCCAAAACCAAAAGGGTGCCAACAGTTTGGAAGCTGGCGATCACCGTGATGGCCACCATGGTGAGCATGACGTTATGAAAGAGGCGAGCGGAAAAGCCAGAAGTACGTGCAAGTCCGTCATCTACAGAAAGCAACAGAAACGGCCTGCGACTGACAAATGCAATCGCTCCAACAATCACCAGCGCAGCGAATTGCCATGCCAAATCTGTTGTGGTGATTCCTAGTAATTCACCAAACAAAATTCGTGCGAGGTCTCCAACGAATGAAGTGGATCGCGAAGTAATTACTACTCCCATTGCCAACATTCCAACAAAGAGCAAACCAATTGCAGTATCGCCAGACAGTCTGAATTTGCGAGTGACGATGCTGACCCCGCCCATCATCACGGCTGCGCCAACTGCTGCACCGAGAATGCCTGAGAATCCAAGCAACATTGCGGTGGCAATGCCGGGGAGCACACCGTGCGCAAGTGCGTCACCAACGAAAGCTAAGCCACGTAAGACAACAAACGTTCCAGCGATTGCGCACGTGCAGGCAACAAGAATTCCTCCGAACAATGCGAGTCGCATGAACTCATTATTGGCAAATGGGTCAACGAGATAGTTCAACGCAATGCTTCTACGATCTGATTAGCAAGATTGAGCATGAATTCACGGTAGTTCGCCGCGCCGTTCAAATAGTGGGTGCTCAACGAAACCGCTGCAATGCCAAGTTCGCTTGCCAACTGTTCTGAAACTTCCGCAGGAGTGCCAAGTCCTGTGAACACGGCCTTCACATTGTTGGTCTTGGCCAACACTTTCAAATCGGCGATTTGCTTTGCCGTTGCTTCGGAGGTGGTTGAGAAACTTGGAATAATTGCGCCAATCACCGTGCATCCGTAACGGTCTGCGAAGTATCCCATCTCGTCATGACCGCTCACCATGACACATGAAGGAATGCTGCCGATGACGTCATTGATTTCGTTGTCTAATTGTGTCAACTGATTCATTGCCGTGGTTTCGTCGATTGACAGTCCAGTTGCTGTGTTGATCGCATCTGTTAACGAGGGAAGAGCTTGGGTGAACGACAAAGGTGAAAGCCACAAGTGCGGGTCGCCTGCGCTGTGAGCATGACTGTCGCCTTCAGCGTGGTCTTCATCGGGCTCTCTCACCGTGATGTTTTCGCCAACCATGTACACGTTGACACCATTTTCAATTGCGGACTCAAGGACGTCTTCGAGACCTTCTTCGAAATCAAGACCGTTTGACACCACAATGTCGGCGTTATTGATGGCTTCGATATCGCGAGCCGAAGGTTGAAAGTCGTGAGGATCTTGACCGTCTGGAATGGGAATGGTTACATCTGCCGCATCACCAACAAGTTCGGCAACAACCGAACCAAGAACCGAGTAGGTGACAACAATGTTTGGGCGTGCGGTTTCTGCTGGTTCTGACGTAGAACAGGCAGGAAGAAGACCTGCAAGGCAAACAAGGGAAAGAATCTTTTTGGGAATCATTCTCATTTCGCCACTCTAGCGATAATGAGAATGATTCTCAACTAAAAAATATGGCGTTATGCCCCAATCATTTGGTTGATGATTTCGGTCAGCTCATCCATTGGTATTTCACCGCTCAAGCGCTTAAACACTTTTCCTTGTGCATCAACAAGCACGAAGTACGGGTAACCCGACAGACCGAATGCATTTGCAGCTTTCTTGTCATTGGAGTCTGCGATTACTGGCCACAACGCTGGGAACTCTTCACGAGCGAGCCACTCTGATGGCGGGTAGTTCGGGTTTGCAGGGTCGGTTCCTGTGGCGACAGCAATCACGTCAACTCCGGTTGGAGTCTTGCCATCTTTTTCCCATTGCACAAGCAGTGGCACTTCGCGTTGGCAGTGTGGGCACCAGTGAGCAAGGAAAACAAGCAGCGTTGGTGTGCCGGCACCATCAGTGGTGATTTCTGTGCCGGTGAAACCTTTGCCCGAAACAACGGGTGCTGGCAATCCAATTGCAGTATCTGTTGCACTTGAATTCGAATCGAACGCGGGGAGTGCATCTCCTGAAACAGTGATCTCGCTGAATTCAGAAATGTTCCCTGACGATGTATTTGAATCGGAACCACTTGATGAAATGGCAACGATGGCCGCACCACCGATGATTATTGCGATGATTGCACCAACAATAAATTTGCCGTTACCTGAAGATGATTTGCTCATGACTGCTCCGTTTGTGTGTTTGGAAGGGTGGTGAATACGAGAACTGCGAGGAATCCGGTGAGTGCCATAAATGGCAAGGTGACAAAACCAAAGTTTTCAAACCATACAAACTCGCATGGCACTTCAACATCGCACACACCAGCGTCGAGGTTTGGGAAACGCTCAAGGAACCAATGGTAAGTGGAGAAACAAATTCCGATTGCAGCAAGTGGTGTGGCATAGCGCCAAACTCGCTTGTCTTTTGTGATTGCGGCAATGATGAGGATCACGGCAAGCGGGTACATCATGGTGCGCTGGTACCAGCACATAATGCATGGCTTGTAATGAACGATTTCTGAAAAATACAGGCTTCCAAGTGTGCAGGTTGTAGTGACTGCAGCCGCAAGAGGTAAGGCCCATGGAGAAAATGCAGAAATAATGGTGCGAGCAGACGAACTGCGCGAATGCAACATGCGCGCCACGAGAACGACAAGTGTTCCAGCCAACAATGCAACACTCAGCATGGAAAAGAAGAGTTCGAAGGTCTCGTTGTTCATGAGCAATAACAGTGTAGAGACGACTACATAATGAAGGCTCGTCATGCCCCCAAAAAGCAGGCAGAATAGAGGGGTGACAACACTTAAAGACCGCATCAAAGCAGACATCACCGAGGCAATGAAGGCGCGCGAAGAAGCGAAGCTCTCAACGCTGCGCATGGTTCTTTCGGCAATTCAAAATGCTGAAGTTGCTGGCGACGAAGCCATCGTGCTCTCCGATGACCAGGCCATCAAGGTGTTGCAGAGTGAAGCAAAGAAGCGAGCCGAGTCAGCACAGATCTATGCCGATGCTGGTCGCACTGAAGCTGCAGCAAAAGAACGTGCAGAACTTGCAGTGATTGAGGCGTATTTACCAGCGGCAATGAATGATGATGAAGTTGCTGCAATCGTTGCTGACGAAATTGCAAAGGCTGCCGCTGCTGGACAAACAGGTGGCAAGGCAATGGGTGCTGTGGTGAAAGCGGTTCGCGATCGTGTTGGCTCGGGTGCCGACGGCGCAAAAATTGCTGCGCTTGTTAAGTCGGCGCTCGGCTGAGCAATATGAAAGTTGAACGAGTTACCGGGAAAAAACTAGGAACGATTGTTGAACCCGCTCGTGAAATTGATGTCATTCACGAAACCGATGTTTTAGTTGTTGGTTCTGGTCCCGCTGGTCTTGCTGCAGCACTGGCTGCCGCGCGATGTGGGGTCAGTGTCACGCTTGTTGAACGGTTTGGTTGTTTCGGCGGAAACATCACCACTGTTGGCGTAGAAGGCATGGCCTGGTATCGCCATGAAAAAACGGTTGAAGCAAATGGAATTGGACGCGAATTTGAAACGCGTGCGGCTGCCATGGGCGCGGCAGTTCCAGAAAGCCAGTCGCAATCATTTGAACTTGATGCTGAAGGCTTCAAAGTGGTTGCTGACGTGTTGGTGCAAGAAGCAGGGATCCATCCAATGCTGCATCGGTCTTTCGTTACACCAATTATGGATGGCAATGCAGTGGTGGGAATAATCACCGAATCCAAAGCAGGACGAGAAGCACTGCTCGCAAAACGTGTCATTGATGCAACTGGTGATGCAGACGTTGCACACCGCGCTGGTGCGCCAACATTCTTGGCACCGCGTGAAGACCTCATGGCATCGTCTGTCATGTTTCATATTGCTGGTGTCGACAAAAAGAAATTTGTTGAAGGTGTTGCAAGTGACCCGCAGACTTACAAAGACTGGGCGGGTAATGGTGAGTGGAGCATTGAAACATCAGGCAAGGAAGACGACATGTTTTCGCCGTTTCTACATAAACCATTTAAGGCTGCTCTTGACGCAGGATTGATTCCTGCAGACCTCACCACCATTGCAGGAACATGGGGAGCAGTTCATGATTCAGGCGAAATGACGTATATGAACCTGATTCATTTGGCAGGTCTAGATGGAACCGACCCAGATGATTTAACTACTGGCGAAATAGAAGGTCGACGTCAGGCCATGCATGCACTCACCGCGCTAAAGGCGTACACACCAGGTTGCGAAGATGCTCGCTTGCGCAACTTTGGAATGACTCTAGGTGTTCGAGATACTCGCAAGATTGATTCGGTGTACAACATGACTGAACACGATGTTCGCGAACAAGCTCGCTTCGAAGACTCCATCGGTATTTACCCAGAGTTCATTGATGGATATGGAATTTTGATTTTGCCCACAACGGGTCGATACATGCATATTCCGTCTCGCAATCTTTTACCGAAGAATGTTCGCAATTTGTTGGTTGCTGGGCGATCATCTGGGGGTGACAAGGTTGCGCACGCGGCTACTCGAAATATGGCGTGCTGTGCGGTTTTGGGTCAAGGTGCTGGCATTGCTGCTGCTCAAAGCATCCGTCAAGGTTGCGAGCTGGAGGCTGTGAATGTTGGTGCGGTGCAGAAGGAACTTGCTCGCCAAGGTGTTCGTTACCAATAGCCACTGGCTTCGTTAACTTTGTGCCCTCGATAGGAATCGAACCTACGACCTGCGGTTCCGGAAACCGACGCTCTATCCACTGAGCTACGAGGGCCTAATTACCGTCAGGCTATCGCTCACCCGATTGATGGGATTTTGAATTAAGTGCCGTTAGCGCTGTGCGGTCGGCAACAATAGAAGGACTATGGCTGACCCCGTCCTCACCGTTGCTGAATTGCTACGGCCAACATTTACGCACATTGCGGGCGGCGTAGATAGCGACCCAGTTGTTCGGAGAAGCGACCGAGCCGATGCGCAAGTAAATGGTTCACTTGCGTTGGCAAAGGTGTTGGGAAAGACGCCGCGCGAAGTTGCGCAGATGGTGTTGGACGCTGCTGACCTATCTGCTGTGTGCAGCGCCACCGAAATTGCTGGGCCTGGGTTTATCAATGTCACGTTTTCGAATGAGTTTTTGGCAAACGAACTTGTTGCAGCAGCCGCAGATGTGCGACTTGGCGTGCGCAATGCTCCCGCAAAATTGAAAGTGGTTGTTGACTACTCGGCACCAAATGTTGCAAAGGAAATGCACGTTGGGCACTTGCGAAGCACGGTCATTGGCGATGCATTGGTTCGCATGCTGGAGTTTGTTGGTCACAGTGTTATTCGCGAAAACCACATTGGCGACTGGGGAACTCCATTCGGAATGCTCATCGAGCATCTCATTGACTTGGGTGAAACAGAAGCGGCAAACGAATTGTCTGTTGGAGACCTTGACTCGTTTTATCGTCAGGCACGAGCCAAGTTTGATGCAAATGATGAATTCAAAGAACGAGCTCGTGCACGTGTGGTGTTGCTGCAGGGTGGCGACGAAGAAACCTTGCGCATGTGGAGTTTGTTGGTAGGAGAGAGCACACGCTACTTCGACAAGGTGTACAGAACGCTTGGTGTGTTGCTTACCGCCGACGACCTGATGGGCGAAAGTGCATACAACCCTTTGCTTGCCCAGGTTGTGGACAGACTGCGCGCTTCCGGACTTATTGAAATCAGTGATGGCGCAGAAGTGGTGTTCCCCGATGGGTTTTTGAATCGCGAGAACGAACCACTGCCATTAATCATTCGCAAAACCGACGGTGGATATAACTATGCAACGAGTGACCTTGCATGTGTGATCGATCGTGTTGAGCGCATTGGCGCAAACGTGGTGTTATACGTGGTGGGTTCACCGCAGGCACAGCATTTAGAAATGATTGCAGTGGTTTCGCGTAAGGCCGGTTGGGTTCCGGAAAGCTCAGAACTTACTCACGTGGCGTTTGGCAATGTTCTTGGCGCAGACCGCAAAATTTTGAAGAGTCGAAGCGGCGAAGTTGTGAAACTTGATGCGTTGCTTACCGAGTCAGTTGAGCGTGCAGCAGAAGCGGTGAAGGAAAAGAATGCCGAGCTTCCTGCAGCACAGCAGGCAGAAGTTGCGCGTCAAATTGGCATTGGTGCGGTGAAGTATGCCGATCTCTCTACTGATCGCATTAAGGACTACGTATTTGATTGGGAGCGCATGCTGGCTTTCGAAGGCAACACGTCTCCGTATTTGCAGTATGCACACGCGCGTATTTGCAGCATTTTTCGTAAAACGGGTGTTGATCGTGCTGCAGTGCGCGGAGTTACGCCAATACTGGGACACACCGCAGAACGTGCGTTAACTGTGCGCTTGTTGCAGTTTGATACCGCCGTGTGGGACACGCTCGACAAATACAGCCCCCATCGTTTGTGCACGTATTTATATGAGTTGGCGAGCGAGTTCAGCTCGTTCTACGAACATTGCCCAATAATGCGTGCAGAATCGGAAGAACAGAAGATGAGCCGCCTCGCTCTGTGCGACTTCACTGCGCGAGTGATGGAACAAGGGCTGGCATTATTGGGTATCGAATCTCCGGAGCAAATGTGAGCGCAATTTCCAAGCACCTGTTGCCAGATAATGCAGTAATTGATGCACAAGGCGTGATGAGCATTGGTGGCTGTTCGCTTCCAGAAGTTGCAAAGCAATTTGGAACACCGGTTTTTGTGTACGACGAAGATCATTTGCGTGCGCGCTGCCATGAAGCAGTGAAAGCATTTGGACCAAACAGAGTTATTTATGCAACCAAAGCATTCTTTTGCACGGCGATGGCAAAGTTGGCTTACGACGAAGGTCTAATGCTCGACGTTGCGACAGGCGGAGAATTGTTTGTTGCTCTGAATGCCGGAGTGCCGGGCAGCAGCTGCGTGATGCACGGCAATAACAAGAGCATGGATGAGTTGCGCATGGCAATCAATGCCGATGTGCATCACATAGTTGTCGACAACTTCGACGAACTCGATCGATTGGACGCACTACATGCCGAGGGTCTGCCTGTTCCGCGAGTGCAGTTGCGAATTACACCAGGTGTTTCGGTGCACACCCACGAATACATTGCCACTGGCCAAAATGATTCAAAGTTTGGTTTCAACCTGGGCAATGGCGACGCGCAGAAAGCGGCAACGCGTGCACGCAACTCGAAGTCAGTGAACTTTGTCGGCGTGCATTGCCACATCGGATCGAACGTGTTTGCGGTAGAGAACTTTGCACATGCCGCAAAGATCATGGTGGATTTGGCAAATGAGTTAGAAGTAGAACAACTCACCTTTGGTGGCGGACTTGGTGTTGCGTATGTGGAAACCGAACATGCTTCAACCATTACCGAATGGTCAACACATCTCATTTCTGCTGCCGAACAGTTGCGTAAGCCAACACAGGTGTTCGTGGAACCAGGTCGTTCCATTGTTGCTGCCGCTGCAGTAACGGTGTACGAAGTTGGAACGGTGAAGCCAATACCTGGCGTGCGAACCTATGTTGCAGTTGATGGTGGCATGAGCGACAATCCACGACCAGTGATGTACGGCAGTGGGTACGAACTATTTATGCCTGCTAAAGCAAACGCCGACCGCACGGAGTCAATTCGCTTGGTTGGCAAACACTGTGAAAGTGGCGACATTTTGATTAGCGAAACGCTTGCTCCTGCGGGTTTGCGTGTTGGCGATTTAGTCGCAACACCAGTAACTGGTGCATATGGGCACTCAATGGGCTCGAACTACAACAAGATCACGCGTCCACCTGTGGTGTTTGCTCGCAATGGAAAAGCACGCTTAGTGGTGCGTCGCGAAACATATGACGATTTAGTTCGATTGGATGTGAGCGAATAGCCAATAGCGTGAAGGGCATGTCGGAACACCGCGTGCGTCTTGGAGTTATTGGACACGGAACTGTTGGCGCGGCATTTGTGCGCCTGGTGAAGCAGCAATCCGACACCATTGCTGCACGCAGTGGTGTGCGCCTAGAAGTTGCGAGAGTTGCAGTTCGCAATATTGATACTCACAAGGGTTCAATTGCCGCAGAGGTAATGACCACTGACGCAGAGTTTGTTGTTAACGACCCAACAGTTGATTTAGTTGTTGAGTTGATGGGCGGGGTAGACCTGCCGCGCAAGTTGATTCTTGCTGCATTAAGAAATGGCAAGCCAGTAGTTACGGCAAACAAAGCATTGATCGCACAGCATGGCGCCGAATTGTTTGCAGCGGCCGACGATGCAGGCATCGACTTGTTGTTTGAGGCTGCAGTGTGTGGCGGTATTCCGCTGATTCGTCCGCTGCGTGAGAGTTTGCGCGGAGAACCAATTAAGCGAGTGCTTGGCATTGTGAACGGCACCACGAACTACATCCTCACCAAGATGAGCGAAGAGGGCCAAAGTTATGCAGACGCACTTGCGGGTGCACAGGCTCTTGGATATGCAGAAGCAGACCCAACCGCAGATGTTGAAGGTTTAGACGCGGCTGCAAAGGTGTCGATCATCGCCAGCATCGCATTTGGTTGCAACGTTGTTGCTGGCGATGTGTACAGCGAAGGAATCAGCAAAATTTCTGCGGCCGACATAGCGATCGCCAAGCGTCTTGGATACGCGGTGAAACTGCTTGCCATTGCGGAGCACGACAAGTCGAACGATGAGATTTCGGTTCGTGTGCATCCCGCGATGGTGCCAATGCATCACCCGCTTGCCTCGGTGCGTGACAGCTTCAACGCAGTAGTAGTTGATGGCGAAGCTTCAGGATCACTCATGTTTTATGGTCGTGGCGCAGGTGGAGATCCAACCGCTAGCTCGGTGCTTGGCGACGTGATCGATGCTTCCATCAACTTGAACAAGGGTGCACATGCAACGCTTGGCGTGTTGAGTGCTCCGAAGTTGAAGCGTATGGCTGACACCTCGTGTGAGTATTTGATTCCTCTCGAAGTGACCGATAAACCAGGCGTATTGCATGCGGTTACCGGAATTTTCGCCCGCAATAGTGTGAGCATTCGTGCAGCTGAACAGGATGGAATTGGAAACGGTGCTCGTCTGGTGTTTCTCACTCATGAGGCGAATGAAGCAGCAGTTCAGGCCTGTATTGCCGAATTGAGGACGCTGGACGTGGTGATGCACGTTGGAGCGCTTCTTCGTGTGATTGCCGACTAACTAACCTGTAGGAACTATGCGTTATGTCTCCACGCGCGGTCGCGCAGCAGAACTGGGCTTTTGTGATGCTCTGCTTGCTGGTTTAGCCACCGATGGCGGTTTGTACGTGCCGCAGTCGTGGCCAAAACAGCCAACCATGGCTGGTTCAACATATGCATCCAAGGCAGCCTCCCTTATGGCGCCATATGTAGAGGGTGAAATTCCTCAAGATGTGTTTGCGCAACTTTGTGCCACTGCGTATTCAACATTTCGCGACCCAGCCGTAGTTCCTCTTGTGCAAATTGCACCTGAGCATTATTTGTTGGAGTTGTTTCACGGTCCAACGCTTGCGTTCAAAGACGTTGCACTGCAGCTCATCGGTCAGCTCTTTGATTATGTGTTAACTCAACGCAATCAGCGCGTCATGATCGTTGGCGCAACTAGTGGTGACACAGGTAGTGCAGCAATAGATGGAGTAAAGGGTTGCAAGAACGTTGACATTGTGATTCTGTACCCAAATGGGCGCGTGAGCGATGTGCAGCGCCGGCAAATGACCACGATCACTTCGCCAAACGTGCACACGGTTGCTGTCGATGGAACATTTGACGACTGCCAAGACTTGGTGAAAGCTATGTTTAATGATGCGCCGTTCCGTGAAGCTAACGGTTTGTCTGCAGTGAATTCCATTAACTGGGCTCGCGTTATGGCGCAAACGGTGTACTACTTCACTGCCCTCGAAACACTTGGTCGCTCGGCATCGTTCAGCGTGCCAACAGGTAACTTTGGCAATGTGCTCGCTGGTTGGATTGCACAGCAAATGGGTGCAGATATTGAAAAATTAATTGTCGGTTCAAATAGCAACGACATTTTGACGCGATTCTTTGAAACGCACAGCATGGACATGTTGCCTGTAGTTCCAACGCTCAGCCCAAGTATGGACATTCAAGTTTCGTCCAACTTTGAACGGTTGTTGTTTGAAATGAATAATCGCGACGGTGGTGCAACAACAGAACAGCTCAATAGGTTCCGTCAATCAGGAAAGTTGTCGGTAGAGCCAGATCAGTTTGCGAAATGGATTGCGCCTACGTTCCGAGCGCACCGTGCAAACAACGACGAAACACTTGCTGTGATGAAACGCATTTATGGTGAAAGCGGCATGTTGGTAGATCCGCACACTGCAGTTGGCATTGCATCCGCTGAAGCGTGTGCCGAACCTGGTGTTCCAACGATCACCCTTGCTACCGCGCACCCAGCCAAGTTTCCCGATGCAGTGAAGAAGGCAACAGGAGTGCACCCTGCATTGCCGGACCATGTTGCTGACTTGTTTGATCGCGAGGAGCGCATTGTCAATTTGCCAAATGACTTGCAAGCAATTGAGGCTTTCGTGGCCTCGTGTCATTAACTAACGATTGCCCCAAGTTGCCACTTGCCCAGAGAGGGGCTATGGTGGAAGTCGGCTCGGAATCCCGAGCAAAGCCCCCGCACTCTGCGTCTCGGAATTATGCGTTTCGTTTCACCCAGTTGCGGTTGTTAGGGCAACTCACTTTGTCGTGAACGCCCGTTAACCCTGAAAGTAGGACCTTGTGGCCAGTGGAGCCCTTGAACAATCAGCACTTGAAGCAAAAGACCGCGAACAGCTTGTAGCCATTGCTGGCGCGCTCGGCGTGAAGTCGGCTTCCCGTGCCAAAAAGGCAGAGCTCATCGAGATGATTCTTGAGCAGACAAAGCCAACAGAAGTTGCACCAAAGCCGGCGAAAAAGGTCGACGCACCAAAAGCAGAGACGCCGGCAGCACCTGCACCTGCTGGACCAGTTTTAGGCGCCGACGGCGAGCCTCTTGCCGATTGGGAAATTGAATTGGCTGAGCACGAAGGCACCCCGGTTGCGCCAGATGCGCGTCGTGCCAGCGAGCAAAACTCAAACAACAATCGCAACAACAACGATCGTGGCGACCGCAATAACAATCGCCACAACAACAACCGTCATAACAACAATGACCGCGGAGATCGCAATAACGACCGCGGTGATCGCGACAACAATCGCAATGATGGTGGCGGGTTCGGTAACAATCGCAATCGCAACCGTCGTCGCCGTGGCAAAGGCCCACGCGATGAAGGCCCACAGGGCAGTGATCGTTACGAAACGTTTGAGCCAGAGAACACTGAGCCAATTAGTACTGAGCCAGTAAAGGTCTCGGGTTATGTGGACTTGCGCGACGAGGGCTACGGCTTCTTGCGCGTAAATGGTTACTTGCCAAGTCGCGAAGACTCATACATTTCAGTTCGTCTCACGCGTCAATACGGTTTGCGTAAGGGTGACCACGTTTCGGGTATGTCGAAGCCTGCTGGACGCAATGAAAAGAATCCAGCAATGCTCGATGTTGAAACCATCAACAACGTTGCTGCAGACAAGGTGAAGAATCGTCCACGCTTTGAAGACCTCACGCCGTTGTTCCCAGACTCAAAGCTCGGTCTTGAAAATGCCGCAGATCCAAACAACATGACTGCGCGCATCATTGACCTCATTGCGCCAATTGGAAAAGGACAACGCGGAATCATCGTGTCGCCTCCAAAGGCCGGTAAGACCACGGTCATGAAGACCATTGCAACGAGCATCGAAAAGAATCACCCAGAAGTGAAACTGATTGTGTTGCTCATTGACGAACGTCCTGAAGAAGTAACCGATATGCGTCGCACAGTTAAGGGCGAAGTAATTGCTTCAACATTTGACCGACCTTCGGAAGAACACACGCTCATTGCCGAACTCACCATTGAGAAAGCAAAGCGCATGGTGGAAATGGGTGAAGACGTTGTCATTATTTTGGACGGCATTACACGTTTGTCACGCGCATACAACTTGGCTGCACCAGCAACTGGGCGAATCATGTCGGGTGGTATCGATGCTGGTGCGTTGTACCCACCAAAGAAATTCTTCGGTGCTGCTCGCAACGTTGAAGAAGGCGGAAGCTTGACCATTTTGGCTACTGCGCTTGTTGAAACGAACAGCCGCATGGACGACGCCATCTTTGAGGAATTCAAGGGAACCGGCAACATGGAGCTTCGTCTTGACCGCAAGGTTGCAGAGCGTCGTATCTATCCAGCGATCGACGTTGACGCATCAAGCACCCGTCACGAAGAGTTGCTCTTCGAGCGCAAGCAATTGCAGATGGTGTGGAAGTTGCGTCGAGTTCTTAGCGGACTTGCTGCAGACGGAAACGCAGCACCAGGCCTTGAGTTGTTGATTGATCGCTTGAAGACATTCAAGAACAATGACGACTTCTTGAACGAAATCGCCAAGCAGCCAACCGCATAAGTGTCTGACGCTCGCCTTCGTATGGCGGCGTCGCAATGCGGCGCCGATACCGCTTCATTTGAACCGGTTGAGTTTCCATTTGGGCATGCTGCGTTAAGCGGCAAGCAAGGTTGGGTGTATGTAGCCGAGCAACATTCGCGTGCGCTTAGCCCTGCGTTGTTGTGGGCAGGTAAACACGGTGTTGATTCACTGAACGTCTTGAGCGAAATCGATGCCGATGTGCTTGCACGTCGTGCACCATTGTTCAATTTCGACATCACCGTGTGGGGTGTGAGCAACGGTCAGGTGACACGTGCAGTTGCAGCGCAACCACTTGTGCAAGTGAATGTTCCCGATTCACACGAACGACTTGCATTAATGATTGAAACCTCTGGTGCCGATGTGGTGCGCGAACATGGTTTGCTTACCGGCGAAGTGATGGGTCTAGAAGTGTGCCGAGTGTTGAACGATGACGCTGGCGATGAAGCTCGGCTAGAAATTGGCGTTGGTGCTCATGATCGTGAAACCTTTCAGCTCGTGCATGGCCGTGATGCAACGGTTGAGTCACTCGCGCGAGTGGCAGGAATTGTTCGTGATCACCGCACTGAAGGTGCTGTTCCACACCCGCTGAACAGGCTCGCGCCAGAGCGAATGTTGCGTCACCGAATTGTGCTTTCACCCGAATTGGTAGGTGCACAGCAACTGCAACCGGTAGAGCCGCCGATTATTCGCATGAATGTGAAAGATGAAATGCCGTGCGTTGCCGTTGGTTCACTTCCTGGTGGAGCTCCAGTTGTGGTGGTGTGCACCGCTTCGATTGATGTTGACGTGGTGGCCTTTGGTGCAGATGCTCGCTTGCGCACCTCACCAGATGCAGAACTACTGATTGCAACTCATGCAAACAATGTGACCCCGTCGCTGCGCAAATTGGCACAGTCG
>JACCDT010933359.1_pt1 | contig 17222 bp, 12 predicted proteins | sample 7446291 | NCBI WGS metagenome assembly JACCDT01 (sample SAMN15323446, study PRJNA562643) | freshwater metagenome | isolation source: river surface water | place: USA:Blue River Watershed | collected 2017-08-17 | reverse complement strand
GGCTCGTACACAGTGCAGGTCGGGAGTTACCCCAACGAACTCGCCGCAAAAGAACGGGTCGACGCACTCAAGAAGTTGGGGTTCCAGACCGCCTATTTTTCTGCTAATGACTTGGGAGCTGCCTCAGGAACCTGGTACCGAGTCTGGCTAGGCCAGTACCCCGATTACCAGACGGCTAAAAAAACGGGAGACCAGCTCCAATCGCGGGGCGAGGTAAAAAACTACATTGTCCGCAAAAACTAGCCACTCACTCCACGCCTCCCCCATTCGCAAGGTCGACAAACCTTGGGGCTATGAACTGGTCTGGGCCGAAACTAAAGACTACGTCGCTAAAATGCTCTTCGTACGCGCAGGAGAAAGCCTCAGTCTGCAATACCACCAAGTCAAAGAAGAGACGCTTTTCCTAGAATCCGGCGAGTGCGAGCTCCTCGCTGGCGAAACGGAACATCAGCTGCAGCAAGTTCCCTTTCAGGTTGGAACAGCTTTTCACATCCGGCCCGGTCTACGTCATCGCATCGCAGGGGTGACTGACTGCCGCATATTTGAAGTTTCCACTCCTCACCTTACCGACGTTGTTCGACTCGAAGATCGTTATGGCCGGCAGTAAGCGCATTGCGGTTATTTTGGCCGGAGGATCGGGCACCCGTTTTTGGCCCCTGAGCAAGAAACAGCTCCCCAAGCAATACCTCACGCTCTTTGGAACACGCTCGCTCATCCAACACACGTGGGATCGCCTGACACGACTTTGCAGACCCAAGGACATTTGGGTGTGCTCGTCACAGAGCCAAAAAAAACTTCTCAAAAAACAACTCCCCAAAGCAGGGCTCATCCTCGAGCCGGCGGCGTGCAATACAGGGCCAGCAGTTCTGCTTTCGGCACTGGAGCTGCTAAGAAAAGGCTACTCCCGTCAGGACCTCATGGCAGTTTTTCCAGCGGACCATTACATAAGTGCCAAAGACGCTTTTCACCGCGTATTGCAACTGGCATTCACTGCCGCTGAACAAACCGGTGGCCTAGTCACCCTGGGAATCGTCCCAGAGTCCGCGCACACCGGCTATGGCTACATTGAAGCGGGGCCTGCCACCCCCGAAGGCTGGCGCAAAGCCACACGTTTTGTTGAAAAACCGCAGCGAGAACTTGCCGAACGCTTCGTTTCAAGTGGCCGCTACTTTTGGAACAGTGGGATTTTCGTGTGGCAGATCGGTTCCATCTTGGATGCCTTTGCGACTTTTGCCGAAAAAGACTTCAAACTCCTCGAAAAAACTACATCGAGAACCGCTGCCTACAAAAAAGTATCGCGACTGCCCGTCGATAAAATGATCTTGGAGAAATCCAACCAAGTCAGCATGGTCCCCGCCGTCATGGGCTGGAGCGATGTTGGTAGCTGGAGCGCTCTGTCTGACCTCAAACCCACCGACGCGAACAAGAATATTTTCGAAGGCGAAAAGTCCGCGCTCATTCAAACCCGGGACTGCCTGGTCCACGCTCCCGGCAAGCGAGTGGCCCTCATCGGCATGAACGATATCGTCGTCGTCGTTGAAGGCGACGAGATCCTCATCTGCCGCAAGGATCAAGATCAACTCGTCCGCGACGCCGCGACCACTCTGTCATAACCCCCGACTCCTTCCTCGTTGCCTGTCCGCGTGGCTCTGGATATGATTTGTCGCATGGCCATACGCGTTACTGTAAATTATGAAAAATCCTTTCTTAGCCCCCTCTCGTTAGAAAATACTTTTGCCTATTTTTCCGATTGCGAAAAAACCATCCCCGAAAATTTCCCTGGCGTAGAAGTGTTTGCCCCCAAAGGTAACGACACCTACCAATGGGTTTTCGAAAAAGTCGGCTACAGTGGCTATGAGCTTCAGATCAAGCTGCTGACCCAGTTCAAAGAAAAACCTTTCGAGTCGATTCAAGTCACTTCTGTCCCCGAGCCTGGGGCTTGTAGCTTTGACGGCGGCTGGACTTTTTTCCCAGAGGGAGACAAGGCCCGAGTGCACTTCAAAGCAAACATCGAAGTCGAACTCCCGGTGCCAGGCTTTCTCAAGGGCATGGCCACTCCACTCGCCCAAAAAGAACTCACCAAACTCTTTGATAGGTACATCGCCCGTGTGGAAAAAAATCTCCGCTAGTCCGATAGGTCTAGCATCGATCGGTGCACTTGCTTGCGTTCTTGCCTTTCCCCCGATTGAATTCACCGCGCTGCTGATTCTGTTCCCGGCGTTTTTTACCGCAGCGATTCTGCGCTCGCGCAGCACGCACCAGGCTTTCTGGTGCGGCTTTGCTGCGTCGTCTGTCATTATGGCTGGTGGTTTTTACTGGGTGGTATATGTCATTCATGTCTTTGGGGATATCCCGTGGGTGTTTTCTGCCCTGCTCTACGTCGTGTTTGCGGGCCTAGGCGCTCTGAACTTCCCGCTTTTTTCCGTAGCGCTTTTCCGGATTCACCGACGTTTTCCAAGTCTTCAAACAAATGCAGGCTGGTACGCGCTGGGTGTGCCGAGCTTGTTTTGTGTAGTCGAGTGGGTGGTGCCTAAGCTTTTCCCGTGGCAAGTCGGCCATGCTTATTATCGCCAGCTCTGGCTCATTCAACCCGTAGAAATTACCGGAACACTGCTGTTGAGTTTTTTGGTGTTTAGCTGGGGCGCCGTTGCCGCAGCGACCACCCTACGTCTAGGCAATGCCACCAAGCTAAAAAGAGCTATCACTATTCCGATCGGATTGAGTTTGATCTGTATTGGTTTTAGTACGTGGCGTTTGTCGAGCCCAAGCGACCCCACCACGGATTTGCAGGTAGCTCTGATTCAGCCCAATATTGGTTCCTTGGACAAGGTAAAAGCGGAACAAGGGCTACATGGCAAAGTGCAATATGTCGTCGATAAGTACTTGCAGCTCACTGAACAGGCCCTGCTCGGCCACCCAAAACCCGACTTAGTTCTGTGGCCCGAGACGGCCATGCCCTTTGGGCTGGGGTCGGACTACGGGTACGCCGCCCAAGTGCGCGGAGCTGTCAGCCGTTGGAAGGTTCCGTTGATTTCCGGTGGGTATGCTCCCGGAGAAACACCGACAGAGGCTGATTATAATGCTGCATTTTTGCTCGATCCGACTCCAGAAGGGACACTGAAGACTTCTCTGTATTACAAAAACATCCTCCTGGCTTTTGGGGAATATTTCCCTGGCGGGGATTGGATCCCCAGTGTCTATCGCTGGTTTCCCCAAGTCTCACATTTTGAAAAGGGAAAAACGCAGAACCTCCTCACCTTGCAAAACGGGGTTCGCATCGGCACGACGATTTGTTACGAAGACATTGTGCCCGAGTTTTTTAGAAAAGTGACTCGCCTAGGCGTCCGTCTCGTCGTCAACCTGACAAACGACTCCTGGTTTGGGCCGACTTCCGAGCCGTACCAACACGCTGCACTTTCGGTGTTTCGGGCCATCGAGTCTCGAACACCCTTTGTTCGAGTGACGAATACGGGAGTTTCTTTTGCCGTCGATAGGCTAGGCAATCAGAGCCAGCGCACTCCGGTCTACGAAGAAGCGTTTTCCAATCTCACGGTCCAACTCCCCAGCTCCACCACGCTGACTTTGTACACGCGATTTGGGGATTGGATCGTTTTTGTGTTTCTCGGCCTGATACTTTTCTTCTGGCGAAGGGGCGGTCATGTACCCGTACGTTCTTGAACACTGGGTGGGAAACACCATGCTCATTCCGACCTACGGGCTGCTTCTCGTCTGCGCTTATACTGCGGGGTACATCGAATCGCTCCGCCGTGCTATTCGCTTGGGCCTAGACCCCAAACATATTGAGCGCCTGTTTTTGATCACAGTCGTCGTCTCTCTTGCAGGAGCGCGCCTGTTTCACATTGCTGTTGAGGAGTGGGCTTACTACCGCAAAAACCCCGCCGACATCTTGGCCATTTGGGAAGGCGGTTTTACTTTCTACGGTGGGCTCTTACTCACCCTGGTCGCCATCCGTATTTACTGCGGCAGAAAACAGCTGCCCTTTTTGCAAGTGCTCGATCTCCTCACACCGCCCACTTTGCTCGCCCTTGCCATTGGACGCGTGGGTTGCTTTGCGGCTGGGTGCTGCTGGGGCAAGAGCACGCAGCTGCCCTGGGGAGTGACTTTTTCTCATAAGCAAACACTGTCCGGCATGCGCTATGTCCCAGTCCACCCCGTGCAACTGTACGAAGCCGTGGGCGCATTGCTCATTTTTCTGTGGCTCAATAGAACAGCCCTGTCCAAGACCTCTCACGGAAATGTCACAGCCTGGGGTCTGCTAACGTATGCGGCCTTACGTTTTGGGGTCGAGTTTTTCCGAGGGGACGACTACCGTGGCTATGTTTTGGGGGGATACCTCAGCGTTTCTCAGGCCATTTCCTTGTTTATCGCTGCGATACTTTTAACGCGTTATCGAGGTCTTTTTTCAGGTCTTCCACGTGTTCCACGCCCACGCTTAGCCGAATAAGGCTATCGCTGATCCCCAACTGCCTGCGGGTTTCCACGGGCAACGACGCATGGGTCATGATCGCAGGGTGATCGACCAAAGACTCCACTCCGCCCAAGCTCTCAGCCAAAGCAAAAACGCGCACCGACTCCAAAAAACGCCGCGCTTCGGCCAAGCCGCCCTTGAGGAAAAACGTGATCATCCCCCCAGCGCCCTTCATCTGGCGTCGGGCCAAGTCGCTCTGAGGGTGTGAGGCCAGTCCTGGGTAGAGCACTTTATCGACGGCGGGGTGCTTTTCCAACCAGCCGGCTAGCTCCCGTGCGTTTTCGTCGTGGCGTTTCATGCGCAGCGCCAGTGTTTTGATCCCACGCAGCACCAACCACGAATCAAACGCTCCCGCAACACCCCCTGCGGAGTTTTGGACATAGTGAATACGTTCACTCAACTCTTTGTTGCTCGTCACCAACGCACCGCCCACCACATCGCTGTGCCCATTGAGGTACTTTGTCGTCGAATGCAGCACCACATCCGCGCCCAACTCCAGCGGACTTTGGAAGACCGGAGTGGCAAACGTATTGTCCACCACTACCAAAGGCCGTGGGTTTTGCTTAGCCGCCCACCGGGTGATGGCTTGAATATCAATGACTTTGAGCAACGGGTTTGTCGGCGTCTCGACCCAGATCATTTTAGTGTTGGGTTTGACGAAATCGCTCACGGGTTTGTGGGTCAGATCAGCAAAAGTGACTTCGAGTCCGTGACGGTTCCAAACCGTGCGCATCAAGCGGCTCGTGCCGCCGTACACATCATCCACGCACACCAAGTGATCCCCGGCGTTGAGCAGGTGCAATAAAATATCCGTCGCGGCACAGCCGGACGCCGTCGCAAACCCGAATTTTCCGCCTTCTAAGGCAGCGAGGCTTGCCTCGAGCACCGCCCGAGTGGGGTTCTTGGTGCGGGAATACTCATACCCGCGGTGCGTTCCGGGAGACTCCTGCACGTAAGTGCTGGTCGCGTAAATCGGCGTCATAATCGCACCGGTGGTAGGATCGGGAGTCACACCTGCGTGCACGGCAATAGTTTCAATATTCTTCGATTCTAAATCGCTCATTTCGCCCCCGAAGCGTTCAAACTCAAATAGCTAATCAAATCGATCTTCGTCAGAACATGCGTCACTCTGCCTGCATCTTCTACAAGAGCGATTTTTCCACCAGTAAAAACTCCGGTTAAACGTTCGACCGGGTCAGTCATTCGAACCATTTCATAGTTATGTTGGACGAGTTTTTCTATGGTGTCCGTGTTTTTGAGCTCCCCGCCGATCAAGGTCTGCAAAAGTTCGGTCTCGGTAATCACCCCAACAACGGTATTTCCCCTGCGTACGGGCAGCTGGGAGATACCGCTGTCTCGCATCCGCGCAACCACCGCGTCTACGCGATCGTGGGCTTCTGCAAAAACGACTTCGGAACGTTTGTTGAGTGCCCGAATCAGCTCTGCCACGGAGGTTTCCGCCGGCCTATCCAAAAAGGAGTTTTCGATCATCCACGCGTCATTGAACACTTTGCTCAAATACCGGTTGCCCGAGTCGGGCAAGATCACCAACACACGTCCGGGGTTTTTGGTCTCGGCCATGTAGCGCAAAGCGCCCACAACGGCCGATCCCGACGACATCCCGCAAAACAACCCTTCTTTGGTGAGCAGTGCCCTGGTCATCAAAAATGACTCTTTGTCGTCGATTCGCACGATGTGATCAATCACCGAAAAGTCGAGATTGCCCGGCACAATGTCTTCGCCGATGCCTTCGACCTTATACGTGTGGGCCTCGATCATCTTGCCCGTTTCAAACAGGTCTTTGAGGATCGATCCTCGTGGGTCCACGCCGACGATTTTGATATTGGGGTTTTTCTCTTTAAAATACTTTCCCAAGCCCGTGATGGTGCCACACGTTCCCATTCCGCAGACAATCGCATCAAACTGGCCACCGGTCTGTTCCCAAATCTCCGGGCCCGTGGTGTTGTAGTGCGTGTCCCGGTTGTCGGTATTGTGGTACTGGCCAACGTAGTACGCATTCGGCGTCTCTTCAGTGAGGCGCTCACCGACTTTGTAATGCGACAAAGGCGAATCCGGTGCTGCGCCTGTGGGGGTGATCACCACGCGCGCTCCGAATGCGCGCAGGTTCTGGCGTTTTTCCTCGCTCATTTTATCCGGCATCACAAAAATAGAATGGTAACCTTTCACCGCGGCCGTAATGGCTAAACCCATGCCGGTGTTCCCCGACGTCGATTCGACCACCGTGCCACCGGGCTTGAGCAGGCCTTTTTTTTCAGCGCGCTCGATCATAAACTTGCCGATGCGGTCTTTGATGGAGCCGCCGGGATTCATGAATTCGCACTTGGCAAAAAGCTCGCCCGGCACCCCTCGATTGACTTTATTCAGCCGCACAAGCGGCGTACCGCCAATGGCATCGAGAATGTCGCTTTTACCCTGAAATGTCCCTGTGTTAGCCACCAAAACCCCCTGTCGTGTGGTTAAGGAAAAACCTTTTACGTGGGGGTGTCAACCCGCGATGACAAAGCCGGGTCAGGCGTGGTAAGACGGGCTCCTAATTCGGAGAGTCCAGTGTCTTTAGTCCCCATTCGCAATGCTCTGTTGAGTGTATTTAATAAAGACGGCTTGGCGCCTTTGGCGCGGGCCCTGCACGAAAAAGGCGTCGTGCTCTACTCCACCGGTGGCACCTATCGGGCACTGACCGAAGATCTGGGACTGCCCGCACGCAAAGTGGACTCCCTGACTGAGTTCCCCGAAATGATGGACGGTAGAGTGAAGACTCTCCACCCTCGGGTATTTGGCGGAATTCTCGCTCGCCGTGGTGAACCCCAAGATCTCCAAGACGCAGCCGCGCAGGGAATCCCCCTTTTTGATTTGATTGTCGTCAACCTTTACGACTTTGCGTCGACTTTGGGCAAACCGCGTGCAGAGCAGGTTAAACTCGTCGACATTGGCGGCCCGGCCATGTTGCGAGCCGCTTCTAAAAACTTTGAAGCGGTGACGGTGTTGTCGGACTCGACGGATTACACGGCTTTTCTCGAAGAGTTTTCTCGCCACAACGGCCAAACGTCCTTGGAGTTCCGCTTCCAAAATGCAGTGGCGACTTTTGAACGCACCTGCCGCTACGATGCACTGATCGTGGCCGAGTGGAAAAAAGGCGCTGCCGCTCCGGCGGCGCTGCCGACTGCGCTGGAACTGACCCCGCAGTCCCTGCTGCGTTACGGCGAAAACCCCCACCAGCGCGCGGCCTGGGCGGGCCAGCCGGGCCTTTGGAGAGTGCTGCAGGGCAAAGAACTTTCGTACAACAACCTGCTCGACACCGAGGCCGCCGTTCGTTTGGTGGGCGATTTTAAAGTCCCTGCCTTGAGCATTATCAAGCACAACAATCCGTGTGGCGCTGCTTCCGGGGAGCGTTCGGTCAGTGAGCTTTTTGCGCGGGCCTTTGCTGCGGATTCCAAGTCTGCGTTCGGAGGGATTGTCGCCTGCAACCGGCCGGTCGATGCCGACGCCGCGCGGGCGATGGGCGAAATATTTTTAGAAGTCGTTGCCGCGCCGAGTTTTTCGTCTGAGGCGCAGGCGATCTTCGCCACCAAGAAAAACTTGCGCCTCGTGGAGCTGACCCAGCTCCCCACTGCAGGCTTTGAAGTGCGAGCGGCACTGGGTGGTTGGCTCGTCCAAGACACCGACTCCGCAACGCCGCCGACTCAGTTGCAGACCGTGACCCAAACGCCGGTTCCTGCCGACGCGTGGGAGGATTTGCGGTTTGCTTGGACCGTCGTCAAACACATGCGTTCCAACGCGATTTTAGTCGCGAGGGATCAGATCTCGCTCGGCATGGGAGCGGGACAAACCAGCCGAGTCGACGCCGTGCAGATTGCGTTGAACAAAACCCCCGCCGACAAACGCGTGGGAGCCGTGCTCGCAAGCGATGCGTTTTTTCCTTTTCGGGACAATATCGACTTGCTCAAAGGCACGGGGATTCGCGCCATCATCCAACCCGGCGGCTCCAAAAAAGACGCCGAAGTCATCCAAGCCTGTGACGAGGCTGGCATTGCCATGGCCTTCACGGGTATCCGGCATTTTCGACACTAGCCTGCCCTGGCACAGCTGTTGCTTTTAACTCGCTAAGTTCTTTTTTTTGGAGAGTGCGAATGCGCAGTTTGAGCACGGCCCTGGGGTGTATTCCCCGAGTAGTCATCCTAAGCACCCTGTTCTTTTTTTGTTCAGTCTCGCACGCGGTAGGCGGTTTCACGAACAACTACGACGCGTGTCGGGTTTTCATGGAAAACCTGCGGCGCGTTCCCACGGACGAAAGCAAAGAGATCGAAACAGGGAGAATGGTAGACGAACACTTGAAAGCGCCTAACGAAGAGGGGTTAGACGGGGCATTAGAATTTCCGCCATCCCCGCAAGGGCCCAGATCCGCGGTCTCCACGCTGCTAAGCGGAAATTCATCCTACTACCATGCGAATGCTCAGGAGAAAATATCGCTGTTTAATCCTCCCCACTTAAAGGTAGCTCAGGGCACGCTAAGCACCGGCCCATTCTCCAGCGTAGATTATGGAGTTCCTTTCGCACACCCCAAATCGCGCAAAGCCTTTAGCGCCGAGTACCGTGCCTGGTTGGGAGAAGGACTGGAGCTACTCAAAGCACGGCTCGAAAACCGACTCACGGGTGAAGAAACACACGAAGCCCATGCGTGGTCGATCCCCGCGGGTCAGGCAACCTCGCTCTTGCAGGGCATCCGGCAAGACATCTCTAAGCTGCCCAAAGATCCGATCGAGAAAGCACTGGCAACGGAATCCCCCCGGCTTTACACGGCGAGAGATCGTGAGTCAGAAATGGGTGATTTTATTCTTTCGCAAATGGCGTTTAGAGCCGTCCCCGCCATTTTAGCGCTTTCGCTTGGAGCGGAGGTCATTTTCCCCTATCAGTCCCCTGTTAACCCCCTAATCTTGGCGGGAGTGGTTGCCGCACTTCCCCCGCATAAATGGATAGAAATGACCACTGGCTACTCCTCGTTTAAGCGAAAAAAATCCGAGTACCCTCGACTATTGCCCTCCCACGACGTCGAGGCGTTCTTGAATTTAGAGTCTCCGCACGCTTATGGCCTGCGTAGCAGCGATGGGTTCAACCTGTTTCTCGCAGACGGGGGCGAGCGTGTCTTGATCTGGTATCCAAAAAGCTCACACTACGCGGAGCTCGCACCGCGTTCTACTAAATCGGCTTCGGTTGGGGCTCCCAAAATAGAGCATACGCCCGAAAATGAAACGACTCCCAAAGTCGAAACGTCGGCACCTGAGCCCATAAACCCTCAAGTCCTGCGCGAGCGCACGGAGCAGCGACTGGCTCTGCTCCCTGCTCGACCGGCGCTGATTTCTGAACAAACCCGCCAAGCGGCCCAGAACCTGCGCAAACTTGCAGACCAACTCGGCGGGCAGGTCTTGGAACGCCATGCCTTGATCGATGCCCAAATGCTTGCACTCATCGCTAAAGAACACTTGCTCATTGTGGGCCCTCCGGGAAACGGCAAAACCACTACCACCAAGGCGCTGCTCGAAGCGTTCGGAGAGACCGATGGGAGCGCGTCGTTTACCAAACTGCAAATGAAACACGACACCGATCTCAACGAGCTTTTTGGGCCATTTGATCCCAAAGCCCTCCTGGATCGCGGCGAATACACACGCCTACACGATCAAAGTTTTTTGAACTCCCGGCACGCTATTTTAGACGAGCTGTTTGACATTCGCTCCAGCGCTCGACGAGACACGCTCGAAGCACTCGAAGAGCGTTCGTACAACGGCGTTCCCGGTAAACTCGAAACCGCCGTGGGCATTTCGAACCGGTTTATCCCGGAACTTCTCCAAACTCCCAGTGGGCAGTTGGACGATAGCGCACGCGCCATGATCGATCGATTTGCGCTGACCTATTACCTGGGATGGGACTTCGCCGACGCCAAGAGCGACATGGCCTTGGTGAGCCGCCCCCGCGGTGCGGTCAAATTGGAGAAAGCCCTGTTCTCGGACAAGGCCAAGCTGATTGAACTGGCTCGCGCGCTGCCCATGCCCGACTCGGTCGGACTGGCGGCAAACCTCTTGTGGAAAAACACCCGCACCGATCTCGAGCACCACGAAAACGACTCCGTGGCACAGTGGCGGCAAGCTCAGTTTGAAGGCCGGGTCGTGGATCCACCCTACCGCACCACGCGGGTATTTTCTCCCCGAGGGTTGCAGATGGCCGGATCCATTTTGAAAGCGGCCGAAGTGCTGAGCTGGACCAAAACAGACCTGGCATACGAACCCAAGTTGAGTTTGAACCACCTCTACAATCTGGAAAAATCCATTACGGCGATGGATGGATCCGAAGCAGCCTTGTGGCGCCGCATGGGCGAGACTTCCAATCCTAATGAACGCGTGCAAATCCAGTCCATGCTGCACGACCGAGAAGTCTTTCGGCAACATCTGGAACAGCTCAAAACCGAAATCAACACGAACCCGCTGATGCTCAGGCTCGAAGTTCTTCAGGCAGACGCCCACGAAGCGCTCGCGGTTGAGGACAGACTCCGGGTTCTGGGTAATGTCCACCAGCTCCTCGATGAGACACAAGCTCAGCTCCGGCACAAGGCGGGATTGAGCCTTGATCGGTACGGCTACTCCGACGCTGTTCACCTGGCAGTGCAGGAAGGGGCAAATGACCTGCTGCTCAAACTGTCCCAAAGCGAGCCGGCACTTTGGTAACCCATGGCACCTAAGAGCGTTAAATTTCGTGCAAGCGTTTGGGCACTTGGTTGGCTCTTGCTGACCGCAGCTCCGCCGTGTCTCGCACAGGAGCCTCCCACTCTGCGCGAGAACTGCCGCTACGCGATCCAAAACCTTTCGCTCGCCGCGTACCACGCCCGTCGAGGTGCCAAGATCCGCTGGCACCGCCTGATGGACAGGCTCCGTCCCAAGCCGGTGCCGAGCTCGGGTAAAAATGCCCCCCCGCCCAAGGCAAATCGCGTCTACAACGCGCGCAACAAAAACCTCCCCGGATCCAGCGATGCTCCCCCCACTCCGGTCGCGGTTTTTGAGGGCCCAGCGGTCTCGCATTTTATCCAAGCGGTCTACACGCGGCTCGATCCCGACACCGCGACTCTTTCCTGGGCCCCGACAAGGTACTCCGTCTGGAATCCACCTGATGCCGGTGGCACTCTGGGGACACTCACTCGCCTGCAGCCTGACGGTGAGGATCTGCCTCTCCCCAAGGGCTGGTTGCCCACAGCTTTGCAGAAGGTGTTTTCAAATCAGGGGGGAATGTTTCAAAGTCCTGAAAACAAGATCTTGTTCAGCGATGCGCAGCAGGTACACCTTACTCCCAAGCAGCGTAGGGAATTGACCAAAGTGATCCGCATCCCCCTCGAAGCTTTTCCCCAGTGGCTGCAGTCCGAAGTAGAGGCGCTCAAGTCTCAACGCGCTTACCTGTCTCGATCGGCCATCGCGGGTGGCTTGCGCAAGATGATTCAAACGCACTTGGACTACGCAAAAGGCGCAACGCCCGCCTTGGGGGTGGTCGAAGCAGCGCATTGCGGAGCCGTGCAATGCGATCTGGCCGCAACGCTATGGACTTATTTGATGCGTGCCGAGTTTCAGATTCCTGCGCAGGTCGTCGCTGGTGTGCCCGCCAGCCAAAACCCCAAAATGGGGCCGGGGAGCTACCTCCTCTCCGGTGTGCAAGGCCATGCCTGGGGGCAGTACTACGACGAAACGCTCAAGAAATGGATCGATGAAGATCCCACCCCGCCTTCTGCAGACGATCCCTCCAAAAAGGGCACGGGAGACTGGAAGCCAGTTCCTACTGACCAAGATCAACCCGAGCAAAAACCTGAGCGCAAGCCCCAGCCAGAAGACCAAGGAGAGGAAGAAGACCCCGAGTCTCGCCAAGGCCAAAAGGACGAATCCACTCCCGACCCGCTGAAAAAGCTCAAGCAAGCTAAGATTCAAGAAGACGCGAGCTTGCGCGCCCTCTGGGCGCACACTTTGAGCAAAACGATCGCAAGTCCTCACCAAGCCGAGCAGACGCTGCGCAATTTCGAAAAGGAAATGGCCCAGTTCCCGCAGGCGAGTTTCGCACAACAGTTTCCGGCGGCTCTGGATAAGCTCAGGCGATTGAGCGCAGCCCGCAAATCCCGGTTTCAATCGCCGTATGAGCTGGCGCGCGAACTGCGGTCGGGAACCAGCGAGGTCCCCATCGATACCCTCGAATGGCTGCACACTACGCTCGACGAACTGTCTCATGCCCGGCCACTTGAGCCCGAAGAAAGCCGCGCGTTTTTGGAACTCCAAGAAATGCTGAACTCCCGAATGCAGGGAACGCAGCTCAGCGACGCAAAGTTGGGCCAGCACTTGTACCAAACCCTGCCGGGCCCGCTCTCTCGCCACTACGTCGAATCTACGCTTGGGCTGAATTTCTCGACCCCGGAAGCCTTTGCAAAATTCGCAGGCGAGTTCAATCAGCGCCAAGATCTCGAGCCGATCCGGCGAGTGAGTCTGGTGCAGCCCTACTTAAAGCTCGCGACGGTAAACGACAAACGCCGGGGCCAAGTGAAAGTCACTGACCCCAGTGGAGAAATCGACTCCGCACAGCCCTGGGGGATTTCCAAGGCCGATCCCAGATCCCCCGAGCGATTGGGAAACCAAGGCATGCCCCAGAAACTGGAACTGGTCTTGGGACTTGCAGGACAGCTCAACGCGTATGGGCCTTTGCGCAGCGAGGAGATTGCGGGAGGAGCGCGGTTTCAACCGTCCACGACGGAGGTCTTGGTTTTGGATCTGAGTGGTTCCATGCGAAGGGACAATCGGATCAAACTCGTCAATGCATTTGCCGCGGGTCTGCTGGACGGCGCTGTCCAGAACCGAGCAAGCAAAGTGATCCTGCTGCCCTACCGCGGCGAGCCCGAAGCTCCCATTCACTTAAAAGGCGCGGACGCTTTTCGCGCGACCTTCAATCAAATGATGCAAAAAGATATTTTCCAGTCTGGCGGCGAGAACGATACTGCAGCGGCTTTGTCCAAGGCCATGGAATTGGCCGCGCTGGAGGACAGTAGCAGGCGGATCAATGTCCGATTAGTCACCGACGGAGACGAGACCTTCGACTCGCGCGCGGCGTCCAACGCCATCCAGGCTTTGTCGGCCCACAAAACTGTCAACCTGAGTCTAATCAGTTTGGCAGTGGGCAACGAGGCCATGGCGGCCTTGGCCAAAGAGATTGCCCAAAAGGCCCTGTCGGTGAACACCCAAATCGTCCACCACCACATCTCGACTCCGGAGCTAAAGGGCATTTTGAAACAGGCGGAGAACGGGGTAGAAGTTCCGACTGTAAACACAGCGCTCCTCAAGCGCGATGGCAGATTAGCCAATGCGATCCAGAGTTTAACCCCCACTGACCCCACGCTCAATTCCCCCGAATTTGCCCCTAGCGACTGGGCCGCCATTAGCGCCTTGCGCGAAAAACTGCTCCGTTCCTGGGCCAACGCGCCGTAGGTCCAATCTAGATTGTGTTTGGCAGGGTTTGTCGTCCGTGGTAATCGGCTACGTTTTGGCTTTGATACGCTTTTCTTGGGCCGGGGGGTTTGGGAGTGCTTTACATGCGAATCGGTTTTGTATTTTTGTGCGCAACTTTTACGGTGTTTGCCCAAGCGAGCTTGCGAGAACACCTGGAGCTTTTGCTCCCGCACGCAGAGTCCTGCGCGAACCGCGTGCTGAATTACGGTCTCGGCATTAGCCCGCAGACCCAAGATATTTTCGCGCCCAAACACGCCGTAGCAACGCAAATTCTGATCGACAGCACCCACTTGAACCGAACATTTTTTGCCGCTCGTCAGATCCGGGAATTACTCGTCCATTCGAATAATGGAGCCAGCATTCGCCGCACGCGCATCGATGTTCGAAAAAATATTCGCTCTAGCTGGAACACTTATGTGTCGACCTACGGAGCGACCTACTGCGACGATTTCTACGGAAATCATGTTTTGCAAATCTTAGAAAACGATGACGACCAAGCGACCAAAACGCGGGTGGAATTGGAAAAACTTGAAGAGGTTTTCGAGGCGCTTTCGTACAACCTGTATTACCTCAAGAGCTGGCGTTTGCACGCACTGGACCGTGGAGCCAATCCCAACACCGCTATGCCTCGACGCAGTGCTATTAGCGCGGTAAAAGCGCGCAAAATGCTCGAGGCTATGAAAAGTACTGACCTTGCTGTGTCGTCGATAGGTGGCCTGTTCAAAGCACCACGCGGGCCGGTGGGTTGGCCTATGGGCGCTATTCCCAGTTGGTTTTTCCCCGCCGAGAAACTCCCCGCGGTGGCGGCTCGAGCGCTGGAATACATCTTGGCGAACGAAGCCTATTATGAACTGCGCGACTCTCAGGTCTTCAACGCAACGCTTGTGCAACTCAGCCGCCGCTTACAGGCCCTCTAAGCGGTACGCGCTACCTTTTTTCAACCGGTACGCAACCGGTACGCGCTACCTTTTTACAAAAAGTAACCGCGTACCCGTTTAGACGCGCTGCATATCACTTCCTCGTAGCTTTCTTCCGATAGAGATAGGCATGTCCACGCACGATCGAGCAGCCAAGGAATGGATGGTCCGCACACGCCTGGGAGAGGTCCTGGGCCCGTTCACGCAAAAAGAACTGACCGAAGAGCTCAAAAAAACGACTTTCTCTGTAGAGGACGAAATTTGCCCTTCTCAAGGCCACTGGGTGTCTGCACAAGCGCTCTCCTACCATGATAGCGATGAACTCACCAACACCCGCACCCACCACCCCTTCACCCAGTCCATCACGACAGACTTGCCCCCCGGCTCCAGTTCCGAATTTACTCCCACCCCTGAAGCTCGAGTGCACTTGCGCCCAGCAAGCACGAGCGGTCCCGTTCGCATGCCCGCCCACTTGGTTGCCAAACAGAAACGCGCTGCAGTCAGCCCGATCGTCTGGTTCTTGCTAGTCTTGTTTCCGTTGATTCCGGGGATGATGTATCTCAAATCGCGAAACCAAAACTCCGCTGCCATCACCAACCCGATGGCAACAACAACAGCAGTTGAAGGCGAATCGCCTTTTGTGCGCCGTATCTACAATCAGATTCACGCAGGCAAAACTCAAGAAGCCTTACGCACGCTCAACCTCTACCACGGCCGCGGTCCCGCAAAGAATGACGTCGAATACCTCATTCCCTACGCTGCGATCTTGATCCTCGAAGGCGAGTCTTCCAGCCGTGCAAAAAAACTGCTCGAACAAGTCTTGGAATCCAACGCAAGCGCCGCTCTGAAATCACGCGCGCACCTGTGGTTGGGGTATCTCGCCCTGGCGAATGACAAAATCGAGCAAGCCGAAAGCCAGTTCTTAGAAGCCCTGGAACTGTCTCCCAAAGATCCCGCGGCGCGGTTTAATTTGGGACGCACTTACCTCAAGCAAGAGAAGTACGCGCTAGCGCTGGACTACTTGCAGCTTGCCGAACTCGAAGCGCCGGATCCTTGGCTCATTCAAATCTACAAAGGCCGAGCCAAGTTTGCCCTGGAACAGCCTGCCGAGGCGCGCGCTGCCTTTGCCGCTGCCGTCGAAAACTCCCCAGACAGGTGGATTACCTACATTTACTATGCACTTTTTCTCTCACAGAGCCAGCAGAACGCCGAGGCTCAAAAAGTTTTGCGAAAAATGCTGACGCGTGATCCGCACTACGAGGTCAACAGCCCGCCACCTTTTGGCTTTTTTCAAGAACGAATCAACTACGGTGAATATCTCAGCGCGTTTGGGCACGTGATGGAAAAAGTTCCTGGCGAAGAAAAAGAGTTTGGCAAAAAATACATCCAACAACTCCTGACCGGAAACGAAGACGCCAATCGCCTGGGCGCACTCTCCGAAAAGGGTGGACTGCTTTCCCGTGTTGTAGCGCTGAAAGTGCTCCTAGACAAAGATCCCTCTGCCCTGGACATCAAGAAAGCGATTCAGCGCCTGCCTGATAACCTCGATGCATTTGGGTACTATGCCTACGTTCTCAGAGGGGATGCGTTGAGTCGACTGGGGCTTTTCGACGAAGCGAAAAAAGATTTTCGAAGAGCCCTGGACTTAGCACCAACCTCAGCCATTAGCCGTTGGGCCTATGCAACACTGCTTAAAAAGCTGGAAGAAGGCGCCGAGGCGCAAACCCAGATTCGCGAGCTCCTTCGCTACCATCCCAACTACATCCCTGCTATAGTCGCAACCCAAAACCTATAGCCGGCAGTAACCATGAAAGTTCTAGTCCTCGGCAGCGGTGGCCGTGAACACGCTTTAGCGTGGAGAATCCGCAAAGACTCCCAGGTAGAAGAAGTCTACTTGCATCCCGGGAATGCAGGCACCTGGTCCTGTGGCATACCGAACCTCGGAGATGTTTCCATTGAAAACCTTCCCTCGCTCATTGCTCATGCTCAAGAACTTGGTGTCTCGCTTGTTGTCATTGGGCCAGAAGCTTTGCTGGCAAAAGGGTACGCTGATGCGTTCCGTAAAAGTGGTTTTCCGGTTTCTGGTCCCGGGGCCGACGGAGCACAGCTTGAAACCAGCAAAGCTTTTGCCAAAGAGTTTTTAGAAAAAGGCGGCATTCCCACGGCTGCCTACACGACGGCGACGACCCCGGAAGCCGTGCGGGTCGCCATCCGAAAGTACCCTTCCGTCTTGAAGCTCGACGGCCTCGCCGCTGGCAAAGGAGTGGTGGTGGCGCAATC
>JACCDT010803967.1_pt1 | contig 17225 bp, 18 predicted proteins | sample 7446291 | NCBI WGS metagenome assembly JACCDT01 (sample SAMN15323446, study PRJNA562643) | freshwater metagenome | isolation source: river surface water | place: USA:Blue River Watershed | collected 2017-08-17 | reverse complement strand
CTGGGACGGCTGGAAAGTGTTGACCGACCGTTTGGCCAAGAAAGTGCAAATCGTGGGCGACGACCTGTTCGTGACCAACACCAAGATCTTCAAAGAAGGCATCGACAAAGGCATCGCCAATTCGATCCTCATCAAGATCAACCAAATCGGCACCTTGACTGAAACGTTTGAAGCCATCGAGATGGCCAAGCGCGCGGGCTACACCGCCGTGATCAGCCACCGCTCTGGCGAAACGGAAGACAGCACCATTGCTGACATCGCCGTGGGCTTGAACGCCGGTCAAATCAAAACTGGTTCGATGAGCCGTTCTGACCGCATGGCCAAGTACAACCAACTCTTGCGCATCGAAGAAGACTTGGGTGACGTGGCGGTGTACCCAGGCCGTTCTGCCTTCTACAACTTGCGTTAATCGCCACTCCATCTGACGAATCGAATGCTTCGACCACTCCACCTCGTGCTGATCGCCCTGCTGCTTGTGCTGCAGGGCCAGCTGTGGTTTGGTCGTGGCAGCATCCCTGACGTGATGCGTCTACGGCAGACCCTGAAAGAACAAAAGCAGCAAAACGCTGCCGCGCAGCTGGCCAACGATCGCCTCAGCGCAGAACTCCACGACCTCAAAGATGGTCTGGAAATGGTCGAAGAGCGCGCCCGCTCTGAAATCGGCATGGTCAAGCCGAACGAAGTCTTCGTGCAAATCGCGAAGTGACCGAACTTCTTTTCTCGACCGCATTCACCCTCTGGGGCCTAGACACTTCTTGGCTTGAACTCATCGCTGTGCTGTTGGCCTTTGCGATGATTGTGTGCAACATCATCGAACTGCATTGGGGCTGGCCTTTGGCCGCCATCAGCTCAGTGCTGTATCTCTTTTTGTTTTGGAGCCAGCGTCTGTATGGCGATGCGCTGCTGCAAGTGCTGTTTGTCGTTTTGGCGCTGTGGGGCTGGTCAGTCTGGCTGCGTGGTGCAGAAGGTGTACCTTTGCCTGTCACACGTATGCCCTCACAACAGCGCATGAAGTTGGCCGTAAGCGGGACCGTGTTGTGGCTCATCACGGGCAGTGTGTTGCTGAACTTCACCGACACCGATGTACCTTGGTGGGATGCCTTTCCTACAGCCTTCAGTTTGATCGGCCAATATTTGCTGGCGCACAAACGCCTAGAGAACTGGGCCGTGTGGATTGGCGTCAACATCGTCGCGGCCAGTCTTTTTGCATGGAAGGGCTTGTGGCTCACCACCCTGCTCTACCTCGCGTTCATTGTGCTGAGTGCGGTAGGTTGGCGCACATGGGCCAAGCACGCTCAAGTGGAAGCCGCATGAAAATCGCTCTGCTCGGCGCCGAAAGCACAGGCAAGTCGCAACTCGCTAAAGCGCTGTGCGCGCGGTTGCAGCAATCGGGCTTGGCTGTGTACCGCGTGGACGAATACCTGCGTGAGTGGTGCGAGACCCACCAGCGCACACCCAACCAAGACGAACAGCTGCACATTGTTGAAACTCAAATCGCCCGCGTATTGGCCGCGCCTGCACAAGCTGTGGTGATTGCAGACACCACACCGCTGATGACTGCGGTGTATAGCCAAATGCTGTTCAACGACCACAGTTTAGATGCATTGGCGTTGGTACATCAGGCGATGTATGACGTCACCCTGCTTACTGGCCTTGATTTACCTTGGGTCAGTGATGGTTTGCAACGCGATGGTCCGCATGTGCGTGAACCCGTCGATGCAGCGGTGCGCCAGATGTTGGGGCTGGCAGGCTTGCCTTACCAAGTGGTGTACGGCACAGAGGAACAACGCTTAGACAACGCCTTGTTTTGCATTGGTCGCCAAGCCCCCGATTGGGCCAAGCAGCTAGAGCGCCCTGAGCCTCCCACACGCTGGAGCGGCCCATGCGAAACCTGTGGCGACGGGGACTGTGAACATCGTTTGTTCACCAGTCTCGTCAAAAACTAAACCCCTCAGTGCAGCGATGAAGGCGCAGGCGGCTGCGCATCTGCGCTGGTAAAAATGTGCGCCGCATCCACCGCGTCATAGCGGTATTGCTGGCCACAAAAATCGCAGCCAACTTCCACATTACCTCGCTCAGCCAAGATGCTTTCCACCTCTTCGGTGCCCAGACTGCGAATCATGTTGCTCACACGCTCACGGCTGCATGAGCAAGCAAAGCTGGGGGTGAGGGGCTCGAAGCGCACCAGTTTTTCTTCCCAAAACAAGCGGCGCAAAATGGTTTCGGCATCCAGATTGAGCAACTCATCTGACGTCAAACTGGCCGCCAAGATGGAGATGCGGTTGTAGTCTTCGCTCAAACCAATGCCGTCTTCGTCACCCATGCTGGCTTGCGCGGCCAAGTTGGCCTCACCCTTCACAGGCAAGCGTTGGATCAATAAGCCCGCTGCTGTGGTGTCGTTGGTCGCCAACACCAAGGTGGTGTCGAGTTGTTCGCTTTGCAGCATGTAATGCTGCAACACGTCGCTGAACTTATCGAGTTTGTTGCGTTGGTCATCAAACAAAGGCACCACGCCTTGGTAGGGTTGCTGGCCTGGCATTTTGTTGAGCGGATCCAGCGTAATGGCGCATTTGCCTTCGTTGTTGACGTTCACCATCTCAGGCAAGGTGCTGGCGTCGCCCAACTCACCCACCACTTTGGCGGTCGCGCGCAAACTGAGGTCGGGTTGCACTTCCACCACAGCCAGCTTCAAAGGGCCATCGCCAAAGATTTGCATCACCAAAGCGCCGTTGAATTTGATGTTCGATTGCATCAGCACCGAAGCAGCGGTCATCTCGCCCAGCAAATGACGCACGGGTTCTGGATACGCACCAGTTTCGGCATTGGCAGCGCGGCGCTTGAGCACCTCTTGCCACACATCGGTGAGTTGCACCAACATGCCACGCACGGGCAAACCATCGAACAAAAATTTATGCAGTTGAGACATCAAGCAATTTTCTTTAAACCCGCTTTGAAGCGGTTTTTGTTAGTCACATAGTGCTGCGCGCTGCGGCGCAACCCTTCAATTTGCTCATGCGTGAGCTCGCGAACCACCTTGGCAGGGCTTCCCAAAATCATGGAGCCGTCTGGAAACTCTTTGCCCTCGGTCACCAACGAACCCGCACCCACCAAACAGTTCTTACCTATCTTCGCGCCATTCAGCACTACAGCACCAATGCCAATCAACGATTCGTCACCAATCGTGCAACCGTGTAGTTGAACCATGTGACCCACGGTCACATGCTTGCCAATGGTGAGCGGAATGCCCACGTCTGCATGCAACACACTGCCGTCTTGGATGTTGGTGCCTTCACCGATTCGGATCGTGGCCGTGTCTCCGCGCACCACACTGCTGAACCACACGCTGCTGTCAGCGGCCATGTGCACATCCCCCACCACTTGCGCGTTGTCGGCCACCCAAGCGGAATCTGCGAGGTGTGGGGTCAAGTCATCGAGCTGGTAAACGGCCATGGAGGTCTCCTTGCGAATGTGTTTTCCTACAATTGTAGGGATGTCGCTTCGCCAACACGCCCTAAATGCCTTGAGCATTTGCCACCCACAAGACAAAGTGGCCGCTGTCCAATCCCTGTGGGCTCAACAAACCCATTTAGCCCTCACACCCAGCGAGGTCTTGACGCCCGTACACGCCTTGCCTGGCCGCCCTGAACGCCCACGCTTGTTACCGCCCAAAGACGTGCCCACCCGCACACCTTTCACAACGGAAGGTTTGGCCGCGTTGATTCATGCGGTATGTCACATCGAATTCAACGCCATCAATTTGGGTTTGGATGCAGTTTGGCGCTTCAACCACATGCCCGAGACGTTTTACCAAGACTGGCTGCGCGTGGCACATGAAGAGGCCTACCACTTCACCATCCTTCATGAGCTGCTCAACGAGCTGGGGTACCAGTACGGCGACTTTGATGCGCATGATGGCCTGTGGCAAATGTGCGAAAAGACAGCTGCCGATGTGCTGGCGCGTATGGCCCTGGTGCCCCGCACCCTCGAAGCCCGCGGACTCGACGCCACGCCGTTGATTCAAAACAAGCTGCGCAAAGCCGCCACGTCTGGTGCGCTAAAAGCTGTTGATCTGCTCGACATCATCTTGCGCGACGAAGTGGGCCATGTAGCGATTGGCAACCATTGGTACCGCTGGCTATGCGAGCAACGCGGCCTTGATCCTGTTTCGCTGTATGGCGAATTGGTGCAGCGCTACGATGCCCCCAAACTTCGTCCACCTTTCAATGAAGAGGCCCGCAAACGTGCGGGCTTTACGCAAACCGAGTTGAACTACTTGCTAGGCAGTTGAGTCAATGGCTGTATCACCCGCGTGGATGATGCTGGCCATGCAAACTCTTTAATCGCTCACGCGCAATGTGCGTGTAGATGGTGGTGGTGGAAATATCGGCATGCCCCAGTAGCATTTGCACAGCGCGCAAGTCGGCCCCGTGGTTCAGCAAATGCGTGGCAAACGCATGGCGCAAGGTGTGCGGTGAAATCGGCACATGGATTTGTGCTTGCAAGGCGTAGCGTTTGATGAGTTGCCAAAACATCGCGCGTGTCATGCCCTCGCCTGCGTTCTTGCCGCGTACCGTCACAAACAATGCTTCGGTTTGGTGGCCTGCTAGCAATGCAGGACGCGCCTCATTCAAATAACGTTGCAGCCAATCACGCGCCACTTCACCAAAGGGCACCAGGCGCTCTTTGCTGCCCTTGCCCATGATGCGCAGGACACCATCGTTCAAACTCACATGCAAGGTTTTGAGGTCGACCAGCTCGCTCACACGCAAGCCGCTCGCGTAAATCAACTCCAGCATCGCACGGTCGCGCATGCCTAAGCCTGTAGACACATCGGGCGCGTTGAGCAAACTCTCCACTTGCGCCTCGGTCAAACTTTTGGGCGCTCGCACGGGTTGCTTGGCCGTGAGCAGTTTCAACGTGGGGTCAGCCAACAACATGCGCTCACGCAAAGCCCAGCGGTAAAAGCGTTTAAACACGGTCAAACGGCGATTGGCACTGGTGGCTTTGGTTTCAGCATGGCGATGTGCAAAGTACTGTTGCAAGTCTGACTCCTGCGCCGCCAGCAAGTGTGTGCCCTGCGCATTCAGCCAAGCCGACAGCAGATTCAAATCACGCCTGTAAGCCGCCAAGCTGTTGGGGGCCAAACCGTGTTCGAGCCACAAGGCATCGATGAAGATGTCAATATTGGCGTCAGGGGCGGCAACTTGAAGAGGGACGGCGTGTGTCATGCGAGCGTCAATCGTAAACGCTGGAGACTCTGTGCAACCATTGACTGCGGTTATTCTTTACGGGTGAATTACGCCCAACTCCTCTTCCCCGACTTCTCGCTCATCCTCTGTGGCTACTTGGTCTGCAGGTACACCGCCCTCGACCGCAGCGTGTGGGAGCCTGTGGAACGTTTGGTGTATTACTTTTTGTTTCCAGTGTTGCTGTTTTACTCTATCGTGCGCACGCCCTTGGATTTGGTAGCTGCCTCGCACCTGATCATGGCAGGCTTGATCTTGGGATTCAGCAGCATTGCGCTGTCGTATGTGCTGCCCAAATTACCGCTGTTACGAGCACACATCAACCCACGCCTGCATGCAGCCAGCGCACAAGTGGGATTTCGTTTCAACTCGTTCATTGCGTTGGCCTTGGCCGAGCGCATCGCTGGACCGCAAGGCTTATTGTTGATTGCGGTGCTCATTGGCGTGTGCGTGCCCATGTTCAACGTGGCGGCAGTATGGCCCATGGCCAAACATGCGCAAAGCCACTTTGGCCGTGAATTGATTCGTAACCCGCTCATCTTGGCCACCGCCTCGGGCTTGTTGGCCAATATGGCTGGCCTGCACATTCCGAACTGGACTGAACCGACGCTGCAACGCATTGGCTCTGCATCGCTGGCCTTGGGCTTGTTGGCGGCGGGCGCTGGCATGGAGTTGGGGCATTTGATGAAGGCCAAGGTTTTGGCCGCTTCGTTACTGACCATTCGTCATCTGATAACACCCATGGTGGCCTGCGCCTTGGCATTGGCCTTTGAGCTGGACAACACGCAAACCACCGTACTGCTGGCCTTCTCAGCCCTACCTACCGCCTCCAGCTGCTATGTATTGGCCGCCCGCATGGGCTACAACGGGGCGTTTGTGGCGGGCTTGGTCACTTTGTCAACCTTGCTTGGCATGCTCAGCTTACCCTTTGCTCTGGCCGTGTTGAGATGAAAGTGCTCGCTTTCATGGCATAATGACGCGTTTTGCGGAAAGTGTGTCGAAATAGGTCGGCGTGGCTACCGCAGCTGCTCAAGGAAAAAGCGATGAAAGAAGGCATTCACCCCAACTACCGTGAAATCTGTTTCATGGACATGTCTAACGGCTTCAAATTTGTGACGCGCTCATGCGCAAGCACAAAAGAAATGATCACCATGGAAGACGGCCGCGAACTGCCGTTGTACAAGCTGGATACAACCAGCGAGTCACACCCCTTCTACACAGGTACACAAAAATCTGTCGACAACATGGGTGGCCGCGTCGAGCGCTTCCGCAACAAGTACGGCAAGACCATCGCCAAGTAAGCCACGCGCTCACTTCAAACAAGGCAGCCCGGCCCCCCGCGCTGCCTTTTTTATTTAAAAACTGTGACCCAGCCCACTCCCGCCATCGTTCCTCAAAGTGCCGTGCGCCGCCTACCGCGCGCCGCACTGTGGTTGTTCTGCGCCGCGTATGTGCTGCCTGGTTTGTTTGGCCGCGAACCTTGGAAAGGCAATGAGTTCACCGCCTTTGGTCATATGCTGGCATTGGCTGAAGGTACGAGTGATTGGTTCCATCCCAGTGTGTGGGGACAGGCCCCCGCCTTGGATGCCCTGCTGCCTTACTGGTTGGGCGCTTGGGCGATCTTGATTGCCCCTGAATGGCTGTCTGCTGGGCTGGCTGCTCGCATTCCATTTGCCCTGCTGCTCGGGCTGACCTTGGCTGCCACTTGGCATGGCGTTTACTACTTAGCCCTGAGTCCGCAAGCGCAACCCGTACCCTTTGCTTTTGGTGGTGAAGCCAAACCCAAAGACTACGCCCGAACCATTGCCGACGGGGGCGTCTTGGCACTCATCGCTTGCCTGGGCCTCACGCTGCTGTCACACGAAGCGAGCCCCATCTTGACGCAGCTGGCTTTCGTCAGCTGTGCTTTTTATGGCGTGGCCGCACTGCCTTATCACCCACGCTACAGCCTGACGGCCCTGAGCATTGCCTTGTTAGGACTCTGCCTGAGTGGTGCGCCTAGTTTTGCGGTGCTGATGGCCGCAGGGAGCGGTCTGTTGTGCTTGTTGGACCGTCAAAGTACATCCGCACAAACAGGTCGTCAGCATGCATTGTGGTTACTCCTCATGGGCGCAACGGTGGCAGCACTGGCCACAGTGCTTGAAGCTTGGCATTGGCGTTTACTCCCTGTTCACACCGATTGGGAAACATGGCGCGGCCTGCTACGTCTCATGGCATGGTTCACTTGGCCAGCATGGCCTTTGGCGCTGTGGACATTGTGGCGTTGGCGCCGTCAATGGGCCTCTTTGCATTGGAGCCGTCACTTGGTCTTGCCGTTGTGGTTCACGGCATTAACCGTGAGCACAGCCTTGTTGACAAGCTCATCGAGCCAAACCTTGTTGTTGGCCTTGCCCGCATTGGCCACCTTGGCAGCATTTGCCTTGCCCACATTGCGCCGCAGCGTGGCGGCACTGATTGATTGGTTCACGCTGTTGTTTTTCTCCACATGCGCGCTCATCATTTGGGTGATTTGGATCGCCATGCAAACTGGCTGGCCCGCTAAACCTGCGGCCAATGTGGCGCGACTGCTGCCTGGTTTTGAGCCAAGCTTTGGATGGTTGGCATTCATTGTTGCCTTCGTCGCAACGGCGGTCTGGGGATGGTTGGTGGTGTGGCGTACGGCCAAGCATCGCCATGCCTTGTGGAAGAGTTTGGTTCTACCTGCTGGAGGCGCTGCGCTGTGCTGGTTGCTGCTGCTCACCCTTTGGTTGCCACTGCTAGATTTCGCAAGAAGCTACAAACCTTGGGTACAACAAATTCAAAACGTGATGGCCAAACAAAATCCCAACGAAGCTCAAAACGTCTGCATGCTCAGTTATGGTTTAGGTGTAGGTCAAATGACGGCGTTTCACTACCACGGTGGCTTTGATGTGAAAGCGCTCGAGATGACGCCCATCAACCAGCAGCGCACTTGTCCATGGCTATTGGTCGACAACGATTTACGCCCTGATTTAGACCAGGTCGTGAAACTGAACGATTGGGTTCGCGTACGCACCATTCGTCGCCCCTCAGATAACAACGAAGACGTGACGCTTTACCACCGCCGTCAGCCTTGATCCACGGATGAGCAGCGAACGCGTCACCATCATGCGGCACGCCGGCACAGTGATGGTCGGCCAACTCGCCGTGATGGCTTTCAGCATCACCGACACCTTGGTGGCGGGACACTTTGCCGACACAGCACTTGCGGCACTGGCTGTGGCGTCAGCCACCTATGTCACGGTGCATATCTCGTTGATGGGAATGCTTCAAGCCTTGCTACCCGTTTGGGCTGAACTACATGGCGCACAACGTCATGCCGAGGTTGGCCGATCCGTTCGGCAAGCTTTGTATTTGTGCGCCTTCACCGCCAGCCTAGGCATGTGGGCATTGCTGTGCCCTGACTTTTTGTTGAATTGGACACAGGTCCCCACCGACTTGCAAGCCGAGGTGCGCGGCTATCTGAACATCGTGGCCTTTGGCTTACCCGCTTCACTGCTGTTTCGCATGTACAGCACACTGAATCAAAGCTTAGGCAAGCCCAAACTGGTGACGTGGGTGCAAGTGGGTGCCTTGATGGTCAAGATCCCACTGTCCATCGTTTTGGCATTAGGTATTCCAAATATTCTGCCGCCCTTAGGTTTAGCTGGCTGTGCATGGGCGACCTTGCTTGTGATGCTTCTTATGCTGGGACTGGCGACTTGGCTATTGCAAACGCAAAGCTTTTACAAGCCCTATCGCATCTGGGCCGCGATGGAAAAACCACATCCCCCAACTTTGTGGCACTTCGTGCGCTTGGGTCTTCCCAGTGGGCTTGCCATCGGCGTCGAAGTGACCTCTTTCACCCTTATGTCTTTGTTCATTGCGCGCTTAGGCGTCGTGGCTACAGCGAGTCATCAAATCGTGTCCAACATGACAGCGGTGCTTTACATGATCCCCTTGTCGCTCTCGATCGCCAGTAGCTCGCGTGTGAGCTATTGGATTGGTGCTGGACAAACTCATCGCGCACGTCAAGCACTGCGAACTGGCCTAAGTTTGGTGCTGTTACTGAGCCTGAGCTTGGCTGCGCTGATTGGCTGGCAGCATCAGGCGATCGCGCAGTTTTATACCCAATCCCATGAAGTGGCGGTATTGGCTGCCACCTTGCTGTTGTGGCTGATGCTCTATCACATTGCCGATGCCGTACAGGTGTTTTGCGTGTTCACGCTGCGTTGCTATGGCATCACGGTACTGCCACTCATCACCTACACGGTGTTGCTGTGGGGATTAGGCTTGGCTGGCGGCTATGCGGTGGCCTATGGTGCAGGGTTTGATCTGTCGGTCTTGAGCTGGCTCAAGCCACAATCGCCCATTGCATTTTGGCAAACTGGCAGCTTGGCGTTGTATGTAACCACGGCTGTTTTATTACCGGTGCTGTGGCGTGCGGCTTATCGCCCGACACACGGCACACAAGCGCTTCATTGAATGGCAAGCCCCATGCATCACATCAAGATTTATCACAACCCCAAATGCAGCAACTCACGCAACACCTTGGCTCTGCTGCGCGAACATGGCCATGAGCCAGAAGTTGTTTTGTATCTGGACACGCCGCCCACGCGCCAAGAATTGCAAGCCATCGTCCAAGCCACTGGAGGCTCTGCGCGTGCCTTGATGCGCAGCAAAGAAGCCCTTTATGGTGAATTGGGGCTTGGCAACTCAGACCTCACTGAGGATGCTTTGATCGATGCCCTACTGGCTCACCCAGTGCTCATGAATCGCCCCATCGTCATCACACCCAAAGGTACACGCTTGTGTCGCCCACCTGAGGTGGTGATGGAAATTTTGCCGACGACTTAAGCCGACAAAGTATCGGCAATGCGCTTGGCGCAAGCGTTGGCTTGCGCTGCATCACGCGCCTCGACCATCACGCGCACCAAAGGCTCGGTGCCACTGGCGCGAATCAACACACGACCGGTGTCGCCCAACTCGGCCTCAGCCTTTTGCACTTCTTCTTTCATGCGTGCATTCGATTGCCAGTCTTGACCTGGGCGCAGTCGCACATTGATGAGGTTTTGTGGGAACAACGTCACGTCCTTAAGCAGCTCAGCCATGGCTTTGCCACTGCGCACACAGGTTTGCAAAATTTGCAAAGCGCTCACCAAACCATCGCCAGTGGTGTGCTTGTCCAAAGCCAGCAAATGGCCAGAACCTTCGCCGCCCAGAATCCATTTGTGCTTGGCGAGTTCTTCCAGTACATAACGATCGCCCACCTTGGCGCGCACAAAGCCAACGCCACGTTTCTTCAAGGCCACTTCCACCGCCATATTGGTCATGAGGGTGCCCACGACACCTGGCACCACTTCATCATTGGCAAGGCGGTCGTCTGCCATCAAATACAGCAGCTCGTCGCCGTTGTACAAGCGCCCTTGGGCATCCACCATTTGCAAACGGTCGGCATCGCCATCGAGTGCAATGCCAAAGTCGGCATGGTTCTCTTTCACGGCATGCACCAAAGCATCAGGATGGGTTGCACCGACTTCGTGATTGATGTTCAAGCCGTCGGGGCTACAACCAATGGCAATCACATCAGCACCCAGCTCATGGAACACCTTGGGTGCAATGTGATACGCCGCACCATGCGCCGCATCCACCACAATTTTCAAGCCTTTGAGTGTGAGATCGTTTGAGAAGGTGCTTTTACAAAACTCGATGTAGCGACCAGCGGCATCGTCCAAGCGTTTGGTCTTGCCGAGGTTGGCTGAATCAACCCATACGGGCGCTTCGTCCAAAGCCGCCTCAACAGCTAGTTCCCAGGCGTCACTGAGCTTGTTACCGTTGGCGCTGAAGAACTTGATGCCATTGTCGGCAAACGGGTTGTGGCTGGCACTGATGACCACGCCAAGGCTCGCGCGTTGTGCACGTGTGAGATAGGCCACACCAGGCGTCGGCAATGGACCAAGCAACACCACATTCACGCCAGCGGAGTTAAAACCAGACTCGAGCGCGGACTCCAACATATAACCCGAGATACGTGTGTCTTTACCAATCAAGACGGTTGGGTGCGCTTCGGTTTGCTTGAGCACACGGCCCACCGCATGCGCCAGTCGCAGCACAAAATCAGGCGTAATGGGCGCTTGCCCCACGGTACCGCGAATGCCATCAGTTCCGAAATATCGACGCGTCATCTTCATTTACCTTGCAAGTTATTTTGTTTGTTATCGTTTTGAATGCATTGTCTCAAACTTGTGCTGCCTGCCACACTTTGAGTGCCTGCACAGTTTGCGCCACATCATGCACGCGCACAATACGCGCGCCGCGCTCAACAGCCAACAACGCAGCCGCCACACTGGGCACCATGCGCTCACCCACCTCGCACCCCGTCACAGCACCGATTGAAGATTTACGCGACCACCCCACCAACAAGGGGTAGCCTAATGCTAACAATTGGTCTTGATGGGCGAGCAACTCAAAGTTTTGAGCCACGGTTTTGCCAAAGCCCACACCAGGATCTAACGCGATGCGTTCGTGCGCCACACCCGTCGCCTCAAGCGCTTGCGCATGGTGTTTTAGAAATTCAACGACTGGCGCAATCGAGGATCCTTGCATGGGCAAAGTCTGCATGGTTTTCGGTTCGCCGTGCATGTGCATCAAACACACGCCGCACTGAGCATGCGCAGCCACTGCTTGCTGCGCACCTGTCTGACGCAAAGCCCACACATCGTTGATGATGTCTGCGCCAGCATCCAGCACCGCTTGCATCACTCCTGCTTTATAGGTGTCCACCGAGATGGGCACATTCAAACGCACCGCCTCACGCACCACAGGCAACACGCGCGCCAACTCATCCTCTAGCGAGACAGCTGGCGCACCAGGGCGCGTGGACTCGCCCCCAATGTCTAAGATATTTGCCCCCTCTTTGAGCAATTGCTCACAATGTGCCAAAGCAGAACGTGTCGTGGCGTGGTGACCACCGTCCGAAAATGAATCGGGCGTGACATTGACAATGCCCATCACCTGCGGCTGGCCCAAATCGATGCGAAAACGTGTGGTTTGCCAAAACATAAGTGCTCCATGAAAAACGGGGCTTGCGCCCCGTTTTTAAGTCATCCCAATCGCTTAAGCCGCACTGGGAGATGGGTCTGCTTGCACCGCTGGGGTGCCACCACCACTGTCGCCACCAGAAGGCGTGCGTGGTGTCCAATCTTTGGGGGGACGTGGTGGACGGCCTTCCATGATGTCGTCGATTTGCTCTTTGTCGATGGTTTCCCATTCGAGCAGAGCTTTAGCCATGGCGTGCATTTTGTCGCTGTTGAACTCAATCAAACGGCGTGCCAAATTGTATTGCTCGTCAATGATGCGGCGTACTTCCACATCCACCTTTTGCATGGTGGCTTCAGACATGCTGGTGGTCTTGGTGACCGAGCGGCCCAAAAACACTTCGCCTTCGTTCTCAGCGTAGACCATCGGGCCCAAGGCCTCGGTCATGCCATAGCGTGTGACCATGTCACGTGCGATCGAGGTGGCACGCTCAAAGTCATTGCTTGCACCCGTGGTCATTTGATTCATGAACACTTCTTCGGCAATACGTCCCCCAAACAACATGCTGATTTGGTTCAGCATGTATTCGCGGTCGTAGCTGTAGCGGTCTTTTTCAGGCAGGCTCATGGTCACGCCCAAAGCGCGACCGCGAGGAATGATGGTGACCTTGTGCACGGGATCGCACTTAGGCAAGAGCTTGCCAATCAAGGCATGACCCGCTTCGTGATAGGCCGTGTTGCGACGCTCTTCTTCGGGCATGACCATGCTCTTGCGCTCAGGCCCCATCAAGATTTTGTCTTTGGCCTTCTCAAAGTCTTGCATCTCGACCACGCGTGCGTTACGACGCGCAGCCATCAAGGCCGCTTCGTTGCACAAATTGGCCAAGTCAGCACCGCTCATGCCAGGTGTGCCACGTGCAATGACGCTGGCGTTGACATCTTGGCCGATTGGCACTTTGCGCATGTGCACATTCAAGATTTGTTCGCGACCACGGATATCAGGCAAGGTCACATACACCTGACGGTCAAAACGACCAGGGCGCAGCAACGCGGCATCCAAGATATCGGGGCGATTGGTGGCAGCCACCACGATCACACCGAGGTTGGTTTCGAAGCCATCCATCTCGACCAACATTTGGTTCAAGGTTTGTTCGCGTTCGTCGTTGCCACCGCCTACACCTGCGCCACGTTGGCGACCTACAGCATCAATCTCGTCAATGAAGATGATGCAAGGTGCGTTCTTTTTCGCGTTCTCAAACATGTCGCGCACGCGGGCCGCGCCCACGCCCACAAACATTTCAACGAAGTCGGAACCAGAGATGCTGAAGAACGGCACTTTGGCTTCGCCAGCAATGCCTTTGGCCAGCAATGTTTTGCCAGTACCAGGAGGGCCGACCAGCAGCAAGCCGCGTGGAATACGACCACCCAGTTTTTGGAAGCGTTGTGGGTCTTTCAAAAAGTCCACGACCTCTTTCACTTCTTCTTTGGCTTCATCGCAACCTGCCACATCAGCGAAGGTAACCTGGTTGTTGTTCTCGTCCAGCATGCGGGCTTTGCTCTTGCCGAAGCTGAAAGCCCCGCCTTTACCGCCGCCTTGCATTTGGCGCATGAAGTACACCCACACACCAATCAGCAGCAGCATCGGGCCCCAGCTAACCAGCAAGGTCATGAGGAGTGAACCTTCTTCACGGGGCTTGACATCAAACTTCACGCCATTGGCAATGAGGTCACCCACCAAACCACGATCGAGGTAAGTGGCTGTCGTGCGAATCTTGCGCTCGTCGTTGGTGACCGCTGTGATTTCTGTGCCGCCCTGACCTTCTTGGATGGTGGCGGTTTTGATGCGCTTGGCACGAACTTCTTCAAGGAAGTCAGAGTAGCCAAGATAACCAGAGCCTGCGCCTGGGCGTGTTTCAAACTGTTTGAACACGGTGAACATCACCATGGCGATGACCAACCAAACAGCGACTTTTGAGAACCATTGATTATTCAATGTGGGCTCCGAGATAAAAAGAGTACGAGATGTACTGAGATGGGCTTGATTTTAGGCGTTTCAAGCGCATGGGGCAGCTTTATTCGCTGCAAGCAGCCTTAGAAACATCAAGGATTTAGCGAAACTCTGCTTTTCACACCCATACCAACCAAAAAGGTTTCACTTGATTTGTCGCGACTCGCCTTAGGTTTGATAGGTTTGACCACGCGAAAAGTGCTTTTAAACAAATTCACCAAATCGCTGTAGCCGCTGCCATGAAACAGCTTGACCACCAACGCTCCATCGTCTTTGAGGTGGTTTTGTGCAAAGTCCACCGCCAGTTCAATCAAATGGGCAATGCGGGTCGCATCAGTCGATTCAATGCCCGTCAAATTAGGCGCCATATCGGACACCACAACGTCCACGATACGGCCTTGCAAGGCCCCTTCCAGTTGCGTCAAGACATCTTCCTCACGGAAGTCACCTTGGATGAACGTGACGTCCTCCACTGGCTCCATGGGCAAGATGTCCAAGCCGATGATGGTGCCGTTCAAAGTGCCCGCTGCTGCGCCTGTAGGTGACATGCGGCGACGCAGGTATTGGCACCATGCGCCCGGCGCACAGCCCAAGTCCACCACCACGTATCCTGGCTTGATGAGGCTGAGCTGCTCGTCTATTTCCTTGAGCTTATAAGCCGCGCGGGCACGGTAGCCCTCTTTTTGTGCCAGCTTGACGTAGGTATCGTTCACATGGTCGTTCAACCATGTTTTATTGACCTTTTTACTTTTAGTTTTAGCTTTCAATTCGACCCTTCATGCATGTCACCTCAGCGAGCGGGGATAATACCCGTATGTCCGCAATACAACTCACACCTGCTCAACGCAAAATTCACCGTGCCGAAGCGCACCATTTAGACCCCGTCGTCATGATTGGCAACGATGGTTTAACGCCAGCGGTGATCAAAGAAGCCGAGATGGCACTCAACGCCCACGGCCTTATCAAAATCCGCGTCTTGGGCGATGACCGCCAAGCCCGCGAAGCTATGTTTGTGGCTTTGGCAGACCAACTCAACGCAGCCCCCATTCAACACATCGGTAAATTATTTGTGTTGTGGCGTCCACGCGCTGAAAAAGAGCGCACCGTTGACGAAGACCGCATGGCTGGCCCGCGCGATGTGAAAGTCCTCAAGTACAGCAGCCGAGGCGGCCAACGCCCCGAAGTGAAAACTTTGCGTGTATTGGGCAATCAACGCTTGACCTCTGGCGGTCAAGTCAAACGCGCCAAACCGAAAAAGATTTCGGTTAAAAAACGCAGCTTGGGTTAATCCTGCAAGGCTGAGCTTGCTGCATCGGCAAGCTCATCATGGGCAGGACACAAAGACCACAGCGTCTTACCTGCACAAAACCACTGCAACACATAAAAGGCCGTGCCCAAGCTGTGCCACAAGGCCATGTTGTCACGGGCCATGATATGAGGCTTCACAGCCACCTCAAGCAACAAAGCACACAACATGCCGCCAATCACCCACGGTGATGGCGTGTGCGATTGAGCTTGACTCAGGCGTTTAGCCGTTAACAAAAGCAGCAAGCCATATGCCAACGAAAGCCAAGACTGCGCCGTAAACAGCTTTGCGGCCATTTGCCCAGCGATGGCTGGCGTTTCCAAATGCACAAACAGCATCGGCACCACCATGAAGCCCACCGCACACAAACTGCCCCACCACAGCGCTGCCAAAAAGATTTGTAGCCGCGCCATGTGACAGGCTTAGAGGTAAGAAACCTTGACCACTTCGTAGTGCTTCACACCGCCAGGTGCTTGCACTTCAGCCACATCGCCCTCTTCCTTACCAATCAAGGCACGGGCAATCGGGCTGCTGATGTTGATGAGGCCGAGTTTTAAATCGGCTTCGTCTTCGCCCACGATTTGATAGGTCACTTTGTCGCCAGAGTCTTCGTCTTCCAACGCAACCGTCGCGCCAAACACCACACGACCACCAGCATCGAGCGATGCGGGATCAATGATTTGGGCCACCGACAGCTTGCCTTCGATTTCTTGAATGCGACCTTCGATGAAGCCTTGGCGGTCTTTGGCTGCATCGTATTCGGCGTTCTCGCTCAAGTCGCCCTGCGCACGCGCTTCTGCAATGGCAGCAATGACGGAGGGACGCTCAACAGTTTTGAGCTTGTGCAACTCGTCCTTGAGCTTCTCTGCGCCACGCTTGGTGATAGGAACTGTACTCATCGTATTTCCTTAGGCCGTCAGTTGAGCGTGCATTTCCTGCACAGAAATAACATCCAACTTGTCCATGTACTTCATACCTTCCACAGCCGCTTCTGCGCCTGCGATGGTGGTGAAGGTGGTCACGCGGTTGAGCAAGGCCGAGGTACGAATGTGGCGTGAATCCGCAATCGCGTTGCGACGCTCTTCCACCGTGTTGATGACCAACACCACTTCGTTGTTTTTGATGCTGTCCACGATGTGCGGGCGACCTTCGGTCACTTTGTTCACCACTTCGCAAGGCACGCCAGCTTCCACAATGGCAGACGCTGTACCTTTGGTGGCGATGAGCTCAAAGCCCAAAGCAGACAACTGACGCGCCACTTCAATCGCACGCGGCTTGTCGTTGTTTTTCACCGAGATGAACACCTTGCCCGTCGAGCGGCCATCGGCATCGCGTGGACGGGGCAGCTTGGTGCCAGCACCCAATTGGCTCTTCACAAAAGCTTCGCCAAATGTTTTGCCCACACCCATGACTTCGCCTGTGGACTTCATCTCAGGCCCCAAAATCGTATCGACACCTGGAAACTTCACAAAGGGGAACACCGCTTCTTTCACACTGAAGTAAGGAGGCGTGACTTCTTTGCTGATGCCTTGCGATGCCAGGGTTTGCCCAGCCATACAACGTGCTGCAACCTTGGCCAACTGGATGCCCGTGGCTTTAGACACATAAGGCACCGTACGTGAGGCGCGTGG
>JACCDT011682782.1_pt1 | contig 17240 bp, 16 predicted proteins | sample 7446291 | NCBI WGS metagenome assembly JACCDT01 (sample SAMN15323446, study PRJNA562643) | freshwater metagenome | isolation source: river surface water | place: USA:Blue River Watershed | collected 2017-08-17 | reverse complement strand
CTCCCTGCATGCGTGCGGGCAAATCGCCCTCACGTGTCCTTGATTCTATCGGTGCCGGTCAGCCGTGCGCGTGGTGTTGCCCAGGGGCGCTTGGGAGCAGGATTTCGTGCTCTACCCGGCGCAAGATGAGCAGGAAGGTGCCCGCAACCACCAGGAACCCGAGGGTGGCAAACACGAGGCCATCAACCCCGTAGGCGAACGCCAGGTCGCCCGCAATCTTGACGCCAATGACCTGCCCGAGGCCCAAGAAGATCGAGTAGAGGCCCATCACCGCGCTGCGGTCGGCGTGGTACCGCTCAGAGACGTCGGCCAGGAAGCCGAGTGCCGCTGGCGTTGCACCGGCGATGAAGAACATGGAGGCGCACAGCACCCCAAAGAGGAGGGCGATCAGCGGCAGCTCGTTCCCTGAGAGTCGATTGATCGCGAAGATCGCGGCCATTGCCACGATGAAGGCGATCAGGCCGAGCAGGAGCATGGTGGTGCGGCGGAAGTTGGCGAAGCGATTCCCCCAGAAGAAGAGTCCAACGCCGCCGATGAGGGCAACGAAGGCGAAGGCAGAGGTGACAACAACAAAATCAAAGCCGCTCAAAAGGAATTGACCTGGGAGATTGACCGTCTCGTCGCCGAGCAACAAGTTGAGCCCCTGGGGCACCCAGACGCCGATGATGGCGTTGATCGAGACCCAGGTAGGGACGAAGAGCAAGATCCCGCGCTGGCTAAAGAGCTTTACGTACTTGCGCAGGCGGTTCTCTGCGTGTGGTGGTGGGGCGGAGTGCTCATCCTTCACGCCGTAGGCGAAGAAGAGCAGCGCGAGCACGTAGATCACACCGTTCACCGCAAAGGCTGCTGGTCCGAAGATCGCCCAGAGTGGGCCGGCCAACGCGGTTCCCGCGACGAGGAGTCCGCCGAGTGTTGCCACCTCAAAGAGGGTGACGACACGACCCCGCAGCGCCGCGTCGTGGCTCGTCTTCGCCGCCACATACGAAAGGATGGAAGGAACGCTCGCCGCGGTTGAGGCTCCTTCAAGGAGACGCGTGCCGATCAGGAGTGGAATGGTCATGGAGAACGGCGTCATGATCACCGCCGCGAGGCCGAAGAGTGGCCCCAGCAACATGACGGGCTTTCGCCCGATGCGGTCGGCAATGATGCCGAAGATCGGCGAGCCGAGCAGCTCCGTCACGTAGAAGGCGAGCGTGATCGTTGCAAGGTCAACAGGGGTGATCGTGACCGAGCCGGTGGAGTTGAGGTACTTATTCCAGACGATCAGGAGCGCGCCCGTGGTCCCTGTTGCGGTTCGCAACGTCAGGGTGCCGAGGAGCAGAGCCTTCATTGATCCAGTCACCTACCCAGCATACGGGTTCCCGCCTTCGGCGGTCGGTATACTCCACCCATGCCAACCAACGTCGCCCAGTCGTATCCCTATAAGCGTGAGAGCGAGGCAGATCGTGCCGCCGCCATTGCGGCAACGCTGGCCGCCCGCGAAGGGCTCGCCGAGAAGCTCAGCGCCGAGGCGCTCCCCTACGACGGTGCTGATGGCGATGAGGCGTGGGCCTGGCGCTGCCGCACGGTCGGCTGCCCAGGGGTGCTTCACACCGCCGGCTATGCCCGCGAGAAGCGCGCCATCGTGGCCCTCTGTGATGGCTGCGGCCTGATTGCCCTTCGATAGATGAGCGGCGAGCGCGTTCCCGAGATCGTGCCGATCAGTTCGGCGAATAAGCCGACGCAGGTTGAGATCGTTGGTGACCGTATTCGCATCGCCTCCCTCGAGGTGATCGATCGCGCCCTCGCCGGCTTCCTGGAGAGCCGCTCGCCCGAGGATCGTGCCGAAACAGTCGAGCGCGCGATGCGGGTTGGCTTGATGGCGCTGCAGAGCGCCAGTGGCTCTATTGATGTGGATCATGTGCGCCGCGCCTTCGACAAGTTGCTCACCGATGCCGGCGAGTCAAACAAGAAGGCGACCGCTGAGGTGGAAGAGATTCTGCGCAAGACCTTCGCCAACGAGGGTGGCGCACTTCCCGCAACGCTGGAGCGCTTCCTTGGCGACAAGGGTGAGCTCGCCCTCTTCACCAAAGATCTCTTCGACGAGAACCGCCGCGACTCGGCACTCGGCAAGCTGAACACCATCCTTGGCACCTACTTTGATGGCGATGCCAGCAAGCTCGCCCACCTGCTTGACCCAACGCGCGAGGCCTCACCACTGAGCGGCTTCCGCGCCGAGATCGCCAAGCGCTTTGATGATGTGTTGCTGAAGATCGTTGAACTTGATGCGTCGCAGAAGGCGGCGAAGGGTGAGCGCAAGAAGGGGACGGCGAAGGGCGCCGACTTCGAGTCGCGTGTGATTGCTGAATACACCGAACTGCTGCGCGCCACGAACGATGAGATCGAGGGGACGGGCGGCGTTGCTGGCTCCATCCCTGATTCAAAGAAGGGCGACGCGGTCATCACGATCAACGGCCGCGACGCTTCCGCAAGTGTGCTGCGCATCGTCGTTGAGGTGAAAGACAAGACCATGACGGGGCCGGCCATCGAGAAGGAGCTCGCCGAGGCGCGCGAAAATCGCAAAGCGGAGATCGCCCTGATGGTCTTCAGTGAAGCGGCGGCGCCGGCGGGCGCTTCCCCATTCGTCATCAGTCGCCATGGCGTCTACTGCGTAGTTGACCCTGAGGCTCCCGACGTCGCGATCCTCGAGGCGGGGTATCGACTCGCGCGCATCTCGGCGCTGATTCGCGCCAAGTCGGAGGGGAGCGGCGCTGATCTCTCAGCGGTGAAAGATGCCATTGACGCGCTGCGCAGCCGATTGGACTCGGTCAAGGAGATCAAGAAGACCCTCACCGCGATCGACTCCACAACCGAGAAGGCGCGCGACGAGCTGGATGCCCTCCGTTCCGCGATCGTCACTGAGATCGACCGCATTGAAGAGCAGGTACGAGCGAGTAGTGCCGCCGCCCACGGGCGGTGAGTAAGGCGATCGCCGACTGGCGGCGATTCCTCACAGGCCGCTACGCCGCCTTCCGCACCCTCGCCGTCTCCGACGCCATCGCCGTCGCACTTAATGGAGACAGCCTCTCCATCCCCCTGATCACCACGCTTGGCGCATCGCCAGCGCTCGCCACCCTGATTGGCCTCTTCCCCTTCGTCGGCGGAATCCTGCAGGGGCTCATGCCCACAGCGCTCCGCAGGAGCGGCGGCGACCTTCGACGGCTAACCATTTTGATCGGCGCTGCGGCACTCTTGCGGCCAATCCTGTACATCGCCGTGGTGATCGCCATTGCCGCTGGGGTGCTCCCGCCGCTCGCCGGCATCGGACTGATTGCCATCGGCTTCGGCGTCGGCGCGACGGCGCAGGCAATCGCGGGGGCGAACGTGCAGACCTGGTTTGGTCGAATCCTTCCCGAGCGGGAACGCCGCTTCGTCGCCCCACGTGCACTCGCGATCCAATTTGGTCTCGGATCGGTGCTCCTCGTTCCCGTTGCGCTGCTGGTTCGCGTCGGCGAACAAGACTGGGGCGTCCTTATCTATGCGCCAGCCTTTGTTGGCGGCCTTGCGGCAAGCCTCCTCTTCTTGCGCGCACTGCGCAAGCTTCCGCGGCCAGGTGCGGTGTCGGCTGGTCGCTCCGCTAAAGCTGGGCCACTCTCCACACCAATTCGTCGCTTCCTCCGCACCAACATCATCTCGGCACTTGGCGCCGGATTCGCTCCGTACCTTTCGGTGTACGCGATCGTTGTGCTGAAGCAAGATGCGGCGTACGCCATCCTCATGGCCGCCATCGGCTCGGCCGCGGCACTCGTTGGCGCGATCGTGATCGGCAACTGGCTGGAGCGCGGCTCCGCGAGTCGCCTCTACCGCATCTCTCTCATCGTTCGCGGCGTTGGCATGGCCTCGTCGGCACTCGCTGGGCCATGGAATCCCTATGCGCCAATCGTGTTGTTGGTCGTGATCGTCATCATTACCGTCGGGTTCGCCGCTGGCATGCTCTCCGCGCAGGAGCGCGTGCTGCGACTCGCCGCACCTGGTGAGTCGATTCGCGCGCAGTCGGCCTACGGTGCAACCACCGCGGGGGCGCTCGCCGTCGGCCAGCTCGCCGGCGTGATCGTTCTCGCCCTACTCCCAATCGCCTACCCAACCTATGTCGGCATCTTTATTGTCACGGGGGCCCTCCGCCTGGTGGCGGCGGCGACCGCTGACGTGGGCGACGACTGGAATACAGCAACCCGCATCCACCACGGCGAAGAGATGCCCGCCGAGGCGGCCTTCGAGTCACAGCGCTAGTCGCAGGGCTACACTGAGCCCAGCGCCTCCCCTCGTGGGGCGGCATGAGCGTGCGAGCCGCCCGTGGCCCGCCCAAGGAGGGATGCGATGCGCGTACCAGTAGAGATGCCCCGACTCGGTTACGACAGCGAGGTCGGCAAGATCGGCGCCTGGACGGCGAAGGTCGGCGATACCGTGACCGCTGGCCAGCCGATTGGCGAGCTGGAGACCGAGAAGGCCACCGTCGAGTTTGAAGCCCCTGTGGCTGGAACCCTTGTTGAGATCGTGCATGCCGCGGGCGCCGAAGTCGCAGTGGGTGCCGTGATCGCCTACGTCGAAGACGGCAAGTAAGACGAACGCTCGCATGCCAAAACCAGGGCGAACCCCCGTTGAGTTCACACCAATGCGGACGGCGATCAGCCGCCGCATGGTGGAGTCCAAAGCGAAGGCACCGCACTTCTACGTCTCAACCGACATTGAGATGGATGCGGTCGTTGCCGCGAACGAAGCGCTCAACGCCGGACGCACTGGTGATGATCGAGTAACGCTCACCGCGTGGTTGGTTCGCGCGCTCGCTCAATCACTCGGCGCGTACCCTGCACTCAACGCGGTGTGGGAGGGTGAGGCGCTTGAGCGCTCCACGCCGATCAACATCGGCATCGCAATTGCGATTCCCGATGGTCTCGTCGCGCCAGCACTGCTCGATTGCGCAGCAAAGGATCTCGCCACCATCTCAACAGAGCTTCGCGACCTTGTCGCGCGCACCAAGATCGGCAAGCTGCGTCCTGCAGAATTCACGGAGCAGACCTTCACCCTCTCAAACCTTGGCTCTTTTCCGGTGACGCAGTTCACCGCGATCGTGACGCCGCCACAGGTCGCGATTTTGGCAACGGGCCGCAGCGAGTCGCGCGCCGTGGTGCGCGACGGCGCCGTGGTGGCGCGCACGATGCTGACGGCAACGCTCTCCGCCGACCACCGCGCCGTTGATGGCGCACTCGTGGCCGCCTTCCTCGGCGACCTGAAGTCGCGACTAGAGGCGCCGGCCGGGCTCTCCTAACGCGCATGGGCAGCCAGCCGCTCGGCGATCGCTCGAACTATCAGCGCGGGCGTCTCGACGCCAACGATCTTCTCCCCGATCCGGTGGACCAGTTTCATCGTTGGGTGAACGAGGCGATTGCCGCGCAGGTCCCTGAGCCCCTCGCCGCCGCCCTCGCCACGGCCGACGGCGCAGGGAACCCGAGCGTGCGCATGATCCTGATCCGCGGCATCGGCCCTGCAGGGATCGACTTCTATACAAATCACGGGAGCCGTAAGGGGCGCGACCTCGCCGCCCGGCCCGCGGCAGCCCTCACCCTCTGGTGGCCAACCCTCGAGCGCCAGGTTCGACTCTCAGGTTCAGTGGCGCGCCTCTCGGAGGCAGAGTCGGCCGCCTACTTTGCCAGCCGCCCGCTTGAGAGCCAGCTCGGAGCATGGGCAAGCGCCCAGGGGGAGCCGATCGCTGATCGAGCGACCCTGGAGGGGGCCCTCGCCGCTGCCGCACGGGCGCACGCCCCCACCCCCGAGGCGCTGCCGACCCTCCCGCCCCACTGGGGCGGCTATCGCGTCACCCCTGCCCATTGGGAGTTCTGGCAGGGGGGCGAACACCGCCTCCACGACCGCTTTGAGTACCTCCGAGCCACCCCCAACGGCCCCTGGGAGACCCGTCGACTCCAGCCGTAACAATCCGCCCCGCCCCCCGCACACCGCACCCGTTGCACCCCACTGGTAATCCGCTGGTAATACCCCCTTCGCATCGGATAGGATTCCGCCAAGCGCAGATCGCGCTTCAAGTCTGAACGGCCACCCGTAATCGGGAGGCCGATAAGGAGGAAACACATGCGAAAGAGGTCGCTACTCGCAACCTTTGCGGTTACTGCCGCACTCGTTGCTGGGGCATGCGGCGGGTCGACCGGTTCGACGGTTACTGGAGCAACGTTGCTCATCGGTGACTATCAGGACGTCGACAGCCTGAACCCCTTCTATTACAGCACGGTGATGTCGAGTAACGTCATCGGCATGACCAGCGATGGTCTGCTTCGCTTGAACGAGAAGCTTGAGCTTGAGCCATGGATGGCCACCGAGATTCCTACGAAGGAGAACGGCGGCATTCAGGTACCAGGCGTTGACGGCGCAGCCGCCACCGTTACCTGGAAGCTCCGACCATGGAAGTGGTCCGATGGTGTTGATCTCACCTGCGCCGACTTCCAGTACGCCCGCGAGTGGATTCTCGATGAGAAGAACACCGCGGTCTCGAAGGTTGGCACCCAGGAGATCAAGGAGATCGTGTGCGAAGGCTCAACGATGACCGTGCACTACTCCGAGCTCTACCAGAACCTGAAGTACGGCCCAGCGCTTGCGCCAAAGCACTACTTCAGCAAGTTCACGCTCGGTACTGCCGTTGGCGGCAACCCAGCGACCGACCTCTCCGATGACATGCTCTTGGGCGCGGGCTACCGCACCAAGGACCTGCCAAATGTTCCAACGAGCGGTGCGTTCAAGTATGAGAGCCGAACCCCAGGTGTTGAGACCGTGGTCGTTCGCAACCCATACTGGAAGGACCCACGCAACGGCGGCCAGTCGAAGCTTGCACGAGTGAAGTACGTCGTCTGTGGTTCGCCAGAGACCTGCGTTGCTAAGTTCCGTGCCGGTGAACTCGACATGGTCACCGACCTTGACGGTTCGCAGTACGCCCCAACCAAGGACCTTGGCGACGAGCAGCGCCCGTTCCCAAGCTTCACGGTTGAGTTCCTGCGACCAAATCACTCGCAGACGATCTGCTCAGACGGCGCTCCAGCCGAAGCAGATCCAGACGGCGTGCTTCCAAACCGCGCGGCGCGCGGTGGTGGCTGCCCAGCCTCAGACGTAGAACTCCGACGAGCCATCTCGGCCGCAGTTGACCGAGAGCGCTACCTCGACCAGATCGAGGGCGGCGTTGGTTTCGTTGCAACCAACATGGAGCTCCCTGACTTCTTCTTCTACGAGGAGCAGGCAGTGGAAGCCTACGACCTGACCAGGGCTGCAAAGATTCTGGCCGACGGCGGCTGGAGCGACACGAACAACAACGGGACGGTCGACAAGGATGTCGACGGCGACGGTGACCGAGACGAGGCGATCCTCGACATGTGCACCACGCTGAAGCCAACCCGAGGTGCAAAACTACAGCTGCTCGCTGCGGATCTAAAGACGATCGGCATCACTGCCATCGTTGATGCCGTTGGAAGCGGTCAGCTCTTCGGTCAGCGCACAGATGTGCCAGCCGGCACGAAGTGCAACCTGGCTTACGGCACGTTTGACGTTGCCCTTCACGCCTTCGGCATCACGTCGGTTGAGCCGAGCGGGTACGACACGTACCACTCGACGCAGACCAACGAGAACGGCGGCGGCAACGATCAGTACGTGAACATCCCAGAGCTCGACGAGAAGCTTGCGGCCATCAAGACCTCAATCGACGTCGCCGAGCAGGATGCCCTCATGGCTGAGGTGCAGAGCCTCTTGACCACCAACGTGGTCTCGATCCCGCTGCACTACTGGCTGGACATCGTCCTGGTGTCGAGCCGCGTGAGCGGTTACCTCCAGCATGCGGCCTGGGGCCCAATCTGGAACGCCTACGAGCTCGACGTCGCGTCGAACTAAGTAGGTCAGCCGAAACGATTCGGTTTGCATTCGCCGCGGGGCTCCGAGAGGGGCTCCGCGGCGATTGCCCATCACCCTGAATATCCCGCTAAGATCCCCCCGACGCTGCGGATCGTCCGGAAGCTAAGTGCAGAGGAGGCCACATGATCAAATTCGCTTTGAAGCGCATCGCGCTCGGCGTTACGATCATGCTTGGCTCCACCGTCCTCATCTATGCCCTCCTACTCGCCGCCCCTGGCGGTCCCGAACAGAAGTACGCGTTCAACCCGAAGTACACCGCCGCCCAAAAGGAGGGGTACCTGAAGTCCCTTGGGCTCGATCAACCTGTGCCGGTGCAGTACTGCCGCTGGCTCGGCGCCTGCCGGCGAGATGCCGACGGACTTGATGCCCTCATTGGACCAACCGGCTTCCCAAGCTTCCTACCGTCGGCCATCTCTGGGGTCTACACGGGCATCATTCACGGCGAGCTCGGCTACTCGTACTTCAACGGCGAGTCTGTGGCGGGCCTCATCGCGGCCGCAGCCCTTCCGACGCTCATTCTGGCCGGGCTTTCTATTGTCATTTGGTTGACGCTCGCGGTGATCGTTGGCGTCTACACCGGCGTGAACAACGGGGGGCGCTTAGATAACTCTGTGACTACAGTCACCTATGTGCTCTCCACGTTCCCGACCTTCCTCCTCGGCTTCTTGATCATGTGGCTCTTCGCAATCGTGCTGAATCTCACTCCGGTGGACGGCATGGTGAACGGCCGCGAGTCGCCTGCGTTCGGCAGCGACCTGTATTGGCAGTACTTCTCTAACAACCCGGTGGCAGCACTGCTCGATCTTGGCGCGCACCTCATCCTGCCCGTCATGACGTTGGTAATCGTTAGCTTCTCTGGTGACTCGCGCTACGTGCGTGCCAGCGTCATTGACGCGCTCTCTATGGAGCATGTGCGTACTGCCCGAGCTAAGGGACTGACCCGCGCTCGAGTGCTGATGCGACATGCGCTGCGCACCGCACTGGTGCCGTTTGCCACGAACATCGGGCTCGCGCTCCCCTTCCTCTTTGGTGGCGCGCTCATTACCGAGTCCATCTTCTCGTGGCCAGGGATTGGGCGACTAACACTGCAGGCGACAAACAACTTGGATTACCCAGTCTTGATGTCGATCCTTCTGATCGGATCTGTCATGGTCGTGATCGGTAACCTGGTTGCCGACCTCTTGTACGCCATTCTTGACCCGCGCGTGCGACTGTGACCAAGGCGGCTGCCCGCTCCAAGAGCGCGCCAAAAGCAACGGCGCCTGCCGCCTCTGAGAGTCCGTGGGCTCAGGCGCGACGCCGCTTCTTCGCCGGACGACAGGGGCCATGGGGCCTGCGCATCCTCGGCTTTGTGCTGCTCTTCGTGATCGTTGGACCGATCTTCGCGCCATATGACCGCTTCAGCATTCCCAACCCGAGCGAGTTCGTCTTCCTTGGGCGACCACCCTCCTTTGAGCACATCTTTGGCGAAACAGCCCAGCTCCAACTCGACGTGTTCATGTTGACGGTCAACGGTGGCCGCGGCTCTCTCCTCATCGGATTCATCTCGGCGATCGGCGGCATCACGATTGGCACCCTGGTCGGCATCATCTCTGGCTACTTCGGCGGCAAGCTCGACGGATTCCTCATGCGCCTGGTTGACGTCTTCCTCGCCATCCCGAGCCTCTTCGTCATCATCGTTGGAGCCCGAATCATCTCTGAGCTTGGCGGCACCGGCCTGATGACTGTGATCATCGTGTTTGTGCTCTTCGGCTGGATGGGCACCGCTCGGCTGGTGCGCGGGCAGGTTCTTGCCTTGCGCGAGATGGAGTTCATTGAGGCGGCGCGTGCGCTCGGTGTTTCACCAGTGCGCATTGCATTGCGCCACGTCTTGCCCAACGCCATCGGCCCGGTTGTCGTCTCATTCCCATTCGCTGTTGGTGGAGCGATCATCGGCGAGGCATTCATTAGCTACCTGGGCTTCGGCGTATCGCCGCTGACGCCAACTTGGGGGAACATGCTCTCCAACTCGCAGCAGTTCTTCCTACAGGGGAACTGGTGGTGGGTTGGATTCCCTGGGCTCTTCATTGTGCTCACTGCGCTCTCCGTCAACATGGTGGGCGATGCGCTGCGCGAGAGCCTCGAGCCTGAGGGGCGACGCGCATGAGCAAGGCAACGACGCCACTCCTCAGCGTTCGCGATCTTGCGATCTCGTTCCGCACCCATCGCGGCACGCTGCGGGTCGTCGACGGTGTCTCGTTTGACCTCGCTGCAGGTGAGTGCCTGGCGATTGTTGGTGAGTCGGGCTCTGGAAAGACCGTATCGGCGATGGCGCTCATCTCGCTGCTCAGCCGCAAGCAGGCGATCATCGAAGGCTCAGTCATGTTCAAGGGTCGCGAGCTCGTTGGTCTAAGCGAAGAGGCGCTCCGCCCAATTCGTGGCGGCGGGATCGGCGTGATCTTCCAGGAGCCGCTCTCTGCCCTCAACCCAGTTACCACGATTGGCGAGCAGATCGCCGAGGTGATCGTGGCCCATCGAAAGCTGAGCTGGAAAGAGGCACATAAGCTCGCCATCGGCTACTTGGAGCAGGTTGAGATCTCGCAGCCCGACCAGCGGGCCAAGCAGTACCCCCACCAGCTCTCCGGTGGCATGCGCCAGCGCGCCATGATCGCCATGGCCCTCTCGGGGGAGCCCTCCATGATCATTGCAGACGAGCCAACCACCGCCCTCGATGTCACGATTCAGGCACAGGTGCTCGACCTGCTGCGCCGCACCACCACCGAACGCGGCGCTGCGCTCTTGCTCATTACGCACGACCTTGGTGTCGTCGCCGAGACGGCCGATCGCATCGCGGTCATGTACGCCGGGCAGATCGTTGAGACGGGTAAGGCCGCCAACGTGCTGCGTGAGCCAGCGAGCCCCTACACGCGTGACCTTGTCACCTCGGTCCCAACGTTTGCTGCGCGCGGCAAGAAGCTCAATACGATCTCGGGCACCGTCCCCTCCCCCGACGCTTTCCCGTCGGGCTGCCGCTTCGCCCCACGCTGCCGCTACGCGATCACCGCCTGCACCACCGCCGTCCCACCGCTTGAGTCACTCAAGGATGGGCGCCTCGTGCGCTGCATTCGCACCAAGGAGGTGCTCGATGGCACCGCTGCAGGGAAGCGCAAGACTTCGACAACCAAGAGGGGGGCCGCACGATGAGTGGCAAGGCCGCAGAGAAGCGCGAGCTGCTCAAGCTCGTTGGCGTCAAGCGTCACTTCCAGGTGCGTGGTGGCATCCCGCTCATTCGCAAGCCGCTCGCGGTTCGCGCCGTTGATGGCGTTGATCTGACCGTTACCCGCGGCGAGACGCTGAGCCTCGTCGGCGAGTCGGGCTCCGGCAAGACCACGCTCGGCCGCGTGGCCCTCGGCCTGCAGCCAGCCAACGCTGGCTCCGTCACCTTCGACGGGCGTGAGATCAAGAAGCTCTCCGCCGCGGAGCGCCGCGCGCTGCGCAAGCGTATGCAGATCGTCTTCCAGGATCCGTTCGGCTCCCTGAACCCACGCCTCCCGATCGGCGACCAGATCGAAGAGGGCCTCCTCGCCCACAAGCTCGGTGACCATGCCGCCCGCGAGAAGCGTGTCCGCGAGGTGCTGGATCTGGTTGGCCTCGATCCAAACTACGCGTCACGCTACCCACACGAGTTCTCGGGCGGCCAGCGCCAGCGCGTTGGCATTGCCCGTGCGTTGGCGGTAAACCCAGAGTTCATCGTGCTTGACGAGCCGGTCTCCGCACTGGACGTCTCGATTCAGAGCCAGGTCCTGAACCTACTCACCGACCTTCGCAACGAGAAGGGCCTCACCTACCTCTTCATCAGCCACAACCTCGACGTCGTCGGCTACTTCTCGGACCGCGTCGCGGTGATGTATCTCGGCAAGGTGGTTGAGATTGGACCAGTCGAGCGCGTCTTCACCAAGCCGCAGCACCCGTACACCGTGGCACTCATCTCCGCCGTGCCAAAGGTTGAGGCACACGACGCCAAAGACCGACTCATTCTTGAGGGCGAGATCCCATCGCCGATCTCGCCACCATCGGGCTGCCGTTTCCGCACGCGATGCTGGCTGCGCGAACAGCTTGGCAATCCTGAGAAGTGCTCGACCGAAGAGCCGAAGCTGGTCGCCACGCCGCGAGATGTAACGGTAAATGTCGCCTGCCACTTCCCACTTGCCGATGGTGCTGCGGCTACTACCGCCGCCGGGCGACTTGAAATTGCGCGCGCCGTAAAGGCTGCAGCGAAGGTGAAGCCTGCGGCTACACCGAAGGCCGCACCGAAGGCCGCACCAAAAAGCGCTCCGAAGGCGAAGCGGAAGGCTTAGTCCTCGCGGCGTCCCGCGCCGCTCTCCCCCGCAGCAGCAGAGAGCTCACCATGCTTCTGAAGAAGTTCCCGCGCGCGATCCTGCGCGCGTCGATCCGGCTCCACGCGTTGCGCTGACGTCGCAACTGCCTGTGAAGCTTCGCGAAGGTTGGCAAATGAGCCGGCTGCAACGCCAGCAAGTGCGGCGGCACCTGCCGCCGATGCCTCAGCGTTCTGCCCAATGACCACGGACATGTCGAAGAGGTCGGCTCGAAGCTGAATCAGGGGTGCGGGAACTGGCTCACCGCCAGAGAGCGGCCCAGGCGCCGCACCGGTCGCTGGACCCGAGAGTCGCATCTCGCTGATCTGCAGGCCCGCCTTGATCGCAGGCGCAAGCAGGTGGGCGACGGCAAGCGCACCACTCTCGATCGCTGCGCGCACCAGGTGCGCTGCGCTGTGCTGAGCCGTTCGTCCAACGAAGGCATCATCGACGGAGCGAGGGCTGCTCCAGCCAAGATGGGAGATCGGTTTGGCCATGAGTCCCTCGGCGCCGAGTGGCAGCGCAGCGGCGGCGTGGAAGAGTTCAGCGCGGCGCGCAGGTGCCGCCGCTGGATCGTTCGCGAGCAACTCCGTGACGACCCACTCCAGGAGCCGGCCGGTGCCCGCAAATGCGCCGCCGAGGATCACCCCGTCGCCGAACGGTGCTGGGGCTGGCCCCGACCAGAGTCGACCTGGGAGGGCGGTGGTGATGCGCGCCGCCTCCGACGGAGTCGCCGCAACAGCGACGCCGCCAGCGGTCCCGCCGACATCAACGCCAAGCCCAGGATCTGTCAGGCCTGCGCCAATGACCGCAGCAAGCCCATCGTTCATCCCTGCGGCGATCGGCACGCCAGCAGGGAGGCCGAGATCTGCAGCTGGCCCAGGGAGCAGGGTGCCGATCCGCGTGCCCGGGAATACCTCAGGCGGGAGGGCGCGCTCATCAAGGCCTGCAGCGAGCAGCGCGCTGCGCTGCGCGGGGGAGACGCTCCGCGCCGGATCCCAGAAGGCGCTGACCGCCTCGCCAGAGAGCCGCAAGGTGAGTGCGTCCCACGACGAGAGGAGCCAGGTGGATGCGGCGGCAGTTTCGGGACGCTCGCGAATGAGCCATCGCGCCTTCGGTAGTTCGCCGAGGAGCCATCCGCCACGTCCGAGAATCTTTTCGAGCGCGGCCTCATCGTCGGCGGAGCGGCGGTCGCGCCACATCAGCGCCGGGCCTGCCGCACTCCCGTCTGCGCGTACCGGGGTTAACGATGGTCCGTGGCCATCAACACCGATCCCGCGCACCTCAATCGCATCAGGGCTCTGAGCCGTTGTCAGCGCCATCACCTCGTGAGTGGCGGCGCAGACTGCGCGCCACCAGGTGTCGGCATCTTGCTCGCGTGGATCTGCGCCGCCACCGGTTGCGCGGCGTGCAATGGCAATCGGCGCACCACTCTCCGCATCGAGCAGGAGTGCTTTGACTGAGGTGCTCCCCAGGTCGAAGGCGAGAAGCGCGGCGCGAACAGGTCGACGCATCAGGTGCGTCGCCGTTAAATCAGCGTGGACCGTCGCTCCGGCCGTGGTTCACGTACCACCAGGCCGAAGGGAAGACCGCAGCCGCCAGCGCCAACTTGATTGCATCGCCGAGCAGGAATGGGGCAACCCCCTTCTGAATGGCAACACCAATTTCAAGGTTCGCTGAGGCGGCGAGCCATGGCACGCCGAAGCTGTAAATGATCAGGCTGCCGATCGCCATGGCGGCAATGGTGCCGATCACGCTGCGATCCCAGCCGAGGTCGGCGAGTCGCCCAACGATCCATCCGGCGAAGAGCATGCCGACCAGGTAGCCACCAGTTGGGGCGAACTGCAGCAGGCCGGCGTTGCCGGAGATGAAGAACTGGTCGATGCCGTTGCCCCCCTCGCGGAAGACCGGAGCGCCAAGGATCCCGAGGACGAGATAGAGCGCCATCGACGCAAGGCCGCGGCGCGCGCCCAGGGCGGCGCCAACCAAGAGCACCCCGAAGGTCTGCCCGGTGATCGGTACGGGGGTGCCAGGAATTGGGATAACGATTTGGGCGGATGCGGCCACGATCGCCGCGCCGACGACGGCCAGCGCTAGACCTTGCAGTCGGGCGCCGAGGCGCTCGCCAAGGAAGATCGGGAAGAAGAAGTCGCCCAGCGTCACGCCGTACTCGGCGGCGGGAATGCGGCCCATGGCGGGCATTGCGCGTCGAATCTGCATCTTGATCCTCCCTACGGGCGCTGCCCCATGTGGAGATGCGCCTACCCCCAGTCTACCCTGCGCCACCCCCCTCCCCGCAGGGTAAGATGGCGGCTGACTTGGTGGCCATCGTTCAATGGTTAGGACCGTGGTTTGTGGAGCCGCAGATGAGGGTTCAATTCCCTCTGGCCACCCCATCCCAATTGAGGAGCGCTCCATGACCACAGCCGCACCTCGCCGCCGACTGATTAACGACCCAGGGTTCCTTCGACTCTGGGCTGGCGAGACGATCAGCCACCTTGGCTCGAGCTTCAGCGGCCTCGCGATGCCGATCGTCGCCATTCAACTACTGAACGCAGGGCCGATGGAGATTGCACTGATCAATCTCGCCGACTTCCTTCCCTTCCTTCTATTCGGACTGCTCATCGGCGCCCTCGTCGACCGGTTGCCACGTCGGGGAATCCTCATCGTTGGCGACCTCGGCCGGGCACTCCTACTCCTCACGATCCCGATCGCCTTTGCACTCGATGCTCTTTCAATTCCGCAGCTGGTGGTCGTCGGATTTCTCCTTGGCACCCTCACCGTTTTCTTTGATGTCGCCTACCAGGCGTATCTTCCGTCCCTCATTCCGAAAGAGGATCTCGTCGATGGCAACTCAAAACTGGAGCTGAGTCGCTCCGCTGCCGGCCTTCTCGGGCCGAGCCTCGCTGGTGCGCTGATCGCAATCGTCAAGGCTCCGGCAGCTGTCATCATTGACGCGATCTCATTTGCGCTTTCTGCGCTATTCATCTTTTCTATCAAACCAAAACACGAAAACGTCGCCGAGTTGAATGACTCCGCGGCGCCACCCGCAAGCACGCCACGTGCTTCGTTGCGATCTGACATCGTCGCAGGCTTGCGCTACGTCTTCGGCCACCCTACGTTGCGCACAATTGGTGGTGCGACGGCCACCTCGAACCTCTTTGGCGGCATTGCGGGGACAGTACAGATGCTCTTCGCCTACAACGTGCTGGGGCTCTCTGTTGCCTATGTTGGGTTCGCCGCAACACTCGGCTCTGCTGGTGGGCTGCTGAGCGCCGTGTTTGCCGATCGAATCTCAAAGCGGCTCGGTGTTGGGCGAACGATCGTGCTAACGATCCCATTGGGCGGCCCGATGCTTGCCGCACTGGCCTTCTGCCAGCCAGGGAACGACATACTCAACGCCGTCGTCTTTGGGGGTGGCTTCTTTGCCATGGCCGCCTCCGGGACGCTCTACAACATCAATCAGGTGAGCCTGCGCCAAGCACTCACACCACCCGAGATGTCTGGGCGTATGAACGCCACGATGCGCTGGTTCGTGTGGGGCACCATCCCGATCGGCGCGCTGCTCGGCGGCATCATCGGCACCAACCTGGGGCTGCGTGAGGCGCTCATCATCGGCGGGATCGGCGGCACGCTCGCCTTCATTCCGCTCCTCTTTGGCCCCGTCTGGAAGATCAAGGAGATGCCGACAGGGGTCGCAGAGAAGTAGCGACAGCGACCGCCCTGGCCCCTGCGCGCTGATAGACTCGCGACGCGGCGGGATGCCCCCATAGAGGGGCCAGCCAGCGAGGAGGGTGCATATGGCTACGGTCACGTTCCAGAGTGTCTCCAAGAAGTACGGCGAAGTCCTCGCCGTCGACAACCTCTCCCTTGAGATAAGAGATGGCGAGTTCATGGTGTTCGTGGGGCCATCGGGCTGCGGCAAGACCACGTCGCTCCGCATGATCGCCGGCCTTGAGGAGATCACCGATGGCACCCTGCTGATTGGGGACAAGGTCGTCAACGACATCGCGCCGAAGGACCGGGACATCGCCATGGTCTTCCAGAGCTACGCCCTGTACCCCCATATGACCGTGCGAGAGAATCTCGCTTTCGGCCTCAAGCTGCGCAAGATTGAGAAGGGCGAGATCGAGCGCCGCGTCAACGAGGCGGCGGCAATCCTTGACCTCACCAAGCTCCTCTCCCGCAAGCCGAAGGAGCTCTCCGGAGGCCAGCGCCAGCGCGTTGCCCTTGGGCGCGCGATCGTCCGCGAGCCAGCCGTCTTCTTGATGGATGAGCCGCTCTCCAACCTTGATGCGCAGCTGCGCGTGCAGACGCGTGCCGAGATCTTGCGCCTGCACGCTCGACTCAAGACCACCGTTGTCTATGTGACGCACGACCAGGTTGAGGCGATGACTATGGGGACGCGAATCGCCGTGATGAGCGAAGGAAGGTTGCAGCAGGTTGGCACACCGCAGGATCTGTACGACCTCCCAGTGAATCGCTTCGTTGCCGGCTTTATCGGCTCGCCCGCAATGAACCTTCTAGAGGCGACCGTTGACGGTCGTCACGTGAAGGCGGGCGAGATCGCGATTGAGATCAGTGATGCGCGCGCAAAGGAGCTAGAGGGGCGCACGAGCGTCACCATCGGTTTCCGGCCAGAGCACCTTGAGTTCGGCAAGGCCGGAAAGGGTGCGGCGCAGATCGAACTAACCGCGGACGTTGTTGAGTATCTCGGCGCACAAGAGCTGCTCCACTTCTCTACCTCAAGTGGTGACGTTCTTGCTCTGGTAGGTTCCGAGCACAAGACGCCGCGCGGCACCAAGGTGCAGCTCGCCCTATCACTCGAGAAGCTGCACCTCTTCGATTCGGCCACCGGCGCCGCAATCCGCTAGGTCGGCGGCACCGCATGCGATTTGGTGACGATGCTCTTGGCGTGCGCCTCGCTGCGCTGCTAGAGCCTGG
>JACCDT010789969.1_pt1 | contig 17253 bp, 12 predicted proteins | sample 7446291 | NCBI WGS metagenome assembly JACCDT01 (sample SAMN15323446, study PRJNA562643) | freshwater metagenome | isolation source: river surface water | place: USA:Blue River Watershed | collected 2017-08-17 | reverse complement strand
TCGTCTGGCGGGAGTGCCCGATCCGACGGACTACGTGGCCTGACTAATCGGACGCTGAAGGCCCGCTTAAGGCCGGGAGCTTTCAGGGTTGCGGCTTGATGGCGGCTGGGGCGTGCCCACTTTGACCACGTGCCACTGGTGATACGCAGGACGATCGCGTGGGCTGCCCTCGTGGCCTGGCTTGGCGCGTCCGGGCTTTCCTGGGATTTGCTCCAGGTGGTTGCCTGGGTGAAGATGTCCGCCGAGAACGCACGCTCGATGGACGTCTCATCCGCCGTCTCCAAGACGCTCAACGACGCCCCCTGTTCGCTGTGCTGCGCCGTCAAGGCCGGTCGGGAATCCTCCGAGTCCGCCGCCCCTTTGGCCAAGCAGGAGCAGGCCAAGTCCAAGGAGAAGGCCCCCGCCGCGCTTTGGTCAGCCGATGTCCTGCCCGCGCCGGAACACGGAAGGGTCCTTCTGGCCGGTGCACCGGACGGATGTCCGCCGCCCCTTTTTGCGGAAGTGCCCGTCCCGCCGCCGAAACGCGGGGTCTGAAAATGCGCCGGGCTGACCCGGCACGCGGCAACCATTTTTCCCCAACACCGGACCCCTGCGGGTACGGTCGCGTCCATGGGCGACTCCGCCGCATCGCCGATGGGACGCGTGACACAGGACATCATCATGAACTCTTCAGTTTCAACCGTCCCCGGCCTCCGGCGGACCTTCCTCCTCGGCGCGCTCGCGCTCGGCCTGCAGACGGCCGGAGCCTCCGCGTGCCCCTGCGGCTGCGTGCGGGTCTGCGTCGACAATCTTGCCGACCGCGCGGCGCCGGCCGCGGGCGCCTACACGCTCGACGTCCGGTTCGACTCCATCGACCAGGACGAGCGCAACAACGGCGCGCACGCGCACTTCACCGCCCGGCACCGTAACGTGACGGCCACCGTCGAGACCAGCATCGGCGGCGTGGACTGGTATCTCATCGTCCCCCGCATCGATCGCACCGTGACCACCGCCGCCGCCAGCGGCAAGGCGGTCGGGCTGGGCGACGTGTCCCTCGGGGCGCGTCTCAAAGTCGCCGACCATCTCGTCATCGCCGGCGTCAAGCTGCCCACGGGGGCGGATGACCTGACTTTGGTCGCCCCGCGACGCTATCTCCAGCCCGGCACGGGTTCCACCGACGTCCTGCTCGGTCTGCGGCGCGATTATGCGGCCACTGCTGAGACGCCTGCGCTATTCTGGCAGGTGCTCGGCCAGGCGCCCGTGGCTTATGACGACCTGTTCCGTCCGGGTTCGTCGTTCTCCGGCACGTTGGGCGTGAAGTATCCGCTGTCCGGCGCCCTCGCGCTTTCGGTACAGGGCACGCTCATCCGTCAGTTCCGCGACCGTAACGGGATGGCCTCGGTCGACCCGGCCTACGCCGAGGACTTGGAAAGCGCCGTTTTCTCGTCGCATCTCGCGGGCGGCCTCACCTGGAAGTTCAGTGAGGCGGGGAGCATCTACGTCTACTACAGCACCTCGCTCAATGTCGTGAACAAGGCCTATCGGAACAACGGGGCCGTCGTTAACCCCGTCCATTCCACCGACATGCTGTCCGTGGGCTTCAACTACCGGTTCTGACTTAGTCGGCCCACGGCCGCGGGGTCCGCCGTCCTTCCTCGACGGCGGGCCCCTTTCTTCGCGCCACGATGAAGGGCCTTGCGGCCCGGCTCGTCGGGCCCTATCCCGCAGTCGCCGCATGATCACCTGCAGCAAGACCTACCGGGACATCCCGTTCGCCCATCGGCAGCACCGGCACGAGGGGCATTGCTCCTTCCTGCACGGCCATAATTGGTCGGTGGAAATCGAGTTCGCCTGCAGCCAGCTCGATGAGCGCGGCTTCGTCGTCGACTTCGGCGGTCTGGGATACCTGAAGGAATGGATTGCCCGGCACCTTGACCACGCCTGCGTGTTCTCGGCCGACGACCCGGTGAGGGACGACGTCCTGGAGGCCTTCCCCCGGCTCTTTCATCCTCTCATCGTCCCCTATTCCGCTTCAGCCGAGGGCATCGCACGGTTCCTGTTTGAGACCTTCGACCCCATGGTGCGTGAGAAGACCGGGGGGCGCGCCTGGATTCATCAGCTGATCCTGCACGAGGACACCAAGAATTCCGTCCGGTATCGGCCGGACGCCTGAGATGCCGACGGTCTATCCGGTGAACGAGACCTTCCTCTCCTGGCAGGGGGAAGGCGTGCACATGGGCCGCAAGGCGTTCTTCATCCGTCTCCAGGGGTGCCCGGTCCGTTGCGATTGGTGTGATTCCGCCTCCACCTGGCATCCCTCCCATGTTCCGGCCAAGGTGCGCAAGGCCTCGCCCGAGGAACTGGCGGCGGAAGCCGCTGAATCCCGGCCGGAGTTCGTCGTCCTGACCGGGGGAGAGCCCTGCGTCCACGATCTGAAGCCGCTGGTCGCATCCTTGGCCGCCGTCGGACTGCCGGCCCACCTGGAGACTTGCGGAGCTTTCGACATTCCCACCGGCCTCGCTTGGGTCACGGTGAGCCCCAAATGGGCCAAGCCCCCCACCTCCGAGGCCCTTTCTTCCGCCGATGAGGTCAAACTGATCATCGAGGCGCCTGATTCCGCCGATCGATGGACCGAGGCCGTGGGGGGCGGGTGGCCCTGCTCTCATGTCTGGCTGCATCCGGAATGGTCTAAGCGAGGGGATGCCGCCGTGCTTTCCGCCATCACCGAGCGGGTCAAGCGCCTCGGACCTCCCTACCGGGCCGGCTGGCAGGTCCATAAGCCCTATTCGGCCGATTCCGCCGACCCCCGCGCCCGACCCCCGGCCCCGTTGGGAGGCGACCCGTCGAAGGGTTTCTGAGCCCGCCCTGTTGGGCTCTGGGCGGACCTTCAATCTTCCCGCTCTTTTTGCTTCACACCGTCGGTGAACCCTCATTCATCACGGACTCATGACCCGCCACGCAGTTCTCGCCCTGGAAGATGGAACGATTCTTCGGGGGAGGGCGTTCGGGGCCGTGACCACGGTCTGCGGGGAAGCCGTGTTCAACACGAGCATGAGCGGCTACCAGGAGATCCTCACCGATCCGTCCTACTTCGGACAGATCGTGACGATGACGGTGCCGCAGATCGGCAACTACGGCGTCAACGAGGAGGATCTTGAGTCCTCCAAGCCGCACGCGGCCGGCTTCGTGGTGCGCGAGCTCTCTCCCGTCGTCTCCAACTGGCGCGCGACTTCCGACCTCGGTTCGTGGCTCGCCAAGCACGGCATCCCCGGCATCGAGGGCATCGACACCCGCGCGCTCACCAAGAAGCTCCGCGTCGCCGGCGTGATGAAGGCCTGCCTCTCCACCGAGGGCATCGCGGATGACGAGGCCCTGCGTCGCGCCCGCGCCTGGTCCGGCACGGTCGGCGCCGACTTCGTCAAGGAGGTCACCTGCAAGGCTCCCTACCACTTCAACGCGAAGGCCGGCTCCTGCGAGGCCTTCACCGTGCCGGGCACCGCGCTCTACAAGCCCAAGGACCGCCCCGTGCGCTACCGCATCGCGGCCTATGACTTCGGCGCCAAGACCTCCATCTTCCGTCGGCTGGTCGCCTCCGGCTTCGATGTCCACGTCTTCCCCGCGACCACCCCCGCCTCGGAGATCCGCAAGTTCAACCCTGACGGCGTCTTCCTGTCGAACGGTCCGGGTGACCCCGCCGCGCTGAAGTACGCCCACGAGGCGGTCGCCGACCTGATCAAGTCCTACCCGGTGTTCGGCATCTGCCTGGGCCACCAGATCATCACCCACGCCATCGGCGCTTCGACCTACAAGCTGAAGTTCGGTCACCGCGGCGGCAACCAGCCCGTCAAGAACGTCGAGGAGGGCAGGGTGGCCATCACCGCCCAGAACCACGGTTTCGCCTCGAAGGCCGAGGAGCTCGACCGCTGCGGCGCCGTCGTCACCGAAGTGAACCTCAATGACGGCACGGTCTCCGGCCTGCGGCTCAAGGACCGCCCGGTCTTCTCGGTCCAGTACCATCCCGAGGCGGGTCCCGGACCCAACGACGCCGACGTCCTCTTCGACCGGTTCTACGACCTGGTCGCCAAGGCGAAGGGCGCCCGCTGAAGTCTTTCCATGCGCGGAGGGGCCTTCTTCCTCGCGTCGCTGCTCACGGCCTGCGTCCCCTCGGTCGCTCCGACGGGTCCTCAGGCCCTCCGCGCCCTGATCGATGCCGCGGCGGACGGCCGGCTGCCGGCAGGAGAATACCATGGCGTGTCCCCGGGCTCCGAGGCGGCCAGCGAGGCCTTCGTCTATGTCGAGGAGTGGCTCAACGTGAACGGGGAATCCGTCCATGACGTGCGAGCGCACGCCCCTTCCCGGGAAGGTGATTTCCGTCTGACCCGCTCCGCCGACGGCCGCCATGTCTATCTCATCGCGGACGGCTGGCCCGGCCGGCAGGTCAGGACCCGCGTCGTCACGCCGCGCGCGGGCATGAAGGTCGTGCTCCTCGGCTGGCCCGATGAGCTGCGCTGGGAGCGTCTCGGCTCCGTCTTGGTCGTGGAGACGCCCCGTGAGATGGCCGACGAGGAGAATCACCCCTGCCGTCAGGCCTTCGTGTTCAGGTTCACCTTTCCCTGAGCCGCCTCAGAGCTCGACCTGCATGCCCAGCTCCACCACCCGTCCCGGCGGGAGGTTGAAGTAGGCCGTGGCCGAGAGCGCGTTGCGGTTGAGGATCTCGAAGATCTTCTCCTGCGGTCCGTTCAACGACATGTAGGTCGTGGCGCGCACGATGGTCTCGCGGCTGAGGAAGTAGGTCGTCTCGAGCGGGTTCGGATCGATTCCGAGCTCGCGGTAGGCGGCCTCGAGCACCGGGAACGCGTCCTGCTTCTCGCGGAACCCGAACCTGCCCGTGACGCTGAGCACCGACGGGAACTCCTCGTGGCTGTCGACCCTGCAGAACTTGGGTCCGCGGGTCTGGAAGCTCACCCGTTCCGAGGGGGGCACGATGGCGCGGTCCTCGTCGACGGTCAGGGTCACGATGATCAGATGGTCGTGGAGCACGCGGTTGTGCTTGAGGTTGTGGGCCAGGGCCATCGGGACCGACTTCGTCGAGCCCGCCATGTAGATCGCCGTGCCCTTCACGCGGGCCAGCTTGCCCTTCTGGAACCGCTCCTCGACGCTGTCCAGGAAGTTGCCGAAGTCGCCGTAGCTCTCCGTCTCGCGCATCTTCTCCTTCATGGCGATGCGCCCCTTGTTCCAGATCGACATCAGCAGGTAGACCAGCACGCCGATCGCGAGCGGGAACCAGCCGTTGGGCCAGATCTTGTGCGCGTTGCCCGTCACGAAGAGCAGCTCAAGGATGATGAAGGGCGAAAGCATGGCGTAGGCCGCCGCCGCCGGCACCCGCATCTTTCGTTTCACGTACTGGCCGAAGAGCACCGTGGTCACCAGCATCGTGAGGCTGACCGCGATGCCGTAGGCGTTGGCCAGCAGCTCCGACGTGCCGTAATGGAGCACGAGGTAGATCGAGCCGAGCATCAGTAGCCAGTTGACCGCCGCCACGTAGATCTGTCCCGACTCCACGTCCGAGGTGCGCTCGATGCGCATCCGCGGCAGGAAGTTGAGCTGGATGGCCTGCATCGTGATCGAGAAGGCGCCTGAGATCAGGGCCTGCGAGGCGATGATGGCCGCCAGCGTGGCGATGATGACCAGCGGAATCTGCGCCCAGGCGGGCGCCATGTTGAAGAAGGGGCTGAACCCGGGACGGGAGAGTTCCGGGGCGTTGGCCGGATCCAGCGCCCAGGCGCCCTGCCCGAAGTAGTTCAGCAGCAGGGCGGGGAAGACGACGAAGTACCAGCCCGCCCGGATCGGGCGCTGTCCGAAATGCCCCATGTCGGCATAAAGCGCCTCCGCGCCGGTGACCGCCAGGAAGACCGAGCCGAGCACGAGGACGCCCGTGCCCGGGCTGTCGATCAGGAAGAGCACCCCCTGCAGCGGGTTGAACGCCGAGAGCAGCTGTCCCGACACGGCGCCGTGGGCCCAGAGCGACCAGCAGCCGGTCAGTCCAATGGTGATGAACCACACCAGGGTCACGGGACCGAAGTACATGCCGACCTTGCCGGTCCCGACCTTCTGCACACGGAAGAGAATGAACAGGATCAGGACCGCCGCGGCAGGGATGAACCATCCGAAGAACTGGTGGGAGATGCCGCCGCCGAGCTTGTCATTGGCCTCACGCAGGCCTTCCAGGGCCGAAAGCACGGAGATGGCGGGGGTGATCACCCCGTCGCCGTAGAGCAGGGCGGCACCGAAGACCCCCAGCATGATGATCGCGCTGCGGTGCTTGCTCTTGCCCTTGGCCTTGGCTTCGCCTTCGGCCGGCGTGGGAGCTTCGGACTGCTTCTCGTGCGCGGAGGCCAGTGAGACCAGGGTCATGACCCCGCCTTCCCCCTCGTCGTTGGCCTCCATGACCAGAAGGACGTATTTGATGCTCACGACCACGATGAGCGACCAGAGTATGAGGGAGAGCAGGGGCACCACGGCCGCCGCCCCCAGTCCGGCCCCGGACGGTCCGGCGACCCGCAGGCACTCCTTGAAGGCGTAAAGGGGGCTGGTCCCGATGTCGCCGAAAACCACCCCGAGCGCGGCTAGGACGGCGGCAAAGGTCAGAGGTTTCTGGACTGCGGCGCCCTGTGAAGACTCGCTCATGCGGAGTTGTTCACAATGCCGTCCGGAGGGCTTTTATCAAAGCCAAAGCGGCCAAGCCGGGCTTGCCTTTTTGTCTCACCGCATCATTTCAAGGCATTCGGCCCCAAGACTTTCCAACAATAACAACCATGAACCTAATCCAAATCATTGGCTTCCAAGGGCTAGCACAGGCCGCTCCGGCCGGCGCTTCCGCCCAAGAGGGCCCCGGAGGGATGTCCATCCTCCTCATGTACGGCCTGCTTCTGGTGGGCATGTACTTCCTGCTCTTCGCGCCCCAGCGCAAGCGGCAGAAGGAACTGGAGAAGCTCCAGTCCTCGCTCGCGGTCGGCGACCTGGTCGTCGCCGCCGGAGGCATCTACGGCAAGGTGGTCTCGATCAAGGACGACCGGATCACTCTGGAGCTCGAGTCCGGCCGCATGGCCGTCCACAAGTCTTCCGTGATGGGCAAGGCCGAGGACGCCGCCAAGGCGGTCCAGAGCTGAACCTCACCCCGTTCCCAAAGTCATGAAGACCGGGACCTGGCTCTGGAAGGTCATCCTATCGCTTGCCGTGCTCGCGGTTTCGTGGGCCGAGTTCTATCCGCTCGCTCCGACGCCGTTCGAGCAGTTCGTGCCCGCCCAGGTGATCGAGCGTACGGATGAATTCACCAAGCTGCACCAGGAGGCGCTGGCCCGCGTCAAGGCGGCCTCCGACGCTTCCGTGCCCGCCGACCGCAAGTCGGTCTCCTACTTCCAAGCCCTCCGCGACATCGGCGAGGGCAAGGGACGCGACAAGGGCGTGGACCTGCGCCCGTTCTTCTTCCGCGAGGACGAGGTGGTGCGCGAGCCCGAGCTCGGCAAGCGCAACGCGATGGTGCTCAAGGAACTGCTCCGTCGCTCCCAGGGACGTCTCCGTCTCGGGCTCGACCTGCAGGGCGGCGTGGCCTTCACGCTCAAGGTCGACCCGACCGGCGCCGAATCCGGCGGCACGGGCGACGCGGAACGCGCCAAGGTGCCCCCGTCCGAGATGGTCTCCCAGGCCGTCAAGGTGATGGAGCAGCGCATCAACTCCTTCGGCGTGGCCGAACCGGTGATCCGTCCGGTGGGAGAGCTTTCCCTCGAGGTCCAGCTGCCCGGCGAGGACGCCGCCAACAACCCCGACGTCATCGACGCGCTGAAGAAGCCCGCCAAGCTGGAGTTCCGCCAGGTGCACCGCTACGAGCGTCCCGCCGAAGGCGACCGCGAGCACTCCACCCGGGCGCTCTCGGAAGGGCCCGGCTCCTCCGCCATCGCCACCTATGAGGTGCTCACGCAGCGCGACGTCGACGCGCGCACCGGCCAGCCCACCCTCCAGCGCTACTACGTGCGCAAGCGGGCCGAGGCCACCGGCGCCATCATCCGCCAGGCCTCCGGCCGCTCCGACGACGGTCTCTCCTTCTACGTGGACATGCGTTTCACGGACGAGGGCGCTAAGAAGTTCGGCGACCTCACCGCCCGCATCGCCGAAGGCAACGCCGGCGGGGCCGTCGGCCAGCTCGCCATCGTGCTGGACGGCAAGCTCCAGTCCGCCCCCACCGTGCGCGAGGCCATCCGCAGCTCCGGCGCCACGATCACCGGCTCGTTCACGCGCGACGAGGCGGTCGAGCTCGCCAACGTGCTCAACAATCCGCTCGAGTTCCCCCTCATCACCCAGGACGTCACCTCCGTCGGCCCGTCCCTCGCCAAGGACTCGCAGGTCAAGTCCGTCCTGGCCTCCTCCGTCGCCGTCGGCCTGGTCGTCCTGTTCATGGTGGGCTTCTACCTCTGGGGCGGCTTCATCGCCGTGCTCGGCATGGTGCTCAACCTGCTGATGATCCTCGGCGCGCTGGCGTATTTCGACGCCACCATCACGCTCCCCGGCGTGGCCGCGCTGGTGCTCACGCTCGGCATGGCCGTCGACGCCAACATCCTGATCTTCGAACGCGTCCGTGAGGAGGCCGCCCTGGGCAAGGACCGGGCCCTCGCCCTGAAGGAGGGCTATGAGCGCGCCACGCTCACCATCGTCGACGCCAACCTGACGACGCTGCTCACGGCCCTGATCCTGGTGTTCATGGGCACGGGCGCGATCCGCGGCTTCGGCATCACGCTCGCCATCGGCATCTTCACCACGCTCTTCACCTCGCTGGTGACCTGCCGCGGCCTGCAGGAGATGGCCATCTCCCGCGGGGTCATGACCAAGCTCTTCGGCCTCCCCGTCTTCCGTCCCGACGCGGCCATCCCGTTCCTCCGCTACGCCAAGTTCGCCTTCGCCGCCTCCTGGCTGCTCATCGCGGCCGGACTCGCGGTGCTCGGCGCCCGCGGCAAGGACGCTTTCGGCAAGGACTTCCGCGGCGGCGAGTCCACGGTCGTGGCCCTCGCGCCCGGCGCGCAGGTCGACACGGCGCGGGTGCTGTCCGTCGCCGCCCAGGCCGGACTCTCCGACACCACCGTCACGGTCCAGACGCCCGTCGGTGGCGGCGACCGCACGCTGCGCATCGAGACTTCGCTCACCGAAGGCCGTTCCCAGGGCGATTTCGCCAATGTCCGCCGCATCGTCGAGGGCGTCGTCGCCAAGTATCCCGAGATTCTTCGCGACCGCGGCCAGCCGGCCGAGAAGGTCATGCTTTCCCGGGAAGCGGTCGGCGGTTCGGTCAGCTCGGACATGCGCTCGGAAGCCGCGTGGGCCGTCGCGCTCGCCCTGCTCGGCATCGGCGTCTACGTCGCGTTGCGCTTTGAGGCCGGCTTCGGCTTCGCGGCCATGATCGCCACGCTGCACGACGTGCTGCTCACGGTCGGGATCTTCGTCCTGCTCGGCGGTCAGTTCAGCGCGACCATGATCGCCACGCTGCTGCTCATCATCGGTTACTCGATCAACGACACCATCGTCGTCTTCGACCGCATCCGTGAGGAGCTCGAGGCCAATCCCGGCCGTCCCCTCGCGGACTGCGTCCACTTCGCCATCAACCGGACCCTCTCCCGCACGGTCCTCACCGCCGCCACGGTCTTCCTCTGCTCGGTCGCCCTCTGGGCCTTCGGCGCCGGCGACGTGAGGCTCTACGGTGAGGTGTTCACCTACGGCGTCCTCATCGGCACGTTCTCCTCCATCTTCATCGCGAGCCCCGTCTTCTACTGGTGGCACCGCGGCGAACGCAAGGGGGTCGAGGCGGCCGAGCTGCCCCGCACCTATGCGTGGCAGGCGGGCTCCGACAAGGAAGCCTGAGGACGCCGCCATGTCCGCCTGGTCACACCGGGCCGCCGATGCCGGCCTGGCCCGCCGCATCGCGGTCACACTGGGGGTGAGCGAGCCGCTCGCCCACGCCCTGGCCCGCACGTTCGCGGACGAGGCCGAGGCCGACCGCCATCTGCGTCCCCAGCTCGCCCACGTCTCCGATCCTTTCGCGGTCGGGGGGCTCCGTGAGGCGGCCGAGCGTCTCGTGCGCGCCTGCCGCGAGGGCGAGCGCATCGCGGTGCTCGGCGACTACGACGTCGACGGTGTCTCGAGCACCGCGATGCTGGTCCACTTCCTTCGCCGGCTCGGCGCCTCGCCGGACGCCTTCGTGCCGCGCCGCATGGAGGAGGGATACGGTCTCTCCATGGCCGCGCTGGAGCGGGCGCTCGCCGAATCCCGTCCGTCGCTCTTCGTGGCCTTGGACTGCGGCACGAACTCGGCTGCCGAGGTCGACCGTCTGCGCTCCGCCGGCGTCGACGTGCTGGTGGTGGACCACCACGTTGCCAAGGAGACGCGGGCGGCCTGCACGCTGGTCAATCCCCGGGTCAACGACCCGGCCGACGCCCCCTGGCAGTCGCTCTGCACCGCCGGCCTCGTGTTCAAGCTCATCCATGGCGTCCTGAAGGTGCTGCGACTGGAGGGCGATTCACGCGGCTCCGTCATCGCGGTGCGCGACTACCTCGACCTGGCCGCCCTGGGCACGATCGCCGACCTGGTGCCGCTTCGTTCTGAAAACCGCATCCTCGCCGCCCACGGGCTCCGCGCGCTCGGCGAGGCGCGCCGGCCCGGCGTGCGCGCCCTCATCTCGGTGAGCGGCATGGAGCCGGGCGGAGTCCTGACCTCGGTGGACGTCTCCTACCGCCTCGGCCCGCGCATCAACGCCAGCGGGAGGCTCGCCGACGCGGCGCTGCCGCTGCGGCTGCTGCTCTCGGACTCCTCGGAGGACTGCCTCCGGGACGCGGCCGAACTGGACTCTCTCAACCGGGAACGCCAGGAGATCGACCGCAAGGTGACCGAGGAGGCGGCCGTCCAGGCCGCCGAGCACGGCGGCGCTGGCTGCGTCGTGTTCGGAGACTGGCACCCGGGCGTCGTCGGCATCGCCGCCGGCAAGCTCTGCCGCTCGCTCGGCCGGCCGGTCATCGTGCTCGGCCGTGAAGGGGAGGGCGCCAAGGGCTCCGGGCGCAGCGTGCCCGGGGTGAATCTGGTGGAGGCGCTCTCGGCCTGCTCCGACCTGCTCCGCACTTACGGCGGTCACCCGATGGCCGTCGGGGTCTCGCTCGATTCCGGCAACGTCCCCGCGTTCCGTGAGCGTTTCGCCGCCGCCGTGGCCGCGCAGCAGTCCGCCGCGGGCGCCGACGGCGCTTCTTCCCATGAGATCGAAATCGCCCACTGGATCTCCTCGGCCGACGTCACGGACCGGCTTTTCGACGACCTCGAGCTCCTGCAGCCTTTCGGCGAGGGCAATCCGGAGCCGGTCTTCGGGCTCCGTGGCGTGGTCTTCGAGCGTCCGCCCACGGTCTTCGGGGAAGGCAACTTCCGCCATCAGGTCTCGCTCGGCGGCGGGCGACGGCTCAGTCTCGTCGCCTGGCGCATGGCGGACCGGCTCCCTCCGGTGTCGCGCCCGGTGGAGCTCGCCGTCCGTCTGCAGTGGAACCGCTGGCAGGGTCGCCGCATGCCGCAGGCCGAAGTCCTGGACTGGCGACCGGGCTGAGGGTCAGCGCGCGGCGCGTTCGGTCACGCCCTTGAGACGGAGTCCGTCCTGGTCGGCCAGCAGGAGGTAGGTCGTCCGCGCCGCCGGTTCAGGACGCGCCCGCAGGGTCCGCAGCAGGCGGCCTTCCGGCCCGTCCTCGCGAACTTCAAGGCCGACGTAGCCGTGGGCGTCGGTCTTGGGCGTGAAGGTGACGGGCGAGAGCGGCGGCACGGGCGTCGTCGTCTCGGTCGTGCGCAATCTCAGCGGTGCGGATCCCAGGTTCAGGAATCTCAGCGACCCGAAGGGGTGCCGTTGTGAGGAATCCTGGATCCTCAGGATTCTCACGCCTTTTTCCTCGGCGATGAAGAGCAGCAGCAGGGATTCGCCGTCGGCGACCGGCACCGAGCCCAGCGGAGTCATCGCCAGCTGCCCTGCTTTGGGGTCGGTCGTGGTCTTGCGCCGTTCCTTTCCGTCCTTCTCGTCAGGAGGGTTCATGGCGTCGATCTGACGTTGGATCTCCGCCGCCTTCTGCCGGGCCGTGCGCGCCGACTCCGCTTCACGCTCGGCAAGCTCCGTCGTCTCCGCCGCCAGCCTCCGGGCCGCGTCGCCCTCCGGACCTTCGGGGGCGTCGGCGACCGCCTGCGCCGCGGCTTGGGCCGCCTCCGCCTGCTTCGCCTCGAACTTCTCCGCCGCGGCCACGGTCCGGGCGAGCTCCTTGCGCAGGGGGTCACGGGCGTCGGCTTTCGCCGGTCCGGACGGAGTCTGGAAGAAGGTGATGATGGGCGGACCGCGGTATTCCTGGACTGCGCTGAAGAAGTCGGACGGCACGTCCAGTCGCACGGCATCACGCCCTTTGAGGAAGCCGGCCCTTTCGATCGGCTCGCCCAGTGACAGCACGCGGAAGGTCGCCTTGACCTGGCGCGGAGGTTCGTCCGCGGCCAGGACGACGGCGGTGCAGGCGAGAATGCGGAGGAGGTTTCTCAAAGCTGTTCGGGTCTCAGGCTGCGGATCTGAATCGCACGGAAGCGCCGGCCGAACTGCCGGTTGGCGGTCGTGAGCGCCGGGTTGGAGCGGCTGGAATCGGTCGGGTGGGTCACGGCCGTTTCGGGCGGCTGCGTCGGGTCGCAGAACTCGGGCAGACGCTGCACCACGGCCTCCATCCAGGCTCCCGCCGTTTCGCCGTTGCGCTCGGCCTCCGCGTAGACGCGGATGACGAACGTGTCGGAGCGGGCGGTCAGGGCGGACCCGATCGCGGAGAGGATGTCGGACTGCAGCATGCTGCCGGGCGCCCCTTCGGTCATGCGTGTCCTGACGGCGGAGTAGTTCCGGGGGTCGCCGGCCTGCAGGCTGGTGCGGAGGCTGGGGTCAAACCACGGGGTCTGTCCAGGCCCTTGGTTGGGGGCCTGCTGCGCACCCGTTGACAGGTTGGCCACGAGTCCGGACCGGCCGACCAACTCGGCCCCGTCGGCATCCGCCCGGTAGATGGCGTTCTGAAGGCAACCGGCATGCGCGGCGTAGTCCGCGTTGCCGCAGGTGAACCGGTTCACGAACTGCGAGAGTCCTGTGAAGGGCACCGGCACGGTGACAAGTGAGCCGCTGGTCTGGCCGCGGAACCGGGTCGCGGCGTGGGCGAAGGTGAGGTTCGTGCGGCCCTCCTCGTTGCGATGCATGTTGGTCGTGCGGTAGCGGATTTCGTCGACCACCGATTTGGCGAGCAGTCTCACCTGGCCGTCCTCAAGGGTGGTGAGTCCGTTCCAGGCCGATTGGGAACCATAGGTGGCCCTTCTCCCGGGCGTGACGGGGTCGGTGCGGTTGGCCCGGGGGAAGCGAATGTTGGCCGATGGCGTCGGCAGGTCCTTGTCGGAGGCCCCGCTCGGCAGTCCCTTCGTGGACCCCAGGATGGCGGTCCAGGCGTCGACGGAGACGGAGTTCACGTTGAAGGCGCCTTCGTTCATCACGGCCGCCGCGAAGGTGCGGTGGTTGGCGAGGTTCTGCCTCGCCGGCGGCGAGCCCGGCGTCTCCAGCAGCGTGATCCGCGGATTCTGGAGGCGTCGGAGTCCGGCCGAGAAATCGTCCAGGACCGCGCTCATCGTCCGCGCTTCTGCTCCGTTCGCCCAGTCGGGGCCCGCCCCCGAAAGGAAGTGCCGGTCGAAGAGCGCGGCGTTGATCATGAACGAGCGGTCGATGTCGGTGCAGTTCTGACTCGCACGATAGGCCCACGTGTCGGCCCGGAAGATGTAGGGTGAGGCGAAGCTGTTGCCGACCGCGAACAGCGGATCCTGGTCACGCAGGTGCACGTTGGCGTGCGCGTATTCCGCCAGGGAGATCGGCGCGACGAGGGGGACCTCGCTGTAGACGGCGTAGTTCATCCCGCCGGAGGTGTGGGTCATGCCTCCGAAGGCCTGCGTGCCGGCCAGGTCGGTCTCCATGATCTCAGTCCAGTCGTTCACCGAACGGATCGTCATCCGGAAGCTGTTGGAGGTCGTGGCATGCCCCGGGGGGATCGTCGAAGGGCCGTGTCCCGTGGCCTCAGGACGCGTCATCGGCGCGGTCGGGTTGGACCGGGTGAAGACGGGGAATGGCAGATTGTCCAGGCCCCATCGCATGCCGTAGTCCATCACCGCCAGGACGGCGGGAGGCTGTCCCGGCATGGGCAGCACGGCCGAGGGCGGGATGGATTTCGGCGGGGAGGCCCCGCTGCGGTCGGAGGTCAGGCTGTTGGAGAGCAGTTCGGTCACCTCGCTGGACTTGTTGTAGAGCGTCGCGTCGTCCGCGTTGCTCAGCTCGTCAAGCCTGTCCCCGGGCCAGCAGGAAATCATGTGACGGACGTAGAAGGGGCCCTGGCTCCGGAGGCCTACGCTGAGCGTGTCCGTCGGGTTGCGCATGAGCGGCCCGGAGCCGGAGGAGAGGCACGACGCCCAGAATCCGCCGAGGAAGTCGAAGCGCGGCACCATGGTGCCGATCCGGCTGAAGGGGAGCGGCTGCGGACCGGGAAGTGAGAAGATCTTGAACTCACCCGGGGCGAAGGTGGTTTCCGGGATGTAGACGCGCATGCTCTCGCTGCGGTTCGGGGCGCCGCCCATCCTTGAGGCCATCGTGAGCAGGTCGGACGACCAGGTCGTGCCTCCCCCGGCCGAGGAGCTGTAATCGATCCTCCACTGGTCCCAGAAGCGGAAGGAGAGGCGCATGGCCGCGTCCCCGGGGTTCTGGGGGCGCATGCGCAGGGCGACGTTGTAGGGGTTGTGCAGCACCGTCACGGGGGACAGCGTCATCCGCAACTCCCCGCCGTCGTCGACGAGGCCGAAGACGAGCATCTGCCGCGCCACGTAGGGAGTGACTCCCGGCTTGGTCGGAAGGGGCGCCGGCGATCCGCGGAGTGTCTCGAAGGCCCACATGTCCTCGGTGGTGTCCATGCGGTTGTAGATGTGGCCGTAGTGGGCGGTGCTGGCGTTGACGTTGCCCGCCAGGCTGACGGTGTTGGGGAAGTGCGCGCGGGCCCTCAGGACGGGCGGGCCGGCGAAAGGCCATTCAAGCTGGCGGTACAGGAGATGATGCGCCCGGAGGGCCTCCCACAGGGGGCCCCGCATTTTCGAATCCCTGCGGGTCGCGTCCGCTATCGAGTAGACCGGTGCCAGTTGGTGGTCATTGGGATACCCCGGTTCCGTGAAACGGATGAGGGTCTTGATGTCCGCGAAAACGGGCGAGAGCCGGCGTGAATAGCCCGGACCCCAGGGATTCCAGACGTAGGTCGAGGCGCCGGCTCCGCTTCCGTATTCCGAAGCCCTGAAGTCGGCGTCGCTGAGTTCGAAGACGGAGGAGAGGTCGACCTTGAGGCCGCCCCACATCGAGTCCGCGAGCACGCCGCGGGACTTCGTCGTCGTCACCGGCCAGAGGACGGGGCCCAGGGTCGCGGCGGTGACGGCGGTGTGCCCGGGCGGTGGAGCCAGCGGCAGTTCGTTGAGTGATTCGACGCGCGGATCGACGGCTCCCGGGCCCGCGGCAGCAAGTTCGGGAATCAGTTCCAAGCCCGTTCTGCCCGACCCTCTGACGGCGAGACGACGCGTGAGGTCGGTCGCGGCGGGACCGTTGATTCGCGGGTCTTCCAGGTCGATCCGCGCCTTCACGCCTTCGTCGCCTATCCAATAGGCGTATGCCCCGCCCCCGTCCGCGAAGGGCACCTTGGGCAGGCTCACGCGTCCGTCCGGTCTTCCGGGAGTGGCCGGAGCGGCGCTTTGGATGTTCGGTGCGGCGTCCAACGGGCCGAGCGCGGTGGCGGCTCCGACCAGCGTCACGAGCGCGGTGGCGGGCGGATTGTAGTCCGCCTGCCATGGAATCCACACGCCCTCGGGATAGTCCGGCTTGGGGTTCGACGCGCTGATGGGGATGTAGGGCTGGAAGGGCGACTGCAGCGAAACTGATTGCGTGCCGGCGGGGCGATCATGCCGTCCGCTCACCAGCCAGGCCGGCGGAGTTCCCATGACGTCGTTCCTCCAGACGCCGGTCCACATGGCGTTGCGCACCTGGGTCCAGTTGCGCCCCGGTTGGGTCTGCGTGACGGTGAAGTCGGCACGGGCCGTGGAGCGACGGTCGGGCCCGGCCTCCTGCTGCAGGTGCGCCAGCGCGAGGCGCAGGGCTGCGAGGGCGTTTTGGCGCGCCCGGGTCCGCAATTGCGCCTGCGACACCAGCCTCGTCTCCAAGGTGAGGAACGAAGCCAGGGTGATGACCAGCATCATCACCGTAGCCATCACGGTCAGGGAAAGGACGAGGCTGAACCCTCGCTGACGATTTTTCCTCGTCTCAGGCCTCATCCGGTCTCACCAAGCGGATCGAGATCACCTTGAACTTGCGCCCGAAGGTCCGGTTGGCCTGCGTCAGTCCGGGGCGCAGGGCCGGCTCGCCGGTCTGGTTCTCCGCAGGCACGATGAGGGAGGTGGGCTTGGGCGCGGCGCAGCCGCTCTCGGGCGGGTCCGCGTCGTCGACGAATTCCGGCATGCGCTGCACGACGGCCTCGAGCAGTCCGCGGGCCACCGCTCCTGAGATGTCGGTGGCGTCGCCGTAGGCCCGGATCACGAAGGTGTCCGAACGGGAGGCTAGCGCGGGCCCGATGACCTTCAGGACGTCGTTCTGCACGAGGTTGCCGGGAGCTCCGAGGGCGGTGTGCGCCCGGTTCAAGCCTCGCACGACGGCGATGTTCTCTGGGTTGCTGGCGAAGCTCGCGTTGGGGTTCGTCAGGTGGTCGACGGTGGCCTGGCTCAGCGCGCCCAGTCCGCCGGAGGCGAGGCGGTCGCTGAGCCCGGCCGAGTGGTCCGCGTCGGCGCGGAAGATCGCCGCCTGGATCGTGCCGCAACGCCCCGCCCAGGCGTCCGCGTTCAGGAAGCGGTTCACGAACTGGGAAAGACCGAGGTAGGGCGTGGCGGGGACGCTCCGTCCCGCGAAGAGCCGGGGTGTCGGCGCGTTGATTCCGTCGAGCTCGTTGCGGAGGCTGAGGGCCGCGCGCGCCTTGTTCTCGGCGACGATCGCGGCGGAAAGCTTGTAAATCTGTGCGTCAGTCAGGCTGGCAAGGCCCTGCCAGTTCGAGCTGTCCGTCATCGCTCCTTGGGCCACGGAGGTCGTGCCGTGCGGCAGGGTGCGCGGGAACCTGGCGTCCGAGGCCGAGTTCGGCGTACCGGGCT
>JACCDT011249075.1_pt1 | contig 17255 bp, 20 predicted proteins | sample 7446291 | NCBI WGS metagenome assembly JACCDT01 (sample SAMN15323446, study PRJNA562643) | freshwater metagenome | isolation source: river surface water | place: USA:Blue River Watershed | collected 2017-08-17 | reverse complement strand
TTGCCTGAAGCCATGGCAGCCTTGACAACGGCCGGGCCTCCGGTGACGACGAGAAGGCGGATGCTAGGATGCTTCATCAAGGCTTGAGCGGTATCAATTGTCGGTTCTGCGACAGTCGTGAGACATGCCGTGGGGCCGCCGGCATCGACGATGACCTGACTCATGATCTCCATCGCGCGAGCCGAAACTTTTCGAGAAGAAGGGTGCGGATTAAACACGACCGTGTTGCCTGCAGAAAGCATCGATATGCCGTTGTTGATGACGGTTTCGCTAGGATTGGTGGTCGGGGTGATGGATCCAATCACCCCATAAGGCGCGTATTCGATCAGGGCGAGGCCGTCATCGCCGGTGAAGGCAGTCGCTTCCAGATATTCTGGGCCCGGCGTCTTATCGATGACCAAGCGGTTTTTGGAGAGTTTGTCCTCGTAGCGCCCGAGGCCAGTTTCGTCTACGGCAAGACGCGAAAGTTCTTCGACATGCTGGTGAAGGACAGTGCGCATGCGGGCGATGATCTGCTTGCGCGTCTCCATCGGGACAGCCGCCCATTTGATCTGAGCCACGCGAGCTGCCTCAATCGCCTGATCGAGAGTGGCAAAGGCCACTGGTGCGGCTGGCGACTTCACCGAGATGTGCGCGCGGTTCCCCGCGACAACAGCCTTGTGAGCTGTTGGTGCAGTAGAGTCCAGAATCGGGTCCCCCAACCCAGTTCTAGCCGCGCGCACCCCGGTTCTCAGCACGGCACCTGCCTCTTGCGAAGCGACACCAGCGAGACGCGCCGCCACTGCTGTGGCTAGCGCGTGAATTTGTTCCCGATCAAGTTGCATACATCACAAGGCAAGTCAGTGTTTGCGGAAAACTGACTCGCCCCCTGCTTCGATCTCATCGATAATCGCCATGATTACGGTATCGACTGGACGATTTTGGGTCACATCCGTTTGGCGAGCACTTGAGCCAGCGCAATAGAGGACTAGTTCGCCCGGGCCTGCGCCGACGGCATCTACCGCGACGACTTGGCTGCCTTTAGCGCCACCCGTTAGATCCGTTTGTTGCACGAGCAAGAGCTTGAGTCCCTCGAGCTTTGGATCTTTTCGGGAAGCGACGACCGTGCCGATGACTTTACCGACGTTCATGTCGATTAGTTGTTGAGCTGCGGGCGGGTTTCGCCGGCGTTCGTGCGGCCGCTCTTGGCGCCAAAGTTAGATGAGTCAGCGCGACCGAGCGGTAGAACAGCGTCCACGTTGGCATGCGGGCGTGGGATCACGTGCACAGAAACAAGCTCGCCAACTTTCTCTGCAGCGCGGGAGCCAGCTTCGACAGCGGCTTTAACAGCAGCCACGTCGCCACGGACGATCGCGGTTACGAAACCGCCACCAATGCGTTCATAGCCCACGAGTTCTACGCGAGCGGCCTTTACCATCGCGTCGGATGCTTCGACCATTCCTACAAAACCCTTTGTTTCAATCATTCCCAGTGCTTCAGACATTTATAACCCCCTAGTGATAAATACGAACTTGAAAGACTTACTTACTCTCGATGCCGGTGAGTCCATTCACTGCTGCCATTGCAGCTTTTGCTGCCTCATCGACATCAGCCTCTTTACCGACCAAAGTGAGCCGACCAAACGCACCGAATGCGCGAACATCAACGAGCGTTATGTTGGCAGCTTTTTCAGCTTCGTTGGCGGCATAAACAATGTATCCAGCGGGGTCCGTTTCGAGAATGAACATGCTCATTCCTGGAAGAATCATGGATCCTTTGCGACCTTGGCGATTGATCACCACAGCATGGTCGGGTTCAATCCCGCGAATCGTCTCGTGCCAAGCGATGCGGCACTTCTGGCGGTTGGATTCGCTCTGCTCAATGACTCTGAGCACTGCCTCACCAGCTTGGCGGACTTCACCCTGGTCTTCGTGGTGAACTTCGAGAGTCCCGAAAGAGCGCTCAACAACTTGTTGACCGAGACGAACTTTGGTGGACTTTAGTGCGGCGTCAGTCAAGCGATGAATCGCCATGCCAGGAGCTGTTTCGATCCACAGTGAAGCATCGCCTGGTATGGGCAAAAAGCCTTGTGAGGTTGTGCCTAGGTACTCGGCGAGTTGCGGCTGCAAGGAGTCGATAAAAATATACGTGCGAAGCTTGATCATCCATTCCCCCGAGTCACCTCGGTTATCCCGTGAGTTGCGTGGAGTCAAGCTTGGTTGCCGCGATAGTCGGGCTTTGTCAGGTTGATACGGCGCGAGATTGTGCGAATATTAGGTGACTTGTAAGAACGGTATTTTTAATGATTCGAGTGCAGTGAGTTAATTGATTAAAATAGGTTTTTTTATGCCCGAGAGACGTGCGGGTTCTGGGTGCCAGTAGCTTTATTATATAGAATGAAAGAGTATTTTTAGGCTCTGTCTGAGGGCATTCGATTCAGGTAGCGTGCGGGCTCCGCTAGACAAAGCCTTGTAGCTCGAGTAATAGTCGAGGTTCTGAGCCAGATTATGATCAGGAGTAGCTCAGTGGTAGAGCAGCCGGCTGTTAACCGGCTGGTCGTAGGTTCGAATCCTACCTCCTGAGCCATTACCGGAAAGCCCCGTTAGCCCAAGTGGTTAGCGGGGCTTTTCCATTTTTGCGGGCATTTGTTGAATGATCTAAGAAAGAGTTCAAATGATCTAAAAAATAGATCATACTGTTTTCATGCTGGATGAAATTTTTGGAAATCGAACAGTCGAGCGTATCTACCTTCACCTTTTTCACTATGGCGAAATCCACGCGCGAGGCCTTGCAAACGACTATCACGCGTCAGTAGCGCCATTTGTGAATCAGCTCAATCGTCTCGAAAATGCTGGGGTGCTCATTTCTAAAGTGATCGGGCGGTCTCGTCTCTATCAATTCAATCCAAAGTCTCCGTTCATGGGACCCATCAAAAAAATCGTTGAGATTGTTTACGAAACAATGCCTCTTTCTGAAAAAGAGCGACTGTTTCGCGTTAGGCGGCGGCCAAGAAGAAAGGGCAAGCCTGTCCTATGAAAACGCCTAATTGGAAAAATTGCACAGAAGAAGAGTTATGGAAGTACGTTGCTTACTATTTGGCTGTAGCTGGTATTGAAAGTGTTTTGGTGGGCGGAGCGGTTGTCGCCGTTTACAGCAAAGGGGCATACAAATCAGGAGATCTCGATTTTATAGTTGGAAAGCTGGAACTCGAGAAAGTCCAATCTGTTCTCGAAAAGATCGGATTCCAAAAAATTCGAGGAAGGCATTATGAACATCCCGAATGCCAACACATGATTATTGAATTTCCTCCCGGCCCACTCTCCATTGGCGATGATTACAAAATTAGACCGGCCGCAGTGACAGTAGAAGGTAAGAAGATTAAAATATTTTCTCCCACAGATTGCATTCGCGATCGTCTCGCCTCTTATATTCACTTCAATGCTAAGGAGTGCCTGGAGCAAGCGATTTTGGTTGCGAGAGTTCAATCGTTCGACTCAGAAAAAGTACGAAGTTGGTGCGTGGAAGAGGGCGCAAGGGAAGTATACGAGAAGTTAATAGCTCAACTGAAAAAGACTTAAAAATTTAGTTGGTGGTTTCGACTAGATCTGACTCTCTAGGTTTGGCCCAAGGAGCATAATTTGGACTTATACCCGCATTTGAAGAAACTCTGGAAAAAGCTTGGCATCAAAGGCCACGTCACCAAAAATTCCTCAAAAAACTCTTTGGATAGTTCAGGGCGAAGATGGCGTAGCGATTACCTTCTCCCACCTATGACGAAGTCGCCACCAAATATCGACGTTGATGGGTTTCGTTGAGAGGACAACGATCCCATCGAGGGCCATAAATCTTGCTGGAAAATATATGACTGGCCGAACATCGAGATCTTTGATGACGGAGATGGAATAAAAGCCTCCAAAGCCAAAAGAAGGCCAGTGAGTGATAGCGAGTTCACATCAGGGAAGGTGCTCTACGACAAGTCAAAAGCATGGGCTGTACCCGTTAAGCTGATTGATGATGTTCGGAGAAATAAGAAAAAGAGAATTACACACAACCACGTAACCGACGTGGGGTGGGTCAGGCCTGATCTTGCTCTGAGTATGCCGTGTAAAGGCGAAATCGCTAATGCTCGCCCAGTCTTCCCACGCTCTATCAGCGGCTCTCGTCCGACATGAGTTTCACATCGATTGAAAAGGTGCAAAGAGCGGGTTCTTCTACATGCCAAAAAAATCCATCGAAAACCCATACAAAGTTTCCTCGGGTGACCTTTGAATAATGGGTTTAATTCTCTCAATGGTTTTGATGAGAATCTCCCGGATCTGCTGAACGTCTTGCTTCGACAAGGAGATTACGGAAGAGTAGTGAAGATTTTCTAATTGCCCAGATTCGATTGGTACACTTGTGTTGAAAGACGGAAGAGGAGAGTTCCGATTTAGGATTGTGACGAGCTTTTCCATTCCGGTTGAGCCTAGAGCGAATACCCCCGTGTTCAACTTGCTAGATGAAGACGGCGAGGTCGACGGAATGAATATCGGAACTCGTCTGTTTATTGGCTCTGTGGAAACGACAGCTGGTAAGAAACTGCAAGTCTCTTGGAGTGAGAACATTGATGAGGCGATTAAGATCTCAATCCTTAGGGAAGGAGATCGGGTTCCAAAAGTCATATTTGTTGGCAGATATTGATCTTGGCCGAACTCTGTCGATTGAGGCAATTCGAAGGGTCTAGTTAAGTTAAATATTTAGTGGGGTTTTCTATTTTGTAGGCTCACTCTTCGGTCAGAGATTTCTTCAAGAACCAGACTAAGTCTGCTTTCTCATCTTTTGTTAAGCTGATCGGTGGAGAAACAAGATCAGTGGAAATGAAAATCAATCGCAACTTCCTGATACTCTCTTCCATGTTGATAAAGAGCTCTTGCTCATATTGCCCAGTGTACTTTTTTAGAAAGCCACCATCATACTGGGCTGTGGCCGTGTTCGGGTCATTGTAGTGGTTGACTACGTCCTCAAGGGTCTCGTAAGAGCCGCTGTGCGAATAAGGTGCGGTTAGCGCAATGTTACGAAGGGGCGGAGTCCTAAACATATATGGACCGCTCAAGGGACGATTCAATGCATACCCTCCGGAGTCATCTTGCCGGGCTCCGAATCCTGGACCTACTTGAGGAAACGCGCCTGCATGAAAGTCAAAGTCGGAGAGAAGAGCGCCACTGTGGCAGCGAGAGCACTTTGCCTTATCAGACAAAAAAACCTGCGCCCCCTTCTTTTCCCTTTCGTCCATTGCCCCTGCTTCACCCCTGAGAAACCGATCCCACGGAGTATTCCACCGGGAAAAGTCGTTGATCATGTATGCACTCAAAGCTGTAGCCAAATGCCCAATGTTGATCTCACGTAACTTGGTTTCCGGAAACGCAGATAAAATCAGCGCAGCATATGTTGAGTCTGAGACGACTCGTCTCGTGATCAATTCCCAGGCGGTATAGTTGTCAGATGAGTCTGCAATCGGGTTGCTCCCTTTCTTACCCATCATTTCTTCATGAGAGACGAGTGGAAAGATAACCTGGGCAGCGACTGGTGTTTTCAAGGCGGCAGTGATTGCAGCATATTTTGGCAGGGGCCCATTGAGGCCGGCCTCAGGCGTGAAGAAAGCGTTCTGAGTAGTCGAATAGCTCACCCTTCCGTCCCAGAATAGCCTAGTTACCTGCGGATACCCGAGATTGTAGAGGGGCGGAGAGTTTCTAGGGAGGATCTCTCCTTTGCCTAGTAGTCTAGCTCTACCCACTCCTGTGCCGCCTTCTCCGATAGAGAGAGGGAGATGGTCGGTAGTTCCCGAATCGATCGAATGGCAAACAGAGCAGGAGATGTTGCGGTTGCCCGAAAGAATTGGATCCGCAAAAAGACTTTTTCCCAGGGTGACCATAGCCGCCGGATACTCGGCAGGCTTGTCGAGCGGAACGATGCCCAACGCTATCGCCCGTTCTCGCAGCAAAAGGTCGGCATTCCCTGCTTCCACCCAAGCAGGGAATGCCGAAAAAAGCATGGCAACAAAAGAAAGTAACAGTCGGTTACCTGACTTTTTCAGCGACATGTACTTTTTCAGTATTGAACTGCTTTGTGAAGTGGCAGTTATAATTCAATTCGCTTTCTAGAGCGTAAACGTCGTCGGCATAAAGTAATTCAGCAACCCGTCCATCAGTTGACTGGATTTTGTAACGGAGCAGATAGGCAAACTTCATCGCGGCTTGAGTCTTTCCTTGAACATCGAGTTGCTCAATTCCGATAGTCCTATAGGCTCGTGAAAGCTCCAGGAGTTTAAGGTCAGTGCCCTTCACGCTTGCAGGGTCGAAGCCCGTAAATGCCCCAAAAATATCCGCCTGAGTCTGTCGGATGTACTCCAAGGCTTGAGGGTTATCGAACGTATTATACATATTGTTAAGTGCGGCATCCGCGCACTTCTTAACGTAAGTGTCCCAACTTGTATTGGCATGAGCGTGCGTAAGTGACAGGCAGACTGCAAAGAAAACGGCGCTTTTCACAAATGTTCGCATTGAATTCCCCTTCGATTTTGACTGTAGAGTCAGGCGATTAAACGAGAGCGATGGAAAAGGCAAATTCAAACCGTGGTAGGCCCTAAACGGGGTTCTTTGCAGAGATGTCCGCGCTATCGATCCGTCATTCGGCCGACTATCGAGTTGGTAGACGACATTCAAGAGTCGGCTCATGACGACGTCAACACAGTCTTTAACAAGTGGGAGGTATCACTTTGGGTAGCACTGTTCTTTGATTCTAGACATCCTGAGTGCGCAGAGCTTTTGCACACTAACCCGAAGTGCACCCTCAGGAACTTTGACGAAAAGACTTTTGTGGATTAGGGCTTAGGCTGATTTGTGAATTAAGGTACCTCTCATGAAAAGACCAAAACGAGCCATCTTCATACAAATGTTCGAGATGAAATCAGTGGGCCGACGCCTACTTGCGTTGGTAAAGACGCCGTTTTTCTGGTGGGTAACCTTCTGGGGAAACGTCTTTATCCTTTCGGCAGCGGTTCTTTTTCATTGGATTGAGGGAAATATGAATCCGTCGATCCACGGATTTTTGGATAGTTTATTTTGGGCAGTTGGACTTGCTACAACTGTAGGGAGTGGAAACATCCACCCGATCACCCCAGCGGGGAAGGTTCTCTCCATTTTTATGATGATGGGTGGCGCTTTATTTTTATGGTCTTACATGGCCATTTTCGTAGGTGCATTGGTTGACCCAGAGTTGAGGCGGATCGAGCGTGAAGTCTCGGAAATTCAGCATGACTTACAAGGTGAGGGTAAGCCAATGAACCAGGAGAAGAAGCAATGAATATTGCTGTTTTTGACGCTCACCCGTTCGAGCGAGGGCCTCTCGCCGAAGCAAATAAGCGTTTTGGTTACGACCTTGTGTTTTTCGAGCCGCGGCTAACGCCTGAGACTGCTGCGTTGGCGCGAGGATTTTCCGTAGTTTGTTCCTTCGCGAACGATCGGGTTAACGCAGAGACACTCAAGATTCTACATGCGGAGGGAGTCAAACTGATCGCTTTGAGATCTGCGGGCTTTAACCATGTTGATTTGGTTGAGGCGGCTCGCCTCAATATCAAAGTGGTGCGTGTGCCCGCTTACTCTCCCTATTCGGTAGCCGAGCATTCGGTCTGTCTCATTCTTGCCTTGAATCGGAAGATTCATCGTGCGCATGCAAGAGTGCGTGAGCTCAACTTTTCGCTCGATGGATTAGTGGGGTTTGACCTGCACGGAAAAACCGTAGGTGTTATCGGAACGGGACGGATCGGAGCGGCTTTTTGTCGAATCATGGCAGGCTTTGGGTGCCGAGTTTTGGCCTACGACATGAAACGTAATCCTGACCTCGCTGATCTAGATGCGGTTTCATACACGGACCTTTCTAAGATCTTTGAGACATCCGACATCATCTCTTTGCATGTTCCTTTGACACCTGGGACTCGGCACCTCATTGATGAGAAAGCGCTAGCTAAGATGAAAAAAGGAGCCATGCTGATTAATACCGGTCGCGGAGCGCTCATAGAGACACAAGCTCTTGTTGCAGCGCTTAAATGCGGCCATATCGGATCAGCAGGGCTAGATGTCTACGAAGAAGAAGAGAACGTCTTTTTTCAGGATCTTTCTAGCCAGGTCCTTCAAGACGACATCCTGGCAAGACTCCTGACTTTTCCCAATGTTTTGATCACGTCGCATCAGGCCTTTTTAACCGCTGAGGCGCTCCAAGGTATTGCAGAGACCACGTTCGAGAACATCAGAGCGTTCGAGAAGCATTTACCACTGGAGAACGAAGTGACATTTCGCCCTAGCTAGTACTTCGCACGGCCTTCTATTCCCTGTCGTTATTCATCACGTCGAAGGTTCTCTGGAGTGCTTTTCCGTTTTTGGCCCGGACATGGACTAGATATTCACCTTGCGGCAGTTTTCCGACTTGAATTGTTTTTTCAAAGTTAACTGGGGTTCTTTCGCAGGTTTCTACGCGAACTTCGATAGGACGAATAACAATCGTGTCTCCTTGCCTCTGCACATCGATGGGTTCTTTGATTTGGTCGCAGGAGGAGCCGAGCGTGCCACTGATTGTAATTTGTACATCTCCACTGGTGAGGACAACGTCGCGCGTCAGTAGGCCTGTTACTCGCGCGTAGTTGAGATTGTCTAAGGAGCTGACGGGAGCAACGTCGACTTTGAGATTACGATTGTTGACTTGGTACGTGCCAGCACTGAGGCGTCCTAATGATACCTCCTCAGAATATGCGCCTTCTTCGAGGAGATCGCCTGAATTGCAGACCGTGCTCTCACGGCGCCACGCGAATTGTCGAATGGTCACCTTTCCTGAAGGGCCGCGCGAGATAGTCTGTTTGCCAAGCACGTAGCAAGGATCTGGCAGTTCTCCCTCGATGATGACTTGGATGTTGTCGTTGTCATCGTATCCTTGGGTCGGAAAGAACACGCGTTGTACGGGAACTTCGATGAGGCCAGTCGATTTATTGGTTTCAGCTTGTACTGCTTGTACTGAGAGTCCTGCGATGAGGATCATGAGTTTTGCTGTTTGAGTATGCATATGCTTTTCCTCTGTTGGCTGAAAATGTCTGGGTTGTTTTGAATGTAGGGCTGTTGAGCAAGGGGCAGGCCATCCTGGCGTTTTGTTTAGATAGTTGAAAAGACTAAGTTGATACTTTGAGTTATCAATTGACGAGCTGAGTTGATTGAGAACTTATGTCCCGTGCGAGAGCCCCCTTGTCTCGCTTTATGTATCAAGTCAGTGAGCATTGTTGTTGAAATGCTGTCCACAACTTCAGTGGTTTTCGTCGACGATCTGGTTTAGATCGTAGCGCAGCATGCAGAAGGTTCGTTAAAGGGTCGCAGATGTTGTTTTGGACAATTTGTCTCTCAATTAGACAAAATCGTCTCAACTCATTTTCTGATCTCCACTGTGAGTGCATTAGAGGGCGGCACAAGGTTTGCTGTAGCGGACTGCAATCGAATCAATGCTGATTCAAATAAAGGGGACAGTTTATGAAACACGCGGGGATTTTACTTCTTCCAATCATTGCTTCGTTAACTTCGATCGGCGTAGCTCACGCTGGGTCCATTTCGGGGCGCGAAGCAGTTCCAGTCACTCAGGTCTTTACACCTAAAGGATTTGATACCAATGACGACACCCAAGTGATCGTCTCGGGTTATCTCCCTAACCTTTGTTATAAAGCTCAGCGAGTGAGCACCAAAGTGAGTGGTCAAAATATCTTTGTCACCGTGAAGGCCTTTGTCGAGAAAAAGGATGTGCTTTGTCCGCAGCTCGCTATTCCTTTCTTGGAGCCGGTCTCGGTCGGAGTCATGGGTAAAGGCACTTACAATGTAGTAGTCAATGCAGGGACGCCCCTTGAGAAGAGGGCCGGATTGGGAGTTTCTGATTCGACGACCTCATTGATTGACGAGAATGTGTATGCCAACGTCGACTATGTGGAACGCGTCCCAGGGACGAGGCGAGTTATATTGAAGGGATACAACCCGAGCGATTGCTATGAATTTGATCGGGTCGAGTTCATTTCGAATGGCAAAGACACTTATTCTGTCTTGCCGATCATGCGAAAGCTGTCGGACTTCTGTCCTCGTAAGCTAGTGGCTCTGGATATCCCAGCAGAGGTGCCTAGAGAGTTGAAGGCTGAAGAGTTGCTGCTTCACGTGAGAGTGATGAACGGCAAGTCCATCAATGCATTGTTCGACAATCGAGAGAACCCTTAGTAGTTACGGAGGCGGCGCCCCTCGGCGCTGCCTCCGCTTATTCTCTGGCAGCCGATCATCTCAAGGCGCCAAAATCTCCCACTAACGGCAAATGATCAGAGAGTTCCCGCCAAATTTTTCCTTCAGCTAATGATGCGGAGTGGCACTCGAGGCCACGAAAATAGAGCCGGTCCAGCTTAAGTGCGGGAAGCCAACTTGGAAAAGTTCGGGCATGCTCACCAAAGTGGCTCATAAAGGCCTCTTCTAGGCCAAGCGTTTCCTTCAAGACTGGGCTGACGTTCTGTCTCCAGTCGTTGAAGTCACCGCCCACGATGACGGGCGCATCGTGTGGAACCATTCGCGAAATGCGACGGCTGAGCTGTGTAATTTGGGATCTCCTATCATTCTCGAAGAGACCTAGGTGCACGCAGATGACATGTAGGGGCAATTTTGAACTCGGATCCTCAACCACTGCGTGTAGCAGTCCGCGACGTTCGAGGCGGTTAAGCGATACGTCTTGGTTTTCCCAGAATGTGATTGGAAACTTGCTGAGAATGGCGTTCCCATGGTGACCCTTAGTGTAAATCGCATTTTTTCCGTAGGCGAAATGAGGCCAAAGGCCATCAGCCAGGTACTCAAATTGCGAAGTGGTGGGCCAGTTCTCTAGCTTGGAGCCGTGAGTTTCATGATGGCCCAAGACCTCTTGGAGAAGCACGAGGTCAGCTTGGACATCCCGGATAGAAGTTTTGAGTCGCTTCAAGACGAATGCAAGGTTACTGGCGCTAAATCCCTTGTGGATGTTGTAGGAGACGATCCGAAGGCCTTTTTTCATGCTGGATCATGACTTTCGTGAGCGAACGGTCACGACCGGGATGGGAGCATTTAGGATGACGCCGCGAACACTCCTTCCAAAAAACGCTCCAGCAAACAGCGAGCGCCCATGCGTACCCATCACAATGAGCGAGCTCTCTGAGCGAGTCGCTTCTTTTAGAATTGCGTCAGAAGACAAAGAGGTTTTTTCATCCAAGACGTAGGTCGCGGAGACCCCTTTTTTTGTGGCGGCTTCGGCCTTTTTTGCGAGTTGTTTGATCGCCGAGCCCTTTACTTCTTCATAGAACTTCCGAATTTGAGGCGAAGCGGTAGGTGCTGTGAAGGCAGATTGAAGTACCGGATGAAGTGCTTCACGCATGCTATGAAAAAACACTACTTCAGCATCGAGGCGTTTTGCCAAACTCATGCTGTACTCTTCCGCGCGATTGCTGTTGGGCGTAAGTCCAGTAGGTACCAAAATCCTGACTTTTGATTGAGACAAGACCCTGGACGCCTTCTCTTGAGCTTTTGGGCCAACAGTCATGACTGGGATTCGTGCCTGACGGATGACTTCCTCAGCTACGCTTCCAAGAATCAATCTGCTCAAACCCGTTCGCCCATGAGTGCCCAGGACTATCATTTCGTAAGCGTCTCGCTTAGCCGCTAGAGAAAGGATCTTGCGTACTGGTTCTCCATTCAAAAAAATAGGCTTTGTGCGCACTTTAAAGGCGTTGGCGGCCGCGGTGAGCTTGTTTTGCTGAGTTTGAAAGTAGCTCTCTACCATAGGCTTATATTGAGGAACGCTGACTGGATAGAATTGATAGTCCTCGACATGCACGAGATCGATCGAGCAGCCGAGTTTTCGCGCGATGTTGGTGGCGCACGTTTTTACGGCGCTCGAGCGCTTCTCGCGCTCTGGAGCGATTTCGATGTCGTCCGTCAGAAGAATGGCTGGCTTTTTGTTGCTCATATTTATCTCCTCAAAAAGTAGTGTATTGCACAATTACATCCAGTGTCGAAACACAAGCGCAAGTCGTTCGAGGAGTTGCGCTCGCCCCCTTCGCTGCGCCCACTTGAGAGGGTTGATTTCGACAGCTAGCGAGAGGTCATAACAGAATTGAGATTCCAGTGATCGAAGGCTTTCTGGTTTGCTCAAAACGATGTCAACCTCCAGGTCGTGGATGAGGCTACGATGGTTCAAATTGGATGATCCGACAATAGCCCAGTCGTCGATCAAGACCGTCTTAGCGTGCAGAAAGGCGGGCGCGTATTCAAAAATCCGTACCTTTGCCGCAAGTAAAGGGAGATAAAACGCCATGCTGGCCCACTTTAGACCAAAAACAGTGCTCTTTCTTGGTACGAGGACTTGCACGTCCAAACCTGACCAAGCTGCGTATCTCAAGGCACGAATCAGCGAGAGGTCGGGCACGAAATAGGCATTAGTGATCCATACTCGGCTCTTGGCTGTGTAAATGCGCTGAATCAAGTCTTTGTATGCAGTTGTCCGTTGTTTGCGCGTGAGATTGAGCCTGATCGAACTGGGTCGCACAAGAAGGCGTTTTGACGAGTGCCAACTCGGGTATGCGCTTCTGGAGTGTGTCCAAGCGATTTCAAAGGATTGAGTCAGACGAAAGACTTCTCTGCCGCGAACCTGAATGGAAGTGTCGCGCCAGGCTGGAGTGCTCGAGTCTCCAGAGAGATGGCGAGCTGTGATGTTCATGCCCCCTAAAAACGCACTCTCACCATCGATCACGCAGGTTTTTCGATGATTGCGACGATTGAGTTTCCAGACTCCGAGTAGGATGCGCCGCAGTGTTAACGATCGCCAGAGCTGGTAATGAGGATTCTGCCAGGGCCAGGGATGATAGAATCGACCGTCTACTCCCTGTTTCTTGAGCTCAACCATGTCTAGATAGCTCCACTTCGAGCATCCAAAACCATCTAGAAGAAGTCGTACCCTGACACCTCGCTTTGCAGCATCGGTGAGGCATTTTAAAACCTGCGTGCCTAGTCGGTCCCGGTCAAAAATAAAGGTCTCGAGATCGATCGTGCTCTTTGCGGAAGAAAGGGCCTGACAAAGGTCCGAAAAAAATCGGTCCCCGTCATGATAGACAACCTCTTCCTTCCATGGGTTCATTGGCGCCTTTTGAACCGATATACGAGAACTGGGCATGGCGCCGCACGGACTACTTTTCTGGTGATGCTGCCAAGCAATGCTGAAGCGATGGGTCCAGTTTCAGCTTCCATAGCGATGAGCTGCACTCCTTTTTGCTCCGCTTGCTTTAAAATGGAATCCGTAATGGAAAGGGATAGGTCGTCCACGATGAGATCGCAGGGTACCTCTCGCGTTTTGGCTTTGACTAGGATTTTGTCGGCAATCTCCATGAGTTTTGAACGGATATCTTCTAAGTAAATCGGGACGGGCACCCAGCCTCCAGAGAGCAAATAGGCGCCGGATTGAACCACCTGCTGGATGGGTTTCGGGATGGCGTTCAAAAGCGTGACCTTCGCTCCAAAGGTTTGAGCCAAGTCAAAGACTTCGTCAAAAAGCGGCGAACGCGAATCGCTGAGGTCGCTGGGCATTAGGATCTGCATATCTTTGTCGTTCCACTTCCGAGAATGGTTTCCGACGACCAAGACGGGTACTTCTGATTGGAGCAAGAGCTCTTCGGCAAAACTGCCCAACACGACTCTTTGAACGCCTTTGCGGCTATGGCTTCCCACGATGATGAGGTCATAAGATCTGGATCCGGCAAACTTAGCGAGCAGCTCTACAGATCCTTTAAGTGATGCACGGTTTTGCGTCAGAGCAATGGGCTCTTGGAGCCCAGGGATCTCCGCATTCTTAAGTTTTTGACTCAAGGCTTTTTTTGCAGCAGGAGCATAGACTTCGTTCCATTGGGCAGAAAACTCGACCGCTACGCCCAACTCCGTGGGGCTCAGGATATAAATAGGGTCTACCTCGATCTGGGTCCTTTGGGCGAAGCTCTGAAGAACTTTGACCTCAGTTTCGTGAACTTCAGGCAAATCGTCAAACGCGTCTACAGCCCATAGGACTTTGAGTTTCTTTGAAGGGGTCACAGTCTATTCTCCTAAAAAGTGGTTATCACTTACCAGCTATTAAGCAGTCCATGTGCCAAGTATTCTTTAGTCTATTCGAAGAGATAGCATTCTCGTTCGCTTGGCTTGGGACATCTCCGCGAGGAGTTGGGACAAATAGTCTCAAGTTGAGTATGCCCGCAACTCTTGTCGAGCACGGACATAAACGAGAAACTTTCGCATTTCTAAGGAGATCGATACAGTTAAGGGACCCAAATGCGATTGGCCCAAATGCTGCTCAATAGAATTTTCTAAGGAGAACTACTCAGATGAAACAGATGCCACAGATTCAAAAATTTATGACCGCTATGCCACACACGATTGGCAAGGACATTTCTCTCAAGACAGCCCTCGCCATGATGCGCGAGCATCAGATTCGGCATTTGCCGGTGCAGGAAGCTGGAAAGCTAGTAGGGATTTTGACGGATCGAGATCTCAAGCTTGCCTCGTCCTTTGCGGATGCCAATAGCATGAAAGTTGAGGAAGTCATGACTCCTGACCCTTATACCGTGGTCCCAGAAGCTCCTTTGGACCGTGTTGTGCTGGAAATGGCGGAGCATAAGTACGGATGCACCATCGTTCAGCAGAGTAATGGCAAAGTAGTGGGTATCTTTACAGCAGTCGATGGCCTTCGAGTCTTGGGCGAGACGCTTGAGACCTTTTACAAGCAAGGACCGGAGCAAGCGATGAGGAACCTTGCGTGAAAAAATATACATTGTGGCGGAAGTGGAGCGGACCTGTTCTTTTGGCTTGTATAGCTGGCTCCGCTTCAGTGTCAGCCTTGGCATCAGAGAAGGCTGTGTCTCCCAAGAAGGAAACTAAAACTTGGGCACAGAAGATGAGAGGGCTTGAGCAGACTTTGCAAGAGCTCCTCATCGATCTCAATAGCGATGAGCGGTACAACTCTCCAAAGAACTTCAAGCGCATTGAGAAGAATGTCGAGAAGTTTGCAAACCTCGCGCATGAGCTCAAGGCAGAAGAAGGTGCCTCTCCTGACAGGGACGCCACAATCCAGATCATTGCGGGTCAGTTCTCAAAAGAGGCAGATCACGCATATAAAACACTTAAATGGGGACACCGTGCTTATGCGAGGGGCGTGCTGAAGTCCATGACAGGCTACTGCATTGCATGTCACACCCGCAATGGGAGTGGACCGAGCTTTCAGAGTGCCTCTCTGTCTCCGGCGATTCGATCGCTCAAGACTTTGGAGCGAGCAGATTATTTCGCTTCAACGCGGCAGTTTGACCAGGCTCTCGAGAGTTACGGAAAAATAGTTGCTGATCCATCGGGACCAGAAAATCGACATTTTGACTGGGAACGGGCCATCCGCTCAAGTTTGGCAATTGCTGTGCGAGTCAAGAAGGATCCGGATCGCGCCCTCGAAATCGTGAATCGCGTGTTAGCGGCTCCGAAGGCTGCTTACTTCCTCAAGGAGGAGGCGAGCGCTTGGAAGAAAAGTCTTCTGGCGTGGAAAGAAGAAGGAGCTGCCAAGCCCCAGACGGAAGAAGGCTACTATGCACAGGCTGTTAAGCTGATTGCCGAAGCGAAGTCGGCTCAAAAGTATCCGGCTGACCGCTCCGCCGATATGTTGTATCTGCGCGCTTCTAGTGCTGTACACGATCTATTGAGCTTCGCTCCTCAAGGCGTTCACGCTACGGATGCGCTGTTTCTTGCGGGGCTTTGTTACGAGGTTCTCAATGACCTGAATCTGTGGGATCAGCATGAGTTCTATTATTTGGCGTGCATCCTCAAGTCGCCGCGGACCGAGATCTCACAGCAATGCTTCAAGCATTATGAACAGAGCATTTATCTAGGCTACACAGGTAGCGGCGGCACGCATCTCCCCAAGGAGATTCGCGAGAGGCTTAAGGAGCTTGAGCAGCTTTCTATGCCAGTGACCGAAAATCCAGTACCGAAGAAAATGCAATAATCAAAGTTGTCGTGCATGGTTGACATCTGAGCAACCATGCACGTCAGCAGATTTCTTCGCCGTCCGTCGCGAACCACTTGTCCTCAAGAGGACAGGTTCCTCGATAAAGCATTTCGCACTCTTTGAGCCATTGAAGAAAGCAACGCTCTTCATCTCCAGTGGAGTTGATGCAGTCCATATAATGGGATGAGAGCGCGTTGAGTTGCGCATCTGTCACATCTGCCTCGTGAGGAGTTAAGGGCGGATGTTGGAGCTCCGTATGTTGCTCTATTGACCATGCAAAGGTTGCAAGCAAGAGCTGCGAAATGAGCGCGATCTTCATCATTATGGGGTCCTCCCTAGTGGGAATTCATCTTCTTCAAATTCAGTGCAATTTTTTCTGAGTGCCTCGAGACAAGTGGGCCCTAAAACCCAGACTGGAAAGGTGGATTGGCGGATGAGCTGGCGAGCTGTGCTGCCTAAAATGGCCGCAGCGCGAGGTCCGCTTTGCGAGGCCAATGCGATGACGTCGGCGCCGCAATCGTGTGCCTCTCGGATGATAGATTCAGGTATTTGTTCTGTGGTTGTTCGAATGATCGAATCGAGTTTTACCTCCATTTTTTGGGAGGCGGAGGTCCATTTTTTAGCGATGCCATGAGCCCATGCAAGTTGGTTGTTCAAGTAGTTTTCTGTTGGGGGGGCGGTAAGGTAAACAGGCGGAGAGATGAAGTGGACGAGCGTCAACTGGGCTTGGTTGCGAGCTGCCTCGGCCACGATCTCATCAAAAGCTAAGCGGGACTGGTCGGAAAAATCGGTTGCGAACGCGATATGCTTAATCTGCGAAGGGCGCTCATCTTTGGGCGCCAAGTGCTCCAGTGCCCAGATTGGCGTGCATGAAGAATGCAAGAGGCTCTCAGCAAAACTGCCGTGAGCCAATCGAGATAAGCCGGATCTTCCCTTGGATGAAACCAAAATCCAGCTTGCCTTGAGATCCTGAGCGTACTGAGCTAGCACCTTTGCCGCCGCTGCTGGGCCACCGGATCGATCCACTAGGATCTTGGGTTCAAGCACACCCGGCACTGCTAGGTTGCCAAGATATTCTGTAAGTTTTCTTTGCGTGGTTAAGGAGTCTCGTAAGGCATGTGTTCCGTTCTCCAAGTCATTTGGAGACGACACATGAAGCACATAGGCGGGTTGGATAATTGTGG
>JACCDT011387621.1_pt1 | contig 17267 bp, 13 predicted proteins | sample 7446291 | NCBI WGS metagenome assembly JACCDT01 (sample SAMN15323446, study PRJNA562643) | freshwater metagenome | isolation source: river surface water | place: USA:Blue River Watershed | collected 2017-08-17 | reverse complement strand
GGGTCGCCGGAGCAGCGGTGGCCTACAAGGCACTGGGCGGAACCGCCGCAGCGGCTGCCAGTGGAGCCACCCTGGCTGCAGTGATGGTCATGTTGATGACGCCACCTCGCAACAAACGGGAGTGGGCCGTTGGGCTGATCAGCACCGTGGTGTCCAGCATCGGCGGTGGCGACATCACTGTCGAGCACTTTGGGCTTCATCACTGGGCCTTCTCAACCATGGGGCTGTGTGCTTTGGGTGGGTTGATCTTTGCGTGTGGCCTGCCAGGGTGGGCAATGGTGCGTTGGACCTTTGCGTTCATCGACAAGCGTCGGGATGACTCGATCGAGGAGGTGGCCAAGGACGTGAAGGAGATGCTGTGAATCCCAGTGAATTCATCATGCGGCTCACCACGGCCGCCGTCGCATCGGCCAAGGCAACAGGCGTTCCTGCCAGCATCACCATTGCTCAGGCGGCACTTGAGTCGGGGTGGGGTGAGTCTGCACTGGCAAAGACTGGCAACAACCTGTTCGGCATCAAGGCGGACAGCCTCTGGCGCGGCCAGACCCTGACCATGAACACCAAGGAGTTCATCAAGGGGCAGTGGGTGGGGGTGCCAGCCCTCTGGCGCAAGTATCCGAGTTGGCAGGCCAGCATCGACGATCACGCCGCGTTCCTCAAGCGCAACCCCCGCTACAAGGCCTGCTTTGCTTGCACCACTGCACAGGCCTTTGCCAAGGCTCTGGCGAATGCAGGCTATGCCACTGACCCGGCTTATGCGGACAAAGTCATCGGCCTGATCAAACAGCACAACCTGCTAGTTTTGGACGGGGGTGCGCCATGAACTGGATCAACAGATTCTTGTTGGCCAACTGGTCGCACATCCTGGATGCACTCCTGCTGCTCATGGCGCTGCTGTGTGGGATGCAGATGGGCGAATCCCGTGTCCAGAAGGCTTGGGATGCCGAAAAGCAAACGATCGCTTTGGCCCAGGCCAGGCAAAAGCAGCACGTAGCCGATGTACGGCTGACCCAATCTCAAATTACGCAGGAAATCTCGAATGAATACGCAAAAAATTCAAAGTTGCTGGCTGATCGCCAGCCTGACAGTCGCGCTGGAGGGGTGTGCAACGTTCCCGCAACCGGTGGCAAGAATCTGCCCGCCGTTCCCGAAACTCCCGCCAGAACTGCTTCAGCCCGCTCCGACCCTTTACTTGCTTCCGCAGGAGATGCGGGGGAGGTGAGTTGCGAGCAGCTGAGCAGGGATGCTGCGCAAACTACCCTGATGTTGGTGGAAGTGCAGCGGTGGTACCGCGAGCAGTCAATGATTGAACCGTGAAAATCAAGCCCGGCTTGTTTTAAGACAGGTCGGGCTTTTTGTCATTTCTAGCTTGAACTTGCCTGTTTGATCTCTACGAGACAGGCCATATCAGCGAATGCGAATCGGCAACGACACCTGCGGTTGAATTGGCACCAGTGTCTTTGCGTAAGCACGAAGGATGTCGTTGTAAAGATTGGCGTGCTTCGGTGCCTCAACCGACAGGATCAGTGCATATCGAATTTTCTCAGCGCCTGTGGCGCGACCACCACCGTCACGAGCGTTGTAGTGAATGTCGAACACAGGATTCTTGAGGCTGGTGCCACGGAAGGTTTTGGCCCCATGAAGCACCGTTTCCCACTTGCCCTGGTCCGACCTACGCTCCTGTTCTGTGGCGTACTTTTTCAAATCGAAAAAGCCCTTTGTGTCAGCGTTGCTCTTGCCGTCCTTTATCTTTTCGTCGTTGGGTCGGAAGACGACTTCTAGACCAGCCTTGGTATACGCAGCGGCATCCTGCGGATCTGTTGGTGACGCATAGCAGAACGTGGCTTTTAAGCGGATGTTGCCTATTAGGGCTTCCTTTGGAAGCGGCAGGCTGGCGCGAAGGTATTTGCTGGGCTTAAGCTCCCCCTGATAGACAATCCTGGCCACACCATCAGGGCACGTGATGATGTCAAGCGTGTCCTCGGGAATTTTGCCCCAGCCTACTTCTATTGGGTCATGTTCACTGTTGTCGGCTGCATGGACCATTAATGCCTTGATGGCGAGGGGCGTCAGATTGCCACCCAGGATCGCACGGATACCGACAGCACTGCGAAGCAGGTAAGGCGCCGCGAAGCTGGTGCCGAGCTGAGGAGTCAGCACCGGTTTCGAACTGGGCGCCAAGACGTGGAAGTATTTTGTTGCCGGGTTTCCGCCAAAGGCCATTAGATCAGGCTTAACAACGCCTGGGCTGCGACCTGGCCCGATCGCGCTGTATGGCGCACGACCCCAGTTTTCGCTGGTGTCATCGGCTGCGCCGACCGCGAGCGCATTCACGCAATCTGATGGCACCTGCACCCGGTTGTAGCCAAGCTCGCGGTCGCGCTCTCCGTTGTTGCCGACAGCCACGGTCATGAGTGTGTCGCCATCACTGAGCAGATCGTCGATGACGGAGGTCCAGGCATGTACCTCTTGATCCTCCACTTCGAGGTCCGGCCCCAAGCTCAAGTTGATGAACTCGTAGGATCGGGACAGTAGGACTTGTTCGATGAGGCCAAGCGTGCGGTACAACTCCAGTGGGTTTTCCCCATTCGATTCTTGGTCGAGCACGCGCAAATGGTCTACCGGTGCAAAAGGTCGGCTTGCTGTTCCGTTTGGCTGGATTGGGCCAAACAGTACAGCCGATGTCACGCCCAGTCCGTGGTTCGGCCCGTTAGGATCATCTTCTGCATCCTCGTCGAGTTTGCGGTACGAACCTAGCCAGGGACCGAGTGGATGGTGCTTTGGCAAGCCACCGTCCAGTATGGCAACGCGAGGTTCACTAGACAGGGCCTGCTCAGTGGGGAGGCTGCAACCAACCGTTGGCCCCCCCTCGCGTTGTAACGGGCGGATGCCACGTAGCTTGGGAACTGGTCGGATCACCCTGACGAAAGCGAAGCTAGACAGCCTTTCGACTGCGCGTGGTTGCCCTTCAACCGGCACGAACCACAGGTTGCCTGCGACGAAATCGACTTCAGTATGGACCTTTACGTCTTGCCGCTGGGCGAATTTCACGAATGCCTGCTGAATCAGGCCTGGATCTTCGCCAGGCAAGAGATGCAGTCCCACTTCGAAGAAGCGATTTTTTGGACCACCTAGACTCACAATGCGCTCGGCCGGTGCGAAAGCTGAGAACTGTTCGATGTGGGCTAGGTCATCACCCTCATCGGATTCCGCCTCAATGATCTCCGTCCACTGCGAAAGGTTGCGGAAGGCCTGTCTCTTACCAGCGACAAACAACTCGGTCGTGGTTGTCTCCTGAGGTTGCCCTTTGCGAGTCCAGGCCTGAGGCTTGATCTTGACGGTACGGCTACCGATGGACTCTAGCCCTGTGCTGCGCAACAAGCCGGTCGGAAAATAGGAACGCGCAATGAAGCTGGGATTCATCATTAACTTCGCCACAGCGAAGTCGCCCGGACAGGCTTCAGTCGGCAGCTCATCCAGTGCCTTCGCAGCAAGGCTGAATTGAGGGGATAGCCGTTCTTTTGCCTGCTCGAAGGTGTAGACCTCAGCCTTACCAGGCATGCGTCGCGGTCCGACGATGTCGTGAGTCAGCAATTCGCCGCGACCAATTAGGAAGTTTGGTTGGTTCATGCTTCAGCCTTTCTCCGAATTGCTGTCTTTCGTGGTGCAGGTATATCGTTGGTGTACTTGCGGATCGTGTCCCGACTCACGCCCGTAATGTCTGAGACTGCGTGTTGGGACAGACGAGTTTGCTTGGCCAGCATTACTGCCAGGTCGATGCGTCCTTGCCTGTCGAGTGCCAAAGCGCGCGCTTTCATGAAGTCCTCAACCAGATCAGCGTCGGTACTTGTGCCCAGGGCAACTGCGCGTCGGAAGCGCCTCACATCCCGCTCGATGTCGCTGAACGAATGCCCGGCGAATGCAAACACCAAGATGTCGATCCAACGGGCAAAGAGGGCGAAGTCGGGTCCCAGGAAACGTTTCACAGCTTCCTTCACGGCTTGTTTATCGGGTGTCTTGAACTGGACCACTAGGTCGAAGCGACGCCACAGCGCCGGATCAATCAGTTCGGGGTGGTTGGTGGCCGCCAACAATACACTGCTGGCGGGCCATTCGTCGACTTCCTGCAGGATCACAGTGACTAGGCGCTTGAGCTCGCCCACATCAGTGTCGTCGCTGCGCCGCTTGGCGATTGCATCAATCTCGTCCAGCAGAAGCACGCACGGTTCGCGTTTGGCGAAGTCGATGGCAGCCCGCAAATTAGCGCCGCTCTTGCCGAGTAAGCTACTCATCACGGCGGTCAGGTCGAGCACATAAATCGGCACTCTCAATTGCGCGGCGAGCCAACGGGCAGTGAGTGTCTTGCCAACTCCAGGCGGACCCACAAAGATTGCGGAGCGGGTCGGTGTCAATCCAATGGCCCGGAGTCGATCACTTTGTCGACGTTCGGCGATGAGTTGACCCAAGACATCATCGACATCGCTGGACAGCAGGGGCGCGTCTTTCGCGGGGTCATCTTTAAACACCTTCAGTAGCGAGAGGCGTGACTCGTCATCGACTGGCATGGCTTGAGTTGCCTGCGGTGGAGGCGACAGTTTGCGCATCGTAGAGACGCTGCGTGCCGGTTTTGACTTCAGGAACAGCTCGAGCTGCTCGGCCAGGTCGGGCGCAGTTCCACGGTACTTGCGGACCAGTCGAGCGGCGAACAGACGTACGTCCTCCGTTTGTTCGGCCAAAGCCAAGCGAACCATCTGGGCTAAGTCTGACTGTTCTTCCTTCATTTCGTCCGTATCTTTTTTAACATGTTGATTTATATAGACAAAAATAAAAATGTCTATGGGCTACCTGAAGTATCTCACAAATCAACGTGATGTTGAATGTCCAGGCCAATGCCGGACAGACGGGGGACATTGGTTCGCGTGCGTTGTTCAGATAGCACATCGTAAATATGGATGTATATCCAGCGTATTCGGTAGCGCGAAAGCCGAAGTCTTCTCACCGCTGCAAGCCGTTTTCGAGACCGGCAAGAAGGTCTGGCAGGTGTTTTGGGATGGAGGGGGCCAGCGGGTTTCACCCAGGTGGCAGGTGACCACACGCACTAGCGGATTGAACTCAGCGACGAACAAGTCCGAGTTCGCACGCTATCAGAATGCTCGTCCATCGAACGCGGCAGGATCGTGCCCCGCGTAGAGGAGCCGAAGCGGAATTGCTGCTTGACTACACCGCTGGCGAAATGCAGTCCAATCCGGGTTTGTAGTGTTGAAATCGAGGTCGTGATCGACGACTGCTCGGTTGCAGAAAGCACGGCACTTCTGGCCGTGTCCGTCAGAAAACTCAATACCGACATCCTGTCAGTCCTCCTTGTCCACTTTGTGGGTGGCTTCGCCTTCTTCGATTCCTTTGCGCGCAGCGACAAACGCTCGACGAGGAATACAGGGGCTCTTCAAGTTCAACTCATTGCGCTTTACCGAAAGCGCCTTCAGTCGTTCAGGGAAATCGTCCAGTCGATCTGACTGAAGCAGTTCGATCTCCCGGAAAAACCGTGCCTCGTTCCGAATGGCAAGGAACTGGCCAGCGGCCGCCCGGTGCAATGCTGCGCGCTCGTTGGGCTTGAGAAAAGTCATCAGCCCAGTGAGCAACGATGCCAAAAGAGTGAATGCTGTTGCCCATTCGGGTTGGCTCTTGATCAGCGTCGCACCTGCGACGGCTCCGAGGACGGTTGCCGGGACGCCCAGCCAGTAGTTGCGCCGCACCCAGGTGTCTTCAGCGTTGAAATGACCTTTGCTGGAATAGGTGGCATCCTCCTCCAAGCGTTCGGCTTCGCGCCGTAGTGACGCGAAGTGCTTTTCTGTCTCAGTGCAAACGCTGCTCATTGCTTGCTGTCCCCGGATCTCGACACGCTCCAGCCCGAAGACAGTGCCTCTGCCTGCTGCAAGACGGTCTGTACGGCCGCGTCCTGCAGGTCAGGCGGGTAACCGTACTTCCGCAGAATGCGTTTCACCAGCACCCGCATCCGGGCACGGGCAGAGTCCCGATGTGCCCAGTCGACCGACACGTTTTCACGCAGGCTCACTAACAACTCGTGGGCGATGAGTTTCAATTTGTCGTCGCCCATCATCTGAATCGCGCTCTCGTTCTCGGCCAGCGCGTCATAGAAGGCGATTTCATCCTCGGACAAGCCTTGTTCTTCGCCACGCTGGCGCGCGGCCCGAATGTCTTTGGCAAGCTGGATAAGTTCCTGCAACACCTCGGCGGTTGTGATCGCGTTGGCATGGTAACGCGCTACCGCATCCTCCAGCCGCTCCGAGAATGCTTTGGTCTGCACGACGTTGGACTTGCTCCGTGAGCGAATGCCATCGTTGATCAGCTTGCGCAATGCCTCCAACGCGAGGTTTTTACGTTCCATCTGCTGGACTTCGGCCAGGAACTCGTCGGACAGGATGGAGATGTCCGGGCTCTTGATGCCTGCGGCAGCTAGGATGTCCACGATTTCAGTCGAGATCACGGCGCGGCTGACGATCTGCTGGATCGCCAACTCGCGCTCTTGCTGGGTCACTCCCGAGCCGGTGCTGCTCTTGACCAATGCGGCGCGAATAGCCTGGAAGAAGCCGACTTCCTCCCGAATTTCGCGGGCCTCATCGGATGCCGATGCAAGGGAGAAAGCCTTGGACAGGGCCAGCACTGCATCTTGATAGCGACGATGGGCGTTTTTCTTACCTTCCTTGGTCTTCTCTTTCGCAGCGAGCTTCTGCTGGAGATCTAGAATCCATTCGATAGCTCCGGCCATCATCGCCAGCCGCTCTTGCGGCGTCCCGGTCATCGCGGAGGCGTAGTCGAAGCCGTGGTACATATCCCGAACCACCTCGTACTTCTCCACCATCACCGCGACGGCCTGCGCTTCGTCGACGCCGGTGTTGTCCTGGTCGTTCTTCGAGTATTGCTGCAGGGCTGACTTGAGGTTTTGTGCGATGCCGATGTAGTCCACGATCAGCCCAGCAGGCTTGTCACGGAACACTCGGTTCACTCGAGCAATCGCTTGCATCAGACCGTGCCCTTGCATCGGCTTGTCCACGTACATCGTGTGCATACACGGTGCGTCAAATCCGGTGAGCCACATATCCCGAACGATCACCAGCTTGAGCGGGTCTTTGGGGTCACGAGCGCGTTTGGCCAGCAGGTCACGCCGTGCCTTGTTGCCGATGTGCTGCTGCCACTCCTGCGGGTCACTGGCCGCCCCCGTCATCACGATCTTGACTGCACCGGCGGCGTCGTCCGTGCTGTGCCAGTCGGGGCGCAGCTTCACAATCGCGTCGTAGAGCTTCACGCAAATGCGACGGCTCATACACACAACCATCGCTTTGCCGTCTAATGCAGCCACGCGATCTTCAAAGTGGGTGACCATGTCCTTGGCCACCAAGGCGAGGCGCTTGTCGCTGCCGACCAAGGCTTCGACCGTTGACCACTTCTTCTTAAAGCGCTCCTGATCGGTTTCGGAATCGTCCTCGGTCAGTTCGTTGACCTCGGCATCGATCTTTGGCTTCTCGTCCTCATCGAGCTCAATGCGTGCGAGTCGCGACTCGTAGTAGATCGGCACGGTCGCGCCATCTTCGACGGCGCGGCTGATGTCGTAGATGTCGATGTAGTTTCCGAACACGGCCGGGGTATTCACGTCGTCGGCTTCAATCGGCGTGCCGGTAAAGCCGATGAAAGATGCGTTCGGCAGCGCGTCGCGCATGTATTTTGCGAAGCCATACGAGATGTCGCCTGTCTTCGCGTCCACCTTGGCTTTAAAGCCGTATTGACTGCGGTGCGCTTCATCCGCGATTACGACGACATTGCGGCGCGTGGTGAGCGGCTCGGCGACCTCGCCGAACTTCTGCAAGGTCGTGAAAATTACGCCGCCCGAGGCTCGGCTCAGCACCTTCTGTAGATCTTCGCGGCTCTCGGCCTGCACCGGCGTCTGCCGGATCAGGTCGCGGCACATCGAGAATGTCGAGAAGAGCTGGTCGTCGAGATCGTTACGGTCGGTCAAAACCACCAGCGTCGGGTTGGCCATTGCTGGGTGTTTGACTAGTTGCCCGGCGTAGAACGCCATCAGTAGGCTTTTGCCTGAGCCTTGGGTGTGCCAAATCACACCTACCCGCTGATTGCCGTCGGGGGCGGAAGCAGTCACGGTACTGTTGACAGCGTGCCGCACCGCGTGAAACTGGTGGTAGCCCGCGATGATCTTCGCCAAGCCCGATCCAGTCTCCCCAAACACTGTGAAGTAGCACAGCAGATCGAGGAGACGACGTTGCTCAAAAACGCCCTCAATCAGCGTCGATAGTTCCGGCGCACCCTTCGGCGCAACGTCCGTGCCGTCGGTCGTGCGCCAGGGCATGAAGCGTTCTAGATCGGCGGACAGCGATCCGACCCGGGCAGTAATTCCGTCTGAAGTCACCAGAAGGGCGTTGGTATTGAATAGCGCCGGGATTTGCTTCTTGTAGGTCTGTAACTGGTTGAAAGCCCCGACCAAGGTCGCATTGCCGCTTCCCGGTGCCTTCAACTCGATCACGCCAAGCGGCAACCCGTTCACGAAGACGACCACATCGGGACGCCGGTTGTACTGACCGGCAATGATTACGAACTGGCTCACGGCCAGCCAGTCGTTCTGATCTGGCCGCTCGAAGTCGAGAAGTGCGACCTTGCCCGCAGTCAGGGTGCCGTCCTCAGCGTAATACTCAACGTCCACGCCTTCAGTCATTAACTTATGGATGCGGCGGTTCTCTTCGAGCAGTGACGGCAACTCGGACTGCATCACCTTGCGGATCGCGTCCTGCGTCGCATCCAGCGGCAGGCCCGGATTGAGCCGCGTAACGGCATCCACAAACCGCTTCTTGAGGACAACCTCGTCGTGACTCTCACGCTCCGGGCGGTGACCATCGGGGCCGATGTCCTCCTCGCGCTCGATGCTGTATCCCAGCCCTCGCAATTGCTCTAGCAGTGCCAGCTCAACGGCGGCCTCCGACAAAAACGCCATCATTCTTCTCCTTGTTCTCCGTCTTGCTCCACCACCGGAGCAGGAGCCCCGCGAGCTGTGTTCAACGCCTCGACATAGGCATCCCGATCCAATTGGTAAAGCAAACGACTGACTTCGATATTGATCGGTAGCTCGTCACCGCCAGGCAGCAAGAAGCGCAACGTGGGGGCGTCACCCTCCTCAGCGTCTACCGCCAGACGCACGTGTGCATCAATCAGTGCGTTGTCCGCAGCGAATCTCTCCCAGGGCTCGCGCGAATTGATCGGATCGAGTTGTGTGTTCAGATATGCCTTGTGCAGAAACGTCACAATCGCATCCGCTGCGAGAATTGCCGCACGACGGTGATAAGCACTCAGGGCTTGGATAAATCCATCCTTCCCGTGGCTCAATGGGCCAGCATCATTTCTCAGGACGCGAAGAGACTCTGCCAAGCCATTGTGGTGCTTAATCAGATCTGCAAATTTCCTATCCCGGACATCGCCACGTCTTAACACCCGTGTTGCGGCCGATACCCATTCAGTGATTGGAGCCTCATCACGTGGTTTCAGCGGAGACGTTGGATCGTCGAGTTGGTCGATAACCACACGACATACGCACTCGACGAGTCCTTTTGCTGCATCAATCGAAGCGTCGCTCTCGTTCTCAAGGCTTGCTTGCAATGCTTCAAACGTGTGCTGAAGCATTGGCGCGTCGCGCCAATGCGCGCAGGCCTCGCGTATGCCGGGGCACCAGTCCAGGGTCATTCGATGCCTCCAGAAACTCTCAGTGCCATCTCAGCTCTCGCACCCAGGCTGTAAATGCATTAATCGCCGCGATGCACTCCTCAGCCGAGTTACCAAAGATGCTGCTTCGAACATAGGGCGATTTTTCCCCAAGGCTCTCAATTGATGACTGCATCTCTTTGAGGATGCGATCCAGACTATCCCTGCGATAGCCATAGCATCCTGGTGGCACCCAATATCCCCATCCTTCAGCTCGCTTGGCGTGACGAGCAAAGCTCAGTGCAATCAGGACTTCCAGCCTATCAAAGCCATACGAGAATTTGGACTCTGATGGGAAAAGGCTTCGGAATCTCGGTTGCAGTAGCGCGTGGAGCCAGTCATTGAGCGGAGCGTGGCGACGATCCATACCTTCGAGTAGCTTCGCGGGTTCATTTCCGCGCTGGAATAGACAAAATGCCGGTAGCAGTTCGACAGCAGTTTGATCTTCCCGATGCTCCCGATGGACAGTGGTGCCAAACAGCAACCCCAGGAACAGCAGGCCTCGTTCGCCCGCCTCAACTGCGCCCAGCCCCAGGGCATAGAGAAGCAAGGTGGCAGGATAACGCTGGGTTTCAATCCAAAGGCTGTAACCTGCGTCCCCTCGCCGGGTGGCCAACCTAGTTAGTGCTGTCTGCCACGTGGCGTAGTGCCAATCCTCCACCCAATAGCCGCCCACGGCGGCCATCGCAACCAGGGTCTCGCAGGCGGCCTCATATGCCCGCACTCTTGCCGTCAAGGTATTCGCATCCGGTGCTGGCCCACTTTGCAGAGCGAATGCCGGGGTGGCTGTGGCGTCGAGCACTCGGTCTACCTCACCACCAACCAGATCGGCAAGGCGTATGCGGTGCTTGGGCTCGGCGAGATAGCCCTTGAGGCTGGCAACCGCGGCATCGGTAGAGAGAGGATGTGGTCGCGAGAATTGTTCTAGCGCCTCAACCAGACGCCCGAGCTCCGAAAAGAAGCTGTCCGCATCCGCAATCGGTAATTTCTGACCTTGTCGGTGCTCAATCAGTCGCTTGGCGGCGTTGCCCGGCTCACCGCGCACGGCCCAGAAGTGAGAGAAGCGGCGGGACATTGATCGCTCGACAGTGGCACGCAAAGCGGTATCCCATTCCGCCGACCAGCCGCAAACGATCAGCCCAAACTCGTCGAGGATGCGATCCAACAGATCGTCAAATTCCTTGGGGTAGTTCTCCAGTTCGGCGGGCGTGTTTCGGATGCGGGTGTCCAGGTAATCGCCATGCACTTTGAATACGCAGCAGCGGGTGTGGATCAAGGGCATCGCACCGTGCACCTGATCCGGCGAACTAAGAACGGTCGGCACCACACCAACATCCGCCAGGGCCGTCTCCATCAGACGGTCGAAATTTGTGGTGATGATGATGCGGATGTACCCCTTGGCGGCAAGGCTGGCAATGGCCTTGTGCGCGGCGGTGGGTGCCTTGAGGCCATCGGCACGTTCCACTTCAGAAGGCTCCAGATAGGCACGGAGCAACTGCTGGCGCTCGGCTGGTGTCTTGGCCAATGCATCCAGCAGATCGGAATAGTCGGGCTCTTTGCCGTAACGCTCGCGATACCAAAGAGCGGGATCGGTGCCGCAGTTTTCGCCCGCCACCTCGGCCAGTTTGCGCACGAAATCGAGAGTGATTTCCCAACCTGTGGGAATTTGAGCCGAGCGCGACACGCCAGAGCCAACCAATACGGCATAGACGCCGGGATTCGCCTGGACGGAAAAGGCAAGGGAGTGCATTGGATCGATCATGCCAGGCCCACTTTTTCAAAAAACCGCTCGACGTTCACTAGACGTAGCTCGCCAGAGATGAGCTTGGGCAGCAAGCTGTCCCGTAGCTTGATCAACTCAAGATTTTCATTGTTCGACATCTTTTCGAGCAATGACTGCGCGTGAACTGCGAACACACCCAATAATGCTGCGGACGGCATGGCAACCATTTCAGACTCTAGGAAGCGCGTAGTTTGAAAATTTGCAATCCCAGTACTTTGATTTTGATATTCCCAAGTCCCACCAGCGGCATAAAGATTCTGCAGGTGCATGAAGGCAAGCACGCCTAGCTCTGTACTCTTTGGTTGGAAACGCCTACAAAAGCTGGCGCAGACAACGGCGTTACTGAATCGCTCAAGGGTTGCTGCTGAAATATATATGGAACGACCTGTTGGTTGGGTTGGACTGCCTCCAGAAATTTCCAAAACGATATCGCCAACTTGCAACTGGCGAGATGCGAGCTTTTTTGCGGTTGTGTATCGAGTTGGCACCTTCCCGATGCCACCCGATGACACATCAGGAAAGTCAGTTCCTCGAATTATGGAAACCACTTCACTGTGGTCATCCTCTGGAATGTCCTTGCCCCAGTCTCCGCCGATTGTGCTTTCCAGTAGTGATCCGAACGGAATATGCTTCCACCCCTCCGGAACCTCCCCCAACTCCGAGTCAACAAGCCGTTCAGGAAAGAGGTCGTAGAGGTGCGCGGGCAGGCCGGGCAGAGACTGGCCACGCTGCCAGCGGTTCTCCAGCTTGGCGCGCACCGGTTCAAAGTTCACGAACCACGACTTGAACATCACGTGCGCCATCGACTCAAGCGTTTCGTTCGCACGCCGGTTGAGTTCGATCTTGTCGTCCAGCGTGCCGAGGATGTGGGCGATGGCGCGTTGCTCTTCAATGCGCGGAGCCTGAAAACCCAAGGACTCGATCATTGCTTTGGTAAGCGCGTTTCTTGTTGCGCCAGCGGAAGCAAGAGCCAACAAATGGTCTTGCATTGAAGGGCTAACAAGTACGTAACGCAGAAAACGCGAATCCAGCACATCTGGCTGAGTACGGATAATCGCTACGTGCTGGTTTACACGTGCAGGCAAGACGTCTGGATCAACCTGACAGCAACGCGCCACTGAGTCGCCGGTGATATTGAGAAGCACATCATTTTTCTCAACTACGACGTTCCTCAACTCATGTGCTTGGGAGTCGTTGATGTAAGCGAGCCCTTCATGAGTGAAGCGATCGTTGTAAATGTTTTGGCTGCGTATCAGGGCCGTATTGCCACCTCGATACGCATCCTTGCCACCTCGTGGTGTCGCCCCGCTACCAATCTTGAGACAAACCTTTCCAAGCTGAATCTGCTGCCACTCATTCGCCATACCCAAGCTCCTGCAGGTTGGACTCAATCGCCGCATTCAGCTTGGCCGCTGTTGCCTGCTGCTCCCGCCACAGAGCAGAGAGTCGCAGCATTTTTTCCTCGAAGGGCTCACCATCATCTTCCTGCTCGACCGCACCTACATAGCGCCCGGGCGTCAGCACATGTCCGTGCTTGCGGATTTCCTCCAACGAGGTGGACTTGCAGAAACCCGCCATATCGGAGTACTCGCCCGCGCCTTCTTCCCCACGCCATGCGTGGTAGGTGTCGGCGATCTTCTGGACCTCTTCATCGGTGAGTTCACGCCGGGTGCGATCCACCAGCACGCCAAGCTTGCGGGCGTCGATGAACAGCACTTGCCCGCGCCGGTCGCGCAGGCCCTTGCCAGGGTTCTTGTTTCGGGCTAGGAACCACAGGCAGGCGGGGATCTGCGTAGAGTAGAAGAGCTGTCCGGGCAGTGCCACCATGCAATCCACCGCGTCGGCTTCGATCATGGCCTTGCGTATATCGCCCTCGCCAGACTGGTTGGAGCTCATCGAGCCGTTGGCCAGCACCACGCCCGCTGTGCCATTGGGCGCAAGGTGGTGGAAGATGTGTTGCAGCCACGCGTAGTTGGCGTTGCCTACCGGAGGTGCGCCAAATTTCCAGCGGACGTCCTCACGAAGCCGGTCGCCGCCCCAATCTGAGATGTTGAACGGTGGATTGGCGAGGATGTAGTCGGCCTTCATTGGGGCGCCATCACTACCGCGCTGGCCGGCAAATTCGTCTTTGTGAAAGCTGCCCTCGTTGTTCCAAAAAATCTTGGAATCGATGCCCCGCACCGCAAGGTTCATCTTGGCCAGCCGCCAAGTCACGTAGTTCGATTCCTGGCCGTAGATGGCGATATCGCCAATGCGACCGCCGTGCTCCTGCACGAACTTTTCGGACTGGACAAACATCCCACCTGAACCGCAGCACGGGTCATAGATGCGGCCTTGGTAGGGCTCCAGCATTTCCACCAGCACCCGCACAACGGAACGCGGCGTGTAGAACTCGCCGCCGCGCTTGCCTTCGGCACCGGCGAACTGGCCGAGGAAGTATTCGTAGACGCGGCCAAGGATGTCTCGGGATGCGTGGCCTTCTTCATTGAGCGCAATGCCGGAGATCAGGTCGATCAGCTCGCCGAGCATCACCTTGTTGAGCGCAGGCCGGGCGTAGTCTTTGGGCAGCACGCCCTTGAGCGACTCGTTGTCCTTTTCGATGGCACGCATCGCGTCATCGATCAGCGTGCCGATGGTGGGCAACTTGGCGTTGGCCTGCAGGTGCGACCAGCGCGCATCCTTCGGCACCCAGAACACGTTGTCCGCGAGGTACTCATCCTTGTCCTCGGCGGCCTGCGGGTCTTCGGCCAGTAGCGCCTTGTGCCGCGCCTCGAAAGCGTCCGAGATGTACTTCAAGAAAATCAGCCCGAGCGCGACGTGCTTGTAGTCGGACGGCTCCATATTGCCGCGCAGCTTGTCGGCGGCCTTGAACATCTCGGCCTCGAAGCCGAGGTTGCTGCTGTTTTTGTTTGTGTCGTTAGTTGCCATCGTGTTCTGTCCTATTTGCGTGATGTCTTTGCTGTGGGGGCTTGATACCCCGGCGCGAGCTTGGCGTTCTCTACCCCGTACAAGGCCAGTGGGTCGCTGAGCCATAGGCGGTACTGTTCTTCCTTAAGACGGTGATCTGCCGAGCAGTCCACACTCCAGTGCAGCAGCATGTAGCCAGCCACCGCTGCGCGTACACGCATCCGGATCGAGTCGTCGGTCATTCCGTAGTCCATCTTGATGATCTCGGGGCGTTCAAGGCGCGGGTGCGGAACGAAGTCCAGTTCGACTATGCGCGTCCATTGGATGTCGTTCTCGGGGCGTTCGTGTGCCAGCGGTTCCTCATCGACCAGAGTTGGTGCCTTAATGCGCGTGACTACAAAATCGCGAAACTCGCTGGTCTTGCGATCAAAAGCACGAACGTGCCAACGTAGGCCGGTGTCCACTAGGGAGAAGGGCACTATGACCCGTTCGGACTTGCCGCTGCTCATTGAGTGGTAGCAGATAGCGATTGGCCGCTTTGCGTGGATCGCTCGGCAAATTGGTGCCAGAACATCCATTTTTGGGTTGCTCAAGGCCGTAGGCGACTCGCAGGGCACTAGTGGCTGCGTTGCACAGTTAACGCCATCCCCAAAACCCAATGCCAGCGCGGACAGCACCCGTTGGGTAGCGTGATCGAACAGTGGAGAGAACGCTGGCGCGATCCGGTAGATCTTGTTGCTTCCGTCAAAGGTAATGTTCTGCGGTGCAATTTCCCGGTACAACGCCAAATCGCGTGTTGCCCCTGCCGGAGCCACACCGAAACGATCGATCAGGTCGGGACGGCCTATCTCACCGAAGAAGTAGAGCCGAAAGTCAATGTAGGCCAGTCGCTCACGCTGGGCGTGGCTTAAGCTTTCGACGCGCTGGGGTTGATTCACCAATGGAGCCTCATTAAAGAAGATCGATCAAAAGACCAATATTTATCCAATCATATCATCACAATGATGACATTGTTCGTCTCCATATGGTCTTTCGCGACGCTGCCAATATTTAAAATTATGACTGCTTGAATTTAGACGCTTGCACTAAATTCATAGGCCCTGCGCGAAATGAGCGAAATCAGCGAAATGAGAGTCGCAGCAAGCATTTACGGTTGAATCAGATCGGCGAAATGAGCGAAATGAGCGAAATGAGCTCCCGGTCTATATTGGCCGGTACACCCTTGTTGGTGTTCCGGGTGAATCGGGAGAGCGTTTGACACACTGCACGCTGATCGCGGAAGGCGTGGCAGACAGCAGGTGATCCAGGCTGGCATCAATTTGTGCCTTGGCAACCTTTCCACGAAAGCATTCTGAACTGATTTGGCTGCGCGTGGCTTGACCGCGTTCACGAAGAAATACCAGGATGCGGCTTGAGAACTCCACAAGCAACGTCTGCTTGGCTTCGTCGGCAGCACTGGCAAAAACATACCGAACAGATGCCGTGGCATATCGAATCCAGGCCATAGCCGCATCTATGTGGTGCGTATCGATGCGAGTTTGCAGATCGGTCAGGGCCATCAGCATGGCCAGACGCAACAAAATTGGGGCGCGGCGCTCAAGCATGGCGCTGACCAAACCATCTCCTAGATCGTCGTTTAGCTCCCCCCTGTAGAGCAGGCCGTAATGCCATCGGGCTTGCGCGGTTAGTTCCATGCGCAAGGGGTTGAACTCGTCTTGCTGGTTGGTTTTAATAAATTCAAGAATTTTCTGGGTTCTGTGTGCCAGCTGCTCGACCAGTGCTTGAGGGGTTTCTGTGGGGAAGGGCAGTATCCTGGTTCGTTCGGCCCAGATCATCATGAACCGGTTAGCGAACCCATTGCTCATTTCCCGGGAGCTCATCAGGCTTGTCAATTCGCTTGGTGAGATTGCGCCGCTGAGACAGACATGTGGGTCACTGGCATGGACTCTGTTGGATTTAGTTGCCGGTTTCAGATCGACGCCATCCCAACAGTCCCTGAGCGCTGCAGACAGCGTGTTGCCATCTCGTCGCCCTTGCTGCAGCACATTAGCGAATTCGGATTCCACGACCCATAGCCGCTTATCCTCAATGGGCGGGATGTCCAGCCTTCCTTGTTGGTAGCCGTCATGAATCAAGGCGGCAAGCCCCTCGCGCGTTGACAGGCCACCCCTGTGAATTTGTGGTGCGTAGGTGCTATCGATTGCCTGCAACGCATCATCAATGCGCAAAACCAGCGAAACCGCATCTCCTTTGCGGCCACGACCTGAGCGCCCTATGTGCAGACAAAAAAGTCTTGCGTGGTGTCGGGTGTTCCCGATGGGCAGATAAACGCCACGACCAACTGCGCAGGATAAGTACGCCATGAAATTGGCAGCGATGGCATAGGGGTTGGTTTCCGTATCGTGACTTCCCGCATCAGCAACTTCACAGATCAATCCATAGAGGCATTTCGGGTCTGGTCGAGGCGCGTTGCGATGGAGTGATGCCAAATCATCACCAAAATCGTTCTCATTGGGCGTGATTGCAGTTTCAGGTGGCAACGTTGGTTCGATATCGCCGCCAATGGGGGTTATCTGCCCGGTCACTTGTCTAAACTCACCATGCGGACGATGCCATCGAACTCGTTCAGCACATCGGGATGCTTTCTTGTCAGGTGGTGCAGGATGGCTTCGTTGGTCATTAACTTGGCCAAGTAGCCCTTTGCCAGCACCAAGTTGAGGATGTCCTGGCCGTAGGATTGCTCCGCAAGTTTGAATTGCTCGTGGAGATTTCCCATTTCACGCTCCATCTTGGCCAT
>JACCDT010179126.1_pt1 | contig 17272 bp, 9 predicted proteins | sample 7446291 | NCBI WGS metagenome assembly JACCDT01 (sample SAMN15323446, study PRJNA562643) | freshwater metagenome | isolation source: river surface water | place: USA:Blue River Watershed | collected 2017-08-17 | reverse complement strand
TCGGCCTCGATAACCTCATCATGCTCTACGACTCCAACGACGTCACCCTCGACGCGCTGGCCTCCAAGACGCAGAACGAGGACACCGCCAAGCGCTACGAAGCCGCCAACTGGGAAGTCTTCACCGTCAAGCAGGGCAACGAGCTCGCCCCGCTCGCCGCGGCCCTGGACCAGGCCCGTGCGAGCAAGAACGGCAAGCCGAAGCTGATCATCTGCAAGACCGTCATCGGCAAGGGCATCGCCGAGGTCCAGGGCACCGCGAAGGGCCACGGCGAAGCCGGCGTAAAGTTCGTCGATGCCTCCCGCAAGGCCCTCGGCCTGCCCGACGAGAAGTTCTACGTCTCCCCCGAGACCCGCGCCTTCTTCAACGCCCGCAAGGCCCAGCAGGCCGCCGCGCATGCCGCTTGGCAGCAGACCTTCGCCGCCTGGTCCAAGGCGAACCCCGAGAAGGCCGCCCTCCTCGCGAAGGCGCAGAAGGGCGACCACGGCGACGTCCAGTCCCTCCTCGCGGCCATCCCGGAGTTCGGCAAGAACGCCCTCGCCACCCGCGTCTCCGGCGAGGCCTGCATCAACGCCGTCGCCAAGGCCTCCCCGCTCGTGCTCTCCGGCTCGGCCGACCTGCACGGCTCGACCAAGAACTACATCAAGGACGTGGGCGACTTCGACGTCGCGACGCCCGGCGGCCGCAACCTCTACTTCGGCATCCGCGAGCACGTGATGGGCGCCATCCTCAACGGCATCGCCTACCACGGCGTGTTCAAGGGCTCCGGCGCGACGTTCCTGACGTTCTCCGACTACCTCCGCCCCTCGATCCGCGTCGCGGCCCTCGCGAAGCTCCAGGCCTTCTACATCTTCACGCACGACTCCGTCGGCGTCGGCGAGGACGGCCCGACCCACCAGCCGGTCGAGACCGTGAGCGCGCTGCGCTGCATCCCGAACCTCGACGTGGTCCGCCCGGGCGACGCCGAGGAGACGGCCGCCGCCTTCGCCCACGCCGTCGCCCGCAAGGACGGCCCGGTCGCCCTCATCCTGTCCCGTCAGAACGTCCCGTCCCTCGACGCCATCCCGGTCGCCACGCGCCGCCAGGGCACGCTCAAGGGCGGCTACATCCTGCGCAAGGAGACGGCTCCGCTCACCCACATCATCATCGGTACGGGCAGCGAACTCTCGCTCGCCCTCGCGGCCGGCGAGGAACTCGGCGCGGGCGTCCGCGTCGTCTCGATGCCCTCGATGGAAGTCTTCGCGCGCCAGCCGAAGGCCTACCAGGAGGAAGTCCTGCCCGCCGCCTGCGCCAAGCGCGTCAGCATCGAAGCCGGCGTGACGATCTCGTGGGGCCGCTACGTCGGCACCGCGGGCAAGGCCATCGGCACCGACACCTTCGGCCTCTCCGCCCCCGGCGACGTGGTGATGAAGGAGCTGGGTATCACGAAGGAAGCCGTCGTGAACGCCGCCAAGGCGCTCTGAGCGACGACTTCCGGGTGGCCCATGAAGCCGGCGTGCGCGCCGGCTTTTTTGTGTCTAGCGGTCGCGCAGGCGGAGGCGCCGGCGGAGACGCGTCCGGGCCTCCGCAGCGTCCAGGCGCGTCGGCCAGCCGAGCGTCCACACCGTCAGCCGGCGGGGCCGGAATCCGGGCTGACGCTCGGCGGACTCCAGGTGGCGGAGCGTTTCACCGACGGTGAAGGGCCCGACTTGTTGGCCGAACTCATCAAACAAATAGCACGTGCGGATCGACGGATTCATCGCCGACTATTTCAAAAGGCCTCCTACCTAGGACGAGGGGATTTCCGTGAGGTGTTTTACCGCCTCATAGCTGAGGCAATCACCTAGCTCAGCCCAACACCGGCGAAGGCCTCGCGATCACTTGGCTTCCTTCAGGGCGGCGATGGGCAGGCGGAAGAGATCACCCTGCTCCGAGCCGAGCAGGAGCGTCGCATCGTCGAGCCAGGAACAGCCTTCGACCTGCCAGGAGAGCGCCGGTAAGGAGAGCGGGGCGGAACGCGCAGGGCCGGAGAAGAAAGCTTCGCCGGTCGACGGAAGGTCGAAGACCCAGACGAACGTGTAGGTCAGCACGGCGAGGCGCTTGCCATCGGGCGAGACCGCGGCGTCCGTGACCATACCCTTGGCGTCCAGCCGGCCGACCTTCACCGGGATGGCCTTATCCGGGGCCCCCGGGGCCGGCAGGTCGACGCGCCAGAGGTCGGTCAGCGTATCGCGACGATGTTTGGTCAGGAGATAGAGCCGACCACCGACCATGAACGCCGCCTCGCAGTCATGGGCGAGCTCGGGATCAGGGAAGGATTTCTGGTCGGGCCAGGCGAAGGTGACCTTCCGGAAGTCGGCGACCGCGGCCGCCCCAAGCACCGGCTCGGCGAGCAGGTAGAGGGCGAGCTCCTTGCGGACCGAGATATTGTTGCCGACGTCGCAGACGATCATCCGGCCGGAGGCATCGCCGGTGATGGCCTCCCAATCGACATTGGTCGCCCCCTTGAGCTCGACGGTGCGCCAAGGACCGGACGGGCCAGCGGCGAAGCCGCCATCGGCCCGGAGGGCGGAGAGGCGCGGCTTGGCTCCGGAATCGGAGAGGGTCCAGTAGAGGCCGGGCTGGGACGGGCTGGCCCAGAGCGCGGAACACTCCGGCACGGACTCCTTGTTGAAACGGGCGACCAGCGTCGGCGCCACGGAGGGCATGTCCGCGGTCTCCCGGACCACCACGGGAGGCTCAGCGGCAGCCAGGACGGCGGCGAAGCCGAGGACGATGAGGGAGAGACGGGGCATCGACGCCAACCTAGGATAACGAGCCCGACAGGCAATCCGGGAGGGAGCGTTTTTCGGTGGATACCTCCCCGCCCTGCCCGCCAAGATGGGGCATGGCCCGCTCCTCCTCGCGTTCTCTCTGGACCGCCAAGCTTCGCGACGGGCTGCCCACCGGCACGAAAAAGGTGACCGGGCGCGCGGCGAAGTCCCCGACGAAGGCGATGACGGCTACCCGCGGCGCCAAGGCCATCATCCTCGGGATCGACCCTTCCCTGCGGGGCACCGGTCTGGCGGTGGTCGACACGCGCGGACCCAGCCCGCGGTTGCTGGCGAGTCGCACGTTGAAGCTACCCCCTAAGCTCGAGCCTTACCGATGCCTCGGCCAGATCGCCGACGCGGTGGAGTCACTCGCGAGAGAGCACGGCGTGACCGAGGCGGCGATCGAGGAGACCATCTACGTCCAGAACTTCCGTACCGCCCAGGCGATGGGTGCCTCGCGTGGAGCCGCCTTGAGCGTGCTGGCGCGGCTAGGGGCCACCGTCAGGGAATACGCCCCCAAACGCATCAAGATGGCCGTCACCGGCCACGGCGCGGCCTCCAAGGAGCAGGTCGGCCGGATGGTGAAATCGGTCTTCGGTTTGGCCGCCGAGCTTCCGTTGGACGAATCGGATGCGGCGGCGGTGGCGTTGTGCCACGCCTACAACGCCCGCTAAGGACCCGTCAGAATCCCGAGCCGGAGCGACGATACCTCAGGCGGTGGCCAGGCGACGGCGTCGACGTACCGCGGCGACCGCCAGCCCTAGGCAGCCTAGACTCAAGCCGTAGGTGGAAGGCTCGGGAATTGCCGAGAGGTAGTTCAGTCGCACCTGATTGTTGGCAGCATCGTCAACCAGGCTGAACTTGGAGGTGTCCAGAGAGCCTCCGAATTGGTCCCTGAGACCCGAAGCATCGATGGTGAAGAGGTCCGAGATGTTGCCGTTGGCCCCAAGATTGAGGCTGCCGTACGCGATGAAACCAAACGAGTAGGCGCCGGCGGGGTCGAAGGTCGTCGGCAGACCCGAGAGCAAAAGGGTGAGCTTATTGCCCGCCGAGACCGCACTGAAGTCGAGCTGCCCCGAGAGCAGGAACCGATCAAAGCCCGCCCCGCCACCGAGCGAGGCATCGCTGAAATTGAGCTCGACCTTCGCGCCGCCCTGAAGACTCAGGCTATCGGCGCTCAACGAGCCGACGGCGCCGACGACGCCCGCCCCGATGGTGCCTCCGGCATTGACGGTGATATCGCCGACGACGCCAGAACCGGCCAGCATACCACCCGCGGAAACGACCACGCTACCGAGGATGGAACCAGTGACCTCGAGGGTCCCGGCGTTGATCAAGGTCCCGCCCGTGAACGTATTGATCCCACTTAAGGTGAGGGTGCCGGCCCCGACCTTGGTCAGCAGACGATCACCCGAAATGACGCCGCTGATCGTGCCATCGGTCCCGGCTACCCTGCTGTCAGCCGTCAGCGTGATATCCTTGGCGACGGTCTGGGACTTCACGTCGAGACCACCCCCCGCCAGGGTCACGTTGCCGGAACCCAAGGCATTGGCACTATTCAGCGCCAAGGTGCCCGCCGAGACCGTCGTCCCGCCGGCATAAGTGTTGTTACCGCTGAGCGTCACCGTCCCGTTCCCCGTCTTGGAGAGAGCGCCGGAAGTGACCGCACCCGCGACCTCACCGCCTTGGAGCACCAGCTTGGCGCCATTCAACTCAGTGCCGTCCAACGAACCCGAAGACAGGGTGATCGTGTTAGCAATAGTCCGGGCGCCAAGATTGAGGGTGCCCCCAGAGATGGTAACGGCCCCGCTGCCGAGCGCGGTATCGCTCCCGGCGATGAGCGTGCCGGCCGACAAGGTCGTGCCACCGGCGTAAGAGTTGTTCCCGTTCAAGGTCAGCGTTCCCACCCCGGACTTGGTCAAGGCCGAGGCGCCACTGACGATGCCGTTCAAGGTGCCAGCGCCATCGAGCAGGCCGTCCGACAGGGTGACATTGTTGCCCACGGTCTGGCCGTTCAGGTTCAGGGTGCCGCCCGTCAGTGTCACCGCCCCGGTGCCCAGGGCCGTGCCCGAGCCGAGGGTGAGCGTGCCCAACGTGACATTCGTTCCACCCGAATAGGTATTGGTGCCGCTCAAGGTCAGACTGCCGGTGCCGGCCTTCGTGAAAGCGGAGGTGCCGGAAATAGTCCCGGTGATCGTACCAGAGCCATCAATCGAGCCCGCACCTAGCGCGACGTTATTTCCGATGGTCTGGCCATTCAGGTTCAGGGTGCCGCCCGTCAGCGTCACCGCCCCGGTACCGAGAGCCGTACCACTACCTAAGTTGAGCGTGCCAGCCGTGATGGTCGTCCCGCCGGAATAACTGTTGTTGCCGTTGAACGTCAACGTACCCGTGCCTGATTTAGAAAAACCACCAGTGCCCGCCAAACCAGTGTTGATGTTGCCAGCAGTCGAACCCGCGATCTGGGTGACTTGGAGGGCGTGCGTACCCCGCAAAGTGCCGCCGGTGACCCGAAAGTTATTCGTGAAAGTATTGGCGGAGAGGTCCAGCACGCCGCCCGAAACCGAAAACATCCCGACGCCGATGGCAGCCCCATCGGAAACACGCAACGTGCCCGCCTCCACGGATCCGGAGGCCATCGAATTCTGACCGGAAAGGGTCAAGGTATTGTTGCCGCGCTTGGTGAGGGTGGCTGTCCCTGAAAGAACGCCCCCGAAGTTAATATCATTGGAGCGATTAAAGATAAACGCGCCTTTCGACGCATCGAAGGATAAGCCGCCGTTGATCGTCCCTGTCGTGCCACCGTTCCCGAGCTGCAAGGTCCCGTTGACCACCAGCACGCCACCCCCGAGCAAGACAAGATCATTGTTCACGATCATCGTGGAATCGACCCGCAAGGTCTTTCCGGCGTTGACCGTGACGACCTCATCAAAAGTCGCCGTGGTGGCCGAAACTATCAAGACCCCATCCACGAAGACCTTGTTCCTGATGAGCGGAGTACCGCCCTGGCTGCGCAGGGTGCTATTGCCCAGGAAGGTGAGGTTTCCGCTGCCCAGCGCGCTCACGTTACCTTGTAGCCCGAGGATCCCCGTGCTGAAAACATTACCGGTAAAACCATCATGGACACCCCAGGTGAAAAAACCATCGCCGTTGGCAGTGTTGGTTAACACCAGATTGCCGGAGCCGCTGAGTTTGCCGCTGAAGTAACCGGTGAAGGCGCTGTTGTTGATCGTCAAGGTCTTACCTGCGGAGATATCAACGACCCCGCCGGCGCCACCGCTGCTCAGCCCGACGATGGTCGCGTCGGTCTTGATCTCAAGCCTGGCGCCGTCGGCAACAAAGACGGAGCCGCTTCCCAAGGTGCCGGCGCCCTCAAGGATGAGCCGGCCCGCCGAAACGCTCGTCGTTCCGTTATAACTATTGGCCGCGCTCAACGTCAGGGAGCCCGCCCCAGCCTTGGTCAGGGTGAACGCTCCGGAAACTCCCGTGGCGAGATTAGCGGTGGAGCCCACCCCAATGGTGATGGTGCTGTTAGCCGATAGGGCCAAACCACCCGTCCCGCTCAGCGTCCAATCGCCCAGGGACGTCGCCCCCGTGCCGAAAGTCAGCCCGCTGACACTCTGACTGGAACTAACGCTGATGGTGTCGGTGACCTTGGTGGCCGCACCCGAAAACACCGCCGCGTCACCCGCGCTCCATGCCGCGAGGTTAGTGCCATCGCTGCTCCAAAAAAGACTGCTCCAATCACCACTACCCGACTGGAAGCCGGCCGCCGCGGAGGTGTCCCAGGTCACAGTCGCCGCCGAGGCGGGATTGATACCCAGCAGGCCGGCCGACAACAGGATCGTACGCATGAGGAGCTTGGAGTTTCGCATAGGATTTCGGCCAACACTCCTAGGTCCTCTTTTTCGACAGAGAAGCGGCTTCCGCCAAACCAGGTAATCATCCCTAATCGTGACTGAAGGGATGAACCCAGATTTCGACCCCGGACCTGCCTCAGCCACCCGAGCGCGCTTGCCCGTCGGCGGACGTCGGCGGCGAAACCTGCAGGCACCCGCGGACCCACCACGCGGGCAACCTGATTATTCCTCGCTCACCGCGAACTCGTCCGCGCGCCCGCGCGCCTGGCTCCAACGGGCCATCAGTTCCTCCAGCGGCACGGGACGGACATTCTGATTAAGATTATAACGGCCGGCCTCGACGCAGGCCTTGAGCTGGTGCCAGACCGCGGCGTAGGAACGGCTGAAACGCAGCGAACCGTCGCGCACGAGACTGGAGACATGGCAGCAACCGCCGACCTCGGTGCAGATGAAACGCCCGGCCTTCAGCTCCGCCTCGGAGACGGCCCGCAGGTCGAACCGGGCGAAATGCAGGCCGGGGAAGCGCTTGGCGAAGGCGGTGACGGCCGCGGTGAGCTCCGCGGTGCTGAGGTCGTGACGGTGGACGCACCGGGCCCCGTGGCCGTAGCTGCCCGTGAGGTTCAAGGTCACCAAACGCCCCGCCGGCACGACGTCGTTCAGCTCCCGGGAGTGGCACCGCTGGTAGAGCTCGCCCCGGGAGACCGCGACCTCGTCCAGCCAGATAAGTTCCTCGAGGGTCTGCTCGCCGTCGCCGCGCACGACGACATCCTGCTTCTGGACGATCGCCATGATCCGCCCGTCGTCCTTGCCCGGATTGCGCCGCCAGACGACCTCGAACTCCGGCCCCGGGATGAATTTCTGGAGGAGGAAATCCTCCTTGGCGCCGGCCACGAGACGCTCCAGCTGGGCCGCGTCGCGCACGAAACGGAGGCCGGCGCCGTCCTCGGCCACCTCGGGTTTGAAGACGAGCGGGTAACCATGGCAGACCGCGAAAGCGTGAGCCTCCTTGATCCTCTCCTCGATCTTATCCTCCTGCGCCAGCGCCAAGGTGGGGCAGCAACGGGAGTCCCGCTGGAATGGACGGAGCAGGAGCGACTTGGCGTCACCGATGAAGCCGCCGATGCGACCGAGCGCCGGGTTGGCCGAGGCGAAGGCGGTCAGACTCCGGCAACGGATGCTGTGATAGAGGACGCCCAGCCGCACCGGCAGGTAAAGGATCGCCGCCGGCCACAGCGACGGCTGGAGCAGGTTGCGGACCTTCATCACGAGCTGGCGACGGCCGCGCCAGGTCAGGGCCGGCAACAACCAGTGCGTCGAGAAATAGAGCAGCAGCAGCATCCCGACCACGATCCAGCCGGCGATGCGGTGATACTCGTTGAGTTTCTCGATGATGACCGGACCCCAGCGGAGACCGATGAGCATCAGGACCGGGGTCCAGACCAACGCGGCCAGGAAGAGCAGCATGCCCAACCGCAGAGGGCTGAGCCGGAGGATGCCGGCGGTGATGAAAGTCGGCACGCGGCTGGCCGGGACGAAGCGCGAGCTGACGACCACGAACATCCCGCGCGGGGTCGAGAACCAGCCCGCCCACTGGTCGAGCTGGTGCGGCTTGAGCAGCCACTTCAAAGGCGCGCGGGTCAGGGCCTGCTTGCCGAAGAACCGTCCGATCGAATAGAGCGCGACGTCCCCGATGAAGATGCTGACCGTGCAGGCCATGGCACCCGACCAGAAATCGATCAGCCCCATGCCGACCAGCAGGCCCGTCGCCAGGCAGGTCGGATCCTCCGCCACCAGGCAGCAGAGCACGATGATCAGCATCAGGATCCAGTAGCGCGCGCCCTGAGCGGTCGGCACGGGCGGGTCGGAAACGGGCGCCGCGGAGGGCGCGGCCGGCGCCTGTTCGGCGGCGAGCATGAAGGCGTCCAGCTTGGCGGCGGTCGCCACGACATCGGCGAAGGCGGCGTCGCGCCCACCCGGCACCACGTCGAGCCTGGCCTGCGGCACGAGCTGCGCGGTGTAGCGCGCGGTGTCGACGGCCGTCACCCAGTCATCCTCGCCGTGCAGCAGGTAGAGCGGCTTGCGCCACTCGCGCAGGATCTTCTTGGAGTCGGACAGGTCGGTGTCGAAGACCGTCTTGGCGTAATCACGATCCCACGGCAGGAGGTCGGCCGCGCCGAAATTGGGCGTCAGGCGCGAGACGCCCCAGAAGAAGGCACCGTGGAAACCGTAGACGAGCTTGTTGACGAGCGGATTGCCCATCATCTCGAACTCCTGGGCCCCGGGCGCGGAAACCAGGCTGAGCGAACGCACGCGACCGGGATAGGCGCGGGTCAGTTCCAATGCGGCGACGCCGCCGAGCCCCTGGCCGACCACGTGATACTCCTTGATCCCGTAATGCTCGACCAAGGCGGCGACCACCGCGGCGTTCGTCTCCATCGAGTGGCTGGGCACATCGCCGGACGAAGTATGAAAGCCGGGCAGGAAAGCCTCGATGACCGAGACCCGAGGGTTTTTCGCCAGCGCTTCGCAGAGCCGGCTACCCTGGTCATCCCACGGCACGCGATGCAGGTAGACCACCACGGTCGGACGGAAACGCGGCAGGGGGCCGACCTGGGCCTCTTCCTCCCGCTGCCCGTCGACGCCATGGAGATGGGCGCGCAGGGGGATCTTCCGTTCCGTCTGAACCACCTTGTCCCCCAGCAAGTCAAACGCCGGCACCTGGACCGGGGTGCCCTGGGCGAAACGCTCGATGGAGCTGAAGAAGGGAAACTTCGCCGACAGGAGCAGGAGGACCAGGTAAACGAAAATGACCTTCCACTTGCCCGGGATACGACCGAGCATGGTCCGGTGGGAAGGGGAAGACGCCATCCCTGCCCATCAAACGCAGCCCGAGGGGTGGCGCAAGGCGGGAAGGCCTCCGAAAACCGCCATCCGAGGGATTTATGGCTTCCTTAAGGCGGGCGAGACCCCTTTCTTGGGGGGACGTGCAAGCCACCGGACAGGAACTCCCAGGCCTCCGGGTCGTCGTCGACAAGGTCGTCCACCATCGGGATGCGAACTTCCCGCCGGAGACCCCCCATGCCTTCGTGTATTTCCTGACGATCTCGAATGTTTCCCAGGAGACCGTCCGCCTGCTCGGGCGCAAATGGATCCTCCGCGCGGCCGACGGGTCCGTCGAGGTGATCGAAGGCGATGGCATCGTCGGCGAGACCCCCACCCTGCCCCCCGGCGAGACCTTCTCCTATAACAGCTACCACCTGACGGGCACCGCGCTGACCGCGGAAGGGGCCTTCCACGGGACCACGGCCGACGGTCGACGGGTCTTCGTGCGGATCCCGGCCTTCGCGATGACCCCGCCCCCCGAACTTTCCTGATGCGACTTACCGACCTCAACTCCGGCCGCGAAATCGGCGCCAACTGCATGCTCGCCGAGTTCGGCGGCGTGCGGCTGGTCGTCGACTGCGGCCTCCACCCCAAACTCGACGGCCGCCAGGCCCTGCCGCGGCTGGACAAGATTCAGGGCGGTGTGGACGGGGTGATCCTCACGCACTGCCACCTCGACCACCTCGCTTCCTTGCCGTTGCTCGTCCGGCAGCACCCCGGCGCGCGGGTCTACGCCTCGGCCGCGACCACCCTTTTCGTCCGCCGCCTGCTCTCCAACTCGATCCAGGTGATGAAGCGTCAGCGCGAGGAGACCGGCAACGCCGACTACCCGCTCTACGTCGAGCAGGACGTCGAACGCGTCGAACACGCCCTCGCGGCGGTCCCCCTCGCGAACCCGCGCGTCATCGGCCGCGGCGGGGAGGAAGTCGCCCTCACCTTCCACCTCGCGGGCCACGTGGCCGGCGCGGTCGGCGTGCTCGTCGAGCACCGCAAGCGCAAGCACTTCTTCACGGGCGACGTGCACTTCCAGGCCCAGCGCACCGTGGCCGGCGCCGCCTTCCCGCGGACCCCGGTCGACACGCTCGTGATGGAATGCACGCGCGGCGCCACGCCCACGCTGGCGCACGTCACGCGCAAGAAGGAGGAGGACCGCCTCATCAACGCCATCAACCGGGTGGCCGACCGCGGCGGCGACGTGCTGCTGCCGGCCTTCGCCTTCGGGCGCATGCAGGAGATCCTGCTGCTCCTCCAGGACGCCGCCGATGCCGGCGAGCTGGTGGACGTGCCGATCTACTGCTCGGGTCTCGGCATGGACCTGTGCGACTACCTCGACGCGGCGAGCAAGAAGACGAAACAGGTGAAGTTCAGCCGGCAGGTGCTGCGCGACCTCGGCGTGCAGCCGCTCTCGCGCCGCTACGTGCAGCCGGGCAAGAACCTGCCCGCGCAGGGCATCTACCTGCTCTCGAGCGGCATGCTCGTCGAGAAGACGCCCGCCTGGCGCATCGCCGCCAACATCCTCGACGACGAGGAGAACGCGGTGTTCTTCGTGGGCTATTGCGACCCGGAAACCCCGGGCGGCGAGCTGATCGGCATGGCGCCCGGCGGCGAATTCAAGTTCAAGAGCCTCGACCACGTCTCGACCCTGCGCGCCGAGGTCGAGCGTTTCCACCTGAGCGGCCACGCCGACCGTGACGAGCTGGTCGACTTCGCCCGCGACCTCGCGCCGAAGGACATCGTGCTCACCCACGGCGACCCGCCCGCGCGCGCCTGGATGAAGGAGACGTTGTCGAAGCTCATGCCCGCGACGCGCGTCCACGACCCGGAACCGGGCGTCCCGCTGGAACTGTGAGCGTCGTCCCCGTCTCCATCGAGGATTGGCGGGAATTCACCCTCACCCGCGGACCCCGGATGGCCGCGGAGGCTTTCCTGTTGAAGTTGGCGGGCCTCGCCCCGCACGAGCAGCGCGCGGCCCTCTGCGCTTTGCCGAGCGTGCCCGAGCTGACGCGCCGGTTCGAGCAAGCGTGGCCGCGGCGCGATGACGCGCTCGGCGGCGTGCCGTTCCTGACGAAGGACCTGTATTTCCGCGAAGGCCAGCCGACCTTCGCCGGCTCGACGTTCCTCCCCGAGGTCATCGGCCCGGCCAGCCGGAGCTCGACCTTGCCCGACGCGTTCGAGCAGGACGCGGGCGCCATCGAATGCGGGCGCACGCAGCTCAACGAGTTCGCCTTCGGGCTGACCGGCGAGAACCCGCACTTCGGCGATTGCCCGCACCCGACCGACCCTACGCGGCTCGCCGGCGGTTCCTCCTCCGGCTCGGCCTTCGCCGTCGCCCGCGGGTTGGTGCCGTTCGCGCTGGCCACGGATACCGCGGGCTCGATCCGCGTGCCCTGCGGCTACTGCGGGGTCTGGGGCTTGCGGCTTTCGCCCGACATCCTGCCGGTCGGCGACCTCTTCCCCCTTTCGCCAGGCTATGACACGCCGGGATGGATCGCCGGTTCCGCCAAGGACCTCGCGCAGGTCTCCGCGGCCGTGCTCGGCGAAGCCCCGCCCGCCGGGGCCGGACTCTGGGCCGGCGACCTCGGGCTGGGACTGGCACCGTCCGACCTGGCGCCGATGCGCGACCTGGCGCTGCGGGCGGGCGCGCAGGAGAACGCGGCCTCGGCGGAACTCCTGCGGCGGGCGTGCCTCGGCGCGGCCGAAGCCTACCCGGTGCTGGGCGGCTACGCGGCCGCGCGCGTCCATGCGGCCTGGCTGGACCTGCGCCGCACGGACTACGACCCGGTCGTGTGGGGCCGCCTCGACGCCGGCCGCCGCCGGACGCCGGAGGAACTGAAGGCGGCCACCGCGGTGCGCCAACGGGTGAGCGAGGCCTTCGAGGCCCTGTTCCAACGCCACCACTTCATCGCCCTGCCCGCCACCGCCGGACCTGCGGTGGGCAAGGCCGCGTGCGACGACGCTCACCGCGCCCGCCTGCTGGCGCTCAACGCCCCGGGCTCGCTCGCCGGCCTGCCCGCGATCGCCGCGCCCGCCCGCCGCGCGGACGGCCGCACCGTCGGCGTGCAGTTCCTCTTCCGCGATATGGCGAACTTCGGCTGGGCGTCCGTGCTCGGCCGCCTCGGCTGAGGCTCAGAGCCGCTGCCGGCGCATGTGCGCGGACGGCTGGCCCAGCGCCTCGCGGTACTTCGCCACCGTGCGGCGGGCGATCTGCACGCCGCGCTTGCGGAGCTCCGCGGTGATCGCCTCGTCGGCCAGCGGGGCCGCGGGGTTCTCGCGTGCCAGGATGTCGGCGATCATCTCCTGCACGCCTTCCTGGGCGACGGTCCCGCCGTCGGCGGTGGCGACCCCGGAGGTGAAGAACCAGCGGAATTCCTTGAGACCGTGGGGCGTGAGCATCCACTTGTTGGCGGCGGCGCGCCCGACGGTGGTCTCGTGGACGCCCATCTCCTTGGCGACGTCCGTCATGGTCAGCGGCTTGAGCCGGGCCGGACCGTGCTCGAAGAAATCGCCCTGGCGGTCGACGATGATGCGGGCCAGCCGCTCGATGGTGCGCTGGCGCTCCTCGATGGCGCCGATCAGGAACTTGCCCTGGCGCATGCGCTCGAGGATGTACGTCCGCTCCTTGTCGCCGAGGGTGTGGCCGGCCAGCATGTCCTTATAGGCCGGCACCAGGCGGAGCTTCGGCACGTGGCGGTCGTCCATCACGACCTTCCACTTGCCCTCGTCATCGAGCTCGACCGTGGCGTCGGGCGTGACCACGCGGTTGTCGTCGCGGGCGAAACGCCGGGCCGGCACGGTCTCGAGCTTGGCGAGCTCCGCCAAGCCCTCGCGGACACCGTCCATCTCGAGGTCGAGCAACCGGGCGCATTCCTCGAGCCGGCGCCCCATCATCGGTTCCCAGCAGTCGGTGACCAGGCGCGCGGCGGTCGAAAGGCCGCGGCCGCGCTGGCGCAGCTGCGCCAGGAAGCATTCGCGGAGGTCGCGGGCGCCGATGCCGGGCGGGTCGAAGCCCAGCAGCAAGGTGTGCGCGGTGACGACGGCCTCGTAGGGCTGGCCGGAACGAAGGGCGAGCGACGAAAGATCCTCCTCGAGGAACCCGCGCTCATCGAGCGCGTCGATCAGCAACCGGAGGGCTTCCTGCACGCCGGGGTCGTCCGACGCCGTGCGCGCCTGCTCGGCGAGGTGTTCCGCGAGGGAGGCTTCGCCGGTGGCCGACTCCATCAGGTGCCGGCGGCGCTCCTCGTCCTCCTGGGTGTAGCCCTGGGAGCGGATTTCCTCGTAGTAGCTCTCATCCCAGTCCTCCTTCATCCGTCTGAGGGCGTCGAAATCATCATCCCCCAGGGCGAGTTCCCGCGGACCTTCCTCCTCCGCGTCCTCGGCCGGCAGGGGCGCGTCCAGACGCTCGGACGAGACGGGTTCGACTTCCTCGAGGAGCGGGTTGGCAGCCATCTCCTCGCCGATCTCGCGCAGCAATTCCGCCGCCGGCACCTGCAGGATGCGCAGGGACTGGCGGAGCTGGGGCGTGAGCACGAGGCCCTGCACCTGCTTCTGGGATTGGTTGATGCCCTGGTTGGCCATGGACGACACCCCAATAGAGCAAAGGACCGCGGCTTTGGCAAAGGGTATCCGCGTCCCAATCGGCTTGCCTAAACGACGCCGAGGAACAGCCTAAAACGGCCTTCCCCGAGGCTCTCCCCGCGCATGCGTCACTTTGCCCTTTTCATCGACAACGAGGTCCGTGGTCCGCTCTCCGAATACGAGGTGCAAGACCTGATCTCGGCCGGGACGGCCACGGCGGAAACCCTCTGCGCCCCGGCCGGCTCGACCGCCTGGGAACCGCTCTCGAACCACTTCACCTTCGGCAGCACGCTCAAACTCAACCGCGCCCCGGCCGTCGAACGCACGGCGGAGGAGACCGAGGCCCAAGCCAACCGGCTGGACCCCGAGCTGCGCCGCAACCTGCTGATGTACGGCCTCGCCGACGGCGCCACCGTGGACCAGCTCAGCCCGGCGCAGGCGGAGACCGCGCTCGCCGCCCGTATCGCCGACCTCAAACGCCGCCGCCGGCTGCATCAGTTCTCCGGCCTGGCTGCTTTTCTCCTGGCCATGGGGCTCGGCGCCTACCTCGGCCTCGGGGACACGCCGGTCGCCGCGCTGCTCGGGCAAGCCGCCGGCAGCTGGAGCAAGGAAGACCCGAAAACGACGGAACAGTCCAAACGCCTCGAGGCGGACCTGCGCACCTTCGAGAAGCTCCGCGCCGACGCGGCGGACGCGGTCTTCGGTGCGCCGGTCGGAGGCACCCCGGCCCGCCCGGTCCTCGCTTCCCGCCTCCGGGTCGCGGACTCCAGCCGCTACAACGTGACCGGAGGCGTCGACACCGGCCCGCTCGCCGCCCTCGTCGGCAAATGGAACGTGAAGCTCGACCCGACGACGCGCCTCTTCCTGCTGCCCGCGGCCATGCCGCCGGAACAGGCCGCGAAGGTCGCGGAGCAAGCCCGCGTGCTGGATATCATCCTCTCCCCGCTGATGGACGACGCCGGCTTCGAGAGCCTGCGCCTTGAAACCGTCCGCCACTTCCCCGACCAACCCGGCGTCCCCGAATCCGCCCGCCTGAAGACGGAGGTGGACAACATGAAGCTGGCGGACCTCAGCAGCATGATCGAGCGCGTCGAGTTCCGCGCCCGCGCCTGCGAGCAGGAGGGCACCAGCGCGAACCTGGTCGGCAGCCGCGCCCAGCAGGCCTCCGTCCTGCGCGAGTGGGCCCCCAAGCTGCGGGGCTTCGCCGGCCAGCTCCGCGAGCTACGGAGCCGCCTCCAGATCAACGTCAACCCGGCCGCGCGCGGCAAGCTTTGGAGCGAGTTCAACGCCGGCCCCGGGGCCGAACTGGCCGCCTGGGTGCTCGGCGCCAACGCCAAGGAACTCAAGCTCGACGAGCAAGGGAACTTCGCCATCGCGGAGACCGCCAAGCTCGAAGCGGACGCGGCGGGGGGGCGGCTGCTCGCCACGACCCAGATCAACAACGACACCGTCTACCTGAGCTGGGGATCCAAATTCCTGCATTGCCACGACCTCAACAGCGTCGAGATCCCGCGGGACCAGCTCCTCGCCCGCGAGGAATACAAGGTCGTCGACAAACCGCTCACGGGCGGACGTCGTTGCGTCGCGAAGGGCCGCGTGGGCGGCCGCGAACTGACCATCGAGCGCACCTCTCCCCAATGGCGCTTCCTGACGGTCGCGCGCGAGAAGGACGCCGACAGCCTGGTGCTCGGGGTCGACGCCGCCACCTACGACAAGTTCGCCGTCGGTCAGGTCGTGCCTTTCGAGGTCCTCGCCGGTCTGCAGGTCTTCGCCCGCCCGGCCGAATCGGCGACGCCCGCCCCCCTCAGCCTGGCCGAATGATCGGGTCGGCGCTCAGCGCCGGACCCAGCAGTCGGGCTCGGAGCAATCACCCATCGAGGACGGGCTGAGCCGGGTGACCTTGCCGGTGACGGAGTCGACAACGGCGAGCCAGCCCGTGCTGGCGCTCGCCTGCGTCGCCACGAGGTGACGACCGTCGGCGCACCAGCTGGCGTGCGAGAGGTTGAGGGCGCTGATCGCCGGCAGCTTGGCGACCGAGCCGGCGCCGAGGTCGATCAGCCCGAGGCCGAGCCCGCCCGACTGGTAGGTGAAGACGATCTGGTTGGGCTGGACGGGATTCCAGCGCGGTTCGGTGCTGTAGCCGTAGCCGGTCGCGACGCGCGTGAGCCCGCCGCCGGCGCTGCTGGCGAGGTAGATACCCGGGCGACCCAGCGGACCGCTGGTGAGCGCGAAGCGGGAGCCGTCGGGCGACCAGCACGGATCGGAGTCGACGCCGTCCGTGCCCACGACGAGGCGCGGCGCCTCGCCACGCGGGCCGGCGACGAAGATATCCATGGTGCCCTTGCTCGAGGAGGCGAAGGCGATGCGGCCGTCGGGTCCGCTGCTGGCGCCGCCGAGCGCGCCGCGGACATTCGTGATCACCTTCGCGGCCTCGCCGATGCCGTTCGAGGAGAAGATCTCGGGGAAGCCGGTGCGGTACGAAGTGACGAAGAAGACGCGGCTGCCATCCGCGGACCAGCGGGGGCTGTTCGTGCTGCTCTGGTACCTGGTCAGCTGGAGGACGCGGGAGCGGGCGAGGTTGGTGACGTAGATCTCCGGTTTGCCGCTGTACCGCGAGACGAACGCGACCTTGGTGCCGGCATAGAGCGGCTTGAGCTGCCAGCGCTTGCCGAGGCCGACCACGATGGCGTCCGCGACCTGCAGGATGAGGTCGTGCTCGTCGCGCCCTTCGACAGACGTCTGGAAGGCGAAGCGCGGATTATCGCAGGCGACGGTCGCGGTGAGCGCCGTGCGGCTGAGGGTCACCCGCAACGAGGAACCCGCCTGCAGGCTGATGGCGCCATGCACGCCCAAGGCGACGCGCACCTGATCGCCGAAGGTCGCGTTATCCGAGACCAGGGTGACGGGGATGATGCCCTTGGACGTGAAACCCTCGATGCTATCGTTGACGACGACACGTTCCTGGGCCGGAGCGACCAAGGAGAGACACAGGAAGGAGCAAAGGGCGAGCAGGCGCATGAAGGTGAAGGACGGGAAGGAAAGCGTTCGCAGTTTGACCTAGGTGGGGGCGGGACTTCAATCCTGCTCATGGCACTCGACAAGGATTCCGTCCAGAAGGCGTTGGCCCAGGTCCGCTACCCGGGCTTCAGCCGCGACATCGTC
>JACCDT010222952.1_pt1 | contig 17276 bp, 22 predicted proteins | sample 7446291 | NCBI WGS metagenome assembly JACCDT01 (sample SAMN15323446, study PRJNA562643) | freshwater metagenome | isolation source: river surface water | place: USA:Blue River Watershed | collected 2017-08-17 | reverse complement strand
GCTGCAACGCGCGCTGTACGCCATCAAAATGGGCTTGCGCAGCGAAGGCGTGCGCGAGTGGAATTACGGCACCAACCTCGTCGACGCCCAAGGCAAAGCCGGCATGATGAGCGACCGAGAGCTACTGGCCGCCGCCCAAGTGGCCTGCGACAACCAGGTGTGGGACCGTTGCATCAACACCAGCGAACGCACACGCGCCGTCATCGACTTTGAGCAGCGCTTTCCTATGCCGCACAAAGACGCTGTGATTGCGCGCAGCAAAACCATCAACCTGGACCCTGCCTATGTGTATGGTCTGATTCGCCAAGAAAGCCGATTTGTCACCGATGCGCGCTCGCACGTGGGTGCGGCAGGCTTGATGCAAGTGATGCCCGCCACCGCCAAATGGACCGCGCGCAAAATTGGTTTAACTGGCTTCACGCCTGAACAGATCAACGACCGCGACACCAACATCGCTATCGGAACAGGCTATTTGAAATTGGTGCTCGACAGTTTTGAAGGCTCCATGCCCTTGGCTGCGGGCGCATACAACGCAGGCCCCAGCCGCTCGCGCCGCTGGCGTGCGCCCAACGACGGCACAGGCCCTGTGTTGGAAGGTGCCATCTGGGCCGAGAACGTACCGTTCAATGAAACACGGGACTATGTGAAAAAAGTGCTGTCCAACACCACCAACTACGCCGCGCTCATCACGGGTCAGCCCCAGTCGCTCAAAGCCAGACTTGGCACTATTGGGCCACGCTCGGCCTCTGCGCCGGCCGAAAACCTGGATCTGCCTTGATCACAAACGCCACAAATTAGCACTCACTCACGCTAAGAACCAAGCACCGCAAAGTCGGTGCTTTTTTTGTCGATTCCATTTAAGTGTTGGATTGGCATTTCAATAAATTCAAGGACTTAGCTCAACAGTAGGCGCAACTGTTGAATTGCATTACAGCTAAGTTTTGAATTCATGGATGTATTTTTATCTAAGTTTTGAATTTTCGCCCTTGTAGCGGGGCTTTTTACGCACCTTAAAGCTCCTGCCGCAGCAAGTTGGCAGGTCTTCAACACGGAGAGCTCATTCACCCCCTCAAAAATATTTATCACCCTCATTGATACGAGAATTAAAGTTTGTGTAAAATAAATTCACCAAATAAGTAAATAGCCATCAACCTCAACAGGAGAGTTCACCATGATCACGAAACTTGGAAAGGAATTGCGCAAATTGCGCTTAGACCTTGGAATCACGCTTCATGAAATGGCAACCCAAATAGGGGTTTCTGCAAGCCTTCTATCAAGCACAGAAACTGGCAAAAAACCAGCAAGTGATGCTTTGATTAACAAGTTGATTTCAACATTCAAAGAAATTCAAGATCAAGAAGCTTTTTTCAAAGAGCTTGCCGCCGAGACCAAATCCGAAGTTCGCATCAAGTTTGCAGAAGACAACGAACAAGCCAACAACGTTGCAATGGCATTTGCCAGAAATTTTGACAGCCTAAGCCCAATGCAACTGGAGCAACTCATGCAAGTTTTCAACGATTCAAACACGAAAGAAGCGTAAATGCGCACAGGCTTCACAGTTCCACCCTTAAGCAAGCAAAAAATTGCGGAAGCCGCATGCCTTGTTCGCGAGCGATTTCGCCCTCTTATGGGCAACAACAGCTACGTACCGATCGACAAGGTCTATGAGATGTTGCACCTCGTACTGCCTAACTTCAATTTCGAAGTTTGCGAGCATAGCGAAATGGGCGGGGACCACGGCCAAACCTTTCCCGAGAAACAGCTGATCAAGCTTCGCTCCGACGTATACGATGGAATGTGCAGCGGCTCGGGGAGAGACAGATTCACTGCGGCACATGAGCTAGGCCACTTGTTTTTGCATTCGCAAGCAGGTTTCGCCAGAGCAACTGACAACACAACGCCTGCGTATATGAACAGTGAATGGCAAGCTGACACGTTTGCAAGTCATTTGCTCATGGACCAGCAAGCTTTGACTCAGTGCAAAAGTGTTGAAGAAATTCAATCACGATTTGGGGTCTCACAAGCCGCAGCTCGAGTGAGGTTCCAAAAATGAAAGGGCGAATCAAAGTTGCAGCTTCGATTCGCCCCTGTCTTCGCACTATTGGTTGCGAGGACCGCCTGTCAGGTATCCCAAACAGTCTCCAGCCTGAAATGATACCAGTGGCGTCACCAAATTTCCAATGGGAAAGGGGGTACGCTCGATGCAAAATACAACACAAAAATCAGCTCCGACAGGTTTTCGATGGGTTTGTTGCCGCTATCGCCGAGTCAAAAACTCGACAAAGATGCTTGACGCTCACGAATACGGCTACGAAGCTTGGTGTTTCCTAGTCAGAGCACGATGAGCACAAGGCGGGCGCTGGATAAGCCCGCCTTTTTTTCTTTGCCCCCAAAACCTATTAATTAAAAAATTCAGCTCATCATTCTTACTTCGCAACTGAGCTGACCGCATTCCCAATGCTCAAGGCGGCGCTCAATCTCCACCGCTTCCAACAAAAAATTTTCATGCGGTATCGCCCCTGACTTCGCCAGATTGACTAATGTCTTCATTCTGCATTTCTGCTTTATGCCTGAGTAATACAAACAGCGCTGATAGATGGCCGCTAAAACAGCACGCCCCTGAGCAAGAGCGGACTGCTCTTTAGAGTCCAAAACCCCTTTATTCAAAATTCCTGCGACCTTTTTCCAATGGTTGCTTAGCGGTGTTGCACATGCTGCGCATTGATGAAGAAATGCCACTCCCGATTGATCAGGACCGCCATCCATCAGATGCGCAGGCAATTCAACATGCATGCCGCAGGATCGACACCGGTCCTCCATCAGGCAATCATGCAAAGGGCAATGACGCCAAGCCTTAAAACGCCAATGAACAGGAAAGTGCTTGATAGTCTGTTCTTTCAAGCAAACAGGACAATACCGATAGCGCGCTCCTTTTTTGCCAAACAGAAGAAATCGGTCCCCCTTTCGATCGAAGCTCATTAAGCCCGTAAACATGTGTCGTCCGAAGTCAAAAGCACGTGGATTGATTCCACACTTTACGGAGACATTTCTTATCACCTCCCGTGTGAAACACAGATCAGGATCACGTCGATAGTTGATGCCCAAAAATTTACAAAACTCTTGAGGTGATGCACCTTGGGACAAGGCTGCACGTGTGATCCATGATGCAGGGCTTTCAAGCTCAATTGGAGAAGACACACCGAACAGAACGGCATGCTTGATGAGTGATTTCGCTTTTCGGCTGGCTCGATTTTTTGGAGTGGTTGCGTTATTTTTCATGTCAGAGCAACTCCAGCTGGCTTAGCCGCTCTAATTGCCCACCCAACTCAGCCCGCAGTCTTTTATTGAAGATGAGCTCGAGCAATGACACCGCAAATTTCTGGTCTTGCACAAAATCATGATTGAAGGCCATGTGCTCCAGCATGCTTTGCACGACCAAGCTATCAAGACTTGCATGACACGCATCCATACTCTTCCATCGACTCAGTCCCTGACTGACAAATTCAGTCCAGGCACCCGATCTGTAAGCCCTGGTGCGAATAGTTGAATGCAGGACTTGGAACGGCTTACTTCTAAATCCAAAGCTCGCAACGATTGCGTGCACACCGCTAAGACTTAATCCCTCTAAACCGTGGAAATCGTGCCCCCTAACATGATCCATGTCACTGTGGCTCGCCTTGAATTTGGACTCGAGAAAAGATTGGAACTCTAAAAGCGCATCGGGGGCTCTCTTGTACGAGCCAGACAAGAAAATATGCCCGCAATGTCCTACATCAACTCTAGGACGATCCCACCGCAAGGGTTTATGACACTTGGGACAGGCGTCGACCAAATAGCACTGATGCTCCACGCACACAAGTGCAATCGACACATCCCAGATCGCACGGCAATAACCTTTTGAATGAATGCACTGGACGCATACCTGCGGACTTTGCGTTCGCAGATTGTTCCTAGAAAACCATCGGTGGCCATAACAATCACGTTGAAAAGGTCTAGCTCTTTCATGCGAAGGTAGTGCCGTTTCAAACCATTGAGGCGATTGTTGGAAGACTCTGCCTAAATGGCTTGCATGTAACACCGTAAATCGACCAATGTTGTCAATCATGAGCAACCGGCGAAGGCCATGAAGACTAGATCCATTTCGACTAATTGAGCGTAAACAATACCCAATGCCAGACTCGTCGGCATAAGGGGAGACAGAAATTGGCAGCGTTACCTCACTCAAAAACATTTGGCCTCCCCACATGCTCCCCGTACACCCGCAAGAACGCCGCAGCCAAAATCGCCTCGCTCAGGACCATCTTGTCTGCGTCATACGCAATCAAAATCGCCTCTGCCAGCAACCGCTTAAATCCTCTTAAATTCCCATTGGTTGCCAAGTTGAGTTTTTTGGCCATGCTGGGCGCAGAGATCAATCCAACGTCAAACGTCTTGCACTGTTTGACAATCGCATTCATCATCCCTTGCCACTCTTCATTCGGCTTGAAAGTTTGAATTGACTGGCGAACTGAAATGCGAGATGCCAAGGCTTCATCCAGCGTATCTAAAACTCCCAGGCCCAATTTCGTGGCGAGCACGATTCCAATTCGACAGGTATCCATCAGCTCACGTAAAAAGTCAGTGACGTCTGTTTCACCGTTGTCAATCACTACCTTATCTCTCGGACTTAACAAGCCTCCAGCCTCATCCAGAAAAAGCAAACGTGTTTTCTTCTCCTTTATTGCGTCAAACACTACTTCACGTCTTGCATACAGCTGCTTGCCCGTACCAGTTGCGAAGGGATATCGATATGTGCGCAACAAAGCCCCAATCAAAAAGCCAGTGCTTGGTCTTTTGGTGCAACGTATTGAAATAGCACCAAAACCTGGGGCAAAAAAGCTCGAAGGCGGCAAGCTATTGGAAAAATACTTAAACACCGTCGTTTTACCGGACCCCGTTGGTCCCGTGAGCAACATGCCCTGCGACATGTCCAATTCGGGTGCCAACTGAAAAATCCGATCCATCGCTTTCACTGCGTTTAAAAAGCTAGGATGATTGACATAGATCTTGTCAACTTGAATGGCTGCTCGCAATGCTTCGACCGAATAAAGCGAAGCTCTTCTTTTTTCAATCTCTACGTCTGTACCCAAACTGTCGTCATCGGCCATTGATGCATCAAATTTAACTTTTTGCATGTTGACCTCACATCGAAAAAGAAGCAAAGTCAGGAATCTCTTTGACTTTGATTTCTGCCGCACGTGTTGGCGTGACCAACTTCAAGGACGATTCCGAACTCTCTTCGTTCGGCTCTAAATCGGCGGTTTCTACATAAGTCAATTTGCTAGAGGTCAATCCCGAGTAACGCGCAGCAAGCAATGCGTCAGCTCGCTTTCGATTGTTGGTCGCATCAAGAAAATGTTGATGCAATTCATCCTTTGCATGAATCAAGTCCTCCATCTGCCCTGAAGTTTTTAGTTCTTTCCTTGAAAAATCTCGAATCAGCTTGTGTTGGTTGTGACTGAGTCCTTGCGAATACTGTTTCCAACGGCAGTAGGCAGTCATCCATGACTTGTTTTCTGGGTCTTGGACATAAAGACGATATATGTCGTCCGGATCCCATTTGCAAAGCACTTTGCACTTAGAGCCATAACGTTTTGCAAAGTCTTTGAATTCGAAACTGCCGTATGGAAGCCCATTGAGTTGAATCCCGCCTTGACTTGTTGTGAGCATTTTTGACATGCCGGTGGCAAGCGTTAACTGCTCCAAATTTCCTGGATACATTGCTGGCGGACAACGCTCCAAGCCCTCTTGAAACAAATCAAAAGGGCGTGCCATCTTTCGCCAGTTTGGCTCAAACGGGTAAATATCCACGAAGAACTTCAGCAGCCCTTGCACTAAGTCAGAAAACACAATTGCGGCGTTTTTGTAAGGATCAATATTCACTACATTGGCCACTCTTTTGTTTATTCGACCTTTCACCAGCGTTAAGTGATCTAGCCCCGCAAAGAACCGCTCCACGCGTGGCTTCAACCAAGGGGTTCGAACCTTGCAATACATGATGTCAACGCCAAGTGCCATGGCCATTTGTCGGAAACCAAAGCTGTGAAACTCCAGCCCGTTATCAACAACCCATTCATCCCCCAGCCCATGGCTCAACCATGGATTCTTGATGCCTAGACCATCAAGCAAAGTACTCTTGGGCTTGAGTGCATTACGTGCCACCCCGCTAACTGAGGTCAAACCAGGGCCATAGAACGAGATATAAAACCCAAGTACATAACCCGAAAATGCATCGATCATCACGGTCAATACCGCGCGACCCAGCGGCAACCCTGTTCGATCGCAAATCACCACCCAATTCAATGGCGTATGGTCGATCTCTACACGCTCCAACGGATACTCCGGATATCCATCGGGAAACGCGGTACGACATTGCATTCGCGCGCGAGCATGCCCGTCTCTTGCAGCGATACGGTGGTAAAGATCAACACTTTTGATTCGGTTGATAAATGATGAGTAGCTGGGCACCGAATCATTTACCGCCAATTCACCAGTTCTCACCTTCTTTTTAAAAGCGATTTGTAACTGGTCATATGCGTGCTTAGCTGTGTACCTGTCACGGGTGAAGTAGCACCGTTTCAAGACATCCCACATCAATGATTCAATTTCTGGATGGATTCGCAGTTTGCGTTTTACCGCTCGGTATTTGTCCACAAGCGCGACGTAGTTGTTGCCGCTCATTGCATAGTCTCGCGCCCACTTCATCACTGATGATGTTGATGGAATTTTTGTAGCTTTGAGCCTTTGAGCAACTTTGTTGATGACCTCTGCCACCCGTTCACGTCGACCTCGACTGACACCCTGTCTATCCAGTGCCTTGACGTACTGATATCGCTCATCAAGTTTTTTGCGTTCACGGTCCGTAAGAGAAGTCAAATCCAACGCAACCGAGGTTGATCCTTCTACTTTTCGAGCCAGATTTCTCTCGTCTGCCAAGACAACTGTGAATTTTTTCGAATACACGCCATCAAGCAACTTATCTTTCGTCAATACGCTTGGTCGCCTTGTTTTCATATCCTCAAACAAGTATTCGTCACCCTCTAGAACCCGCACCAGCTCAATCAGATTAAGACCGTTCTTGAGTGTCAAACCAACTTCCAAAGTGAACTGCGTTGGATGGGTATTCATTTGCGATCTCCTGTTTGAATTTCTTGACACTTTTGACGATGGCACACTCGTCGATAGATAAGTTGTTGTTTGTGCAGAGTTGGTGATGACCAATCAAGTGCAATATGACCTCTTGATTGATTCGATGCGTCTGTACGAGCTCGCGCATAGCTACGCCACGCTTGCTACGTTCAACAATTCGCAGCGCTCGTTTGCATGCCTGCTGGTTAAAACTGGTTTTGCAGTAGCGTCGGATCAAGAGCGCACGCGCAGCCAATTCATCACGCGTGATATCAATGTCTTTAGCAACTAAAAACTCATAGCCGTAAGCGCTCAGCTTCTCAGTGGCTTTGACAAAAAGTTCCTCGTACTCCCTCACCCGTGACTGAGGTTTGACCTCGACGACTAAGCGAGAGCCATCTTTGAATTCCAAGAGGAAATCTGGCGTATATCGTTTGTCCCCGAGCTCCAATGAGAATGGCTGATCCGTGATCTTGTGGATGAAGGGGTAAAGGGCTGCGATATGAACAAAGAATCGCTCTGGATTTGAATCCGCTTCGACCGGCTCTGGTTGAACATGCGGAAGGTGAACTAAGCGCACCGTATGTGAAGGCGACCGACTGATCACCTTGCGTTTTGAAGGCTTCATGTTTCTCTCAAATAGGTTTCAACTCATCCATCCACAAAATGAATGGGCGTGACTTGACAGGCCTACCTTTTTCGAGAGAGAATTCGCCTAAGGTACCAATCCTAGGTTTCGATTCAATCGAAGTCGGCAGAGCCAGTCATTTGAAAAAGTGATTGGCTTTTTGCTTTTTGTAAGCTCAGCACTACATGGGTCCGTGCTATGTCATGGCGTCTCCTGGTTAGCTAGCTCCAATGCCTTTAATGACTTCTTCACAAAGTCAGGCTGACGCTCTATTGGCGGAGAGGGTCTTAGTCCTAGGGCCACGGCAATCTTGAAGCTTTGCCCCCGCAAACCCTTTGTTTTGTTTGCTAACACCGAATAGACAAGCCCCTCGTTGAATCCGTGTGCCCGCGCAAACTCCCGGACCGTTAATCCGTTAGCGGCAAGTATTTGCTTCACTTCTTGTCTATTCATTGAAAAAACTCTAAAATTCTTGTCAACGATTTATTTTCGTCTAAATTTTTAGAATTTCTGATGCTTGCTCAACTTTTTACACTCAAAGACCAAGTAGCCCTTCGTTTGCGCGAAGCAAGGGATGCCCTTTCATTAAGGCCAATGGACCTTGCTAACTCAGCAGGCGTAAGCAGGGCAACTCAGTACAACTACGAAAACGGGCAAACACCACCGGACGTTAACTATCTTCAAAAAGTTCAAAAGTTGGGCCTCGACATTCCCTACGTCTTATTCGCGACCCATACCGAGGAATTGACTACCAAATCTGAGCAAAACCGCTTCGATTGGCAGCTATTAGAAATGGCAATCGAGGAAGTTGAGACCGTCTGTTTGACCTTGAACGAAACATGCCCACCCAGACTAAAAAGCAAGCTCGTGAGGCAACTCTATGAAACTCTTAAAGCAAATAATGTTGTGGATAAAGAGAGCTCGCACGCGCTTGCTCGTGAGATTTGGCATCACGAAAACTAATGAGAACGCTAAACACTCGACACTCGAAAAAATTTTTGTTGCACACCTAAAAAACATTGCTGCACTTGAGGCAAAAGACCATTCAAGCATCAACGCGGTGAGGGGGTTTACGCTTTCTCAAAACTCAGTCTTCTATCGTGTGTACGTCACTCAATGGTGGCAAAAACTTTTTGAGTTTGCGGACTATTGCAGATTTCGACTATTCAGGGCCTTTTTATCGATAGACCCAAGTGATCCAGATCTCATCAAACTCGTAGATCAAACGCTGCTGAGGCTGCAGTTTGGCCCAATGCATCCACCCATTACCGAGGTGATTTTTGTACGCGCACGCATCCTCGACTTGCGACTCACCAATTGGGAGGTTTACACAGCCTTCCATTCGAAGGCGTGCATAAGAACTGAAACCGGCATTACTATCAAAGCTCAACCGCGGTGGCTCAAGCCCTTGAACGTATTTCCGCAACACTTTCTGTTGATCTGTGCCTACATATCCTGCTTAATCACTTTCCTAGGGTTGCTTTTTGCTTCTGGCGATTCGATGAATACACTTACGTCCATCGTATCCATCGTTACAGCTCTAGCCTCGGTCGTCTGCTTCAGATTAGGCTCCGGATGGGAGACAGGCGAGCGTGTATTGACTCATATCTACGGTGCGTATTCCAGTGATGTTGCCCAATCAATCTAGCAACGTGACCAACTAGTCTAATCGTTGTGTTCATCGAACTGCGAATCAATTGGAGGGGGGCGACCATCGACAGCTAGCGACGGCAGTGGTCATTGGCGCGTCAAAATCAAGTGACCGCAACCAGCCTACAGCGGACACCAAGCTCAGGCAGGAGATAAGCCACGACAAGCATCCTACAGAACTAAAAACTCAAGATTTCACTGTAATTGCGGAACGTCACCGTAGTTGCCAGTTCGCTTCACTGAAGATGCTATTTTCAGCAGAAATGTTTTAGTCTGCTTGAGGCTGAACTGAGCCACTCGTGGTGAGCGGTCGTTATAGCCGCCACGATCACTACCCGTCATACAACAGGTAGCACCTCCAAAGACTGCTGTACTTCCAATACCGGGCACTCGACATGCTGTGCAGGTGATTAGCGCTTTAGCGAACATGAACGACCGGTCTAGCGCTAGCTGTAGAGACGCTCCCGACCCGTTGCAGTCATTGGCAGCAAAGTGAAGCAGTCATTAAGCAGGTGCGGCATCCGGCCAAAGCGGCAGTTCGATTTTTCCTATAGCAGTCAGATGAAAAATCGACTCACCTTAGTATCGGTTTCCGTGTCTTGGATGACTGCATCAGGGCGATATGCAATCTTTACAAACTCTGGTTGCTCTTAGTTTCGACGACTCATCCCAAACGCAGCATCCTCTTCGCGGGTCTTAGCGTGTCTACACATATCTTCTCATCACCACGAGACAGCTGCAGGTACGCAATATTTCTGATGCTGCTGATCTCTCGAATCTGAGCTTTGTTCACGATCGCATCCTTTCGAAGTTCGCCACCCAAACAGACTGGGCACTTAAGATAGTCCCACCATGAGTCATAACCGCCATATTGATTCTTGATACCAGAATCAACGGCAGCCAAGTCTTTCTTGCATTGCGACGCCGACACAATCGAAGGAAAAATCAATGAGAGTATCAGTGAAAACAGTGCAAGGTATTTGATTGGTTTTGTCTGCATATGTCCTCCTGAGTTTTGACCTTAGCTGAAAGCTCTGATAGAAAAATCGGTTGGCTAAGGATTCGGACTGAGCATGTACTCGCGTACCAACTCTCTGGCACGATGTAATCGGCTCTTTACGGCACCCTGTTGTTCGCCAAGCCTCTCAGCTATTTCAGCAATGGTGAGTTCTTCAAAATCGCGCAGTAGAACCACTTCAAGGTAGTGTGCAGGAAGTGACTCTAGGGCCTTAGCCAAGTCAATGCGTAAGGCGGCATCGGTTCTACAGAGCATCTTCTCCTCAGCCAGTTCGTCAGGCAGTGGATCGTGCTTAAACATCATCCGCTCCAACTTTCGGCATTCACGCTTGATCACTGTGAACAGCCAAGATGAGAATGCTGCCGCAGCTTTTAGCCCGCTGACCTTGCGGGACACGACCAACAAAGACTCTTGCACCGCATCATCCACATGACTGGCATGGCAGTGCCTGTAAGCATAACGGCGTGCATCGGCCTGACAAACCGCCAATAGCCTGGATATGGCCGCTGGCTCTCCCGTTTGAGCGGCCATGATCAAGTTCTCTCGCTCACTATTGATCGCGGTCATGACTCAAGTATCCCTGTTGAGCTTGCGCCCAACCATGGCGCACATAGGGCAAAAGCCAATCAATCCTGTTATGGCAAGAACTGTGCCCATCACCCCTACACCAACTGCCATGCTGGAAGTGCCCCAATTCAAAACGGAAAAACCAAGAGCAATCACGCCAGCAATCAAGCGCAAGATGCGTTCCCAGTTGGGAACATTTTTTACATAAAACATCAGAATCTCCTTAAATGTCCAAAGTGAGGCCATTCCTCCCTAACTAAGAGCAAGCTATCTATTGAAATGGTTCGCGAAAAATTGAAAATTCCTCTCTTAATCCAGAATTCAGAACCGTGTTGTCAGCGCAGTCAACCATTCCGGCGAAATCTGAACCAACCAAGACTCCAAAGGCTTATCGGCACCAGACAGAATCATGGCCGCAATAGCAAGCATGATGAAACCAAGAATCAACTTGCCCGTTTTTCCTGCTTGCATCAAACTTCCACGTACTTTCATCATGACCGTCCTTGAAAGGTATGCCAAGATGATCACGGGCAGTGCCGCACCGACTCCAAAGATGCCCATCAGCAGCGCCACTTGAGGCAAATGCGAGCCTTGGCTCGCCAATACGATGGCTGCTCCCAAGGTTGGCCCAACGCAAGGGCTCCAGACCACACCGAGAGCCAAACCGATAACAAACTGCCCTCCCAGTCCATTGAGATTGAGGGATGAGATCAAGTTGTTACCCGCGTCGCCAATGCCGGATGTGGCTGTGGCAAAACGTTGCTGCAAGCTTGTTGACATCAAAACCAGCCCGAGTGCGCCCAAAATTACCGCTCCGACATTTCTGAAAATCGTCGCATCAAGACCTATAGAAGCACCTAAAGACGCAATCAGAGTGCCAATGACGGCATAGGAGAGCGCCAATCCACCGGCCAAGGCCAAGGGCGATCGTGGGTGTGCTGCGGTTGCCGACCCCAATAAAATAGGCAAGATCGGTAACACACACGGAGACAAGGTGGACAGTAAGCCTGCCAGCAGGCCAAATCCATACGAACCGATGCCAAACTCCATCAGTTGACTGCCTTTTTAAAGATGCCTTCAATGCCTGCGGGCGTTGCATCTCCCACCGAGCGAGCAGTTTCCTTGCCGCCATTGAATGCAATCAAGGTACTCTGCATGTTGACTTTGAATTGCTTGAGAACCGTTTTTTCAGAATCGAAGTCAACTGTGAGGATGGTCACGTCCTTGTAGGCGGGTTGCTTGGCCAGGCTGTCCACGATTGGCTTTTGGGCTTTACAAGTGGGACACCAAGGGGCGCTTACATCTACGACGACGGGTTTTCCAGTTTGAGCCAACCGGTCAAAGTCTTGCTGGCTGAATGTTTTGATTTCTCCAGCTGTCGCTACAAGGGCGGCGCTTGAAATCAACATGGCGGTGATGGCATTACGAAAGTTCATGGGGATCTCCTAGTGAGTGAAAAGTTAATGTTTGAGTTTGAAAGTCTTCTGTGCCTGGTTCATATAGGCGGTTAAATCAGCCAGCTCTTTTGAGTTCCAGGGCAAGGGTTTGGCTTGCATAGGCATGACCATGCAAGCTTGGATCATCTCGTCGAGGTGGATCGACTTGATCCCCAAATCGTCATTGGCCATGGCGACCTTATGAGGGTAAGGTTTAGCAAAGCTGTCACTGAACGAAGCATTGTTTGCATGGCATGTTGCACAGGCCATCCCGTTTGTAGACAACTTTTTATCGTTGAACAATTTTTCACCTGTGGTTGGATCACCGACTTTGGGTTTGTAGCCAGCGGGACGCACAGTGGCAGCCCCGGCTGCGTTTTGAGCGAATGCCGTCCCAGATATGAAAAAGGTGCCGAGAATAAAAAATGCGCTGATGAGCCGGTTGCTGTACTTCACAGAGATCTCCTAGGTTGGTTTGACTCTAAGAGGGGGCGTGGAAGCAAAACGGTTCGCAAGAATTAAAAATATTTTTCTGAAACCGCGAACCAACTCAGCCTCCAGCCCCCTCTTAGTTGTCGAGGAAGCGATCAGCTGCCTCGATTTCAACCACTCACGAACGAAGGAACGAATATGAAAACAACTCTGAAATTGGCCTCTCTGGCCGCCCTGACCACCGCCACCTTGGCTTTGCCTGTGGCCGCCCAAAATACCAACGCAGCCAAGTGTCAACCTGCGGCTGCGGCTAAATGTGGTGCACGCAAGTGCGCAGCCAAATGCGGTGCCAAGAAATGCGCCCCCATGTCTAAATGCGGGGCCAGCAAGTGCGCCCCCAAATGCGGTGCCAAGTGCGCTCCCAAATGCGGCGCTAAGAAGTGATGTGAAGCCAGCAAGCGCAGATGGACATAGATATGCGAACCTTACACACCAGTGGTCTGCGCTTGCTCCAAATTTATTCTGAACTTGCAGATAGCAAGGAACACTTGCTGGATGGATTGCTGCTCGGTCAGCCGCCACAGCAATGGGAGCACTATCCGCAAGACGATGCCATTGATCGAGAAAGTGGATACCAATGGTTCTATCACTCCCACAGTCCTGAAGACAGGCCTGGTGGGGCAGAACATGGACACTTTCACATATTTGCACGTCGCCCCCTATGGTCCAGGCGTCTGCAATCGCGCGCAGAGCGAGAGTTTCAGGAGTTGTGTGACTTCCCCTCGCCACAAGCCCATACACGACACTTGTTGGCCATTGGCCTGAATGCCAAAGGTGTTCCGATCAGCGTGTTCACAGTCAACAGCTGGGTCACGGGAGATTTGATGCTGTCCAGGCAGCTGACGATGGAGTTGCTTGGCTCGCTTCGACTCAATACAGGTCATGCCAAGTTGGATGCGCTGATTGAGTCGGTGGTCCATCTGTGTGTGCCTGAAATTCAGAAGATCATGGGGCAACGCGATGAAAAATTGGCATCGCATCCGCATGCCAACAAGCTGAACGATGAGAGACTTGAGCTCTTGTCGGAGTTGTCCATTGACCTCGACGCGAAATTGCAGTCCATTTTGTGATTTTCATCCTCCATCTCCGCTCTGATTGATCACATCGATGACGACGCTCAAGTCCGATCCATGGAAGGATGGACGATGACCGATCATTTCGAATGGCAGGTTCGCCCGGTTGATCCAGCAGGTAGGAAACCCATACCAACCCGCTCCCATCACATCCCATCCATTGGAAGAAACAAAAAGCAAGTCATTGCTTTCGATGCCAAGCACCTGTGAAGCCAATCCATACGCCTGTGGGTTGGTTTTGAACTGCCTGATTTGGTCAACCGAGATCAGATGTTTCAGATATTGGTTCAGACCAGAGCTATCCGCTGCGGTCTTGAGCATGTCAGGTGATCCGTTGGACAAAACCACCATCGGCAGTCCAGCATCGCTCAATCTTTTGAGAACATCTGCGCACTCTGGAAATGCTTCCAACTGTGCGTACTGATCCATCAGCGCCTTGATCTGTCCCGAGTCATGGATTAATCCAAGTTTTTGCAAGCTGTAGCCCAGTGCCGCCTGGGTCAGATCCCAAAACGATTGGTAGTGACGACTTCCGCTGGGGTTGGGATCTGACAAGCTGATCAGCCGTGAATACTCAATTTGTTTATCTCGCCAAAGTGCGGAGATGGCAGCGCCCGATCCTGGATACATGGATTCAGCCAGCTTCCCAATGGAGTGGACATCAAAAAGTGTCCCGTAAGCATCAAATACCAATCCACGAATTCGAGTCATCTACCACCTCCTCGTTTGTTTCAACTACGCGACCTTGTATGCGGCAAATCGCTCGTCAACTTCTGTGGCAAAAGCATGATTCGTATAGTTGCTGAGTACCTTCACGGCAACCGCAAGAATGATGTTGAGCACATGGCTTTCCGTGAACCCGGCATCAAGGAAAGCTTTCACTTTTGCAGGAGATGCTTGACCAAGGTTTTTGACCAGATCTTGGGTCAATGCAAACAGTGCGGCAAGGCGCGCATCAGCGATGGGCTGACCTGAGCGAATCGCCTGGAGGACATCAGCAGGCACGCCCGACATCTTGTCTGCGATCATGCTGTGCGCTGCAGTGCAGTATTTGCAACCATTGGTCTGGCTGACCGCCAGAAAGACAACTTCCTGCTCGGTAGGAGTGAATCCCGAGTCCTTGCGGAAGAGTCCGTATCCGTGAAGGTAGGTGCTCAGCACGCCAGGCACGTTGGCCATGTTGGCGTACATGTTCGGAATAAACCCAACTTGCTTTTGAGCAGCCTCCAGAATTTCCTTTTGTGCGCCAGTGGCGGTCTCAAGGCTTAGGGCAGGCAGTGAATTGAGGTAGCGGTTCGACATGATCATCTCCATTGAAAGAAATGATATTTTGGGTATTTGATGTCAGTTCATGGATACCATTCGTCTCAACAATTTCACCCTTCATCCCAAAACTGGAGTTTCGCGCTTCCTTTGAGTCTGAAGCCATTGCAAAGGTGAGCAATTAAACGCTCTGGCAAAGGCTCTAGCCAGTGCGCTGGAGCTTCCGTAGCCCACTTCGCCAGCAATGCGTTGAAGCGTGAGGCCCTTCTTCAGGAGCTTTTGCGCAAGCATCAACCGCCATAAAGCCAGGTAATTGGCGGGAGTTGTCCCTGTCAGTTCTTTGAAATGGGCTGCGAATCTGGCACGGGACATGCCTGCAGTTTTGGCCATGTCCTCCAGCGTCCAGGGCAGTGCTGGCTGATCATGTACGGCTTGCATTAACTTGGCGATTCGGGTGTCTGTAAGTCCAGCCAACGTGCCGCTAGAAGCCACGCCATGGGCGATGCAATGCCTGAGTAATCGGATGATCAGAATCTCACAGAGTCGATCCAGTGCAGCCTGCTGTCCATCTCCAGAGTTGAACGCTTCCTCCATCATCAGCTCCAGAAGTTGTTCAATCCCCCTGGTTTCCGAAAGTTTGATCAGCACACAGTCAGGTAAGGAATCAGTGATGGGATTGGCACCGCCGCCATCGAAAAAGACTGTGCCGCAAACCACCTCCGCGCCAGCTCGGGTGTCGGCCACCAATCTGTGAGCATCCGGGCGTGGCAAAAAAACCAAGGTGGGCTCAGTGATTTCAAATTTCTCTCGTTTCGAGGCGATCAGTTCGACCACTCCATGCCTGATCACATGAAGATGGCCCCGCATAGGATCCTGCTCGAAGTCATGACGTCCACAGATGTTGCCTGTGTAGAAAACACCTGCATGAAGGGAGAAATGACGAAGCAAAGAGTCGAGGGGGCTCATGAAATGAGACGATGAGTATTTTTAATATTAATTTATACCACCCGAAATATCATTTCATCTAGTGGTTACATTCACCATGGTACTTACTGGTGCTCTAGACAAATGAGAGATCGCAAAAAAATCGTAAAGCCGAATTGAGTAAAAGAAGAGCCGTCATCGGGCGCGCCAAAATTCATCTTCTTGCGTGTGATGAAGCCAATGTCCGCTCTGGGTCGATGTGATCTGCGAACGACCCCAATCGGAAATGACCACGGTTGACCACTTCTGGCCGAGTCGAGGCAAGACAGTGCCCAGCTTGCTTGCCACAAACCGGTCGTCAGGCTGGGTTCAACGCTTGAAATTAGGCGGGCACCGCGAAGGACAGGTAATGGCCGAAAGCAACACTTTTGATGGCACCCACATAGCTGCCATTGAAGGCGGTCAACCCGGTGTCGGAACAAAGGCCGCCTCCAATGACCGTCTAAGATTTCCGTCTGCTCGGAAATTTCAAGAGCGTCGTCGACCTCGATACCCAGGTACCTCACGGTCGATTCCAGCTTGGAGTGGCCGAGCAGCAGTTGCACAGCTCGGAGGTTCTTAGTGCGTCGATAGATCAGAGTGGCTTTGGTCCTTCGCATCGAATGGGTCCCATACTCGGAACGATCCAGACCAAGCTGATCCACCCAGTGCCCAAGAATCCGAGCGTACTGCCGGGTTCCGAGGTGGGGGGAATCGTGGAGCCTGCTCGGAAAAAGAAAGTCGTCGGATTTCAATGCCGCCTGCTTGATCCATGCTTGCAAGGCCTCTCTGGTGACAGCCGTGATCTCAAATTGCACTGGGCGCTTGGTCTTGTGTTGCATGACGATGGCTCGGTTGGCCACTTGATCGCCATGGGTCACGTCGCGGACTTTGAGTGATACGAGGTCACATCCGCGAAGCTTGCTGTCGATACCAAGGTTGAAGAGGGCGAGCTCGCGAACCCGTCCTTCCATCTGAAGCCGTACGCGTAGGGCCCAGATGTCTTTCACCTTGAAGGG